>Ga0099364_10006941_pt1 | contig 16325 bp, 14 predicted proteins | sample TergutTh196P3_FD_73070 | JGI IMG/M metagenome (GOLD analysis project Ga0099364, IMG submission 73070) | Microcerotermes parvus P3 segment gut microbial communities from Pointe-Noire, Republic of the Congo - Th196 P3 | ecosystem: Host-associated > Arthropoda: Insects > Digestive system > Gut ...
CGAAGTAATAAATAACACCCATCCTGTATTGAGCATAGGGATGGTTTTGGTTTGCGGCCTTCAGATACCATTGCATTTTTTTCGTATGGTCTTCTTCAGCGTCGCCCATCCATGTTTGAGCTTCCGCATAACCTTGGTCAGCGGCTTTTTGGATAAGCTGTTTAGCTTTGGTTTTGTCTTTAGGTATATCATTAATCTCACTGCCGAGGTCATACAGAATGCCCAGTATTGTTAGTGCAGTAGCATCTCCATCTTCTGCGGCTTTCAACATTCTTTTCATATCCATTTTTTCATAAGGATTTACCACAGCAAAGGCAGGTAAAGCCCAAAGCAAAGTGATGAGGACGGCAAACATTCTCAAGGCTTTCATGGACAAAACCTCAACTTTCCTTTTGCAGTTGTTTGGCTCTCAGCTTTATATATTTGACCTTTCGTAAATCTTCATTCCCTTTTGCATTTACAAGAGCCTTAGCCCATAAGCCTTTGTCAACTTCGTTATCCAATATCTCTTGTTCTGCTACAGCATAGAACTCCGGGGCAATTTTCATGCCTTCGCTGACATCCTTTGAATATGAGACAGCCGAGGATAACAATTTTTTAATGGTTGGGACATTTTTAAAAATTCGGTAGAAGCCAGGATATGATATAACTGCAACTATTATCATTGAAAAAGATGCAGCCGCAACAGAGCCAGTAAAATCAAAAACGGTTACTTCTGATAAAATTAAACCGAAAAACAGGCTACACCCTGCGGATAAAATTATTCGTAAAATGTTCATCTCCTCTTTCTCCACTCCCAAGGCTCTACCGGATTTTCGTCAGCCCATAATCCTTTTCTCTGCCCTCTGGCTCGTTCCTGTATCGCCTCCCATGCTCCACAGTCCCGGCAGTATCGAGGCCATACCCAGGCTAGACCAGCCTCAAGTAAAAGCTCTTGAAGGATTCCAGCACCAGGAACATCTACTGTGGCCACTATCCGTCCGTATCTGTCCTTGCCTTGAGGCGTTGGCTGAACAGCAACCGCTTTAAACAGGGCTATATCGACCACCAGAGCCTTAGCGGCTTGACCGTAGGGTTGACGTAGTTCTGGTGCGTCTATTCCGTGTAGGCGAACCTTAGCCCTGTCTCCACCCTGGACGGGTTCAACGCTGATGGTATCACCATCTGATACCGCCACTACACGGTAAGAAGGCTCGACTCCATATACCACAGAGGCGCGTAACAGACAGAGCACAAAAAGGAGAATGTGCTTTTTCATGCCTCTTTATAAATCATTTCAACTGGTTAGCATTTATTCTAAATTCAATCTATACAATAAACTAGTTTTATGCTTTTATTGGTAACAGCGCAATGCCTTAATTGGGTATTTTATCCCGTGGTTTTATATTCGTCAATAGGCGATTATTTGTCGATGGCCAAGCCTTCCCCAAAATATGCTGGCGACTCTGTTCTGGTATCGCTCGGAAAAACAATTCGCTCCCTTCGTGTTGAGCGAAAAATTTCGCAGGAAGGGTTGGCGTATGGAGCCGATATTGACCGGTCGTATATGGGCGGCATTGAACGAGGCGAACACAATATCGCTGTCATTAACTTGAAGAAGATTGCGGTACAGCTTGACCTCAAGATAAGTGAACTGTTTGAAAAAGCTGGTCTATGATTGCAAATCAACTTAATGAAGCAGGAAATAGTATGATATAATAACGGGTTATGCTAAAACTCTCTTTCTCTTACGCATTTTCTCACCGGAAAAGCCCCATAAAAGCCCCGGATAACCCACTTATCGAGTTAATTCAGAGTCGTCAGGCAGAGAATAGCTGGCTTGCAAAAACAACAAGACGCTGATAATGTGAGGAAGAAAGAAAGCGGATTAAGGCTATCCAAGCAGAGCAGAAAAAAATTTAGGAGGTATTTTTGGCGGTATGTTTTAGATAGCTAAAAATTATTTTTAATATAATCAACAAGTTAAGACCGGGGTTCAAATCCCCGTGGGGACGCCAGAACAAGGTATTTCTGCGCCCAAAATCTGCCACCGAGTCACCTGAAGTCACCATAAACCCTTGAAATACCAACCAAACTAACCCACCCGCTGTTGCCCACTTTCACCGACTCTCCTATGGCGTAACCTTGACTTACCCACTGTTTTGTTATACCGTTGACATATTCATAAAGTATATCAAAGGAGGATATAACAAAAAATAATGCCTAAAATTGTCAAGCCGTTAACACAGACCCAAGTGGATAGGGCCAAACCGGCCGTCGACAAAATTCAAACCCTTTTTGATGGTAGTGGTTTGTTTTTATTAATAAAACCATCAGGAATCAAGCTATGGCGATATATTTACAATTCGCCGGACGGTCGCCGGCGATTAATGAGTTTTGGGGACAGTCAGCGCGTTAGCCTTGAACAGGCCCGTAATCGCCGCTCTGAGGCCCAGGCCATCCTTAAGGCGGGGGGCGCAAAACCGTAAAACCGTGCGTTCTGCGGCCGAAGAGGCCCGGCTTCGTCCAATTGCCAATAAACTCATAGCGGATATGAGTTCACAAGGCGAGCTGAACGAGCAGGGCAAACGGGACAAAATGAAAAAGGGCATAAGCACCAATACCCCGGAATCGTCCCTGTACACTGAAATTTCAGCCCTGATTGAGCAAGCCAGGGGAGCCCTCGTTGCTCAAGCGAATCACACGACGACAATGCTGTACTGGAAAATCGGCAGCATGATCAATACGGCTGTTTTACAGGAAAAACGCGCTGAATATGGCAAGCGGATTGTGTCGGCACTGGCGACACAATTACAGGAAAAATTCGGTAGGACCTTTGAATTGAGAAATTTACGGCGCATGGTGCAATTTGCAGAGCAATTTCAAAACATTGAAATTGTGTCGCCGCTGGCGACACAATTAAGCTGGTCGCATTTTGTCGAGCTTTTGCCGCTAAAAACCATAGAGGCGAAACTGTTTTATGCCCAAGCTGCCGCCAGGGGGTGTTTAAGCGCGAAGGGCCTTCGCGGACAAATCTCCCGCAAAGCTTTTGAACGCACGGCCATTGCCGATACCCGGCTTACGCCGGAGTCTCCTGTGCCACAAGGCACGTTCAAAGACCCTTACCTTTTCGATTTTCTCGGTCTGAAAAATGCCTACCATGAAAGCGACCTGGAAACGGCCATTCTTCGAGAGCTTGAGAGCTTCATCTTGGAATTCGGCAAAGGCTTCGCTTTTGTCGAGCGGCAAAAACGTATAATCATTGACGGTGAAGACTTTTACCTGGACTTGCTTTTTTACCACCGTACCTTGAAACGCCTTGTGGCTGTCGAACTGAAACTGGGCAAGTTCCACGCCAAGGACAAGGGGCAGATGGAACTTTACCTGAAATGGCTGGATCGGTATGAGCGGCAGGAAGGCGAAAACGCGCCTGTTGGCTTGATCCTCTGCGCCGCAGGCAGCCGGGAACAGGTAGAGCTTCTGGAAATGCACAAAGACGGCATTGTGGTAGCCGAGTACTGGACGGATTTGCCTCCCAAAAAAGAATTGGAGCAAAAAATCCACACCCTTCTGGCAGAAACGCGGGAGCGTTTGGCGCAGCGGCAATTACGCCTGCCCACTTGATTAGGCTTGTCCATCAAGAGTCAGAGATGTACTATATAATCATTTGATTTTACGGGTATTTCTCGGGGTATTGACAAATTTAAGTCGCAGGACTATTTTTTATTTCAGATACTTGTATTGTACCTACCATCCCCTGGGGACACCAAAACAAGGGATTCCTGCGCCCAAAATCTGCCGCCAAGTCACCTGAAGTCACCATAAACCCTTGAAATACCAACCAAACTAACTCACCCGCTGTTGCCCACTTTCACCGACTCTCCTATGGCGTAACCTTGACTTGCCTGCTGTTTTGCTCTATTTTTGCTCAATTGAGCATAGAAAAAAAACAGGAGTGATCAAAAAAATATGCCTAAGATTGTCAAGCCTTTAACTCAGACTCAAGTGGATATAGCAAAAGTGAAATGTGCGCCCATGGGTTTAATAAGGACTGGATCGAACTGCAATTAGATCACGAGGAAGAAGCGAGGCCGCAAATGGAATAGCCGTCATTGTGAGGCGCGAAGCGCCGCGGCAATCCAGGGTCATTCGCTTATATGTTGAGGTGCCACCTGGAGTTCCACGTCAATGGCGCCGCCGCTTTTTGTGGTGACCCGCAAGTCAAGGATGCCGAGCTTGTACTTTTTGTGCTTTCTTAAGAGGTGAGGGTCAACCACGCGGATAGTCGGCGCTCACCGTGCCCGTCCAGTAGCCTTAAGCTCGCCCTTTGCTCTTACTATTCATGGCGATTGATGCGGCTGGGCGCGGCCTTGTCTCCCCCCAGGTGGCTGTAACGCTGAAAGACGGGCTTGGTGCGGCGCAATTGGCGGAGGGTCTCACCCGTCTCGCGCAGGCGCTCGTCTAGGAAGGCGGAGAGCTTGTTCTCGGACATTTCCCCCAAAACCTCCGCCACCTGCCGCCGCAGGGACTCCGGCTCCCGGTCACGCGCGGCCGGCCAGTCCGCCTCCAGGGCCTTGAAACTCCGCTCGGCCTCGGCCATAAGGCCGGCCCGGATGCTGAGAAGGGATTCCAGGCGGTCCAGGTCCAGGTCTTTTTGCCCCTTGTTTTCCGCCAGGTAGCTCTGGTCCATGGCCAGGCAGACGGCATAGCTGTCAAAAAGCCGGCGTAAGGGGCCCGGTTCCGTGCGCTGTTCCATATCAGTGCCCCGCCTTTTTCAGAAGAGGCAGAAGCTCGGCGAGTTCGATTAGAGACTGATCCAGCTCGAATTCCAGAACATCGGCCAGGTAGATCCAATCCGACTGTTCCTGGAGGCTCACCAGGGTGTCTAAAATGCCCGCCAGGCGCGCCAGATAGCCGTTTAAGGAACCGGAGCCGCCCACAACGATGTCCTCACCCAGGCCCATGGCCAGCTTGGCCTGTTCCACCATGCTCATGGTCAGGTGGAGGGATTCCAAAAAGCTTAAGAAATGCTCATTGGCCTCGTTTTCATCCCCCAAGCGGAATTCTTCAACCACCTTGGGCAGGGCCTGGCGCAGGGTTTCGACAAAGTAATAGCCGTGTTCCAGAAAATGGAGGCACAGCTCTTCCGGGGAGTGGGTGATGAGATCCAGGCTTTTGATCTGCGAACGGTCGACCTCCAGGGCGGCGTGGGGCACTTCCTCGCTGTAATTGTCGCCGTTGACCAGGACCTTGGTTATGACCCGGTCGCCCACGGCGGGGTGTTCCATGAGGCTGGCAATTATTTCCTCAAGATTGGCGCCCGCCACATCCAGGGGGGGCAGGCTGTTTCCATCCACGGTCAGGGTATTCATAATAAGACCTCCCAAAATGGCAAGGGGTGAAAAACTTCCTGCCTCAGGAGGTAGCAATTTCCAGGCCAAGAACCCAGGCCCCGGGCCGGGAGCGGCCGACTGGTTTACGGGCGGAGCGGCGGCGGGGTTTAGGAGGTAGTTGATATTCCCCGCCGCCCTGGCGAAGGGGCGGCAAGGCCGGGGAGAAGAACCGGCCTTGCCGCTTTCTGGAGTTTCCGCCCCTGTCGCAAGCATAAAAAACCCGAATCATCCAGGGGGGTGATTCGGGACGCCCGTTTTTACGTACCGTCAGCTTGCCGGACCTCCAGCTCCCAAACCACGGGGAAGCCGGTCCTTTCTCACAATCATCAGGTTCGGTCTTCTGGCTTCCGGAGTCGCCTACCGGCAGCGCCTTCCCAATCGGTTCCGGTCGATCAGTGGCTTTTTGCTGCTTTCGTTCCGGTTACAGCGGCGGGTCCGCTCTCGATTCCCACGAGATTCCCTTGCTCTTTTTATGGAGCAACCTGATAGGGATATAGTATGCCTTAAAGACGCCGCGCCGGTCAAGCTATTTTTTGGAGGCGGCTTGACGAAAAATGGTATATTTAAGTTGACGGGCGCCCTCATGCGAGCTTAAAAAATTTAACAAGGATACGAAAATGAGAAGGACTTTGATCAGCTGCAATATTTTTCAGGAGGAAATGGAATATATTCTTTCCAGGAATCCGAATTTTGAAGTGGAAACGATCTGGCTGCGCTCCGGGCTGCATGGCGATCTGAATCTCATGGAAAAGAGCGTGAAAGAAGCTCTTCAGGCCGCGGCCGGCCGGGAACCCGGGCTGCGCCTGATGCTTGGCTCCGGCTGCCTGCCCCAACTGCCGGAATTGATCGGCGACATACCCAGGCTGCCCGCCAAAAACTGTTTGGGGGCCATGGTCGGAGAAGAACGTCTACTGGAGTTGGAAAAAGACAGAACCTTGGTCGTTACTCCGGCTTGGATAAGAAAAATATGGTTCGCCGAAGATGGCCTAAGAGGCTTGTTCGGCTGGGATGACGCCGATTTTCGCATCAATTTCGGAAGGTATGACCGAATACTCGTTCTCGACGCCGGGCTTTCCCCGCTGTCCGATGAGGAAATTTTGGAGACCTTCGATATAGTCCAGGTGCCCATGGAATCAGAGCCCTTCTCCCTGGACCATTTTGAGAAGGTTTTTCTGAACTTGCTAAGGCAGAAAACCTAAGGTGGCCGCCCTGACCGGCATGAAGGCCAGGGGCGTGTGTCCGCCTCCATTAAGGTCGTAGGCGGCCAGGGCGTGGTGGGTGCGGCCGGCTAAAAAATCCAAAAGGCCGTCCTCGCCGTTGGAGGCGGCCTTGATGGCCAGGTTCAGGCCGTCGAAGGTCAGGGCGGAAATCCAGGTCGGGCGGGTCTTGTAGGCGTCAATGAACTGCCGGATGAAATCCCGCACGGCCAGATTTTCCTGGTCGGCCAGGTTGGCCGCCGGGAGGCAGAGCCTCAGGTCAAGGTTGAGCCTGGTGAAGGCCGCGCCCACCTCCCGGAAACCGAGGGAGGTCACGCCCCATAAAGGGAGCTGGCCATAGCCGCTTTCGGCCAGGCGGGGGGCCAGCTCCAGGGCTTCGGCCCGGTCCAGGGCCAAAACGACCAGGTCAGGCCTGTTCTTCCCGAATTGGGCCAGGCCCTCCGGCTCCAAGGCCTGGGCGATATCCAAGGTTACCACCCGGGCCTTGGAGTCCAAAGGTTTGATATTGGATTTGGCGGCCGGGGCGCGGGCGGCGGGGGGGGACGAAGCGCGGCTCCCCGGGTCTTCGGCCAGGGCCGCCTCCGGGGGGCGGTCCGGCCGGGCCAGGGTTTCGACCAATTCCCCAACCAGAGCGGCCTGGGCCGGCCGAAGCCCCGTAACCAGGAGGAGGCGGCTTGGCCGGCGATTCATTTTCAAGATTTCCAAGGCCAGAAAGCGGCCCTGTTCCCCGGCCGTGGGCATGAGCCGGAAAAACAGGCCCGGACCCCTGCCGGCGGCCTCCTCGTTGGTGAGGTAGGGCAGGAGCACGGGCTTTTGCAGGTAGAGATAGCGCGGGGCATCGGCGGCGAAGCGGTTTTCGGTGAAATACCCCAGCACCAGGGCCATGTCCCCCAGGTCAATTTCGTCCAAGGCCTCGGGGCGGCTTTCATCCAAAAATTCCAACCGGAATCCCCCGCCCCAGATGCTTAAGGCCAGTTCGGCCCCCTGGCGGGCTTTCAGCCCAAAATCCGCCAAGGGGCCGCTCTCCGGGGCGGCCAGGAGAAAGGCCGTCCTCTCCGCCTCCTGGGCCGCGGCCGCGGCCGGGAACCCAAAAAGGGCCAGGAAGAGGATGACCGCCCCGGCGATCTTTTTGAGGGTGATCATTTTTTGTCCTCCCGTCGTCCGCTGCGGGCCCGTATAAAGAGGCGCACCGGGGCCAGGTCCAGGCCGAAGGCCTCTTTGAGGCGGTTGACCAGAAAGCGGCGGTAGGAAAAATGCACGCTGTCCGGGTGGTTGGCGAAGACCACGAAGGTCGGCGGCCTGGTCGCGGCCTGGGTGGCATAGTAGAACTTAAGCCGTCCGCGGCCGACATAGGGCGGCGTGTGTTCGGCCACGGCCTTCTCCAGCACCCGGTTGACCTCGGCCGTAGGCGCCCGGAAGCGATATTGGGCCATGAGGCGGTCGATGAGGTCAAAGAGTAGGTTTAGCTTTTGCCCGGTTTGGGCCGAGCCGGCGACCACGGGCGTTCCGGCCAGAAAGCCCAGCTTAAGATCCAGGCACCGGTTCAGTTCTTTTAGGGTTTCGGCCTTGTCCTTGACCGCGTCCCACTTGTTGGCCAGGATGATCAGCGGCCGCCCCCGCTCGTGGGCGTAGCCGGCGATGTGGGCGTCCTGGTCGGCCAAGCCGGTCAAGGCATCCACCACCAAAAGGGCCGCATCGGCCTGGTCCAGGCTTTTCAGGGCCCTGAGAACGGAGAGCTTTTCCAGCTTTTCATCAACCCGGCCCCGGCGCCTGACCCCGGCGGTATCAATGAAGACATAGGGCCGGGAGCCGAAGGTCACCGGCACGGCCACCGCGTCGCGAGTGGTGCCCGGGCGGCTGTCCACCACCAGGCGGTCCCGGCCGGCCAATCGGTTGATGAGGGAGGACTTGCCGGCATTGGGACGGCCGATGACGGCCACCCGGGGCGGCCTGGCTTCATCCGCCTCCTCGTCCGGTTCTTCAGGTTCGGCCATGAATTCCGACAGGGCGGCCTTGAAATCGTTCAGCCCGTAGCCGTGGGCCCCGCTCACCGGCCACAGCCCGTCCAGGCCCAGCTCGTGGAACTCATCGACCGCCCCTTCCTGGCCCGGGCCGTCTATCTTGTTGACCGCCACCAGGTGGGGCCGGCCGGAGCGGCGGATGAGCCGGGCCAGTTCCTGGTCATGGGGGGTGGGGCCGCTTCGTCCGTCCACCACCAGTATGGTGAGGTCGGATTCCTCCAGGGCGGCCAGGGCCTGGGCCTTGATCCGCCCGATCAAGGGGTCCAGGTCGGTGGGGTCGAAGCCGCCGGTATCAATGATGGTCCCCTGGCGGCCCGTGATGCTCAACTCGCCGTAATGGCGGTCGCGGGTGACCCCGGGGCGGTCGTCCACCAGGGCCTGGGGCCGCCCCAGGAGGCGGTTGAAGAGGGTGGATTTGCCGACATTGGGGCGGCCCACCAGGGCGATGAGGGCCATTTCAGCGATTCTCCAGAGCCAGGGCGGAGAGGTCCGCCACTTTTTTCAGGCCCTCGAAAGGCCGGAGCGGCGGCCTCTCGAAGCGGCGCCGCAATCGGCTGAGAAGCGGCTTCATGCCCCGGGTGAAATTCGGCTTGCCGGCCAGGGTCAACTTGCCGAAGGCCCCCAAGGCCTGCATAAGGCGGGCCGCGCCAAGCCATAACAGGTCTCGGCGGAAGGCCCGGCCGTCGGTGCGGCCGGCCTCTTTCAGGTAGAGAGCCGCGAGGCGGTCCATAAGCTCCTCGGGGAGGTCTTCCAAGGGGTGGTCCTCCAAGAGGCTGGCCAGGTCATAGGCGGCGGGCCCCAGGCGGGCCCCTTGCCAATCCAGGATAAAGACTTCCCCGCCCTTGACCATGAGGTTGCGGCCCTGGTAATCACGGTGCATCAGGACCGGGGCTCCCCTTTCAGGCACGGCCAGGCGGGCGAATCGGCGGGCTTCGGCCCAGGCCCGGCGGGGAATTTTCAGGCCCAGGTAACCGGCCGCGAAGTTTTCGAGAAAGTAGCCGGCTTCCAGGCGGGCGACCAGGGCGGAGTTGTAAACCCTGGTCTGGAAGGCCCAGGACGGGTTGAAACCCTGGAGCCCATGGCGATGGAAGCGGGCCAGGACGGACACGGCCTGGGGCATAAGGTCCCGCCGGTCTTCCAGGCCTTCGTCCCCCAAGTCATCCAAGAGAAAAAAACCCCGCGCCAGATCGTGTCTCCGAAGGCGGGGCAGGGGGAGGCCCTTGAACCACAGGTGGCGGCCGATCCGCAGCCAGGCCAGGTTTTCGACCGGGTCCGGGCCGTGGAGGGCCACCAGGCCGCTTCCCGGCACCCGAAAATAGCGGCGGTCCCCGCCCCCGAAGGCCAAGGGCGCCAGACCGGTCTCCCCCCCTAAAAGGCCCTTGAGCCAGGCGCGGAGGCCGGGGATTCCCGTCTTACGGCTGGTCGTCACAGAAAAAGCCGCCGTTCACTCGGGCGTTGGCCGGCGTCGGCCCGGCGATGACCGCGCCCACGGCCACGGCCCCCCGGGCCAGGGAGGCGCCGGGCCAGATGACGCAATTTTCCGCCATGGCCCCTTTGGAGATGACGGCCTCGGCCCCCACCACGTTCCAGCCGGCCAGGCCGCCTTCAATTCTGGCCGTGGAGTGGGTGATGGTCCTGCCCGCGGCCAGGTCCCGGTTCAGGCACCAATAGCCGTCCACCGAGCCTATGTCGCACCAGATGGCCGGGTCGCCGGTCCAGCCGAAGATGCCGCTTCCCTCGCCCAAAAGCCTTGAAAAAACCTCGACTATATCGGTCTCGCCTTCGTCCATGAGGTCAAAGATAGCCGGGGAGAGGGCCATTATTCCGCTGTAGGTCTGGCGCCCCGTCTCTCCGGGGACCGGCTCGGGGGCGCGGAAGGAGATGACGCGCCCATCCTGGCCCAGGGAGACCTTGGCCTCTTTGCGCCCGGCCAGAAGACCCAAGGTGGCCAGCCGGCCGGGGTTGGCCAGGTGTTTTATGGCCAGCTTGACCAGCTCAAAGTCGGAGAAGATGTCGGCGTTGATCACCAGGAAGTCGTTATGCCCCAGGAGATCCTCGGCCCGCTTGATGCCGCCGCCGGTGCCCAGCAGGCTTTCTTCCGGGGAGGGGATTATCTCCAGCCGGCCTTTGAAAGAGCCGGCCAGGGCCTGGATATGGTCCAGCATTTGGCGGGGGTGATGGTGGACATTGATGACCGCCCGCCTGACTCCGGCCGAGACCAGGGCTTCGGCCCACCATTCCAGCATGGTCTTGTTGAGCACCCTGAACAGGGGCTTGGGGCAGCGGTTGGTCAGGGGCAGGAGGCGGCGGCCGTGACCGGCGCTCAGTATCATGGCGGTCTTGATCATGCTTCCTCCGAATAGCCGAATTCCAAAAGGGCCGACCGCTTCCTGCTCCAGTCGCGGGTGGCCCGGACAAAGAGCTGGAGATAGACCTTCGAGCCCAGGAAGCGTTCCAGTTCCCGCCGGGCGGCCTGGCCGATGCTTTTGAGCTTGGCCCCGCCGGCGCCTATGATAATGCCCTTCTGGCTGTCCCGCTCCACATGGATGGTGGCCGACAGCCGAACGAGGCCGCCCTCGGCCTTGAATTCATCCATGGTCACAGCCGTGGCGTAGGGGATCTCGCGGTTGGTGAGCCGGAAGACGGCTTCACGGATCATTTCCGCGGCGATGACCCTTTCGGGCTGGTCGGTCAAGGTGTCTTCAGGATAGAAGGGGGGATTTTCGGGCAGTAAATTTACTATTTCCCTCTCCAGGGCCGCCAGGCCATCGCCGGTGCGGGCTGAAACGGGCACCAGGGCCGCGGGGCGCAGACCTTCCTCTATTTCGGCCAGGAGGGGCAAAAGGTCGGTCTTATCGGGCATAAGATCGATTTTATTGACCGCGGCCAAGAGCTTTTTGCCCAGGGGCCGCACGGCCTCCAGGGCCAGTTGGTGTTCCCGGCCGCGCCTTAAGCCGTCCACCACCAAGAGGGTCAGGTCGCTGTCGCTTAAGGCGGCCATGGCCCGGTTCACCATTTCCCGGTTCAGGGGCAGCCGGCCCGGCTCGTGAAGGCCGGGGGTATCCCAGAAGATCAACTGGGCTTCCGGCCTGGTCAGAACGCCTAAGATGCGGTGGCGGGTGGTTTGGGGCTTGGCTGTGACTATGGCCACCTTCTCGCCCAGGAGGCGGTTTAAGAGGGTGGATTTGCCCGCGTTGGGCGCGCCGACTATGGCCACGAACCCGGCCCGGTGCTTTCCGGTCATGGCCCTTCTTCTCTTTTGAGCCTGGCCAGGGCCGCCCGGGCCGCGGCCTGTTCGGCTTCTTTTTTGGTGCCGGCCTCGGCCTCGGCCAAGCGTTCGCCCTGGAGGTTGATGGCCATGAGGAAGCGCCGGGCGTGGGGAGGACCCAGGGATTCCACCAGCTCATAGCCGGGGGGGCCTAAGGCCCGCCTTTGGGCTTCTTCCTGGAGCCGGGTCTTGTAATCCGGCAGTATGTCGGCCCAGGTTTCGGGCTGTTCCAGGTAGGGCCGCCAAAGCTCCCGGGCCTCAAGCATGGCCTGGGCCAGCCCGCCGTCGAGATAGACGGCGCCTAAAATGGCTTCCATGGCATCGGCCAAGACCGAGGCCTTGTCCCGTCCTCCGCTTTGGTCTTCCCCCGGCCCCAGGATCAGGGACCGCCCCAATTCCAGGCGCCTGGCCACCTCGGCCAGCCGGACCTCGCAGACCAGGCCGGCCCGGATGCGCGACATTTCCCCTTCGTTCAGCCGGGGTTCGTGGCGAAAGAGGAAGTCGCTTACTATAAGGTCCAGCACCGCGTCGCCCAAAAATTCCAGGCGCTGGTTGTCGGCTTCGCCCGAGGCCCCGGGCGGAACCGCGGCTGAACGGTGGGTCAGGGCCGCGGTGAGGAGGTCCGGCCGGTTGAAGTTATGTCTCAGGTTCAGCATATTTTTTATCCCCCCGGCGCACGGCCCGGGGCGGGGTCCAGGGGGCCTAGCCCTTGGCGTAAAAAATCGGCCAGTCCGTCGAAGCCGCCGTTGCTCATGACCACGATGACATCGCCGGGCCGGGCCTCTGCGGCCAGGGCCCGCCCCAGGCTCAAGCCATCGTCGAAGAGCCGGGCCTTTAAGTCCGCGCCCAGGCGGTCGGGGTCCAGGCGGTCGCCGGCCGGGGCCTTATGGGGGTCCGGTGGGCGGCGCAGAAAGACGAGGTCGGCCCGGGACAGGGCGGCGGCGTAATCTTTCTGGAACACGGCCCGGCGGCTGGTGTTGCTGCGGGGCTCGAAGGCGGCCAGAATCCTCCCCCCCTGGTAGGCCGCCTTAAGGGCGGCCAAGGTGGCGGCCACGGCGGTGGGATGATGGGCGAAGTCGTCAATCAGGGTTACGCCGCCGAACTCGCCCAGCACTTCCTGCCGCCGCCTGACCCCCTTGAACTCGGCCAGGGCCCGGGCAATAACCCGGCCCTCGCCGCCGGCGCTCTTGAACGCGGCCGCGGCCGCGGCCGCGTTCAAGGCATTATACACCCCGGGCCGGGTCAAGGACAAGCGGGCGAAAAAGCCTTCCGGGCCCGAGAGTTCAAAGTCCGAGCCCCCAGGCGCCAATTGGAGGCCGGATACCCGCCAGTCGTTGTCCGGGTTAAGGCCGTAAAATTCCACCCCGGCCCGGCAGCCGGAGGCCACCCCCCGGACCAGGGGGCTGTCGCCCCAGGCGATGAGGCGTCCTTGGGGGGGTATAAGGTCCACCAGGCTTTCAAAGGCCGCCATCACCGCCGCCAGGTCGGCGTAGATGTCGGCGTGGTCGAATTCCACGGAAGTGAGGATGACCGTGTGGGGATGGTAGTGGACGAACTTGGGCCGCTTGTCAAAGAAGGCGCAGTCGTATTCGTCGCCTTCAATTATAAACCAGTCGCCCCGGGGCGGCCGCCAGGGGCGGGGAAAGTCCAGCCCGGCCCCGCCTATGAGAAAACCCGGGGCCAGGCCGGCGGCCTCAAATATTTTGGCGGCCAGGGCCGTGGTGGTGGTCTTGCCGTGGCACCCGGCCACCACCAGGTTGCGGGTGCGGCTGAGGAAGAGCCGGCTTAAGGCCTGGGGCAGGGAGAGATAGGGCCGGCCAAGTTCCTTTAAGCGGGCCAGGACCGGGAAAGAGCGGGTGACTACGTTGCCCACCACGACCAGGTCGCTGTCCGGGGGCAGGGTTTCCGGCCCGTAGCCGGAGAAGACGACGAGGCCGAGAGCGGCCAGTACCTCGCTCGTGGGCGGGTAAAGGGGGCCGTCCGAGCCGGTGACCTGGTAGCCGGCTTCGGTCAGAAGGCCGGCCAGGGCGGTCATGGCCACCCCGCCGATGCCCAGGAGGTGGATTTTGCCTGACGGCGGAAATTCCCCCGAATTCAGGCCGGGGTCCAGGGGTTCAAACATTTCAAAACGCATTTTCCGCCCCGGCCGGCCAAGATGTGTTTTTTTGTCTTTTTCAAGCCCATTGCTTCTTCAGTTCGGCAAGCGTCCTGGCGGCGGCGGCAAAGTCATAATCCTCTATCTGGCTCGCAAGCTCCTCCGCACCCGCCACAACGCGGATATCATCAAGGAGGTTTGCGCACTGGGGGTTTATGTTTTCCAGCATGGGCTCCAGTTTTTCAAACAATGCCAATACCTGTTCATGGTTCATGGGCAAAAAGACCGCCCGCGATCCAGGCTCATCAAAGAGCGGTTTCAGCTCATCCAGAACAAGCTCCAATTCGGTTTTGAGAAGCGCCAGGCTGTCCTCCGATACCGGCGCCGCCTTATCTTTCAGCGCCGTTTCGATTTCCTGGGCGGCTCTTTGCAGCCCGTTTCTGCCTATCTGCCCCGCGTTCCCCTTCAAGGTGTGCGCCAGCCTGTGCGCGAGCGCCGTCTCACCCGCGGCAATGGCCGCGGTGATCTCGGCATACCTGGCCTGGTTGTCCTTAACAAATTTGACCAGCAGCTTCTTTTGCAATTCATCCTTTTCCCGCGTCCGCTCACATTCGTCCATATCCGAGCTGCCCACGGGCTTTAAATATTTCAGCAAAACACGCCACAGTTCCTGCGATTTGAAGGGCTTGCCCAAACAGTCGGGCATTCCGTTCCTTCTATATCTTTCCAGGTCGCCCTCCATTACATTGGCCGTCATCGCCACTATGGGGGTTTTTGTGTTCAAGGCCGCTATGGCCGACGCGGCTTCCATTCCGTCCATAACCGGCATAAACATATCCATGAATATCAGGTCAAAGGGCTTTTCACCCTTTTGAAGGCGCTCTTGAACCGTCTCAAGGCCCATTTTTCCGTTTTCCGCCAGCACCGTACGAAGGCCCACCCGCGCAAGGTGCTCGCATATGAGTTCCTGATTCAGGGGATTATCATCACAGACCAGGACCGAGCCGTCAAATTGGGGTTTTTCGAGAAGGTCGAACCTTAAATGGTCGGGCTTGTCATCAAGCGCCTCTGTTGTTCTAAATACGATTTCAAATCTGAACGTGCTGCCGGCACCGGGCGAACTCCGCACTACCAGCTCTCCGCCCATCAGATCAATAATATTTTTAGCTATCGACAAGCCCAGCCCCGTTCCGCCGTAATTGCGCGTTGTGCTTGAATCCGCTTGAATAAAGGGAGCGAATATTTTTTCAACCTGCTCGGGATTCATGCCTATGCCGCTGTCTTTTACTTCAAAGTATATTGCCGCGCTGTTGTCATCAGTGCTTTTGGCCAGCGCTGTAAGCGTGACGGCCCCGGCGTGGGTGAATTTCACGGCGTTGGAAAGAAGGTTCAGAAGCACCTGATAAAGCCTGAGCGGATCACCCAGCGGCTTTTTTCCCGCCAGCGGTTCCGTGAAAATTTTTAATTCGAGGTTCTTTTCTTTTACGTTCGGCAGGATGACCGACTGGCACCTTGATATGATTTCGCAGAGGTCGAAAGGCACATTTTCCAATTCCATTTTGCCGGATTCTATTTTTGAAATATCCAGGATATCGTCCACGATATGCAAAAGCCAGTTCGCGCTGTCCGATATTTTTCCCAGGTAATCCTTGATTTGCGGTTCACATGCCTTGTCCAGCGCCAGTTCCGCGAATCCCATGATGCTGTTCATGGGTGTGCGAATCTCATGGCTCATGATTGCCAGGAATTTGGATTTCGACCGGTTGGCCAGCTCGGCGGTTTCCAGTTTCCACCGCTCGGTTATCATGCGCTGGTCGGATTTTTTCTTGATTTTTTCAAGGTGCACCAGCATGATCATCAGCACGGCCGCGGCAAGACAGCCCAGGACGCTGGTGATCAGGATCATGTCATAGAGGTCTTTATAGTATTCGCGTTTCGGAACGATGATGGCCAGGAACCAGCCGTTATCAAGCCGGCGGCCGAAAACAAACGACTTTACGCCGGCGTAGTTTGTGACGCTCTGAAGCGAAATGTCCGAACCGCTTAAAATAGCGCCCGAAAACCGCTTCATGGCAGGGTTGTACTCACCTAAAACCTCACCCTGGATTTCATGATTCGGATGGATGATCACCTTCAGGTCCTCATCCACCATAAATCCATAACTGCCCGGGGTAATACTCTTGTCGATTATCAACTGCCTGAAATAATCAACATGAACATCAACGCACACCACGCCGATGTGATTGCCGGCCTCGTCATATATGCGGCGCGCATACGCGATCACGGGCTTCAAAGTATCCGCGTCTATATAAGGCGAGGTAATCCCTACTTTGCCGTCGGCGGCCATGTCCG
>Ga0099364_10006942_pt1 | contig 16324 bp, 14 predicted proteins | sample TergutTh196P3_FD_73070 | JGI IMG/M metagenome (GOLD analysis project Ga0099364, IMG submission 73070) | Microcerotermes parvus P3 segment gut microbial communities from Pointe-Noire, Republic of the Congo - Th196 P3 | ecosystem: Host-associated > Arthropoda: Insects > Digestive system > Gut ...
TGCCTATTTCAATGTGCCCTTTGAAGGCTGCCGCATGGAGAGGAGTAATGCCGTCGTGGTTTCTTGCATTAACGTCTGCTCCTCCAGCAATGGCGTTTTGAACTAGGGCCATATTCTCCTGGGCTACCGCTCCGTGAAGGTACGTCCAGCCTCCTCCATTATTCACCACGTTGTCTAACCAAAAACCGTTTCCCATCTTATGCGTGCTGTAAAGTTAGCCGAGTCCGGCAACAGAACCGCTCAAGATGGGAGCGGCACGCCTTACTAAGAAACGGAATAAACCCCACGTGTCAAAGTGGTGCATTGCTAGCCAATTGGACAATGCTGATTCTGTCCGCAAGATGATACGCGCACTCCCTTCACGGAAGTAACGCAACTGCACCATCTATCGCCAACTTTTCTACCCGGTTACCCGGTTGACACGTAGAAAACTGCCGCCCGCCGAAGCGGTCTTAGTAAGTTTGTTAACGTACTCGTAATTCAATCCGCTCCGACAAATCGGAACGGGATTTCTAATTATGCAGGCATTATAGCATGCTTTTCGGGCAAATGCAAGCAGGGCAATGTGTCAGATTTTCACCGGGGATGGGGTAGAACCGTCCAAGAAGCAAAGCCGCTGATTCCGGCGAATTGGAATCGGCGGCTCATCGGTTACGGTTTGACGGTATGGCAGTTTTTACCGGGAGTATCCTAATATGCATGGTAAATTGCATGGGCTAACCGAAAAAGTGTTGTATTGTATTTATCGGTGTTTGTTGCATATTGCCGATACTGCACAAGTCTAATAAACCATACCACAACACGAAAGGAAATCTCCCATGAATCTACGAAATACATTTTTTGTCGCCCTCGTTGTTGGGTTGGCTATGTTCCTTACACAGGTGGTGCGAGCACAGCCGCCGAACTTGGAGAGCCTGTACCATATACCGTATCAGGAGACTCAGGAGGCATTTGAGAACCAGGCGCAGTCGCTTGTGAATTATTTTTACCAATGGCTACTGATTACTGCTCAAGGGGGATTCTACACGAACGTCAAAGACCTTGATCCAGAAACGCAGTTTAACGACAGTGGTGCTTTAAGCTGGTGGGACGTAGGGAGGGTCTACGAAAGCACTGGGGCCCAGCGATTAACTGGCATGTGCGGAGGCCCGGTGGCTATTATTGGGCTCAGGGTGCGGCAACGCATGTAAATCCAGGTTCCCCTCCTTTCCCAGGTGTCTCAACGAACTTAATTTGCGTTCCAAAAGGGCAGTTTCTAACTAAGCCGCCAGCAGGAACGATGGCCGCGGGAGCTATTTATTCCTTACGGCTGAATTGGGTGCCGAAGTATATATTAGTATGAGTAGCAACGGTCTGTGGGCGGCTGATGGCAATGCAGTTCTTTCAATGGACTGTATATTAGTAATACGCACCACGATATCTATCTAAATCCCAAGAGCACCATTAGTATCGGCGGACTTCATCCTGCTGGGGTTCCCCTGCCAGGGGCGAACCGGCCTGTAACGTATTTTTACAATGCTCCGAGAGAAAATCGGGCCGTTAAGATGGTCAATCAAAGTGGCCAGTGCGAATTTCGTGTCAACTATCAATCGACTCATGAGGGTTTTGCCGTGTTTTATGACGGACGCTGGCATAATCTTCCGAAAACCAGCAGTTGTAATTTGTGTTTCGGAGGTGACATTTACATGGGGGGGGATGAATGCCGAACTCGTGGTCGTTTGGGATGAAAAGGGGAACTATCTGACGCCCGACCTGTGCTTGGAAAAGAAAACTTTAGTGCCATCAGCTGTCCCAGAGAATACGATCAGAGCCCTTCAGAGTAACGATTTTGACGGCAGTCAAATGTTAGATGCTTTGTGGTACTTGTTTATGACGCATGAGTTTCCGTTCTTTGAGTTCTGGTTCGGTGGCTTCGATGAGTAGTTGGGCTGTGCGTCTGCGGGACAGAGAACCACGCAAACACCCTGTAGCGTTGCGCTGGATAGTGTTTGCGGAGTTATACCGTAAAACGATGGGCCCATCTTTTAGTTCAATCCATTTCTGGAGTGTTTCACGTTTTGCTATGAACAAATAAACCGTCACTCCGGCGCAGGCCGGAATCCAGACGAGCGGCCTGAAAACTACCCTTATGAATTCCGACTTGCGTCGAAATATCGAGAGCATGTTCACATCAATACGTGAAATACTCTAGATTGAACCGAATGACGGAAGGATTCAAATCCGGCTGGTTCCAAATGAAAGCTGACGAAATTCAAAGAAGACCGAAAGGCCGAGTATCATTCGGAGGGCCATCCACATGGAAAGATGCACTCCCAACCTGGGGGCTTCGGCGTGGCGTTTCTCATTCACCCGCAAGTAGCACCCATTACCAAGACCGCCTGCCTGAACAAGGCGAGCAACGAACGGAGGCCACATGGTAACTCAGGCGAATCCGCGACTCTAGAGCGTGTTTCGATTTAGTGTGGAGGAACTTCCCTGCAACACACACGAAAACAAGGATACCCCATGCGTTTTCACTCCAGAGCAATTTGAAACACGCACCAGTTACCAACATTGCCGTGGGCATCAAAAGACTGCCGTTCAGTCCACCTTCCCTTCGCTCAAACGCGCCCCTTCCAACCACGCAAAAGGGGGACCCGATGGTTCAGCCAGCCTTGTCCCATGTCACAAACATCCCAAACCCATAGTTAGAACGCGAGCCTTTTCACTTGATCAAAGTATGTTGAAATAGCGTATTTGGCTTTCGGCAATCGCTTCGTTCGAAGAATCATAGGCCAAGACAACCCATTCCCACATCCCCGGAGTACCAAAGCTGTCCGTATAAGATGTCCCAGTCCCTGCATATACGCCCACAAAATTAGGCATGGAACTGTGTCGGACAGCGTAAACGTAGTATGCAATATTCGAATTTGGGATGCTGTTCCAGTCGAAAGTTAGGCTTGTGCCCGCGTTAGCGGAGAAACCACTCCCCGTAATCAGTGTAGGTGTGTTTCGGGCATACATTTTTACCGTAGCGTTTACGCCCGTCACGGCATTGTCCCCGAGGATGAGTAGGTCCGACCAAGATCCATACCCATCTCCATCCACAGCGAGGAAGCGAAATTGCGTGCCTTTAGGGACAGCAAACCCCGCTGTACCATTAGAAGCAGTTGTGTTAAGCGCGTAATGTGTGGTCAGGTTTGGACTCATCACATAAACCGTCTGGCTCACTCTGGGGACACCCAGCCTGTAAACCGTAGCGGTACAAGTAAGGGGAGACGGCGCTGTGTAGATGTAAACAGTCGACGCGTAGGCAGACTGCTGGTTGTTATTATCGAGTGCAGCGACTTGAAATTTGTAACCCACACCAGGAGTTACATTCGCGAAGTTGTAGTATCTGTTGGATGTATACCCAACATGGTACCATGTACCACCGTAGTACCTACGCACATGGTACTCCCTCGGTAGCGCACCGGCCCCCGGGCTCCAAGTGAAAGTCCAGTTATAAAGAGGGTAAGAACCCGCAGGCGATGGATACACGACAACGGGAGCCAATAAAAAGGTCTAATGCATGAGACTGGCTAATTTCGGGTTGAATAGTTTATTTCACGATGGTTATGCCAGTTCAAAATGCAACGAGCATCCCAAAATTAGCGTGCCCCAAAGCACTAGATATCTGTTCAAAACTACATTTAGGCAACACAGACAAGGTGTATGAAGGCTCAATTCCCTGTTTTTCTTTATTGGCCAATTTTAGGGGTTGGGGGGTTGAACGGGCTTGTACTCTCTCCATGGGTTGGGATTGCTGCTCCCGTAGAAATTCTAATGCCTTTTTGTGCGAGTTGTCCAATACAACTGTTAAGATGTTCAGAATAATCTACTGCCAAACCCGCGGGATAGAGATCAGCATCGGGATAGATTATTGTAACTGGATCAGTTAGAACATGAATGTCATCCAATTTATGAACAAAACCCGTCCCGTCGCGAACAGGTTTTGAGGACTCAAACGTACCTACCAATTTGTTCAAATCCAATTTGGATTCGATTTTGGAGAGGATTTCATTTGTCGCTTCATCATCCAGTCCGTTAATCCAGCAATGGTCTCGATCAAATGAAAACTTTTTATTTTCTACGTCTATAATGTGTCCAATCGCTCGGCTGCGGTGTAACAATCCATATTCTTCCAAAACCTGATTCGTTGCCGCACTGATGGCATCGGCATCAATAAAGACATAAGCTGTCGTCTCGTTTGCCTCTAATCGAGATGACCGCACCTTGCTAATTTCATTTCTATCTATTTCAGCATTATGCTTGAACGCAAAGGAAATCGGACCTTTTTTGCCATCGTTTACCAAGCCAAGCTTCTCGGCTGCAAATTGTTCGAGCAGTGCCGAGCCGAGTGGCTTGCCATCAGATGTCTCTGCCGAGTTCAAAACACTGGTTAATGAACGAATAGCGTTGCACAACATATCATCAATTTCATCAATTTTGTCGTCAGACACACCACCGATTCTGGATTTGTCAGCGTCTATTGACAGTTTGCCTTTTTCATTGAGCAATAGGGAAACATAATCTCCTTCTTTGAGATTGATACCATTGGCTTCTAATACTTGCGTAATCAAATCTTCCAAACGTGTACGATTTAAGTCCGTCATCATATCCGATACCGGACTATCTACTTGCTGTATCTCTGCAATCAAAGAAGGCGGCTGGAATGTATCCCCCGACAATTCATCCGTAATTTTGTTCTGATTCCACGGAGCCTCCAAGTCGTTAAATTCAAAACCCAAAAATTGCCAATCCGCAAGTGCTTTCAGATTATTATCTAAACCATCAGTGCCTAATCTTGGCTTATCCGTCAGTTCATAAAACGAACTGTCAGTAGTAACACGTTGACGCATAATCGTTGCGAATGAATTCGACATGCTAGTAATGTCATCAAGATTTGTTTGAGTTTTGGAAAGCCCACTGTTATAGACGACACAGGTATAGTAGAACGAATCCTTCTTTCGCTCCTCCCCTAAATTCAATCCTGTTTCTTTCGCAAACTGTTCCAACATCACTTCGGCAAGGCGGCGACCATTGACGGTTGCCTTGTTGAGACCTGCAATGACTTCACCGAGTTTTTCTTGATCTTTGGTATCCCAGTCATAGGCATCGTGATTGATTATACCGCCGCCTGAATGAAAGCGTCCGTCTTTGTCTATCGCAAGTGCAAAATTAAAGTAGTCTTCCTTGCTCAAGCCTACTGATTTCATGACGGCTTCCATTGCACTATTGACACTGGAGGCATTAACGAGTCTACTTGCATGTAATGTTATCTTGCTTGGCGAAAAGGTCGACGATGAGGTAGTTGCCGATGGAGTGTAGGTGTCTCTGGCTTTCCATGAAGCGGAACCCAGATTGTTTTTCCCAAACGCTCCTTGCCCTGGAGCCTGTTCCGAGGAACTGCGATTCCACATAGACAGGGTGTTGGATGAAAAATGATTGACAATGTACACTATTTTGTCGCCGGAAAACGGACTACATTCCCTACAATCGGCAAAATGGTTCCTAAGGGTTTAGGAAACCTCTAAAAATACCAAAGCCGCGTAACCAATAAGCGATCTGGCCTTGAAAATATTGGAGTTTCAGGTGTCGGTTGTGTTGTTGGCGATGGATTTTTAGAGGTTCCCTTTGGTTGATTTGCCAAAGAGAAACGAGCATTAGCCCGGATATTTTCAACCGCCGTTTACAAAATATAGCATCATACCTTTGAGAAGAGAAATAGTTGTGTCCCAAAAAACAAGAACCAGATACTATCCCCCGAACTTCGCGAGAAAGCCATACTGCTCGTCATTCCGGCGCAAGCTGTATATCCAGACGTTCATGTTTTAGTGCGGTTCTTCTGGATTCCGGCTTGTGCCGGAATGACGGAAATTTTAACCGCCAGGGCAGTATTTCGGTCATTTTCTGTCACGGGCGATAGTTGCCAATTCAACACAACTGAGTAATTTGCTTATTCTACCTCAACAGCCTAAACCAATCGCGACAGCGCGAAGGCTTGGAAATAACCTCGCATTTTGAACTTTGTGGTCATTGTGGCATGTAAGTTCAGTTATCACCCTATTGTCAGTAAGGAGAAATTCGCTACAATACCGGTCGGGGAGTTCGGCCTCAAGTTAGATAAGTTAGAGGCTATTTGAGGATAGAGAGCTGGAGAACGGAATATTTTTGGGGATTGGCGATGATCCCGTACTTTCCTGGGAAAATGAAATTTCCCTTTGAAAAATTTTGTTTTTCAGAGTCTAGTCTCCAAGTAGCCTTTTAGTTGACAAATAAGGAAGACAAAACAATGAGTAAACACGTTTTTTCGATTTTTGTGGCTGTTGCTTTTGTGTTGTCTGCCAGCACTTATGCCCAGGTTGACATGAGTGGTATTGGTACAGTCCCCGAGAATCTAGTTCCGCTGTTGTTTCTGACTGAAAGTACAGATGGTGCGGGATCTGATATTTTGGAGACGACAACATCGTCGGTAAAATTGCCTGTCCCTCCTCTTAACGGTGATGCCGGACCTCTGGACGTGGGTAAACCTATTGGCGAATTGGTAAGGATGATGGAAGTCGACGGCAATGTTGAAGACGGTTTCAAGGTACAAGTGGACGACGAAGTGTTTGTCTGGAATTCTGGAATTGCTGACGCCCTGGATCTCACACAGACGCAGCGAGATACAATCAAAAATTCCTTCCAAGGTCTGTTGCAGCAGGGGCACTCAAATGGGAGCCGTCTCGCACGAGTCGAAGATGCAAGGCAACGTATTGGAGAATTGCGAGAGACAACGAACCATGTCTTGAATATTGAGCAACGGATGAATTTTGCAAAAATGTCATTCCAATTGGTTGGCGGTTTGGATTCTCTGTCCCTAAACGGCCAGGTGCTGGGATACCTGGAATTGACTCCTGCTCAAGAGGAACAACTGAATGCAATCGTATCGGCCCGTGAAGCAGAACTTGTTTCTTTAAGGCGACAATTTAATTTTATTCGTGCGACCCCGGCGGAAAGAGAAGTATTTGATGCCACGAATATCGAGTGTGCCAAAAAGTATGCTGATCAAATCAAATCTGTTTTAACGTCAGAGCAAAGAGCAAGAGCGGAAAAATTGACTGAGGAAATTCCGGCACTGAAAGAAAAATTGGGAATGTCTCCAGAAGGATTATTGACTATAACTCGCGACAGCCAACAAATCGAACAACAGACGCAAGAACAGGGGCTGACACCACCCGTCTATGCGCCAGGGGCGGATTCTTGGCGGCCGGGGCGCCCTCTACCGGTTCCATCGAGACCCTCAGGAGGACCGCGGCGATTTCCGCGTTGAGAACTTTGAAAAGGAAGGATTTGCAGGCGGGGACTGTCAGAAACGGTTGTATTTTTGCCTGAGTGCCTCCATCGTTCGCGTCTTCGACTTGCGTACCAACGACTTCAACTTCGCAAACACATTCTCTATCGGGTTCAAATCAGGACTATAAGCAGGGAGACAGATGACTTGTGTTCCAACACTTTTTATCGCTTGTTTGACTCCTGCTACTTTATGCGAACTCAAATTATTCACCACTACTATATCTCCTTCACGAAGTGTGGGAACCAATTCTTGTTCCACATATAAGGGAGAAGGCGTATGAAGGCGACCAGTGTCGTGCAAGGGTGGTAGAATGTGGAATGACTCCGGTGGTTCCTACGAAAAGTAACAGAAGAGAGCCTTGGGAACATGACGAGGAGTTGTATAAAGGTCGGAATCTAGTTGAGCGTAACTTTCGTAAAATCAAAGAGTTCTGGCGAGTCTTTACACGGCATGAAAAACTTGATGAAACGTATAATGCATTTATTGCCTTCGCGAAGATTATGATATTCATGAGAAATTAGTGCCAACACGCCCTAAAAGCCAGTTCAAAATCTGTTTTGGCAGTTTAGAAAAACGGGGAAATCCTGGAATCTTTGACGTTTATTGCTTTTTCTATTTTGCCAAAGTTGCCAAATCGGGGTTTTGAACGGCACTCTAGAGCGTATTAAAATCTGCTCTGGAGTGTATTGCCTCCCAAACGTGTTCCCTTTCCCTATGGGAGAGGGGTAGGGTGATGGCAAGAAGTGCAATATCACTCCAAACCAAATTTTAATACGCTCTAGGAATATATTTACTCTATATTTGACCAAATTTCCGTCTGGTTATTCTCCATTATGGAATGGACAGACGAGCGGTATGAGCGGGTAAAATTTCAGCAATGTACTCATGCAGTTATCGACATTTAACATTGTTTCTAACCCTACGACATATGGCAAAAAGCGGTTGGCAATGGTGTGCCATGCCCAAAGAATATGGCAAATGGCACATCATTTTATTGGTGAACCCAGCCCAGTACTTGATGCTACCGGTGTCCTCAAACATATCGGAACAAATATTAGAATCGCAAGTATTAGTTGTCAAAGGGATTATTAAATTTCCAGCATTGGATAAGTCTTATGATAGCGTGCAAGAAGTGCCATAGTAGCAAGTACATCAAAAGCGGAAGCGTCGCCAACAAACAACGATACAAGAGCAAAACTTGCAACGCCACTTTCCGCGAAGGCGATCAGCGTACCAACGAAAAAGTCATCGCCCAAAAAGCACTGTGCATCCTTCTCTATGCCATGGCAAAAGGCTCGTTTCGTATGCTAGGAAGAATTCTAAACATCCACCAAACCTTGGTTTACAGATGGATACGAGAGTTTGGGAAATCACTTCCAGAACCGACGGTTTCCGAAGAAATCCAAGAAATGGAGTTCGATGAGATATGGCACTTTATCGGTCAAAAAAAAGAAACTTTTGGCAAATTAAATGGACTGCAAAAGTAGTTGATAGTAGTAGAAGGCGAACCGTGGCTTGAGCGATCGGCCATCGTGATACTGCAACTTTTTGGTGATAGTAGATCAAAACAAAACACTTGACGGATTGCACATTTTACACGGACAAATGGGAGGCATTTGCAAAGGTATTGCCGGCGGATTGACAAGGCTCACACGGCTTGTGTTGAGCGTGACAATAGCAACACGAGACATCACTTAAGTCATTTTATACTCAGGACTAAAGTCGTATCGGAATATGAAAAGATGGTGGATTATTCTTTACGAACTTTGGCATGCTGTTACGACAACCGAATGGTTCAAAACGCTACAAGAAAAACTTAAAACTATATTTAAGTGAACACTCTCGAAAATAACGCCACAATAAACAGGTCGGTTGTTGGTTTGATGACGGTATTGTCTATCGACATAGCGGGCATTATAGCAAAAAATGGCTTAAAGGGCTACGGATTCCCGGTTGTATTGGGTTGGGAAAACATGGAGAGGAGTTGGTTCTTTCTTCCTGCTTTGCAAGGCAGTCCGATAATGTAGAATCCGGCTTTGGCGAAACAAACCGCCCATCCTGTTTTACGACGTAAAACGGACAAGCGGCTTTTTGACAGCATCAATCAGATGGTTCGGCAATATGCATGGTAAATTGCATGGGCTTCCGAAAAAAGTGTTGTATTTATCGGTAATTCTTGCATATTGCCGCTCACATCTTGAGCGGTTTCTGTTGCCGGACTCGGCAAGCATTAACCCAAAACCCAGAGAGCCTATTCCACGAATCGGTTCGCAGCCCCTTAAATCCAATGGAGACAGCAAGCAATCCCGCATTTTCTATCAAGATTTATTTCCCGGACGGCGACTCTGACGGCTTTCGCACTATCACAAAAGACCAGTGGTCAGGAAAAGGCATCGTCTGTCCACAATCGCTTTTTCCTGAGAGGAAAAAAGAGCCGGAATTCAAAAAACCTGGAGTATACGTGCTCGTCGGAACTTGTGATGAGACAGGAAAAATAAAAATCTACATTGGTGAAGGTGATCCCGTGCTCGACCGGCTCAACGACCACCACGTCAAAAAAGATTATTGGACGAAAGTGATCTTTTTTATCTGTCCTGATAATAGATTGAATAAAGCCCATATTCAGTATCTCGAATCTCGTCTCATTGCATTTGCCCGAGAGGCCAAGCAGTGTACACTTGAAAATAAAAATGAGCCAAATTTGCCCTCGTTATCGCAAGAAGACAGCATAACTGCTGAGAGTTTTTTGCAAGAAATGCTACACTGTTTTGCTGCGGTTGGCATTAAGTTTTTTGGAGAGTCGGATATGTCAAACGCGCCGAAAGCGAAGTTGCCAAAGAGAAATAATCTGTTTCATATCAAAGCAAAGGGTATCGAGGCAACAGGCTATTGGGCAGAAGATGCATTCGTCGTATACGAAGGTTCGCAGGTTGTTATAGAGGAAACGAAAAGCCTACAAGAGCATTACAGTTATGTAGTACGCATAAGAGAAAGGCTTATAGATGAAGGTATATTGAAAGAAAACACGGAAAAGGGCATTTTTGTTTTTACGCAAAATTGTCCGTTTGATAGTGCAAATACCGCTAGTTACGTTGTACTAGGCGTGTCTGGCGATGGACATGAACAATGGAAAAATGACAACGGTATCACTTTGAAAGAAATCCGACAAAGAGAAGCAAAAGATTGATGCTTGTATATTCATAGACCACAAGGAACACCATGGAAACCCACAACCCAAAAAACATCAACCTTCCCTATCAATTGTTTTCGTTGATATTGTGCATACTGGTTATCGGAATACTTCTATTCGATACAACAGCAGAAACAAATGATGAAATCAAGCGTCTACTGACGTGGACGGATTACGTTTTATGTGTCCTATTTTTACTCGATTTTATCTATCAACTGTTTACATCGGAAAACAGAAAGCGGTATCTGCTGACATGGGGATGGATTGATTTGATTTCGTGTATCCCACTTTGCGGATGGGGTCGAATAGCAAGACTTCTTCGGATTTTGAAATTGCTAAAAACGCTTCGAACTGCTAATCACTTGATTACAGCAATTAGCCGAAGAAGGGGAGAAAGTGCTTTGCTTTCAGCTGTCATCATACTGATTTTTGCAACGCTTTTCGGTTCTGTCGCTATTTTACAATCCGAAATGGATGAGCCGGATGGAAACATACAGAATGCCCCCGATGCTGTATGGTGGACGTTTTGCATGATAATGAAAGGCGGCTGTGAAAACTATGACCCCGTTTCAATAGAGGGGCGATTTGTCGCCGTTATCCTAATGTTTGTCGGCACGACATTTAGTGCCACCATAATTGGGTTTATGGCGGTGCTACTTACATCAGGACGAAATAGAGAGAATCCTGACGGGGCTCTTGAATGCTCCAACGATAAATCATGATAAACCATATAGCGACTATTTTTGTTCGCTGTTTTACACTTGTTTCACCCTTTTATCCAACCATACTACATAATGACAACTGCTATATCCAAAGAAATGACCAATTTCATCGACACACTCGGCAACGCTCTAACGGTACTTTGTTCCGATCCGACAGCAATGCAACACCTATGCAATGTGTACTCACAGAGTGCCATTGGCCCGTTTTTCAAACAGATACAACAGAATAGGAGTATTTGGGACACAAACACGATGGCCGCCATCATCAAAAGAGTTCTCGTGGGCGATTTTTTGCGTCTCGTCCAATTTGCCATTTATGCAGATGACATTGTCGAAGAAAGTGAACTTGATGTGGCTTATCCTTTTCTAAAGCCATTAGCCTACCTCGCCGCTCAGACCGATCCGGCAAGATATAAACGCTTTGAAAACCTGGACAGGGCCAATGTAACCGCTTTATTAAGTGCAAATATGTCTGAATCAGGGCCAAGTACCGGACTTTCCTTCTGTTCAGCAGCGTGTGCTGGTAACCATCTTGTCAAATGGCGTTGCATTTTCTTATGACGAGTACAGTCAATTGGTCGCACGAGGAGATCAAGCGATGACACAATTCAACCTACTCGAGATAGAAAGATTTTCTGGTCTTCTTGAAGTCTGTACAACTATTGTCAAAATTGCCACACAAAAAATTCAAACAAATCCCTTCGCCGCTAATGCACAAAATTATTGCCGTAGTTTAATGTCGCGATCAACGGTACCGACCATTTCACATTTTCCTGATTTATGCTTCGCTAGTTCTGACCCAATTCCTGTTGCACCGACAAATATTGCGACACCATCCGCTACTGTTAGTTCTGTCTCATTGCAAGACAGTCAATTGCCGGAGGACGTTCTAAAAGCCGCACTGGAGGAATTGAATGCATTGGAAGGCTTGAATTCAGTAAAGCAGGAATTAAGCAATCTTGTGTCGTTTCTAGAAATACAGAAACAGCGAGCGCAGCACGGCATGAAAGGTTCGAACCAAGCTTTGCATTACGTTTTCACGGGTAATCCGGGAACAGGAAAAACAACAGTGGGAAGAATCCTCGCCAAGATTTTCTATGGCTTTGGTATTCTGAAATCGCCGAAGTTGACAGAAATCGACCGGGGTGGTCTGGTAGGAGGATACATCGGACAAACTGCTATCAAGACCGATGAGGTTATTAAAAAATCGCTGGACGGAGTGCTGTTCATTGATGAGGCTTATACTCTTTCCAAACCTGAAGGCGGACAGGACTATGGGCAAGAAGCCATTGATACTCTATTGAAGCGGATGGAGGACTATCGCGACCGACTCATTGTCATCGTGGCAGGCTATCCGGCTCTGATGCGTTCATTTCTTCAATCTAATCCAGGTCTTATGAGCCGATTCACCAGGTCGATTACATTTGAAGATTATACTGTGCCTGAAATGTGTCGCATTTTCGCCAACATGTGCAAGCAAGATGACTACACACTGGTAAAAGAAACATTTGCTCATGCATGTATTTTATTTAACCTTGCAAATAACCAACGGGATGAGCATTTTGGTAATGGTCGATTCGTTCGTAATGTTTATGAGAGCACGACGATGAAACAATCGGCACGATTAGCCGCTCATAAGCAAATAACCAAACAGGCACTTGCTACACTTGAACATACCGACATTCCATTTGAAATAATTCCGAATTTCGACGTAAATGGTCTTGACCTTTCGCAGAGTAAATGGAGTGGCACTTGTCCCCAATGTCAAAAATCGTTCAATGTCAAACTGGACTTCATTGGCCAGCGAGTGCTATGCAAACAATGCAATAATAAATTTTGGTTTCCATGGTGGAATCCTGTACAGGAAACGATTGCCGGTATATGTCCAAATGAGGAGTAGTGAATGCCGAGAATGTATCTTTCCTCGCCCGTTGACTTTTATTTTAACCGCGTGATAGTGAGAATGATTCGCTTTGAACGCATTTTTAACCCGCATTTGGAGAACTTAACATGACAAACAGCATATTTGGTCGTTTTTCGAGCACGGACATCGCATCCGTTCAACGCAAGCAAAAGCAGGGGCGAATCCTGCGCATTGAGGAATTGGAGAATCGCGAACTGTTATCGGTATCACCGTGGGAAACAGGGTTGCCGATGCCGTCGTTATCTTCGAGCTGGGAAGACTCCACTGATGCTAATACGCAGGTCATTGTGTCCTCCGCATCTGCGTCGGTAGTGAGTGCTAGTTCTGTACAGCAGTTAGAGAAGCCTATAATATCGGTTGTCGACACCACACCAATGTCCATTACGATTAGCTGGGAACCAGTCGAAGGTGCAACTAACTATTCAGTCGAGTACTACCTGTCGGCCTTTCCTAGTTGGTCGGCAGTTCAAATTTCTGATATTACAGAAACTTCTGTGACTCTCACGGGATTACAGCCTGGGTTAAGCCCAACGCTGTCTTACGTTATTACCGTTCGTGCATTTAACGATGACGCTAGTTCGTCTTTTTCGCGAACATCTCTGTCCCCCGCTCGTGTTCCTACTGCTCCGATTTTGAGTGTTGGAGCAGAAACGGATAGTTCTGTTGCCCTAGATTGGAAAGCTGTACTCGACGCAACACATTATGAAGTTCGTTATCGTGTCAGCAATGGTGGAGAGTGGGTAGAGCTGACGACCGTAGATACTTCTCTTGCTGTTACTGGACTGGACAGCAACACTGCTTATCAGTTCTGCGTACGTGCAGATTACGACGGAGAGCTAGGTTCTTGGAATACCGGCCTGTCGTCGGTTATCTCTGTAACGACAGCACCACTTACACCAACCGGTTTAGACTTCGAGAACACTACAGGTCTTTCTACTGCGTTAACATGGACTGCTGCCGAAGACGCTGAACGATATGACCTGCAGTATCGCAGCGGTACTGACGAGCGGACAAGCGTAGCTACTACAGAAACGTCGAAGATGTTTCCTTTTTTTACCTCCGGTACGACTTACGAGTTTCGAGTTCGTGCCGCAGGCGTTGATGGGGCGTCAGAATGGTCAGACAGTGTTTGGGTTACTACACCGACAACTGCCCCATCGACGACAGTTACGCAGAGTTGGGGTGGTTCAGTCGCAATAGTAGGCAGTACGCTTGAGATTCAAGGAACTGACTACAGCGATTGGATAGAGATACAGCAGACATCTACATCTATTATCGTTCATTCGTTCTGCGAGCAGCGTATAGATCGAACTGGCGTCTGGTCGTTCGATACGGAAGGCATATCGCAAATAGCGTTCTGGGGCTTTGGTGGCAACGATGTCTTCATTGGTGCTTATGAAGGCGTATCTACTACTATCGCAATGCGATTAGACGGTGGTGGCGGTGATAACTGGCTCGTAGGCGGTGCTGGCAATGACTGGATCTACGGCGGTTGGTTAGGCAACAGTCATCTTGATACCGGTGCTGCTGGGGATAGCATGGTTATCGGTGGTAATGGTTTCAATGTCTTTTATAATAATAGCGATGGTAGCGACTGTTTTATTTGGGTTGGCACCGGTGATGCGTTTTACGCCGGTTTCGAACACGACGTTAACGACGGACTTCTTCGATTAGCCGATACACATCCAAATGGATCGACTTCTTGGCGTGACTCCTATACCTACAATTCTCGTCCTTGGACTGAGTTGGAAGTTCTTGATATTGGTGATTACGTTTTGCAGACATATGATGTCGTAGGGAATTATGCGTTTTTTCGTGCTGGTAATCACGGCAGCACGCACGCTACGATAGGTACCACCACGGGTTGGGGTGTGCTCGGAGTTGCTTGGCTTGGCACAAACCAAATGTTCTTTAATAACATGCCAACGTTTGGTACGTTTGTTCACGAAGTCAGTCATCTTTGGCACACTTCTGATAACCTGGCTTGGACAGAGTTCTCTACTGTTTCCTGGATTAACCCTAATCCGTTTTTTGGAGGTACTAGAAACGGTATCGAGTTAGATTTTACCGATAGATACGGAATGACCAACGAGTATGAGGACTGGGCAACGACAGTGCAGTGGACAGTGACCGGTGGCACTAATAGAGCATTCACGGGTTTCTCCGAAGTATGGCGTCAGAAGGTAGATTTAGTGCATCAGTTTTTTGCATGGCTCAATCCGAACTACATTCGACAGCCCGATCAATTCGATGCCACTAACGTTCCGACTCTTGCCTCTCCTGTATCCATGGGTTCGAACGCGTTTGCGTCTAGTTTGGTTATGTTTTCTTGGACTAGTGTTAAAGATGTGACCCTGTATGAAGTGCGGTATTGTGCCGGAGACGATTGGGTATCGATATTTACCTCCTATACGGAGCTTACTTTGAGCGGTCTTCAGGCTGATACAAGGTATGAACTTCAAGTACGAGCGTTGTCCGGAGACGAATTTTCGCTTTGGTCTTCGTCGAGTTTTGTAACAACACTTGCTGCACCGCCTATTCCAGCACCAACTGGATTGACGGTGATTGATGCGACATCTTTCTCTATAACCCTACAGTGGGATGCAGTGAGCGGTGCCGCAACCTATGAGGTGTGGTATCGTTCAGGAGGGATGATTCGGTCGATAGAGGTTACCGGTACGTCAGTTACACTGTCCGGTCTTCCCGTCGACGTAAAGCATGAAATTCGAGTGCGAGCAACTGTTAGGGATAACGATGCTGCTTGGTCTCTAACGGTGTATGCGACTACGTTAGCTACTCCAGAGGAAGAATCATCAATCGAAGAACCGGTGATTGATGAACCAGTCGAAGAAGAACCGCCTGTGATTGACGAACCGATTGTAGTGCCGCCTGATGAAGAGCCTTCGATTGAAGTACCGCCAGTAGATACTCCAATCGAAGAAGAGCCAGTGGTTGATACTCCTGTTGAAGAGTATCCAATCGATGAAGACAAATCGACGACGATAGCCAATCCCGATGCGTTACTTCCAGTCAAGCCTCGTGTGCGGTTAGAGAAAAAAGCAACGACGACTACATCGCTGACGATTAACTTGTTAGCACCGAACAGTAGAACATCGTTAGATCGGAAGAGC
>Ga0099364_10006943_pt1 | contig 16319 bp, 14 predicted proteins | sample TergutTh196P3_FD_73070 | JGI IMG/M metagenome (GOLD analysis project Ga0099364, IMG submission 73070) | Microcerotermes parvus P3 segment gut microbial communities from Pointe-Noire, Republic of the Congo - Th196 P3 | ecosystem: Host-associated > Arthropoda: Insects > Digestive system > Gut ...
AGGAGAAGACTGGGCGAAGGGGAGAGAATTTTATACGGGGATTACGAACCGTTAAGCGTAACTCTGACGCACGTATTAAACCAGAAAGCGGGTATCGGCTGGTCGTCGTATTCCCATACGGGTATGCCCGTGCCGGTATTCGCCCTGGGCGCGGGTCAGGAATTATTCACGGGATTTTACGAAAACACGGATATATTCCTGAAGTTTAAGGCTTTGACGGGCGTCGAATAAAAAATGCTTGAAAAAATAAAAGGCTGCGTAAACCGGCAAAATATCAGACGTCATATTCTGCCGGTTTCTATTATTTTAGTTTTGTGCGCCGTTTTAATTTTAATCCCGTCCGAATTTGACAAAGACGCGTTTGAAAATACGGAGCGCGTTAAAGTTCTTATTTTATCCGTCGACGACAGTCAAATAAAGAGCGCGGGATTAATTCTGTTCGGAGAGCAGAGATGCGAAATCGAAATTCTGGGAGGAAGCTTCAAAGGACGGATAACGTCCGGCATGAATTATCTAAGCGGCTCTCTGGAAAAAGACAAGATTTTCGAGGTAAACGACAGGGCTCTCGCCGTTATAGACTATGATTACGACTATGATTCCGGGGAAAATAATATTATATTCGTTAATATTATCGACCATTACAGAATGAACTATGAGCTTATACTTGTCTTGATTTTTGCGGCGGCTTTAATTGGCTTTGCGGGAATTATCGGCTTTAAGGCGCTGACGTCTTTTGCCTTTACGGTGCTCTGCATCTGGAAAATACTAATCCCTAATTTCTTGTCGGGAACAAACCCCATAATTATCGGCGCGGGGCTGGCCATGCTTTTAACCGCCGTTATAGTCTGTCTCGTTTACGGATTCGACAAGCGTTCGCTTTCGGCGATTACAGGGGCGTTGTCGGGGTCTGCCGTAACCTGCGTGACGGCCGTTATTTTCGTGGATTTATTTAAAATACACGGCGCGGTCATGCCGTATTCCGAAACCCTTTTATATTCGGGTTACCCGGATTTAAATCTTACCCGGATATTTATAGCGGGGATATTTATAGCGTCGTCCGGAGCGGTCATGGATTTGGCCGTCGATATAACGAGCTCGCTCTATGAAATCGCGGGAAAGCGTCCGGATATTTCGAGGGCCGAACTAATAAAATCGGGAATGACAATCGGACGGACTGTCGTCGGAACGATGACGACGACGCTGCTTCTTGCCTACTCGGGCAGTTATATTACGCTCCTAATGGTATTTACTGCGCAGGGAACGCCTGTCGTAAATATATTAAACTTAAAATATATAGCCGCGGAAATACTGCATACTATGGTCGGGAGTCTCGGGCTTGTAACCGTCGCTCCGCTCACCGCCGTCGCGGGAGGTATGTTATTTGCAAAGAAAGGCGGGAATAAAACAGATTCATGAGATATTTATTTATTGTAATATCGGGGATTTTGTTCGCGTCGCCGTTTATTTTTCCGGAGCTGTATATACTGTCTTTTATCGCGGGAGCGCCGTTTTTCGTTTTATTATTCGAATCGTTGATAAATCAAAATACTAAAAGATTCAAACTTATAAAATATACTTTTGTTTTCGGTCTGGGATTTTATCTTCCGGTTTATATCTGGTTTTTATGGATGTATCCTATGGAGCAGACCGGGGTTACGCCTTTGCAGAGCGCGTTTATAGTTATGTCGGCGTGGCTGGGATTTTCGCTTGTACAGATTACCGCGCTGCTTATTCTGCCGGTTGGTCTGATAATATTAGGACATAAATATAAATGCCGTTCTTTTTTTCTTCCCGTTATTACCGCGTGTCTTTATATAACGGCCGAATGGGTTCAGTCGTGGTTTTTGTCCGGGCTTACATGGGCGAAGCTGCCGGTTTCGCAGTATAAAAATTTATTTTTTATACAGAGTTCGTCGCTGCTGGGAACGTATTTTATAAGCTTTGTCATAATTTTTATAAACTCGTGCGCAGCGCTATATATCTTAAACAGAAAAAATAATATAAATAACAAAAATAACAATATTTTAATTTTAGCCGTTGTCCTGTTATATTTCTCTAATTCTTATTTCGGTTTGTTAAGAATATATTTTCTCGATAATTTTGATAATTCAGAGGGGGAAATCACGGCTTATATAATTCAGGGGAATATTTCTTCGTATGATAAATGGGCTGATTCAGAGGGGAGAAATTCGCTTGAAATTTACGAATCGCTTATAAAATATATCAAAAACGAAGAAGAAACCCCGGTTATATGCGTCATGCCGGAAACGGCCGTTCCGTCGGGCGTGAGTTACAACGGAACGGTATATAACAGACTGAAATCTTCCGCCGCTGAAAATAATATAACTCTTTTCACGGGAGCGATATATTATAATCGTGAAAACGACGAGCGATACAACGCTATAATGGCGTTTGACAAAAACTATGATTTTATCGAGCCTTACGCGAAACGTCATCTCGTGCCGTTCGGCGAATATCTGCCGTTCGAAAATATTTTAACGGAATTTTTCCCGTTTGCCGCGAATATATCAATATTCGACGGCGCGCTGACCGCGGGGAAAAATTCAAATATTATGACTGTAAACGGTATAAATTACGGCGGCCTCGTATGCTTCGACTCGATTTTCCCCGAGCTTGCGAGAAAATCGGTCAGGGACGGCGCGGATATTTTAATAATCGCGACGAACGACTCATGGTTCAGAAATTCCACGGCGAAGCCGCAGCACAACGCGCACGCCGTCTTGCGCGCGGTCGAAAACAACAGATACGTGATACGTTCCGCGAACACCGGAATCTCCTCGTTTATTTCTCCGTCCGGAAAAATAATAAGCCGGTCGAATATTTTAGAGAGGGAGATTTTGAGAGAAGAAATAAAAATCATAAAATCGACGACCCTATATACTGTTTGCGGCGATATAATTTTATACTTCGCATGGGGTTATATCTGCTTCTGCCTTTTAGAATATAAAATTATAAAATATATAAATATAAAAAAATTAAGTAAACGGGAGAAAAATCATGATTTATGAAAAAATCGCGCTGTATCCGAACAGACCGCATATAACCCTTACTTCTTACGTCTCCGAAATATCCCCGGAACTGCGTAATCTAAAAAAACCGGCGGTACTCGTCCTGCCCGGCGGAGGATATTATATAACGGCGGACAGGGAGGCCGAACCGGTCGCGAAGGCGTTTTTCGCGGCGGGCATGAACGCGTTCGTTTTAAGATATTCGGTCAAAGAAGAAGCCGTCGGCTACGCTCCGTTACTGGACGCGGCGACGGCCGTGAAGTATATAAGAGACAACGCAGAAAGATATAATATCGACCCGGATAAACTGGCGCTGTGCGGATTTTCCGCGGGCGGGCATTTGGCGGCGAGCCTCGGCTCTCTCTGGAAACTCGATATTATATCCGAAACTCTGGGCTGCGATAACGCTTATATAAAACCTAGCGGCATGATTCTGGGTTACCCCGCAATCGACGCGGACGACTCGAACCTGAAACCCGAAGAAGCCCATAAATCATATAATATATTCTACAGTAAGAAGCACGTCGGTCCGGATACCTGTCCGGCGTTTATATGGCATACCGCGTCGGACGATTTGCCGGTTGAAAATTCGCTGTATTTATGCGAAGCCCTTTCGAAACACAAAATCCCGTTTGAGCTGCATATTTTCCCATACGGAGAGCACGGGCTTTCCCTCGCGACAAAAGAAACCGCGCCTAACGACGGAATGGTCATGCCGTACGTAGCCCGCTGGACAGACATGGCGCTGAAATGGCTCGAGGAGATTCTATTCGCCTAAAACTCTATAATAACCAGCATTTCGGCCTTATTATTTCTTACGCCGATAATCACGTCCTTTGCGAGAGTCGCTATAATCGACCTCTCGAGACCGTCCCACTGGTCGTCTTCTTCTTTTAATATTTTTGGGATTGCGTTCTGATAGGAAGCCAGCGAAAAATAAGTAGCGATTCCCATGCTGTCGTAATGGGGAACGTATATGGGGTCGTATTCGCCGTTCGCCGTCAGCAGACTTTCAAAAATTCCGCTGATTTTGCCGAAAATTCCCTTCGACGCCATATTGTTCTCCCCGCTGCTCGAAAGAGAGAGTATTTTTTCTTTTTTGCTCGAACTCACGAACGTTTCGGCCGACAGGTTCAATATAAAGCGCCGTTCTTCGTTTTCCACGTAAAACTCATATTTCAGATTTTCAAACAGGCGCACGGTAAGCCCCAGCATTTCTTCCGTAAGCAGCCGGAGCTTTCCGGCCGCGGACGGAGACAGCCTGCAGAATTTCCCGATTCTGTCGACCTCGCCGAGTATTGCCTCCGTTCCGTGTTGTTCGGTATAGATATCCGATTTCATAATTATATTGCGCGCTCCTTTCAGAAATTCAATAATTATAAATTATTTTATTGTTTATTATCTTTAACTTTGTATTATATCATGAACCGTAACAATTCGTATAGTACCCGAGGAGGTATAATTTTTTATAATATTCCCATTTCTTTAATCTTCAAAACGGCGTCGACGCTGTTTGCCACGTCGAGTTTTCTGTAAATAAGCTCGACGTGCGACTTCACGCCGTTCGGCTTGAGCCCCATTCTTTCGGCGATTTCATTTCTGCTGCAGCCTTCGCGCATTAAAGTCATAACCGTTTTCTGTTTTTCGGTGAACGACAGATTTTCCGGCGGGATTCCGCCGGTGAGGCCTTTCGAGTTTTTCGCCACCGCCACCGCCGCGATATAGAGGGATTTTATAAACGAACCCGGAACGCCGCCCTTATAGTCCGTCTGGACGGCGCGTTTCTGAAGACGGTGAAGCATGTTCACAAGCTCCGCCCCTTCGTTGGCGAATATCTGCGTATATCTGTATTTATAGGCTTCGACGGCGGCCTGTTCCAGGCAGTCGAGAGCGGTGTTCTGCCTTCCCCCGCCCTTTTTCCAGTATGAGACGGCGAGAAGAATACGGGCTTCTATTATATCGAGAGGACGGCGGTAGCGTTCGCTCAGTTCGAGCAGTTTCTGGAGAAGCAGCGCGGACATGTTATAATCGCCCGAAACGATATACGCCCTCGCGGTCGTAAAGCTCTGATACAGTTTGAAAAACGCGGGATTATCGAAAACATTTGTTTTATAATCCCTAATCTGTTCTTCGGCCGCGTCTTTGTCTCCGTTGTTCAGCTGCAGCCTGCGCGTATAAGCCCGGAGATTGGCTTTAAGATAAAACGCTTTGTCCCGTTCTATCATTGCGCCTATATTATCGAGAATCCTGTTCGCCTCAGATTTCTGACCGTCGGCAAAAAGAGAGGAGGCTAAAATCGTCATCGCGCAGAATTTTATTTCGGGAGAGCAGTCTCCGGGGATATTCGCGCAGGCGGCGAGAGCGCTCTCGCGCGCCTCGCTGATATTTCCCTTTTCGTAATGCAGTCCGGCGTACAGGCACTCTTTTATGACTGCGTATTCGTTGCCGACTATGACTCCTATGGTTTTTTCCAGCAGATTCATAGTTCTGTCGTCGTCAAAGTCGAAATCCGAAGCGAAATCCCTGACGGAACGGTGAAAGAGCGGCATATTCTGGGTTATACTGGGAGTGTAGGCCATAACCCTTTCTTTGAACGGAACCAACTTCACGCTCTTAAGCGAATCTATAAAATTATTTCTGTAATCGAGAAATCTGATAAGAATTAAAACTATAGCCGAGCGGGGATTCTGCAGGACTATTTTCGGGAACAGTCTATAATATTTGTCCAGGCAATTTTCGAGTTCGTCCGCGCGTCCTTCGACGTACGCCGCCCAGATTCGGGTTTCCAGAAGATACGGATATTTTTCGACGAGGGAGTCGCTTACGGACATATGGATTGCGTACAGAGTATCCTCGATAGAGGCGTAAACGGAATTATAATCGTACATATTATAGAGAGACTCCGCTACGCCTTTTCCGTTTTTCGCCCTGAAATAATATTCGACCGCTCTGAAATAGTCTTTTTTGCCGGAATAATAATCCCCCGCCTTGCCGTACTGAGCCTCGAGAGCCTGTTCCCCCTCTTCCAGAAGTATGTTAAGCAGAAAATCCCTGAACAAATCGTGGAACATATATGAGTTGTCCCCGCTTTTTCTCAAAAAGGCGTTTTCTCTGGCGAGTCCTTCCAGGATATCTTCGCCGCCGGTTTTTCTGAACAGTTTTTCGCCGGACGTCAGACGTTCGCAGATTTCCGGGGTGAGCTCTTTTACGACGGAAACCAGGGTCATAAACTTTTTAATTTTATTGTTCCAGCGTTCCCATACGTGGGTTCTGAGAAAATTCTCGAGATAACGTCCGGTCAGGTCGATATTATATGATTTTTCATCGGCGAGGAGCAGCGCCCTGATTCCGATAGCCCAGCCTCCGGTAGACGCAAGAATCTCGTCCGCCTGCCTGCTCGAGATAAAGCGTCCGTTCTTGCTGAAAAATAATTTTATCTCCCCGCTCGTGAACTGTAAATACTCGGCGTCCACGACGGCGAATTCGCCTTTCGCGACCATTTCCGAGAAGCTGTCGGGAGGAGCGTTGCGGCTCAGCAGCAAAACCGTGCAGTTTTCAGGCAGCCTTTTAAACAAAGACGGCAGCAGACCGAGTATTTCGGCGTTTTTTATAATATGCAGGTCGTCGATGACTAATATATATGAATTTTTTCCTGCCCCTGTATCCGTAAAGCAGTTCAGCGCGCGCAGTATAAACTCGACGGGAGCGGCGCTGAGGCCGGGATTCGAGACAAGCGCGCGCAGAGGCGATTTTTCCGGAAGGAAACCCGAGAGGGCCGAAATGAACCGTCTGCAGAATTCCGACATTTTATTGTCGTATTCGTCGAGGCTGAGCCACGCGCGTTTTATATCAGATACCGATTCCCTGTGTTCCAGCCACAAAAGAGAAGAGACGGTTTTTCCGAATCCCGCGGGCGCGTGCATATATACGACCTGCTTTTCAGACAGACCGTCGAGCAGTTTCATCAGGGTTGTTCTCGGCGCCTGCGCTTTTATTATCGTTTGTTCCATATTTTTTTATACAGCTCCGATTTATCGTTTTTTGTTATATTGTTATATAATATAATCCGGATATTTTTACAAGTTATTTAAAAATAACAAACCTCTGTATATTATATCACAGAACGAAGCGTTTTACAAGCGTTTCATAAATAATTTTTTATTCTGACAGCCGGTCTTGCGCGGCGTTCTCTTACGAAAGTCTGTTTTTGAAATCTTCGTAGCCGAACTGTTTTATTATTTTTACTTCGCCGTTTTGCTTTAGAACAATAACGGACGGCAGATTTACCCCGTTGAACGTATTGTTTTTCACCATCGTATAGTGAGCCATATCGCCTAAGATAATTTTATCTCCGGCTTTTAATTCATAGTCGAACGAATAATCGCCGATTATATCCCCCGCAAGACAGGTGTTTCCCCCTAACCTGTAATTATATTTTTTTACGCCGGGTTTGCCCGCGCCGTAAATTTCCGGTCTGTACGGCATTTCCAGAACGTCCGGCATATGGCACGCCGCCGACGCGTCGAGAATGACGGACGGTATCTCCGATTTTTCCCCGCCGTCAAAAATATCGAGGACGGACGAAACCAAAACCCCCGCGTTTAGCGCGACCGCTTCCCCCGGTTCGAGATAGATTTCCGCGTTATATTTGTCTTTGATAAATTTAATCGATTTAAAAAGCGTCTCAAAATCGTAATCTTCCCGGGTTATGTGATGGCCGCCGCCGAAATTCACCCATTTTATATTCTTATAATTTTTGATGAACTCCCCGAATTTTTCGTCGAATATTTTAACGGTACGCCATAAAACGTCGGAGTTCTGCTCGCACATAGTATGAAAATGCAGCCCGTCTATATATTTTAAACTCTCCTGATTTTCTAATACTTTATTTAATTTAACCCCGAGTCTCGAGTTTTTCGCGCACGGGTCGTAAATCTCTCTTTCCGTTTCGGAATATTCGGGATTCACCCGCAGTCCTATTTGATTCCGGGTATTTTTTATTTTATCTTTAAATTTATTTAACTGCTCAAAAGAATTAAATATAATATAACCGCAGATTTCGGATATTTCGTCAAATTCGCTTTCAGGATAAGCGGGGGAAAAAATATGCGTTTCGCCGCCCATTTTTTCATAGCCTAATTTTGCCTCGAACAGACCGCTCGCGGTCGCGCCTTTAAGATATTTGCCGATAAGAGAATAAAAATAAAACATAGAGAACGCTTTCTGCGCGAGTAAAATCTTGCAGCCGGATAATTTCTGAACGCCGTCTAAAATCTCAAGATTTTTTATTAGTTTTTTTTCGTCGATTACATAACTCGGGGTCGGGATATTTTTTAAGCTTTCGGGGTCAATCATGTTAATAACAACTCTTTTCTGTAAACTTATTATTCAAATAAATCGGTGTGCGTACCGGTTGACGTAAAAACGAGTATAAGCCTGTCTTCATATTTTTTGTAAATAAGCAGCCAGTCTCCTTCTCCGTCAACATGACATTCGCGGTAACCTTTGCAGTCGCCTTTAAGAGGATGGTCTTTAAATTTATACGGCATAAGTCCGCCGCGCAGCAGCAAATCGACTGTATATTCTAACTTCGACATATCATACCCGCGTTTTATAAGCGCGCGGCGGTTTTTTCTGAATCTTTTGGAATATTCAGGATTGTATTTATTATTCATCGTCATCCTCCAGCTTATCTTCCAAATCCATGGCGGCAAACATTTCGCGGGCATTTGCGAAAGATTTAATCCTGCGTATACCGTTTTTATGCTCCTGTATAATCTGTTCGGTTTCCCGCATGGCAAGCAATACTTCGGACTTAAATTTAGGTTCGCGTATTTCAAACGGAAAACCGCGGCGTTTAATCGACATATGCAAAAAAACATTTATGGCTTCGCTTAAATTTAAACCAAACTCGGCAAATGTTTCCTCAGCCTTCGATTTAATAACAGGGTCAAGTCTGATATTATAATTAGTTGTTTTCATGATATAATTAACTCCCTTTAAATAAAATATTTATATTTGTTGCTATTATATCACAAAGTATCCGCAATGTCAATAACAATTTCAAAGCGCGGAAGTCATTCCACCAGTTCCGGCTCGAAACATTCTTTCCACGGTAAACCCCATTTGTTCAAAGCGTCCATGAACGGGTCGGGGTCGAACTCCTCGACGTTATAAACCCCGGCTTTACGCCATTTCCCCGTCAGAACCATCATCGCCCCGAGCATTGCGGGGACTCCCGTCGTGTATGATATCGCCTGCGAACCTACTTCCGCGTAACATTCTTCGTGTACGCAGGTATTATATATATAATAATTTTTCGGCTTCCCGTCTTTTACGCCCTGATATATGCAGCCGATGTTCGTTCTGCCTTTTGTTCTCGGACCGAGAGACGCGGGGTCGGGCAGGACGGCTTTCAGAAACTGCAGGGGGATAATTTTTTTCCCCTCGAAATCAACCGGCTTTATCGACGTCATTCCGACGTTTTCGAGAACTTTCAAATGGGTTAGATAATTCTGCGAAAACGTCATGAAAAATCTTATTCTCTTAACGCCTTTTATATTTAAAGCAAGAGATTCGAGCTCTTCGTGATATAACAGATACATATCTTTTTCGCCGATTTCCGGGAAATTATAGACTCGTTTTATTTCCATGGGTTTTGTTTCGATAAATTTCCCGTCCTCGAAATATCTTCCGTTCGACGTTATTTCCCGTATATTTATTTCGGGATTGAAATTAGTCGCGAAAGCGTATCCGTGGTCTCCCGCGTTCGCGTCGAGTATGTCTATATAATTAATCTCGTCAAAGTGACGTTTTTGCGCGTACGCCGAAAAGACCCCGGTTACTCCCGGGTCGAACCCGCAGCCGAGAACCGCCGTTATACCGGCTTTCTCAAATCTTTCACGATAAGCCCACTGCCATTTATATTCGAATTTCGCCGTTTCGGGAGGCTCGTAATTCGCCGTGTCGAGATAATTTACGCCGGTTTCGAGACACGCGTCCATAACGGTCAGGTCCTGATACGGCAGAGCGGCGTTTATGACTATAGCCGGTTTGTAATCTTTGATTAGAGAAATGAGCTCCTCTGTGTTATCCGCGTCGACTCGCGCCGTACTGCTTTTTGTTTTCGTCTCTATTCTGCTTTTAATTGCTGATTTTAATAAATCGCATTTTGATTTTGTCCTGCTTGCAACCATAATATCGGGGAATACTTCTGGATTCTGGCAGCATTTATGCGCTATGACGGATGCGACTCCCCCCGCGCCGATAATTAAAGTTCTGTTTTCATTCATAATTTTTTTAATCTCCTTAATCTTTGTAATAATAAATATATTATACCCAATATATATTTATTTGTCAACTTTTAAGCCGTGATTTCCCTGAATATCTACTATAATTTTTATTTTTTAATTTTATAATTTTGTCCTTGACTTTTATAAATAAATCTGTTATAATACTATTTACAGATTGAACAAAGGCGTTCATCAAACGGCGCGGGAATCAGCCCTAATACGCATCGTTTGATGGGCGTCTTTGCTATAAAGCCGTAAAAGGAGGCCTTTAAATGCCGGACAGGGATAAATACGAGAACCCGTTGTGTAAACGGTACGCAAGTAAAAATATGCAAGCAATTTTTTCAGACAATAATAAATTTTCGACATGGCGTAAATTATGGACCGCTCTCGCGGAGAGTCAGAAAGAACTCGGGCTTAATATCAGCGGCGAACAAATCGGAGAGATGAGAGATAATATCGATAATATAAACTATGAAACGGCAAATAAATTCGAGAGTGAGACCCGGCACGACGTAATGGCTCATATACTGGCTTACGGGGAACAGTGCCCGAAAGCGAAATCCGTTATACATCTCGGCGCGACTTCATGCTACGTCGGAGACAACACAGATATTATTTTACAGCGTTCGGCTCTGATTTTAATAAGAAAATTACTCCTGAACGCGGTGGAAAAATTATATAATTTTTCGGAGAGATATAAAGCCCTGCCGTGTCTCGCGTATACCCACTTTCAGGCGGCGCAGCCGACGACCGTAGGAAAGCGCGCCGCATTGTGGATACAGGATTTATTATTTGATTTCGAACGGCTTGATTTTACCGTTAGTAATTTAAAGCTGCTCGGCTGTAAGGGAACGACGGGAACAAGCGCGAGTTTTCTCGATTTATTCGGCGGAGACCACGGGAAAGTGAAAGAACTGGAAAAAAAAATCGCCGGAAAAATGGGGTTCGAACAGGAAAAAATCTATTCGGTCAGCGGTCAGACCTATTCGAGGAAAATAGATTATTACACTCTGTCCGTTCTTTCCGGAATAGCGCAGAGCGCATATAAGTTTTCGAACGATATAAGACTACTCTCGCACATGAAAGAAATCGAGGAACCGTTTGAGGAAAATCAGGTCGGTTCAAGCGCGATGGCGTACAAACGCAATCCCATGAGAAGCGAACGCATAGCGTCGCTGGCGCGTTATATAATAACGGACGCCTTGAATCCCGCGCTTACGGCAAGCTCGCAATGGCTCGAGAGAACCCTCGACGATTCGGCAAACAGACGAATCGCAATCCCGGAGGCTTTTCTCGCGACTGTCGCGATTTTATCCCTGGTGATAAATGTCGCGGATAATATGACCGTTTATCCCGAAATAATAAAAAAGCGTCTGGACGAAGAACTGCCGTTTATGGCGACCGAGAATATTTTAATGCGCTGCGTTAAAAAAGGCGGAGACAGGCAGATTCTTCACGAAAGGCTGCGTCTTTATTCCGTTGAGACCGCAAGGCAAATAAAACTGTACGGCGGAAAAAACGACTTGATTTATAGAATCCTATCCGACGAATTATTTAATATAGACAAAGAAGAACTGGAAAGTTTAATATCCGCCGAAGGTTTCACGGGGAGGGCAAAAGAACAAACGGAAGAGTTTTTGGCCGGCGTTAAAATTATCCTGGAAGAAAACCGGGAGATTTTAGGGGAGAATATTCATATACTGGTATAAATAATATATAATAATATCAAGAAAGGGTGGAAAATATGCTTACTGTTATAGCGGGTATAAACTGGGGAGACGAAGGAAAGGGGCGTATGGTCGATTTGCTTGGCGCGGATTACGATATAATCTGCCGTTATCAGGGTGGGAACAACGCGGGGCATACCGTCGTCAACGAAAAGGGCAGGTTTATATTAAATCTTTTGCCGTCGGGGATTTTACGTGACGGCGCGGTTAACGTCATGGGAGCGGGCATGGTAATAGATATAGAGCATTTGTCCGGCGAAATCAGTACGCTTTATGAAAAAGGCGTGGGCGTCGCTCCCGAAAATTTAAAAATCAGCGATAAGGCTTTTATCTGTATGCCGTATCACAAAAAACAGGATATACTCGAGGAGGAGCGTCTTGCCGATAAAAAATACGGTTCGACCCGCCGAGGGATTGCTCCCGTATACGGCGACAAATATATGAAAAAAGGATTGAGAATGAGCGATTTACTGGATTTTGAAGGGTTAAAACCCAAGCTTGCGGATATTCTCGAATGGAAAAATATCACGCTGAAAGGATATTTTACGCAGGCAGATTTTCAGGAGAATCTTGACTGGCTCTATAAATTCGGAACGGGTCTCGTTTCTTATATAACCGATACGAGCCGGTATTTATCGTCGGCGGTAAACTCCGGCAAAGATATTTTATTCGAGGCTCAGCTAGGAGCCCTGCGCGATATAGATTACGGGATTTACCCGTACACTACCTCTTCGCAGACGCTGGCGGCATACGCGCCGGTCGGCGCGGGTATTCCCGGAGCGAAGCTCGACAAAGTAACCGGCGTTATGAAAGCGTATTCGAGCTGCGTGGGAGAAGGGCCGTTCACTTGCGAAATGTTCGGCGAAGAGGCTTCCGCCCTGCGCGAAGCCGGGTCCGAATACGGCGCGGCTACGGGAAGACCGCGGCGCGTCGGCGGTTTTGATATTCCCGCGAGCCGTTACGGCATACAAATGCAGGGAGCGGATGAAATTGCGCTGACGAAACTGGACGTGCTCTCGTATATGGATAAAATTCCCGTTTGCGTCGAATACGAAATTGACGGAATCAGAACGGACGAGTTTCCGTCGGGCGACAGATTAACAAGAGCGAAACCGGTCTTTGAGTATCTGGACGGATTTAAAACAGATATATCGAAATGCCGTAAAGCGTCCGACTTGCCGGACGAAGCCCTTAGATATATCAGATATATAGAAGCGGCCGTGGATTGCCCGGTCAAATACGTATCTGTAGGAGCGGAACGCGAAGATTATTTGGTTATTTGATTCCGGATTATTTTTTCAGTTGTTAAATTCTCCCGCCAGCGCCGAAATAGTAGCCTTCGCGTCGCCGTAAATCATCAGGGTATTGGGCATAGTGAACAGTTCGTTTTCAATCCCCGAGAATCCGCGCCCCTTTCCGCGTTTCAAAACAAATACTGTCTTCGCTTCGTGGGCTTTTATAATCGGCATACCGTAAATCGGCGAGGACGCATCGGTTTCGGCCGCGGGGTTTACGACGTCGTTAGCGCCGATTATTATCGCGACGTCCTGCGCGGGCATAGCCGGGTTCATTTCTTCCATAGTTTTGAGCTGCTCGTAGGGAATATCCGCTTCGGCGAGCAGCACGTTCATGTGACCGGGCATACGTCCGGCGACGGGATGCACCGCGAAACTGATTTCCGCTCCGTTGGCTTCGAGTTTTTCCGCGAGTTCCTTAACGACGTGCTGCGCCTGCGCGACGGCCATTCCGTAACCCGGAACGAACACGACCGACTGCGCCGCTTCGAGTACAAGATAAGCGTCCTCGGCCGAAACCGACTTCGGTTCGGTCTGCGCTCCGCCTTTTGAAGCCGCCTGGGTCGCTCCGAAACCGGAGAACAAAAGATTGCCGATTGAACGGTTCATGGCTTTGCACATGATTAGAGTAAGCACAATTCCCGACGCTCCGACAAGGCATCCGGCAACTATCAGAACTGTATTGTAAATGATAAATCCGGCCATCGCCGCTCCCAGTCCGGAAAGACTGTTAAGCAGCGAAATAACGACCGGCATATCCCCTCCGCCGATAGGCAGCACGAAAGTAAAGCCCGCAATAAGGGAAATCGCGACGAGGCTCATAATCGCTATAAATTTTACTTCGGCGTCAATAAAGGGTATAACATAAATAATAATGCAGGCAAGAGCGGTCAGCGCGAATAAAAAATTAATTGATTTCTGCCCTTTGAAAACAATGGCCCGCCCCGTGATTTTTTCGGAAAGCTTACCCCACGCCAGTACAGAACCCGTAAACGTTACCGCGCCGATTAATATAGTCAAGCCTATCGATACGGCGTTTACTGCGTCGCCGCCGTCAGGACTTTTAAAAAATTCCGTAACCGCTATGAGCAGGGAAGTCAGCCCGCCGAATCCGTTGAAAAGCGCGACAAGTTCGGGCATTCCCGTCATCTTTACTTTCTTTGCCCATATAATCCCTATCAGAGAGCCTATGGCAATACCGATAAAACACCAAACGTAACCGTTCTGAATCCAGTCGCTGTTCCAGGAATCCGCAACTTCTCTCTCGCTGAACACGGCGACGACGGCTATAAGCATACCGAGAGCAGACAAAAAATTCCCCTGACGCGCGGTGTTTACCCTGCCGAGTTTTTTTATGCCTATAATAAAAAACACGCAGGCGGCTATGTACGCAAGATTAATAATCATTATTTTTGGCCCTCCCCGCTCTTGTTTTTATTTTTATCTTTATCGTTTTTCTGCCGGAACATACCGAGCATACGGTCGGTGATTAAATATCCCCCGACGACGTTTACCGAAGCCAGTATCACGGCGAGGAAAGAGAGTATCATACCCAAAGTACCGGTCGCCTGAATCGCGCATACCGCCAAAGCTCCGACTATAGTGATTCCCGATATGGCGTTAGTTCCGGACATCAGGGGCGTATGCAGCTGCGACGGGACTTTTGAAATAAGCTCGACTCCCAGAAACGCCGCGATTACAAATATAAAAACCAGAAATATTAGATTTTCCATCAGACGGTTTCTCCTTAATATATCTAAATTAAATTATTTATTTAAATTTTTCGTTTAATATTCTCCCGTCTGAAGTTATCAGACAGCCCGCCATTATTTCGTCGCTTTCGTCAATTTTAAACATTTTATTTTCAGCGTCGCGGAAATGCGTAAGAAAAGCCGTTATGTTACCCGAGAACATAGCCGAAGCGTCTTTGGGAATAAAACGCTCGAGACTGTCTCCGCCGATAATCAACACGCCGTTTTCGGTCAAAACGTCTTTTTCCGGGTCCGAACCCTCAACGTTGCCGCCCGTCTTAACGGCCATATCTATAATAACGGAACCCGGTTTCATCTGCGAGAGCATATCTTTGGTCAAAATAACCGGCGCTTTTCTTCCGAACACTTTCGCGGTCGTGATTACAACGTCCGAACCCGCGCAGACTTTCGCCTGCGCTTTGCGCTGGAGCTCAATCTGTTCGGGAGTCAGCTCCCTCGCGTATCCCTGTTCGGTCTGACCGGTTTCGCCCAAATCAATCTTTACGAATTTCGCCCCGAGAGATTTCACCTGTTCTTCCACTACCGGTCTCGTGTCGAACGCCTCGACTCTCGCGCCGAGCCTTTTCGCCGTGGCGATAGCCTGCAAGCCCGCGACCCCTACCCCGACGATAAAAACCTTCGCGGGAGATATAGTTCCGGACGGAGTCATCATCATCGGGAAAATTTTCGGCAGTCTCGCCGCCGCAAGTATGACCGCGTAATATCCGGCAAGCGACGCCTGCGAGCTCTGTATATCCATTTTCTGAGCAAGCGTCGTGCGGGGTATCATCTCGAGGCTTACGAGCTTTATTCCCGCATCGGCATAAGAACTTATCGCGGATTTCTCATTGAAAACGTCAAAAGAGCTTATATGCAGCGTGTCTCCGCGTATCCCCTCTATACTGTCGGGCTTGTTGATTCTGACTATGATATCAGAGCAGTCGTACCCCTCGTTAAGCGTCCGAACGATTTTCGCTCCCGCCGCAGAGTATTCTCCGTCCGTATAACCGCTCTTTAAACCCGCTCCGCTATGTACGGTAAGCTCATATCCGAGAGAGACAAGAGCTTTCGCGTCTGCGGGAACGAGCGCCGTACGGGTTTCGCCGGCGGCTGTTTCTTTACATAAAAATACTTTATTCATATTATTAAACTATACCCCTATAAAAGACTAATAAATTTATCAAGACGCGACAACGCCTCTTTTATATTATCTATAGAATAT
>Ga0099364_10006944_pt1 | contig 16318 bp, 17 predicted proteins | sample TergutTh196P3_FD_73070 | JGI IMG/M metagenome (GOLD analysis project Ga0099364, IMG submission 73070) | Microcerotermes parvus P3 segment gut microbial communities from Pointe-Noire, Republic of the Congo - Th196 P3 | ecosystem: Host-associated > Arthropoda: Insects > Digestive system > Gut ...
GATTTTGAGCGAATTTTTTGTCAGACAAGGCAAATTTTTTCGTAATGCTTTGTGCATTGCGGAAAAATTTAACGCAGTATGGCGGAAAATTAGCCAAAATCTGTGCAATGAGCGGTAGTGTCAACATGCTCTAATCAACACGAGTAAAACTAACTTCCACCTGTGGCGAATCGACCACCCACGCCGACACCGAAACGCCGCGTATTCGATACTGAATAGGCTGCGAAATAATTCTGGTGTCGGTGGAAATCTGCATGCCGCCGAGGTTTATGCTGATTGTAATTTCGTCAATCGTCATTGCTTGAACATACGATGCGGGCCCGATTACCGAAATTGGAATTTCCCGCGTCAGTAAATCCACGTTGTAACCGGAGGGTTTGTTGAGGATTGCCAAGCGGTCTGCGGGGATTGAAAAATCAACTTGAATGTAATCATCAACGTCCGTAAATTGCAGTGAGAATGCCGCTTCGCCCGAAATATTTTTGTAACCCGCGGGCAGTTTCGGCGCGATTGTATCGCGGGTCGGAATGTTCAGCATATGTCGCGTAATGTCCGACAAATCGATATGCCCGACGTCAAAATATATCAAGTTTTCGATTGAGGAATCAGGCGACGAAAGTGTGATTTCCTCGGGTGTAATCACCATTTTATCGGTCAATCCCTGTATGTTAAAATTGCTCGGATAGTTAGTTATCAAAAAATCTAACGGCAAAGTTTTGACCATGTGAACCGGAACTGTCACCGTGAAAATTTCGTTGTCAAGTTGAATCGCAGGATTTTCCACCCGAATATTATTACCGTTGAAAAGTATCAACTCGCCCGTAACCTCCGATGTAGCCAGCATTTCCATGTTCGCCTGAACGGCGTGAACCTCTGCGCTGCTTATCGAATCGACAAAACTTTTTTCGCCCCGAATAGTCACGGTGGGCGGGTTTGCGGCGAGTGCGGCTTCGTCAATTTGCATGCCTTCAACCACGCGAATCGTGTCGGCTTTTGCGGTAATCGGCAACTCTTTTGAGGCAATTCGTTGGATTTTCACAGTCGCAGTTCCCGCGCCGGAAGTTACTTCAAAATCAATATCCGAATCGGTGAAAACACGCACGGGGACTTCGTGTTCGCCTTCCGATTCGACATTTGAAAGGTCGAGAACGCCAAAGAAATCATCGCTTGTCAGCCCGCCGATTGCGTAACGCTTGCCCTCAATTTGTATACTCGCGGCAAGCTCGTAATTTTCGGCAAGAACCAAGTCGTTCTCGAGCATAAAGGCGGTCTCCGTAACGTCAATCGCTATATCGTTAATGTTCATTTTCACGTCGGGAAAAATCTGGAGCGAAATTGCAAACCAAATAACCGTGGACGCCAAAACTGCCGTCACGATTGACTTGAAATTTCTCTTAAATGAAATCAAAAAGTTCCTTAAAATCCTTACCATTTTTTCAATGCCATGCCGCCCTCACTTGTACAATTTTTTATGAAAATTGCGGCATGGGTTACGCCCCTTTCGATTATTTTCAAACTTTCTCGTCTACATTATTCATGAAATTATTTGTCACTTTCCGCGACTTCAACCGTGCGATTTTTCTTGGGCCTTTTAGGTCGTGCGGTGTGACTTTCGGCGTCTTTGAGAATTGTATCGCTCAGTCTTTTTGTCAACGCCGCAGTGTCGTGACCGCGCGACAATCTGCCGTTTTCCGCGAGTGAAATAATCCCGGTCTCCTCCGACACGACAATGATAATCGCGTCGCTGATTTCGCTCATTCCGATTGCGGCGCGATGCCGCGTTCCGAGGTCTTTTGAAATTATTTCTTCCTTTTGCGGCTTCGGCAAAAAGCACCCCGCCGCCAAAACCATGCCGTCTCGAATAATCACTGCGCCGTCGTGCAGGGGAGAATTCGGGAAGAAGATATTGCCCAAAAGTTCCGCTGTCGGCATTGCTTTGAGGACAATTCCGGTCTCGGCTTGCTCGCCCAATTTCGTCGTCCGCTCCATTACAATCAGCGCGCCGGTTGCGGTTCGCGAAAATTTCTCACACGCAACCGCAATCTGCTCAATCGAGGCTTCGACCTGCGCCCGCATGTCGTACGAGCCGCCGTCGTTGTTCATACGCAGTGACGGCACGACTTTCGCCCGCCCCATCTTCTCAAGCACACGCCGCAACTCGGGCTGAAACATCACGATTACCGCCATTAGTCCCACGCTGAAAAACGTATCGCTCAAAAACCCGAAAACCCGCAGATACTCGGTCTCGCCCATAGTGTTGAACTGCCTTATTATCAGCAGGATTACAAACACCGCCAAAATGCCGCGCAGAAGCTGTTCCGCACGTGTTTCGCGGACAAATTTCAGCAGTTGATAAATCAGAAAAGACATCAACAAAATATCGAGGTAATCGAAGATACCCATCGTCAATATTATGTTGATGATATTATCCCAAATATCCTTCAAATAAGTCAGAATTATTTGCATAAATTGTTCCTCATATTATAACCAAATTGCGATAATCTTCTAACATTTCATTGATTACGTCAACCAAACGCGCAGACGGCCTTTCAAAAAACGAGTTGTCAACCGGGATTATCCGCCCGCTTACGACCGCGTTCAACTCGCTGAAATTTTCCGAAGCGCGCAAATCCTCCGCGGTATAGCGGTCACTCAACAGAATCACGTCGGGCTGATTGTCAACAAGCACCGAAAAATCGAACTCGTAATTATCGAAAATCCGCGCAATATTCTCACCGAAGCATGAAAACACAGCATGCTCCAAAGTGTCTCCGGTAGCGGCTTTGAGGTCGTTTGTGATATACACAAACCTGCCGATATTGACGACTGCGGTGTTGTTGCAGGCTTTTGCGATTACCGAAAAGGCCTCGTCGCCCGCCTCCGCACCCGTGAACATGCCCTCGAACACCAACCCCAACGCCCGATAGGTGTCGCTCAACGAATTTAAGTCGCCGCTTGCCGGGATTATCAGCGTGGTAATGCCCGCCTGTTCCATGCGGAAGACGTCCCGCGCCAAAATCGGCGTCGTCGTCAGCAGTAAGTCCGGTGAGAGTGCGATAATCCTGTCTATATCGGGGTTTGCGCCGCTGCCCGCCTCGGGTAGGCTTACCACTCTCGACGGGAAGTCGCAGAAACTCCCCCTGCCGACAAGCCGCTCGCCGTAGCCCAATTCAAAGACAATCTCGGTAAGCGACGGCGACAAACTCACGACCTTTTCGGGGCTGTCCTCAATCAAAATGTCGCCGATGAACAGCGGGAACGGCGTGGGTTCTTCCTCGACAAACACAGGCGTCTGCTCGATTTCGCCGCCGTCGTCCACGATTGTTTTGTCGTCGCACCCGGTTATTGTAAAAACCGCCAAAAAAATTACTGAAAGTATTATTTTTTTCATAAATCGTTATCCGTTTTTATTTTTTCCACCAACCGCAAAAAGTCCTCACGAGTGGATAAATGACTGCACATATTCTTAAAAACCGCCGCCCCGCGAACCCCCCGCAAATACTTCGCGATATGTGCGCGGGCATGCTTCATGGCTACCGTTTCGCCCTTATCGGCAATCAGCAAATCCACATGACGGCTCATTATCTCAAGTTTTTTCGGTAGCGCCAAAGGCGCCTGTGTTTGAGAAGTAGTGAGAAATTCTTTAATCTCATCGAAAATCCACGGTGCACCCCACGCCGCCCTGCCTACCATAACAAGGTCACAGCCTGTCTGCTCGTACATCGCCTTGCATTTTTCGGCGCTCGCAACATCGCCGTTGCCGATTACAGGAATTTTCACCGCTTGCTTGACCTCGGCAATCCTGCTCCAGTCGGCTTCCCCCGCGTAAAACTGCTCACGTGTCCGCGCATGAACCGTGATTGCACTTGCGCCACACGCTTCACAGAGTTTCGCAGTTTCGATATGATTAATAGTGGCAAAGTCCCACCCTGTGCGGATTTTTACGGTTACAGGAATTTTCCCCGCCTCGCAAATCTTGACCACCGCCGTGATTATTTCACCAAGCAACTTCAAGTCTCTCAGCAACGCAGAACCCGCGCCGTTCCCGGTGATTTTAGGCATGGGGCAACCTGCGTTGATGTCGATTATGTCGGGCTTGTGTTCGTGTTCGAGGGCAATTTCAGCCGCTCGTGCCATAAAGTCGGGATTGTTCCCGAAAATTTGTGCCGCGTACGGCCTTTCGCGCTCGGTTGACACGAGAAGTTTTGCCGACTTTTTATCGCCGTACACCAACCCCGCCGAACTCACCATCTCCCCGAAAGTCAACGCCGCGCCGAACTCCCGCGCCAAAACCCTTTGCGCGTAATCGCAGACCCCCGCCATCGGTGCAAGCACAGCGGTCCGCGCAACCCTCAAGCCACCAATATTTACACAGTCCATACCTTAATTATATTACATAATAACAGCGTTGTCAAGGATTTATTTGTTCATTATTTTCAAAGTCATGAAAATTTGAAGTTTTCCATTAGAAAAAGAACTTCAACATTCTCGATTTCGAGAACCCGCCCGCACTTTCGATGGACTTTTTGGAGTTGTGGTTGTAGTACCAGCACCCCGAAAAGGCGCGGTATGACTTGCTTTGCACGGTTAGTTTCAAGTCGTGCAAAATATTCGCGGCAATTCCCTGCCGCCGAAACTCCTCATGCACGAACATTCCGATACTCGCAATATCCTCAACCACTCGCCCGTAATCAATCACGCCAAAACCGACCTCCGCGCCGTCCAATTCCGCAATCAGGACCTCCATATGCGCGGCTTTATTGTAGACCTTGTTCATTTCGTCGTCCGGGAAAAGCCCGCTGTCCTTCAAAAGCTCCACGTCCCGCTCCATCTCAAAAGCCCTGTACTGCAAGGATTTGCGGCGTTCCGCGGGAAAATTTTTCTCGGTGTACGAGAACACAAACGCCAATTTTTCGATGTAATTGTGATTATCGAAGCAGTGGCTGAGAAAGAATTCGTCGCCGGTCAGCACCAACCCGCTTGTCACTTGTTCATATCTCCTCACTTCATGAAAAACTTCCAACGACCGATTCGCAAAAGCCGCTGAAACACTGAACAGCACAAGCGTTGACCCGCCGTGTACGGCGAAAAATCCCGCAGTTTCTCCCCCACAAGTAATCCTGTAGAAATTCGAGGCCATAACTTGGTCTTCCCAGTAGGATTCTATGGTAATACCGTTGGTTTTTATGTATTCGGCGACCTGCGGTTTTATTTCGTCCCACTTGCATGGGGTAAAATCAAAACTTTTCATTGTAAGTTGAACCTTTCTTTAATCATTTGCGCCGCGACTTCGGGCGAAATTTCTGTAGTATCTATGCGGATAACTGGGCAAGTCAGCGTTTTCGCCCATTCCTCAAACTCCGACAACGGGCGATTTGCCACGAAATCAACAAAATCCAACTGTTGCTCGTACATATCGCCGCCTTTTTGAACCCGCTCGCCATATCGCTCAATTCCACGCCGCTTAACCCGCTCAATACGCAGTTCCAACGGGGCTTCCGTGTAAACCGCAAGCTCGTAATATTGCGGAATTACATCACCGAAATCGCCTTTGCAAGCGGAAATAACAAACCTACCGAATTTTTCCACATCGCCAAGCATCAAAGCTTCGATTTCCTCATTTGAGCGTTCCACAGTGTACGGAATGTCGGATTTTTCAAAGCAATAATCTTCGTGGTCTATCTGCTTCAAATCCAGAGTACGAGCCAATTCGCGGGCAATGGTGGTTTTACCGCTTCCGTTCGCCCCGAAGACGATAATTCCTTTCGGTTTACTCATCCTATACTCCTTTAATCATTTGCGCCAATGTAGGGTTGGGCTTCCAATGCCCCATCGGGCGTGAAAATCACGCCCGACCGATAAATACCGGACTGTTCATAGTCGAGCATAATTTTCACGCGGTCGGGCATGGAAGCCCGACCCTACAAAACCCAAAACAATTGTCAATTGTCCATTCTCAATTGTCAATTAACAAAAGCGTTCCCGCAACAGCAGGAACGCTTTTGTCGGTATTAATTAGTTTTAGTCTATTTAAGTTCGGCAAAATACTTAATAGTCCTAACCATGTTAGCGGTGTAGGAATTTTCGTTATCGTACCATGAGACAACCTGCACTTGTGACAACTCGTCGTTGATTTTCGTTACTAAAGTTTGGGTTGCGTCAAAGAGTGAGCCGAAAGTCGAGCCGATTACGTCAGAAGAAACGATTTCGTCTTCGTTGTAGCCGAAAGAATCGTCCGAAACCGCCTTCATAGCCGCGTTGATGCTGTCTTTTGACACTGCGCCTTTTACAACCGCAGTCAAAATTGTCGCAGAGCCGGTGATTACAGGCACTCTTTGCGCCGCGCCGATTAGCTTGCCGTCAAGCGCCGGTACAACAAGGCCGATAGCCTTTGCCGCGCCTGTTGAATTCGGGACGATATTAGCCGCCGCCGCTCTTGCACGTCTGAGGTCGCCTTTCGGGTGCGGGCCGTCCAAGGTCATTTGGTCGCCTGTGTAGGCGTGAATTGTGCACATAATGCCCGACTGAATAGGCGCGAGGTCGTTGAGGGCCTTCGCCATAGGTGCAAGGCAGTTGGTTGTGCAGCTTGCCGCCGAAATAATGTCGTCGCTTGCCTTGAGTATGCCTTGGTTCACGCCGAAAACAACTGTCGGAAGGTCGTTGCCCGCCGGAGCCGAGATTATAACTTTCTTTGCGCCCGCATCAATATGCGCCTGTGACTTTGCTTTGCTGACGTAAAACCCGGTACATTCAAGCACCATGTCAACGCCGAGAGTCCCCCACGGTAAATCTGCCGCGTTGCGCTCTGCGTAAATCTTGATGGTCTCGCCGTCCACTGTAATCGAGTCGTCGCCTGCTGTCACGGTATGCCCGCAGTATGAACCTTGCGCCGTGTCGTACTTCAAGAGATGCGCCAACATTTTCGGGTTTGTGAGGTCGTTGATTGCCACGATGTCGTAACCCGGTTGCTTGAACATTTGTCTGAACGCAAGTCTCCCTATGCGCCCAAAGCCGTTAATTGCTACTTTTACTGCCATTTGTTAATTCCTCCTAAATAATCTATAAGAATATTTTACCATACAATTGAAATTAAGTCAAGAATATGTTATAATTATTTTATGACTTTATTTATCACCGACCTTGACGGCACTTTACTGAATTACGCCGCTAAATTAAAACCGCGCGCCACCGAAATGCTCAACCGCATGATTGACAAAGGCGTGTTGTTTTCCTATGCCACGGCGAGGAGTTTTCACAGCGCAGGGAGAATCACCGCCGAACTGAACCTGAAACTGCCGCTGATTACATACAACGGCGCGATTATCTGCGAACCCGACACCGGAAAACCGCTCACAGACAACTTCCTAACCGCCGAAAATGTCAAGACTGCATTGGAATTTTGCCGCAGTAAGGGCGAGACTCCGCTTGTCTATGCCTTTGTGGACGGCGTAGAACGTGTCAGCTACTTAGAAAGCGACACAAAACGCAACAAAAACTACTTAGATGCACGCAAAACCGACAAAAGGCAATACCCCCGAACGTCCTACGACGAGATTTTTGAGGGCCTTGTTTACTATATAACTTTGATAAATCCTGTCAGTGAATTAAGCGAACTCAAGGCAGCTTTCGCCGATTGCAACTGCATTTACAACAAGGACACCTACTCCGACGACTACTGGTTTGAGGTCTACAAGGCGGGAGTTTCCAAGGCGACTGCCCTGCTTCAAGTGAAAGAGCTTGTCGGCGCGGAGAAAATTATCGCATTCGGGGACAATCTCAACGACATTCCGATGTTTGAAGTTGCTGATGAGTGCTATGCTGTGGGAAACGCCGTGCCCGAGTTAAAGGCGATTGCGACCGGGATTATCCCCTGCAACGAGGAAATGGGCGTGCCGGTTTTCATGGAAAAGCGGACGGTCACGGTCTGGGATTACGCTGTTCCTATCGTGCAAAAACATGAACAATTCAAGGCGGCGGTTCACGCTCTTGAAAGTAATTGCAACCTAAAATCGGGCAACGTCGGCGAGTTGAACGAAAAGCCCATTCACGCCGCCTTGAAACGCTACTTTTCAAGCGACACCGACCGTGAGGCCAAAATTGGCGGCTTCTATGCCGATTCGGCAGGTGAAAACGGCATTTACGAGATTCAAACCTCCAACTGGGGCAAGCTCAATAAAAAGTTAGACGCCTTCCTTGACGCAAGCCATGTCACGGTGGTCTATCCGTTTGAACAGCGTGTTCATAACATCGCAATACATGAACAAACAGGCGAATTGCTAAAGAGACCGGTCACTCGAAACAACAGGGATTTAAGCGGGTTTTTCTTGGAACTCTACAGAATCAAAGGTTTTTTAACGAATCCCAACTTGGCCGTCTGCCTTGTCGGGCTTGAAATTGAGAAAATCCGCTTTGAAGACCCCGCAAACCCGCGCAAACGCTACCAAAAGCGAAAACAGGACAAGAAGCCGCTTGCCCTGCTTACCGAGATTCACTTGAATTGTGCGGAAGATTATCGAATTTTCCTGCCCGATAATCTCCCCGAAACTTTTACAAAGAAGCAGTTTCAAGCCGCCTTGAAAACTGCAACCTACCGCGCCGAGGCTTCTGTAATGCTTCAGATTCTTGAATACATGTCGATTGTTCATAAGCATGGCAAAACAGGAAAATCGGGGAATGAGTTTTTATACACCGCTCAACTTTTGCGCGATTAATCGCGCCGCTTTATCAACGTCCCCGCAACCCATCGTGATGATTAGGTCGCCGCTTTCGGCGTTTTCCGCGACGTAGTTTGCGATACCTTCAAAATCTTGTATTACTATTGAATTTCGTGTCTTTTCGGCTAAATCTTCCGCTTTTATGCCGCAAGTGTTAGTTTCGCGACCGCCCATAATCGCGCTCAACACCACCTTATCCGCAATCGACAAAGCCGCGCCGAATTCGTCAAGCAAGGCGCGTGTCCGCGTGAATGTGAACGGCTGATGCACCGCCCAAACCCGCTTGAAATCCATGGATTTCGCGGTTTTCAAAGTCGCTTCGACCTCGGCGGGGTGATGGGCGTAATCGTCCGCCACGGTGATTCCATTCTCGCAATAAATCCGCTCAAACCGCCGCCCCGCGCCTGTGAAGCCGCGCAAGCCGTCTTTGAGACTGTCAAAATTCTCGCCACTTTTTTTAAGGTACAGCCCCGCCGCAAACGCCGCCACTGCGTTCAGCACGTTATGCTCGCCGGGCACGCTGATTGTTAATTCTGTCAAAAATTTTCCGTGAACCCACAGCTCAAAACCGCTCTCAAAGTCGGAGATTTTCCTAATATTTACAGCGCGGTAATCGCAGTTTTCACCGAAGCCAAAAGTTATAATGCGGCCCTTGAAATCGCTGTTGCCGACTGCGATTCTCGTGTTTTCGTCATCGCCGTTTATGACAAGCAAATCGGTAGTCATGCCGCAGAATTTCGAGAACGAGCCGCGCAAATTTTCCATCGTCTTAAAGTAATTCATGTGGTCTTCGTCAATATTTAACAGGATTGTAACATTCGGGAAAAGCTTGTGGAAATTATTGTTAAACTCGCACGCCTCGACAATCATGACGCCGCTTTTGCCGATTCTTGCACTGCCGCCGAGAATTTTCAGTTTCCCCCCGACAAATGCGGAAATGTCTACATTCGCGCCGAGCAAAACATGCACCAACATTGAGGTTACGGTGGTTTTGCCGTGTGTGCCGACAACGCAAACCGCGGTCTTGTGCAACTTCGTGAACAAGCCCAAAAGTTCGGCGCGGTCACGGACCGTTAAACCCGCTTCACGCGCGGCTTTCAGCTCCGTGTTCTCCTCCGAAATCGCCGACGAGTAAATTACCAAATCCGCGCCCTCGATGTTCGCCGCGCTCTGCCCCATGTAAACTTTTATCCCCAACTTTCGCACAGCATCGAGCGTGACGGTCTCGTTGTTGTCCGAGCCGGTTATAAAAAAGCCTTGCCCGTGCAGAATTTGCGCCAACGGGTACATTCCGCTGCCGCCGATTCCGATGAAATGGACGTGTTTTTTGCCTGTTAGAAAATCTGTCATTGTGCCTCCAAACATAGTCGGTCAATTTAAGAATGGGCGAAGGATTTGCGAGGATTTTTGTCGTCATACTGAAGGCTGGCGCAGTGCGCTAATTTTCGTAATGCTTTGTGCATTGCGGAAAATTTTAACGCGGTATGGCGGCAAAAAGACCGCAAAGGCAAGCCTATTCTTAAAATGACCGACGATAATAGTATTCTTTAACCGGGAAAACCCGCTTGCCGTCTAAGCTTGAGTACTCCCCGTCGCCGTGGTATGTGAACCCTAATTTTTGAATTACCCTGCCCGATTCGGGGTTGTCTTTTGCGTGAATGACGTAGAGATTTTTCCGCTTCAATTTCCTCACCGCAAAGTCCACAATCGCCCTTGCCGCCTCGGTTGCAAAGCCTTTCCCCCACTGCTTTTTCATCAAAATATAACCAAGCTCAAACATGCCCTTGTCGTCGCGAAAATAACACCCGCCCGACCCGAAAAGCTCGCCCGTTTCTTTCAACGTAAAGCCCCAATTATAGGCGGTGTCGCTTTCCAAATTGCCCTCCTCCAAGGTCAGCCACTCGATTGTCGCGTCAATGCTTTTGTGGGTGTCAAAGCGCATGTGCTTTGTGGCTTCGGGGTCGCTCGCCCAGTTGTCGAAGACCGTTTGCGCGTCCGAAATTTTCAGTGGCCGCAAAATTAATCTTTCAGTTTCAATGTTTGGTGTTCTCATTTTACACCCTCCTCAGGTTCAACACAGTGGCAAAGTGCGGAATCTCAAAAATCTCCGGCAAACTTTCCACGTATTTTTTGTGCTCTGCTTCCCACTGCGCGATTGTCTGTGAAGGCAGTGATGATGCGCCTATTCCGCGGCAAGCCTTTGCGCGCCCGTGCCAAGTTTCGCGAGTAAAACTTACCGCAACATCAAAGTGAAAAGAGTCCGCAACTTCAAACAAACCGCTTGCTTCTTCGGGGAAATCGTAGGTGAAACGCGCCATGCTGTGCGCCGACCATGAGGGATTATGTTTCAGAATAAGCTCCTCGGTTTTCCGCGCAATCCCGCTCTCCGACGGCAACCACGCCATAAAAAGTATGCAAAAATGCCCGCCGTTTTTGAGCAACTTGTGAATTTTCGGGAAGACAAGTTTTTTGTCAAAATAAACGTAACACTGGCAGGCGGTGACGACATCGAAAGTGCCGGCGGGAAAGTCCACGTCTTCTGCCGCCGAAACGACGTAATCTATGTCCAAACCCGCCTCGGCCGTGAGCCGCCGCGCTTGCTCAATCTGGTTTGCGGAGATGTCCGCGCCTGTGAAATTCGCGCCGTGCTTGTGTAAATTTCGCGGCAGAACGCCTGTTCCCGTGCCGAGGTCGAGTATTTTCCGGCCTTTCACGCAAAGCCCTAAGTCCGTTATTTTTTGGTAGAATTCGGGCGGGTAAATATCCCTGAACCGCGCGTAATCCGCGGAAGTGCGCCCCCAGTCGAAGGCTTTGCCGTGGTCGATGTTTTTGTTGACTTGCATTTTTTCTCCTTAATTTACCTTTGATTACCACAAACACGCAACATCATAATTCTTAATGTCTCCATCTGCGGTTAAAATTGTCATGTTTTCGGCAAGGGCGGTTGCGATAATAATCCTGTCGAATGGGTCGCGGTGAATAAAAGGGAGCGTCTCAACGATTTTGACATGTCGGGGCAGAACGCCGATTATTTCTATCGGGCTGTCTTTTATATTGTCGAGAAAAATATCCACGCCGCCGCGAAATTCCGTCAGCTTGTTGATACTGCATTTTATGGCAACTTCCCACGCAGAAGCAATGCTCATGTACAGCGGATTATTTTCATTGAAGATATGCTCTTTTGCCTTTTGCGATAACTGCTCGTGTTCGTTTGCATACCAGAGGACGGTATGGGTATCTAAAAGTAATTTCACGGCATGTACTCCTTAAAATCGTCAAGCGGGGCATCAAAATCTTCCGCCATATTAAATTGACCGCGCATACAGCCGAGAAATTCTTCTCGTGTCCGTTTTGTCTGTGCTTCGCTAATTTGGGGCGTATTCAAAGATATAAAATCGCTAACCATAATCAAAACGCTTTCGGGGAGCAGTTCTATATCTCTGTGCAGTTGTTGTCTGAGTTCCATAGTACACCTCTTTTGGTTGTAAAAAATTCTCATTAATAATTATAACATGTATCTCATTAATAATTATAACATGTATTTGTTATCTTTACAACTTATTATATGAAATTTTTGGTATTAATAAGTCGAATTTGCTTTTTATATGAATATTTCCCCCCGCTATGCTCAAACTAAATCTATATTCACGGAAAGGCAAAGGTGACAAAGAAAATAATGGAAATAAATGATATTCGCATTAGAAAAGTTTTGCAGGACGGGCGGCTTCGCGCCGTGGTGTCGCTGACAATCGACAATGCCGTAGCGGTACATGATATAAAATTAGTGCAGGGCGACGACCGCATGTTCGTCGCAATGCCGAGCCGCCGCGACGAAGCGGGCATGTTCAGGGATATAATCCACCCGATTAATCCCGAGGCGCGCAGTAAGCTTGAGAGCAGTATTTTGCAGGCTTACGACGACCACATGAACAGCGGGTTGACGCAATAGCATGGTATTTAACAGTGGGTGATAATATCGTCCACTGTTAATTATTGCCAACTTTTGCTTTCAGTAACGCCACTAAAGTTTTTGCATCGGTAATTTCGCCGTCCAATGCTAATTTCACCGCCTCGTCAAACGGGATTTCCTCGACTTGCAAAAACTCGTCGGGGTCTAATCTCTGCGCGGTTTTGCGTAAACCCCGCGCAATGTAAATGTGAATTACTTCCCCGACGTAAGCCGGTGTCGGAATCATCTTCGCGAAAAACTCGAAACTCTCCGCGACATACCCTGTTTCTTCTTCCAACTCGCGGATTCCGCAGAGCTTCGGGTCTTCGCCCGGCTCGAGTTTACCCGCCGGGATTTCGAGGAAGACCGCCTTATGTGCGTAGCGATATTGCCGCACCATGACTACCTTTCCCTCGTCGGTAATCGCCAAAACGCAGACGCCGCCCGGGTGTTCAATCCACTCGCGAGTGGCTTCTTTGTCGTTTTGTAGCAAGACAGAATCCTCAAACAAATGCACGACTTTACCCTTGTAAATCTCTTTACTTGATATGGTTTTTTCTTCAAGATTCATCATAAATATACTCCTCTACAGCAATTCCATTAATGTACATACCCTCGACAACGTATCGGCCGCCTTTCACCCTAATCGTGACGTAAACCGTATCGTTTTCCTGAATATTGCGGCGCAGCAAGCGTTCTTCGAGCTTCGGCGCGGTCTTCTCGTTCATGTAATACCGCTCGAGTTTGAAGTTTTTGATACTGCCCGCACCCGTGGCGTTATTAACCACCCTTGTGACAAAGTCGTTGCCGTCCTTTATCAGAATCACAGAGTTTTCTCCCCACCGCAACTCGTTATGCTCGGGGCGAATGGCCACATACCTACCGCGAAACGGGTCGTACGGGTCGTACGCCGTCACCCGCACCTTGTAAACCTCGCCGCTTGATAAAATATTGTAGTAGTCATAAATCATGTAAATCGGCACTGCCAACAGCACTATAAAATACGCAATTGTTAGAATTAATATATGTTTTTTCATAACTTTCTCCATTTCTTGTGTAACATAAAGTTCGTCAGCATGAACCCTGCGCCTATTATGATAAAGACAATACCGCGGGTCATCAAGTCAAGCTCAATGTCGAAGAACCTCGCAATTATGAAACTTATAATTATAAGCATACCGCAGTTGACGTATCTGAAACTGTATTTTTTTGCACCCGTCGCGATGAACCAGACACCCAAAGCCAACAACAGCAGATTCGACCAGAGCCAAAACATGGGTAGCCCCAACACCGCCGCCGCCAAGACTACGTCGGTTCCGTTCGGGCTTGCGAAGCCGTCGGACTTGTAAAAACGTGTCGCCGCATAAGCCGCCACCATGATTAGAAAGGCGGGCAGATAGAAAAGCAGGTCTCTGCCTTCAACTATACTATAGAATCTGTGCATTTCCGCGGCAATAAAACTTGAAATGACGAGCAGGGCAATAATCGTCAACCCTGCAAAAGGCGTGATGGGTCTGAGGGTTGTGGTGGGAATAATTTCCGCGCCCTTGATAAAATCGCCGCGCTCCTTGACACGTAGTATAAAACTTTCCAACGCCATGACCGCCGCCGCACAGATTAGAAACTTGTAGACAATCATTTCCCAGTCGCCCGGTAACTTAAAAACAGTGAAAATAATCAACACGTCCGTCAAGACCGTCAAGTACCACACGCCGCCCTTTGAATCGGCTTTGTAAAGCATCAGCGCAAAATAGGGTAAAACTGCAACAACCGTCAAAAGCGAGAACCAGAGCGGCATTACCGCCTCAATCCCTACCCAAAGTACGCAGATTATGTAGAGGGTTGCGAGGGATTTTGCCTTTAGAATGTACATCACGGGAAGGTACAGGAGCATGCAAAGGGCTATAAATTCGCCGAGCTCGGTTCTTATGTGGAAAATCTGCTCGATAAGGGCGATTGTCGCGAATACAGAGACTGCCAATGCCATCGCCGAGCCCTCGCGAAAAGCCGCCGATTCCCTGCGTTTAAGCAGTGTGAATATGACCGCGCCCATCGAAATTAACAGCGGCAGAAAAGCCACGCAAAGCTTGACGGGCTTTGTAATATGCTGCCAGTTTGAGGCGAAAATTAACACCACACCGAGGGTCAAAAGCAGGCTCCCGATTATGGCGAAAACTACCATAATTACCGGACTGCGAGTACTGCGCGTTTTTGCGCGGCTCTCGTTCGGCAAGTCTGATGGGCTTTCACCTTGTGCCGATTCGCCCGCGTACATTCCGAGAATCTCGCCGCGTTGAGTGTCGCTGATAATCCCGGCCTCGACCCAGCGTTTCGATTCCTGCTCTACTTTGAAATCCATGTGGCAATACCTCCTCTACATCTTCTCAGGCGCATCAACTTTCAGTAAATCCAGCGCGTTGCTCAACACGGATTTGACCGCGTGACAAAGGGTCAGCCGTGACTGCAAAACCGCCTCATCCTCGCCCTTAATCCTGCACGCCTCGTAAAACTTGCTGAACAACTGCGCCAATTCCAAGACGTACCGCGTAATTCTCGCAGGGTTAAGTTCATCGGCAGATTGAATAACTTCCGACGGCAGAGATGCGGCTTTTTTAATCAGCTCATGCTCGGCTTTTTCGGTGAATGTCAAGTTTTGCGGGAATGTGCAAGTTATATTTTCGTCAGCAAGCCGCCGAATTATACTGCAAATCCGCGCATGGGCGTACTGGACGTAATAGACGGGGTTTTTGTTGCTCTCCTCAATCGCAAGGTCGAGGTCGAATTCAATATGGGTGTTACTCTCGCGCAGGTTAAAGAAAAACCGCGCCGCATCAAGCGGGACTTCGTCAAGCAGTGTCGCAAGGGTAATCGCCTTGCCCGAACGCTTTGAAAGTTTTATCGTCTCGCCCGCACTCGTCAAACGCACCATCTGCATGATGATTATTTTGAGGCGTGAAGTTTCAATTCCGAGTGCCGCCAAAGCCGCGTTCATGCGGGGTATATAGCCGTGGTGGTCTGCGCCGAGTATGTCAATCGCAATATCGAAATTCCGCTCAACCAACTTATTATAATGATAAGCAATATCGGGCACAAGATAAGTCGGCACGCCATTTGAGCGGATTAGCACCCTGTCCTTCTCGTCGCCGAATTCGGAGGATTTCAGCCATATTGCGCCGTCCATCTCGTAAGTATGGCCCTTTTCTTTGAGCAATTCGACAATTTTCAAAGGCGCGTTTTGTTCGTGCAACTTGCTCTCTTTGAACCAAGTGTTATACTCGATTCGGTACTTCAAGAGGTCGTCTTCAAGCTTTTTTATGTTAATCGGCAGTGCGTAATTCGCGAGTTCGGTTCTGCGGTCTTCTTCGGGAATTTGCAGTAGCTTATCGCCGTGAAGTGCAATGTAATTCTTTGCATGTTCTATTATATCTTCGCCGTGATACGAGTCTTCGGGCATTTCAAGTTCTTCGCCTAATTCCTGTCTGTACCGAATATCAAGGCTCAACCCCAACTTGTTAACTTGATTTCCCGCGTCATTGATATAAAACTCCCGCTCGACATAATACCCCGCCCGCTCCATCACCGAGGCGAGGCTGTCGCCGAGCGCGCCGCCCCGTGCGTTGCCGATGTGCATCGGGCCTGTCGGGTTCGCGGAGAC
>Ga0099364_10006945_pt1 | contig 16318 bp, 18 predicted proteins | sample TergutTh196P3_FD_73070 | JGI IMG/M metagenome (GOLD analysis project Ga0099364, IMG submission 73070) | Microcerotermes parvus P3 segment gut microbial communities from Pointe-Noire, Republic of the Congo - Th196 P3 | ecosystem: Host-associated > Arthropoda: Insects > Digestive system > Gut ...
AGTTTCATGGGAATGGAATTTGAGCATTATGCGCTGTGGCTCTCACCCATGAAGGACACCGGCACACTGTTTGCCGCAGCTATAATTTTCGGCATCGTGATGATAAGCGTGGGCATGATACTGAACATGATTATAAGATACAGGGAACGGGATTTCGGACGATTATTGTTCGACGGCCAGGGATTAGCCGGGCTGTTCGTCTACTGGGGCGCGGCAGCGGCAATATACATTTCGGTCTCCGGCGCGCGGATGCCGTTCCCGGTGGCGTATCTCTGGTATGCCATTGCGGCGGTCCTCATATTGACGCTGTTCCGCGATACCCTAGCCCGCACGCTACTCCGCCAGCATGTGGAGAGCGAGCCCAAGGCGCTGCAGGTGTTCGAGGTTTTCCACAACCTCATGAACTACTTCACTAATACGGCATCCTTCGTGAGACTGGCCGCATTCGCCTTAAACCACGTGGCACTCTCGTTCGCCGTAATCCTCATCTCCTCCATGATGGGAAATCTGCCCGGCGGCTTCATACTGAAAGCTCTTATGTACATATTCGGCAATATTTTCATCGTCGGGCTCGAAGGGCTGATAGTGTTCATTCAGGTGCTGCGCTTGGAGTACTACGAATTCTTCGGAAAATTCTACAGAGGTGGGGGACATACTTTCAAACCAGTGACATGGAAGAAGGAACGCGCGCCGCAGAAATCATGATTTGAGAAAAATATCCGTCATGTTAAAGTAATGATTAAAGAGAAAAAAACTACTCAGAGGTGATATACATGATAGTGGGATTGATTTTAAGCACTTCAGCCGTATTTGGCACTATTGGCCTCGGAATCGCGATGCGCCGCGCGGGAGCCAGGGGTTCAAAGAGGATGCTCGCGGGTATAGTCGCCGTATCATGCCTGCTTCTTTCGGCGGGCGCGGCGATAAACCTGGCGGCTTTTCCGGCAAAAGCGGCGGACAGCGCAGCCGAACAACCGGTCAGCCCGGAGCAGTCATTCAGCAACGGGATGGGTTTCATAGGCATGGCCCTTGCCACCGGGCTCGCCTGCGTTGGAGCCGGAATAGCGGTAGGCAGCGTAGGTTCGGCGGCGATCGGCCTGGTCGGCGAACAACCAGGGGCGATAGGAACGACGCTTATATACGTCGGCCTCGCGGAGGGTGTCGCCATATACGGAATTGTCATCTCCATGCTGATTTTCAGCAAACTGGCGTAGGACTTATAATAGTGTACGCCTCGTTATTTAATACAGGTTCGGTATGAAGGCGTATCTGATAAGCGACAACCACGATACTTTAGTCGGCATGAGGCTCGCCGGCATAGAGGGAGTTCTCGTTCACGGATATGAGGAGGCGTCCGAGGCCATGACAGCAGTGCTTGAACTGCCTGACGTGGCGGTACTGGCGGTCACCGAAAAGATAGCCGAGCTTCTGCCGGAGACGATACAGAGGCTTCGCGAGCATGGCGAACTTCCGATCGTGGTTGAAATACCCGACAGGCACGGAACGAAACGCAGTCCGGATTTCCTCACCAAATACGTCCGGGATACCATTGGGGTGAAGATGGAATGAACGAAATCTCAAATGAGAAAATCAGCGCACTGCAGAATATAATCCTTGAGCACGCGAACCAGCAGAGGGAGGCCCTCGCGAGCGACGCGAGGAAAGAGGCGGAGACTTGGCTGTCGAAAGAGATGGCAAAGCTGGAACGCGAGACAAATGCTGTCCTGGCGGACGCCAAGTCGCGCGCCGAGGATATTCACCGCCGCCAGATACTTTCGGCGGAAAAGGAGAAGATGACAGAAGCTTTAAGGCAGCAGAACAGGCTGCTTGGCGAGGCTCTAAAAAAATTCCGGGACGGACTTGCGCATCTGAGAGACAGGCCGGACTATGCCGACATACTGACGGGACTCGCTCTCGAAGCCGCCCGGAACTTGAAGGGCGAGACGGGAACACTCCGGTTGAAACTGGCTGCGCTGGACTCATCACTCGGAGATAAGGTAGCGGAAGCGGTGAACGGAAAGAATTTGGGATTAAAGATGACATTTGACCATGAGCCCGCCCCTATCATTGGAGGGTGCTGGGTCACAAGCGAGGATGGCAAGCGCCAGATAAACTCCGACTGGCAATCGAGAACACAGGAGATGGCCGACGTGATCGCCGAGCGCCTTCTGCCGCTTCTGTAAAGGAGGGACTAAGCCTTGGACAATCAGGAGAGCAATGTTTCCCGGATTGGTTTTGTGACCATGGTCAATGGTCCTGTGCTCCATGCGTCAGGGATGAAGAACTTCGCCATGCGCGAGATGGTCAACGTGGGCAGGAAAAGGCTGCTGGGAGAGATCATCCGCATGGATGGGGACGAGGCGACGATACAGGTGTACGAGGATACTCAGGGCATGAGGATAGGGGAGGAAATCACCGGCTCCGGTGAAGCTCTCTCAGTATCACTGGGTCCCGGTCTCATAGGCGGTTTCTTCGACGGTATCGGCCGTCCTCTGTCGGTACTGCTTGAGCGTGAAGGGATGTACATAACGCCGGGCACAGAGGTTCCAATGATCTCACCTGACCTGATGTGGGAGGTCGAACCCTCCGTTCAGGTTGGAGATATGGTTGCATCAGGCACGCTTCTTGGCGCTGTGCGGGAGACAGGTCTGCTGTTACACAGGATAATATGCCCTCCCGATATTGAGGGCGAAATAGTCTGGATAACTCCCCATACAAAAGTGTCGAGCGGGGGCGTCGTCGCGAGGGTAAAAAACGCGCTTGGCCGCGTTGTTGATATTCCTCTCACGCAAAGATGGCCGGTGCGCACGCCGCGGCCATACCGGACCAGGCTGAGACCGGACGAGCCGCTGGTAACCGGCCAGCGGGTCATAGACGGGTTATTCCCTCTCGCAAAGGGAGGAGCCTCCGCCATTCCCGGAGGCTTCGGAACCGGTAAGACCGTCACTCAGCACCAGCTTGCCAAATGGAGCGAGGCGCAGGTGGTCGTGTACATCGGATGCGGCGAGCGCGGCAACGAGATGACGGACGTCCTGGAGCAGTTCCCCGTGCTTGAGGATCCTCGTTCCGGCCGCCCCCTGATGGAGCGCACGATTCTGATAGCCAACACCTCGAACATGCCCGTGGCGGCGCGCGAGGCATCCATATACACCGGCATTACGATTGCCGAGTATTTTCGTGACATGGGCTACGACGTGGCTCTCATGGCCGATTCCACAAGCCGCTGGGCCGAGGCTCTGCGCGAAATATCAGGACGGCTTGAGGAGATACCGGCGGAGGAAGGTTTCCCGGCGTATCTGCCGTCGCGCCTCGCGGAATTCTACGAACGCGCCGGCCGCGTCGTCACGCAGTACGGCGAAAACGGCAGCGTCTCCATAATAGGGGCGGTATCACCCCCGGGAGGCGATTTTACCGAGCCTGTCACGCGCCATACGAAACGATTCATCAGGTGTTTCTGGGGCCTCGACAGGAGTCTGGCAAACGCCCGCCACTTTCCGGCCATCTCCTGGCTCGAATCGTACAGCGAGTATGCGATGGAAGTGGAAGCCTGGTTCCAGGGAAACGTGGACCCGAGGTGGGGAGAGCTCAGGGAAAAAGCCCGCGCTATATTGCGGGAGGATGAAAAAATCCAGCAGGTCATACGCCTTGTCGGGGAAGATGTCCTGCCTGACGATCAGAGGCTTGTGAACTACACGGCATTTCTTGTAAAAAACGGCTACCTTCAGCAGGCCGCGTTTGGCTCCGACTCGTATTCCCCGCCGGAAAAAGGTTTTGCGATACTTGAGATAATTATGCACTTCTATGACAGGGGACTCGAACTGGTGAGACAGGGCATCCCGATCTCACTCATAAAGGGAAGTGACGCAGTGGAGGATATCACCCACCTTCGTGAATTTTCGATCGAGGAGAAATCCTCGTTCGAGCGGGCGCGGAAGAAACTCGACAACCACCTCAGCAGAGTTGGCTCGGAACGTACCCGGGAAGAGAGGGCGAGATAATGCCGCACGCGGAATATGTTGGAATCTCCCAGGTCACCGGACCTTTCATACTGCTTGAAAATATAGGGAGTGAGGCGTTCTTCGGCGAACTTGTGGACGTCCGCGTCCCGGGCGGAAAGATAAGGAAAGGCCGCATAGTATCCCTCTCGGAGAAGGCGGCGCTGATTCAGGTGTTCTCCGGCACCAACGCCCTCGTGCCGGACTCCACGAGAGTTAGGCTTCTCGGCCGCACTCTCCAGATACAGCTCGCGCCGTCGATATTGGGACGCACATTCAACGGCCTCGGCGAACCTGCCGACGGGTGCGGGCCGGTATTCGGCGGCAAGCGCGCGGACTGCAACGGCATGCCACTCAACCCTATGGCCCGCAGGTACCCAAAGGACTTCATCCACACCGGAATATCATCGATCGACGTTCTTACGACTCTCATCCGTGGTCAGAAGCTGCCGATTTTCTCAGGCAACGGCCTTCCGCACAACCAACTAGCGGTGCAGATAGCCACTCAGGCCCGCCTTATGGGGGCGGAGAACTTCGCTGTCGTGTTTGCCGGAATTGGCATTAAGCACGATGACGCTGAATTTTTGACGAGGGAACTGTCCGAAAGGGGACGCACGAACAACGTCGTCACGTTTATCAATCTCGCTGACGATCCGGTAATAGAGCGTATAGCCACACCGCGAATGGCTCTCACTGCCGCCGAGTACATGGCATACGAGCTGGGACTCCATGTGCTTGTGATCATCACCGACATGACGAGCTACTGCGAAGCCGTCCGTGAATTGGGAGTCGCCGCGGGTGAGGTGCCAAGCAGGAAGGGCTATCCGGCATATCTCTATAGCGACCTCGCGTCGCTTTACGAGCGAGCCGGCGTCGTACGCGGCCGGGAGGGGAGCGTGACCCAGCTCCCGATACTGACGATGCCCAATGACGACATCACACACCCGATACCGGACCTCTCGGGTTTCATCACCGAAGGACAGATAGTCCTATCCCGCGAGCTGGACGGGAAGGGAATATATCCCCCCATTGACGTGCTCACGAGCCTGTCGCGCCTGATGAAGGACGGCATCGGCAAGGACTTCACGCGTGAGGATCACCCCAACGTAGCGAGCCAGCTCTTCGCGTCGTACAGCCGGGTACAGGATGTCCGCTCACTCGCGGGAGTCGTAGGGGAGGACGAATTGTCGAAGAGGGACAAACAGTCGCTCGCGTTCGGTGAGTTCTTTGAAAACAAATTCGTCAGGCAGGAACGCGACGAAGATCGGGAGATAGGACACTCGCTGGACATGGCCTGGGAACTCCTGTCGACTCTCCCGAAGGGCGACCTCACGAGAGTATCCCTGGACGAGATAAAGGCTCACATCAAAAGTTGAAGACGAGCGACGAGTTCATGCCGGTTAATGAAAGGCGGGAAAGCCTGCTGGCAAACCTGGACAGGATGGAACAGGAGCTCGAAAAAATGCAGAACGAGCCGCCGCCTTATGCAGTGCCGCCACTCGATCCCGACAAACTGGACCTGCACGAGGAGACTCTCAGAAACATAGCCTTTACGCTGGACTCTCTCCTCGCCGACCTATTGGAGGCGGAGGTGAGGGAATACACGTGCCCGGAGTTTCCCGCTCCCGACGAGACTGACCCTTCCTGGAAGAACAATGCTGCGGTTCAAAACGGGGGCGGGGAAAAGCAAAGAAGGAGCGTGCAGGAAATATTGGTAATAGCCACCTTGATTACCGCCGTTTTTCTCGTGGGTATGACGTTTGGTCTGTGGGGCGCATTTTTCTTTGGACTTTAAGGAATCGGCATCGCATATTCTCCCGATGCCTTGGCGATTGGCGCAAAATTAGCAGGGGCGCGGTTCTGCCACGCCTGCGGTCAGGCCAAATTTATCTGGCGGAAGCTTTATCCCATATCTGTATATATATATCGTGGAGGTATGCGAAGAAATCATACTCGGTCCCCGGAAGGGGTAATGAGATCAATTTCGCGGAGGAGGATACCCGCGTCTTTATCTGTGCCGGAGTCCAGGCGTCCATCAGAATCCACCACCCTCGCGACTCGGCTTCTCTAACAGCCAGCGCCAGTTCCTGAGTTCTTGTATTTCCTATCCATGCTCTCCAGAGTTCGTCGGGAGGGCGAACGGCTTTGCTCGACGCCGCGCGAAGCCACGGGCTTACCGCCCCTGTCAGGTCGAGAATCGGGGTACCATTTATGAGGCTTCGGCCAACTTCAACGGCACTCTCGAGGCGCGATTGAAACTCGGCCATCCTTCTTTGATAGAACGAGTAATTGTCAGGGTTCAGTTCGCACAGTATCTTTAACATGCGCTGGCTCAAAAACGGAAGGACAGACGGATTGAATGGCAACATTCCTCGGGAGGAGGGCTCGATAGGAAGATTTTCATAGAGCAGGAAAAGCCCGGCCTCTCCCCAAACGAGTCCCAGTCTGGACGCATCCAGAGGGTCGATCGCCATTATGATAGAATCCCTGGGCGGTCTTCTGGGGATCCGCAGTTCACCCGAGGCATTCCACGCAGAGACCGACTGAATTTTCATCGTTGGTCCCACGATGAAACTCGCCATACTTGCCAGCCACGGCAGCGATGCGTGTACGACCAGTTCCGCCTCGGCGGCGTAAGAGATTCCGGCCGGCAAAACACCAGTCAGGGCTGCGAAAAGCACTGACATAACGCAATATAACGCGGCAAATTTTTTCAGATTGGGTAGTTTCACTATTACCGATCCTTTGATTTTTTATCCGAAACTATTTCTTCCCGGATATATGAGAACGCTGACATCGCCGCCGCTGCCGCTGAAAACTCCGCCGTTTTTATTGAGTTCCCTCTGCCACTGGACAACACGCTTCCATCCGCCATTGTCGCTTCGACCTCGAAAATCGCCGCGTGGTCCGGTCCGGTTCTACGCAGGAGGCGATATATCGGCGGCTTATCGCCGCGAGCCTGCAGTAACTCCTGCAACAACGATTTAGGATCTTTGTCGGCGTCATATTTTTTCACAAGGGATATATCCGCGCCGAGCTTAGCCAAATTGGACACCACATTTCGCGACGCTTCGTATCCTCCGTCCAGGAACACTGCCCCAAAGATCGCCTCCATGGCGTCCGCGAGAATCGACGGGTTATACCTGCCGCCCTGTCCTTCAAGACCGCGCCCCAGTTTCAGCAGTTCAGGCAGCTTTGTCGCGATCGCCCATGCCGCCAAGGTTGCCTCGCGCACCACACGGGATCTGGCCTTCGAGAGCTCGCCCTCGTCCATTTGCGGATATTCCGAGTACAATCTTTCGGATACGCAAAGTCCAAGTACGGCGTCCCCAAGGAATTCCAGCCTTTCGTTGCTGTGGGAGCGCCCATTTTCGTTGGCGTAGCTCGCGTGAGTCAAGGCTTCCTCAAACAACTCCCGCGCATTAAAAACATAACCGAGCGCGCGCTCGAACCCCCCGGTATTCGTCATCGTGAGCCCTAACCCTTGAAGCGCTCCACCGCCAATACACCGTTGTGTCCGCCAAACCCGGCGTTGTTGATTATCACTTTATCGACGCGGCTTTCCACTGTTTTTGAGGAGACATTGACGTCACATTCAGGATCGAGATGCTCGTAGTTTATAGTCGGATGTATCAATCCGCGCTCCACAGCGAGCAGGGCCGCTATAGTCTCGGCGGCTCCAGCCGCCCCGAGAAGGTGTCCTATCATCGACTTTGTGGAATGTACGAACATTCGCTTCGCGTGATCTCCGAAAACCTTGTTTATCGCTCTGCTCTCCGTTTTGTCGTTGAGCGGGGTTGACGTTCCGTGCGCGTTGTAGAGGTCTACTTGCTCAGGTGTCCATCCTGCTGCCGAAAGGGCCAGTTTGATCGCCCGGGTTGTTCCCTCGCCTTCCGGAGACGGCGCGGTGATGTGGTAGGCGTCGCAGGTATTCGCGTATCCCGATACCTCGGCGTATATATGCGCCCCGCGGGCACAAGCGTGCTCCAACTCCTCAAAGACGAGTATGCCGGCCCCTTCTCCCATCACAAATCCGTCGCGCTCTATGTCGAAAGGACGCGACGCGCGGGTGGGATCATCGTTTCGCCCCGAGAGCGCTTTCATATTCGCGAATCCGGCAATGGCAATCGGATCGATGGCCGCTTCCACGCCGCCGACCAGCATTACGTCCGCGTCTCCCCTGCGTATCGCGTGCATGGCTTCTCCCATGCAGTGAGTAGCGGTCGAGCAGGCTGTTACAACCGCCATGTTCGGGCCCTTCGCGCCGAATCGCATCGCCACGTATGCCGCCGGCATGTTGCTGAGCATCATTGGGACGAAGAATGGGCTTACCCTCGAAGGTCCCTTTTCTTTGAGGATGTTGAAATTTTCATGCGTTGTAGTGATACCGCCCTCACCGCTGCCGATATAGACCCCCACGCGTTCGAGATTCACGCTCTCCAGATCCAGCCCGGAGTCCTTGATGGCCAGGTCAGTCGCGGGTATTACGAAATGAATAACCCTGTCGGTCTTCCTCGCTTCCTTCTTGTCCAGCCACGGCTCAACGTCGAATCCGCGGACCTCGGCGGCTATCTTTGCCGTATGTCCTTCCGTGTCGAATAGGGAAATGAAATCGACCCCGTTGTGTCCCTCCGCGAGCGCATTCCAATATTCTTCCTTTCCGCAGCCTATCGGGCTTACGATGCCTAAACCTGTGATAACAATTCTTCTCACGGTATTCCCCCTTAGATTAATTAAATCAGGGACGCGATTAACAGATACCATACTCGCGCCCCCGCATATACGATCTAGTTTTCCACGCCGAGTTTTCCCTTTACGTAGGCCAAAGCTTCTCCGACATTAGTCAATTTCTCCGCGTCTTCGTCCGGAATCTCGACGTCAAATTCCTCTTCGATGCCCATTATCAGCTCCACTATGTCGAGTGAGTCAGCGCCCAGATCCTCAATGAACGAGGCGTCGGGCTTAATCTGCTCTTCCTCGACATTCAGCCTGTCGATGACCAGTTCCTTGAGTTTGGTCATTATCTCATCCGCCTGCATAAGATACACCTCCTTCCGATTCTTTTACATAGTCATGCCGCCGTCGACGGCCACTACCTGCCCGGTTATATAAGCGGCTTCGTCGGACGCGAGGAACGCGGCCGCGCAGGCCACATCCTTAGGCGTTCCGCACCTGCCTGATGGTATCAGGGACAAAAGACCCTTTTTCACGTCATCTGCCAGGACACCGGTCATATCCGTTTCGATGTAACCGGGCGCTATAACGTTGGCGGTCACTCCGCGGGAGGCCGTTTCCCTGGCGACGCTCTTGATGAAGCCGAGTATTCCGGCCTTGGCCGCCGCGTAATTGGCCTGACCCATGTTGCCGACCAGCCCGGTCACGGAGCTCAACGCTATGACCCTGCCGAACCTTGCCTTCATCATACCGCGAATTACGGCCTGAGTACAGTAAAAAACCGAGTTCAGATTCGTCCTAAGCACATCATCCCATTCCGAGTCCTTCATCCGCATCAGTAGATTGTCTTTTGTTATGCCCGCGTTGTTCACGAGCACTTCCACGGATCCCAGTTCCCGTTCGACCCTTTCCACCAAAGCGGCTGCCTGCTCCCGAACAGAAACGTCCGCGCATAAGGCGACGGATTCCCCGCCCTTTTTCCGTATTTCGGAACAGACCTCCTCGGCCGCGTCCCGCGCCCGCTGGTAATTGACGGCGACCCTGAAACCGCGAGCCCCAAGCTCAAGCGCTATTGCCCGGCCTATACCCCGGCTTCCGCCGGTCACGAGCGCGACTCTGCCGCTCACTGCGCGTCACCTCTCAGAAATTCAATCGCCTTTGGCATATCCGAGGTCTTATTCACCGAGACAGCCGTATGACCCTTCGCAATTCTCTTTATGAGGCCGGAGAGCACATTTCCCGGGCCCATTTCGCAGAAGCGGGCCGCCCCTCCCGACAGCATCGCCGTGACCCCCCGCGACCACAGGACGGGCATGTACGTCTGATGGTAAAGAGCGTCCTGTATCTGCGCCACGTCGGTCTTGGGCGTTGCGTCGAAATTGCTGACTATCGGGGCGCTTGGCTCGTTCCACGCGCAATTTGCGAATTCCTCCCTTAATTTGTCGGCCACGGGCTTCATCAGGGCACAGTGGAAGGGCGCGCTCACTTTCAGCGGGATGACCTTTGACGCTCCGCGCGATTTTGCCAGCGCGCCGGCCTTGGCCACAGCGTCCGCGCTGCCGGATATTACTATCTGACCGGGCGAGTTTTCGTTCGCCGGGCTGCATACCTCGTCCCCGGCCGCCTCCTTGCAGACAGCCGTCAGCTCGTCCATCTCCAGTCCCAGCACGGCGGACATAGCGCCCGCGCCCAGGGGGACCGCGTCCTGCATCAGAGCGCCGCGTTTGTGAACGAGACGGGAGGCGTCTCCCAGCGACAGGACTCCGCCGGCGACCAGCGCCGTATACTCCCCAAGGCTGTGACCCGCATAAAACCGAGGTTGGGTTTGTCTTCCGAATTCGCGCTCCACCGCCCTCAATATCGCAATGCTCGCAACCAATATCGCCGGCTGCGTCACGGCGGTTTTAACCAGTTCGTCCTCCGGTCCCTCGAAAATCACTTTTGAGAGCGCAAATCCCAGAGCTTCGTCCGCCTCGCCGAACGCGTCCCGCGAAACCCCCCATGTATCGCGAAAATCCACACCCATGCCGACTTCCTGCGCGCCCTGACCCGGAAAAATTATTGCGTAGTCTGATTTTGCCATTTTTAACACCGCCTTACTCGAATCGATCTCTTATTTCCCCCGCAAGACGCGCCGCCTCATTTACGATTTCCTCGATGATCTCTTTAACCGGCTGAATACGGTCGACCAAACCCGCTATTTGCCCCGACATCACGGAGCCGTGTTCCATGTCTCCGTCAACCACGGCAGCCCGGAGTTTCCCCGAGCCGAACTTGTCGAGTTCTTCCGGAGCGGCGCGCGTGTCTTCCATATCGGCGAACTCCTGAGTAAATTTGTTCTTTATGCACCTCACCGGATGCCCAAGGGAACGCCCGGTCACCGAGGTGCTGCGATCATTCGCGCCGATGATTTTTCTCTTGAAATTAATATGAGCGTTGCACTCCTGGGCGCAGACGAAGCGAGTGCCCATCTGCACTCCTTCCGCTCCCAGCGCGAATGCCGCCAGCATCCCCCTGCCATCGGCAACTCCACCCGCCGCTATTACGGGTATATCCACCGCGTTAACGACCTGCGCCGTGAGGGCCATTGTCGTTATTTCTCCTATGTGGCCTCCCGACTCCATACCTTCCGCAATCACGGCCCTCGCCCCCTGCTTCTTCACCCGTTCGGCAAAGGAAACCGACGCTATCACCGGCATTACTATCACACCCAGCGGATCCAGCCTGTCGATGACCTTCCCGGGAAGTCCCGCGCCTGTCGTAACAATAGGCACCCTGTGATGCGCGGCGAGTTCCAGCGCGTCCATCGCCGTCGGCGACATCAGCATGATATTGAGGGCAAAAGGCTTGTCCGTCAATGTGCGGATCTTCTTCAATTCCATATCCAAGGCGTCCGTGGACAAGTTACCGGCGGCGATTATGCCCAGCCCGCCGCCATTGCTGACGGCAGCCGCGAGGTCGGCGTCGGCGACCCACGCCATCGCGCCCTGTATCACGGGATATTTGATATTCAACAGTTTTGTTACCCGATTCGAACCAAACATTGCAACACCTCTGCCAATATCGCCACTCGTCATGACTCCATCAGGATTGCCCCGTATGTCATTCCGGCTCCGAAACTGCACATCAAAACGCGCTGTCCCGGATTTATTCTGCCATCCTTCCAGGCTTCGTGCAACCCTATCATTGTCGAAGCCGCACACGTGTTTCCGTACTTGTCTACGTTATTCACAAGTTTTTCAAACGGGATCCTAAGCCTGCGCGTAATACCCTCCAGTATTCTCATATTCGCCTGATGAAATATCCACAAATCGACGTCCTTCGTGTTTATACCACAACTTTCGCAAAATTTCTCCAGGTACGCGGGAATTTTCCTGTTAACGTATTTGAAGACGTCGGCGCCGTCCATTTTAATGAAATGACGCCTGTTCCTGACCGTTTCCTCCGTCGCGGGCTCCGCGGCCAAACCGGCTGGTAAAGTAATCATTTCACACGAAGATCCGTCGGCCGTGAGATCGGTGTGCGTTATTTTTATCGAGCCCGGACGCCATTTACCCATGACGCAGGCTCCGGCCCCGTCGCCAAAGAGGACGCAGGTGCTGCGGTGCGTCCAGTCCACCAATCGGCTCATAGCCTCCGATCCCGTCACCACAACGTTGTTCCATATCCCCGAGGCTATGCCCCCAGCGGCGATTACCATGCCGTAGAGCGCGCCCGGACAACCCGCCTGTATATCCATCCCGCCGGCGCGCGAAGCGCCAAGTTTGGACTGAAGTATCGGACCGACGCCCGGCAGAAGCCTGTCAGGCGAATTAGTACCCACCATTACCATATCGACATCGTCGGGCTCAACGCCCGCGTCGCGGAGAGCGTCGCCTGACGCGCGCTCCGCAAGCGACACGTTCGACTCCCCTTCGGACACCACGCGGCGCGTCCTGATACCGCTGCGCTCCACTATCCATTCATCCGACGTGTCCACAATGCGTTCCAAATCGAAATTCGTTAATTTCTTCTCGGGAAGATAACTGCCGGTGCCCAGTATCCCAACCGGTATTCCTCCTATTGCCGCCAAAACGCTACCTCCTATTCAACAGCGCGGCCCGGGTTTGCCGGACCTATGCGTCTAAACTCTCCTTTATCAGATCGGTGCCGCCAATCCGGGCAAACCCGGAGGCGACATGCAGCGCGCCGGCTATAGCCCTGTCGCGGGAATTGCCGTGCGCCTTGATCACTATTCCATCCACTCCCAGAAGCGGCGAACCTCCGTTTGTTTCATACTCGAAACGCGCGCCCATCTTTCTCAGCGCCGGCATCATCAGTAACGCGCCGAGCTTCGGCAGGAACTTGGCCTCCACCTCTTCCTTTATGAGTACCTTTACCATCTCGCCTATACCTTCTCCGAATTTAATCAGGGCGTTACCCGTGAACCCGTCGCAGACAACTATGTCAGTGCGCCCAATCGGCACGTCCTTGCCCTCCACGAAGCCCTCGAAATTTAACCCGCTGCCTGCCAGCATCTCGCGGGCCTCGCCGATCACGTCGTCGCCCTTTATATCCTCGGATCCGTTGGAAAAAAGCCCTACGCTGGGATTTTCGATACCAGAGAACGACCTCATATATATGGAGCCCATGTGAGCGAACTGATAAAGGTTCAATGCCTTGCAGCGCACGGTCGCGCCCACATCCAGCAGAATCGTTGTCTTGTTAAGCGACGGTATGGGAACGGCGAGTCCCGGACGGTCAATCCCCTTTATCCTGCCCACCACCAGAACCCCTCCGGCAACGATTGCTCCCGTATTGCCGGCGGATATGCACCCTACGGCCTCGTGCGAACGCACCATTTCCACAGCTATCCTCAGGCTTGAGTTCTTTTTGCTTCTTATCGACGCGGACGGATTATCCCCCATTCCTATCACCTCGTCCGCTTCCACTATGCTTATCCTGGAGCGAGCGCTCTCGGACGCTTTTTCAAGATGCGGCGCAAGGACGTCCTTCCTTCCGACGAGGGCAACATTGAGATCGCGGTCCTCCTCACACGCCAGAATCGCGCCTTTGCAGGGTTCCGCCGGAGCCTTATCTCCACCCATCGCGTCCAGAGCAAAAAGCATCCTCATACCTCCAATGCGCCTAAACCAGCGGGTCGCCCGCGATATTTTCGATTGCCATGACAACAAACCTGGCGACGAATATCTCCCGTTCGCCCGCCCGCGTGCGAACGCTTACGATGTACTTGTTGTCCTTGTGAGTGCCTACCCTCGCGGACGCCGCGAGCTTTTCCCCGACATATGCGGAACGGCTGAACTGGACGCGGGCTGCCCCCACGATCGCCAGAGCTTCGCGGACAACCGCTATGGCCAGTGTTGCCGCCTGCGCGTATATATAGCAATCCGCAACCAGGTTGGTATGCCTGAAAGCGTATTCGCGGCCGGCCGAAAAAACGGAGAGAGCTCTGCGATTCGGCTCCAACTCCAGGATTTCCCCGACAACCTCCTCCTGCCTCATTGAGGTGAGGCGGCTGGAAGCGCGCTCAGCCATAAGCCTGGTGCGCTCGCGCAGCCCGGGGAGGTTCAGGATTTCCCTGTCAAGCCTTATTGTGCCCACGCTTACGCCCAATTCGCCCGCGAGTCCGTTGTCGGACATGAGCGGATTTACTTCCAACAGGCTGATAAGTCGTTTTTGACGTCGTTGCTTTACTCGCGTCCTCTCTTGATTCATAGCCATTCTCCATAGTTATTAGTAGTTGGTAATAATAACTATGGCTAAATATATTAATACTCAGACGATTTGTCAACTGCCGTGCAAAACACAAAAAATAAAGCGGGGCAATGCCCCGCCCGCTGAAAACCCGGTAATTTTTATAATTATCTTGTAATTTCCTGAAAAATACGCCGTTTTTCTTATGTATTTAACAAGCGTAGAGTTTTACCGCGTTACTCGGTCGGCTGATCCTCCGGTCTTTCCACTTCCGGGATGACTATAGACGGGTCACGCTCGTGTATCCTGTTGCGGATATGCAGAAGCCTGCGTTCGTCCGGCGGGTGCGAGTTGAAACCGGACGGCTCGAGCCTTTTTCCGTAATACGACAGGCGCTGCATAGCGGTATATAACCCAGTGGGATCATGGCCGCCCTTGAAGGCAAGGTCCACCGCAAAATCATCCGCTTCGACCTCCTTCTCACGGCTGATACCGGCTGTGGCGAGATTGGAGCCTACGCCCACCACCAGATCTCCCACACCTCCTCCGATGACTTTACCGAGCAATATACCCGCAACGCCGATGCCGATCGACGACGTTACCGTCGACTCGTAGTGGTTGAGTTTGGCGTGGCCCGCTTCGTGCGACAGCACGCCGAAAATCTCCTCCTCGCGTTGCAGCAGGTTCATCAGGCCGGTCGTCACCGTCACGGATCTGCCGCTGGTCACCCAAGCGTTCGGGACGTCATTATTTTCTATCGTGAGGGGCAAAGCCTCCATCTCCGCAGTTCCAGCCACCTCGTCCCACGCCCTCCGCACCATCTCCTCGGTTAGCGCGGCGGCCGACGGAGACGCAAACGCCGCCAAAACGACCACAGCCGCCGCCATCGCAATCGATTTTAATTTCACGTTAATCACTTCCTTTCATGGAGTTATTATAGTAATGAAACATATAACCATCAACGAGCGATATAAAATGTGTATTAATAAGGGCTAAAAAATTTATAAAATCAGCTCGGTATCCAAATAAGACAATTATTTACACCTCACGACGCTACATAAGCAGCAACGTTTTTCTGTTGATTGTACTGCATGATAAGTGGCGCAAATTCTATATGATTCAGAAATAGTTGAAAAAATGCTTCAGCTCTCCCGGCAGAAATTTTGTATCTTTTGCCCCTTGCTGAATTTTGAGAACTATTTTGTCAGGATGTGCCTTTCATAAATATTTCAATTCGTCGAATCGTTGCTCTTCTTCAGCGAATACTTCACGCTCGGCGACAGCCCATTTGATTTCATCGTCGGAATATCCGACGCTTTTCAATACTTCAGCAAACGGCAGCGGTAATGACGAATCTCCGGGGTCTCGCCATTCAGGACAAATCTTCCTATCATGCACCAAGTCGATCATTTCTCCGAAGCCTTTATTGTGATATTGATTATCCACGCCGTCGAGAACGCTTTTTTCATATTCCGACAATTTGCCTTCGGGATAATGGCTGATCAAGGTTATAAGATCATAACTGTCACTCAAAAAACGGGTATTCCACAATGCCTGAGCATTAATATCCTTATGCCCGTAACGGTTACGGATCAAGTCGTATATCACGGTCAGCACAGGACCGTGCGGCATACATACATAATCGTCCCCGGATATAGTGACGGCGCTCTCTTTCAATGCTTCCTTGTCTGCCAGATATAAGAGCTTGATTAGTTTTGTATAGTTCAGCTTGCCATTGTATTTTTTTAAGATATAGCCGCACACTTGTACCATTTTTTCAATGTTAATCACGACGATCCCTCCTCAAAACCCAGTCTCATATCCCAGCGCCGGAATATATTAATAGTAGTACTCAACTTTCGCACATGCGAAGAAGTGCTCGCACCTTGAAAAATCAATAACCAGCGAATCTCAGAAAACTCTTTTGCGCATCCGGTATCCATTGGAGTAGTTTC
>Ga0099364_10006946_pt1 | contig 16317 bp, 10 predicted proteins | sample TergutTh196P3_FD_73070 | JGI IMG/M metagenome (GOLD analysis project Ga0099364, IMG submission 73070) | Microcerotermes parvus P3 segment gut microbial communities from Pointe-Noire, Republic of the Congo - Th196 P3 | ecosystem: Host-associated > Arthropoda: Insects > Digestive system > Gut ...
TCTCGACATCGAAGAACGAAGGAGGACGATGGTGCATAAAAAAGCGGATAAAGAAAGGAGTTTCCAAAAAGAATACTCCATTTTTAAATCCTGTCGAGAGGCCCCGTATTTTTAGAGGTGCCCATAAGAAATTTTGCAGAAGTTGTAAAGAGAAAATCGCTAATTCCATGATACACTCTCAATTTTTACGAGTATTCGGCTGCCTTATTGACGGCAGGAATGCTTACAAATCCCTCAAAACCCTGCATTTTGGGGCAAAATAGGCAAAAAGCCTGTTTTGCAGGTTTGTTTTATCATACAGTTTGAGTAAAAACAAGCTTGCCGCGAATGATACGAATCTCCATAGAGGGGGGCTATCATTGCCTACCCTTTTTATTTAGAATATCCAGACCGTTATGATGGATGATTGAAAGGGTTTCAGGAAAGGGTAATATTGTGAAGAACAACGCAGTATGGGTATGGGTTAATGTGTGGTTTCTGTTTTTTTGTGCAGACATGCTGTTTTCAGAAGAAATGCCAACGCCACGCTTGATGTCCACGAGTGAATCGTCCACGAAAAATTTGGATGACGCGGTGGTTCTATGTTTAAGTTACAGATTCGGTTTACAGAGGCTTCCGTTGAAACCAGGGTATTCTTTTGTCCAGATCGTTATTTGGGATGATGGGCGGGTGCTTGTTGGAAAAGAAAAAACAAGAGAGAGCAGCAGGGGAAACATGGTAATTTTTGATTTTGATTTTTTTCAACCACGTTCGCTACCAGATGAGGTAGAAATCATTACTTATGAGTATTTCTTAGGAAAGACAGATTCAAAGACAATTCAAGCGTTACTCCGCGAGATTGAAATCAATCTGCAACTCAAGAAACATCAGACAACAATGATGGATTTTGGTCCAAGTGCCAGCACTTATTCATTGTATGTTAATTTTCTCGATGGCATACTGGAGGTGGAAACGTGGGAAAAGTATAATCCTGCCGAAAGCTATTCCAATACTAATGTGATACAAAAAAAACCTGAGGGTGAAAGAGGGGTATTATTGTTGCCAGATTTTTACAAAGGCTGGAAAGTGATCAAAAAAGATATGTTTGACCTTCGCGATGAAGTAATGAAAAACTCTGACTCCGCGTTGGTTGATGTTGAATGGCGGGGAGGAGAAAAACTATTTATTCGAGATAAGTCTGGGAAACTCATTTATGAGGGTATTTGTCCAATAAGGTTCCTAGAAGAAAGGCGAAAGCAATTAAGCGCAAAAGGAGAGTGAGCGGTCACCAATTTTAAGGGGAAAGTCCTCTTAAAGGAAATGACCCCTCCTCAAGACATGGACGAAGCCCCCGCGATCCACTACTGCGAATACAACGCTGTGGCAATGCTATTCGTGAAAAACATAAAATCGCCTGAAGGCGAGGGTTTTAGACCCAGAATTGGAAAATAATGGTGCAAGAACCACGATGGCGACGAGGCGGGGCGTTGCTCTGCCTTGTTGCCTTCATATTTCGACTGTACAATGGACAAACAGTAAGGCTTCACAATAGATGTTACTATGAAAAAAAATACAGTGAGGGTAAATTTCAGCGGATGTTTCTGCTTTCTTTTTTGTGCAAGCACGCTTTTTGCGCAGGAAGAACCAATCCGTCTTTTTCCGCCATCGACATCCGGGAATACATTGTCGATAAAAAACATGGATGAAATAACTCTAAGTTTGAGTTTCAATCCTACCATCTATGTGCCTTTTCTGCATCAGCCAACCCCTCCCTCTCTCAAACTCGTTGTATGGGGAGATGGACGAGTGCTTGTCAAAAAACAAAAATCAAGAGAGACAACAGCAGATGAGTATTATTTTGGGAAAATGGATCCAAAGAAAATCCAAACATTGCTTCATTCGATTGAAACCAATCTGCTACTCAAGCAACACCAAACAACTATCTTAGATTTTGGTCTAGACGCAAGCACTTATCTGTTACATGTTAATTATCCCGATGGTATGCTGAAAGTGGAGACATGGGAACAATATAACAATGCCGAATTCTACCCCAATGTTAATGTGGTGCAAAAGGAAGACCAAGAGTCCGAAAGAGGGGTATTATTGTTGCCGGATTTTTACAAAGGCTGGAAAGTGATCAAAAAAGATATGTTTGACCTTCGCGATGAAGTAATGAAAAAACCTGACACCAAATTGGTTAATGTGGAATGGAAGAGACGAGAGGAGTTGTTGATTATTCGAGACAAGTCTGGGAAACTCATTTATGAGGGTATTTGTCCAGTAAGGTTTCTAGAAGAAAGGCGAAAGCAATTAATCGCAAAAGAAGAGTGAGCGGTCACCAACTTTAAGGGAAAAGTTCTCTTAAAAGAGATAAAACCGCCTCAAGACATTGATGAAAACCCCGCAATCCACTACTGCGAATACAACGTCAACGGCAAGCGCATTCGGCGTTACTCTCCCAAGACTGTTCTTTCCTACGAAGTGGCGGAAGGCATGCCGACGAGATTGCACGTAACCCTCTCTCCGAACGAAGGGATGGTCGAAGTGAAAGACTACTGCACCGGTTCACTCAGTTCCAGAAACAATCTTCTCCAAGAAAGTATTCAAGAAGGCACTGACGGAACACCAATCCTCAAATCGGAACGAACCTACGAAAAACGGGAAATCGGCTCCTTCGTTGCGTGGAATCTTTCGTCTCTGACACAATACGAAGATGAGGCGAACCAGAACCCCATTGTAACGCACTATGCCTACACCTATCATCCGAATTCTCTCCAAATCGAAGAAAGAATCACAACCTATCCGGCAATACCGGCAAACCAAAACGGCACAAATACTTCGGCAACACGGATCGACCGGTACGATACCAACGGACGCTTGGTCTGGTCAAAAGATGAACTCGGAATCATTTCTTACCGGCAATACAACACCATCACCGGCTTACTCGTCAAAAACATCCAAGATGTAAACACGATGCAGGCAGCAGATTTTACCAATCCCGTCCCGGCAGGCTGGATCACCATTTCCGGTGCCGGAAAGCATCTGATTACGGAATATGCGTACGATATTCAAAAACGGGTGATTCAGACACTGGGTCCCAGAAACACAGCGGTCGACGAATCGAACCAGCCCATCGAAGTGCGCTCCGTCAGTTGGACAATCTATGACGATGCTCACTTTACGGTAAAATCGGCTTCCGGGTATGCAACACTGTCCGGGAATACGATTACCGGCTACACCCTCGTCAATCCGGTGTCGATCACCATTCGGGATACTTCGGGCAAAGTTCTGGAGCAAATCCGTGCTTCCAGAGTCTCGGCTTCGGGAAAATTGCTGGCAAGCGACGTTTTTCCGCAAACAAGTTACACGGCTTGGACAAAGAATCTTTACCAGGGCGGCAAACTCACGGCAACACGGCAGTATCATCTGTTAAAAAAATAACCGCAAAGCACGCAAGGTGCAATTCCATACCGTCTTTAGTACCACTAACCCACCCAGCGGCGTTGGTAGAGAAGCCAGTCCGCGATTGTTAAGAGTAAGCCGGCAAGAGCGAGCCAGAACCAGATTGGACGAGTCCCGCTCCGTAGTGCCGCCGTGTCCGGTGTTTGTTTGTAGAAGAGGTCAGGAGCAAGCCGCAAGTTGCTTGTTTCGTCATGCACCAAATTGCATGCGATTCGTTTCAAAGGTGTTTCCCCTTCCGTTTCCCATAGTTCCCAGATACCGCACTCCGGGAGCATTCCGAGGGAAACGATGCCCGATTTGACCGGAAAATGTTGCTCGATGCCGGATGGGGAGCGGAGAAGAATGTGATCGTTTACGGATGTTCGCGGTTCGTTGTCGCCGGCACGTATCCGGCTATCGGCAAGAGCCACGCGTACCGGTTCACCGGTCGAATAGGCTTTTTCCAGTTCACCGCCGCTTCCCCGAAAATGAATCAATGCCTGTGAAACCAAGATGGGAAATGCTGTCCGAAGAGGCAGGTCGCTTCGCTTTAAGTCCACAGATAGTACCAGAATACTTTGTCCGGGTGATTGATAATGAGTGTAGATAGGGAATTCTTCCGGTGTTTCCGCCAGGTGGTGAAAGTGTTCTTTGAAGGCTTCTTTCGGAATGACGGCTCTCGCACCGGGAATGGTCAGGTTGAGCAGGTGGACGAATTGCATGAGCGGTGAACTCTCCACTTTGGCAACGATGGGTATTTCGAGCGGGTCGCCGACCTCGAAAAGGTCGCATGCCCCCAAGACAGATGATTCCGCTGATTCCGCGAAAAGGGGCGGTCTTGGATCAATCATTAACACGTTTCCCGCCGGGAGCGTTTCAGGAATCGACTGATGCAAAACCAAAACAGCGTCCGCAGGTACCGGGTTGGGTATTTCGGTCGGAAAATGCAGCCGGATGTTTGGTTGTGATTGCAAAACCCTGAGCAGAAAAAAGTCCTCTTCCCCGTAAAGGTAAACTTGCTGTACCGGACGGGCAGGTAAAAAGGCAATCGCGGTATTGTCTGTGGAGAGAACATCGGTCAGCGGGGCATCCGTGGCAAGTCCGGCAGGTCTCAAATTTGCCCGAAGCAGACCGCCATCGGAGGTAACATCACGAACAATGGTCGTTTGCGGCAGCCCCGGTTCCAACGTCAAAGGAATGACATCAATCACCCGGTCGTCCAATTCAACTTCGAGACGTGCCGAAGCAGAAGCCGTCCCATGATTGACCATTTCCACAAGGATTTCATAGCCGACGGCATCGCCCAGGGAACGGCGCGGCTGAAAACGTGTAATCCCGATATTGTTGCCCGGTTCACCCACAGGAAAAAAGCGGATGTTCGGCTGGGAGAGATAAGTGTCCAGACCAGACGTGTTGCCGTCCGTAAAAACAAGGATGGTTGAATCCTCTTCCGCAGCCGTCAGTTGCTGGGCTAACTTAATCGTGTCTCTCAGAGCGGTAGGATGATCGGTGGGGGAGATCGATTCGACTCCCCGGCGCAATGTACCGAGGTGATCCGTGAATCCGACTGCTATTTGAGGATGTCCCCCTGCGGTGAGCAGAGTCGTCTGCCGGGCGACATCGGTGGTGGTCAATAACATCTGCAACTCTTTTTTTGCCTGATCCAGCCGTGTTTGCTGTCCTGAATCAACGGCATTCATCCCTGCGGAATTGTCCACAATGATCACACAGCGGGCTGCCGTCTTTTGTGATTTCAAGACCGGTTCCAGGGCAGAGCCGACCAGTATCGAGAGAAAAAACAGAGAAAGAATCAAGGAGAGCAGATGCCGAAACCGCCGCCAGAGGACACGCGACCGCCGTTCCTCAAACACCCGCTGCCAAAACATCATCGTCGAAACCGGCTCCCACCGCAACCTGATTTTCAGAATGTAAAACAGGACAATCGGGATTGCCAAAAGGAGAAGAAACCATGCAAGCGGATGGACGAACGACATAAAACGGAAGGGGCGAGGTGTATCCCTTGATTGTACCACAAACGAAAAGGATTGGACATTTTCCTTCGCGTCCTTTGCGCTTCTCTGCGTCTTTGCGGTTAAATCCTCTTTTTTTAACCGCAGAGGACACAAAGACGCAAAGGAGGGGGAAATTCAAAATAAAACAGCAAAAGGGTCTTGACTTTCGGCTGTTCGCATGGTACACTAATTCATGTAGTGTTGCGGCTGGGCGCGCACTGGTTCGTTTCTAACAAAAAGGAGAAGTATTATGACCGTTTGCCGGAAGAAAATGTTAAACTGGGGGGGGGGGGCGATTTAGGAAAACATGGATTAGGAAAACACAGGTTAGAAAAGCACGCCGCTTTCACCCTCGTCGAACTCCTCGTCGTCATCGCGATTATCGGAATGTTAGTCGCCCTCTTGTTGCCCGCCGTACAAGCCGCGCGCGAAGCCGCTAGGCGGATGCAGTGTACTAACCATCTCAAACAGATCGGTATCGCTGTCCACAATTTTCACGATACCTACTCGGCACTTCCGCCCATCACCAACGGAGGGGAGAACGATAACACAAACCGATTCTCTGTTTTTGTGTTCCTGTACCCTTACATTGAACAACAAGCCCTCTACGAGAAGATCGGAAGTGCTACGTGGAGCGGCGATACTTCCCGCGTGGGATTCGACCTAATCGTCTATAAATGGGATCCCAGCGGCGGACGATTGGAAGGGACCAAAACTTGGTGGAATATGTTTGACACCCAAGAAAAGCAAGCGTTCGGCTCCGTTTCCATTTATCGTTGTCCCACTCGGCGGGGGGCTGGTGCGGCGATTTATGACTCTTCTTCCTCTACGGCAGATTCTCCCGGTCCGCTCGGCGATTATGCTGTCCCCGTAATGGCAAGTAATTTCTGGTTTTACCACTTCGTTCCTACTAACTCAAGAGATCAGACTACACAGTTTGGTCCGCTTCGTGTGGCAATCGTTACGACAACGAAACCTGGCGGAGGACACGATTATTCCAAGTGGACTCCCCGCGATAGTTTTTCTTGGATTTCGGATGGACTTAGTAACCAATACTTGATGGGGGAAAAACATATTCCCGTGGGGCGTTTGGGAACTTCGAGAACGGGTAATCAGTCGGACGGAAGTGCCGGTGCACACATACCTTTTACGGCAGACCATACGTATATCACAACGGGACGTTGGGCTGCCGGTGCCGCAAGGAGTATTAAGAGCAATCATTATGCCTTTGCCGGACCAAATGACTATAAGGCAGACCAAGATGCCAGCGGTACATGGATCAACTGTGTAAGCAGTAATCACGACGGCAACGGTCGTAGTGGACATTACGGTTTTGGCAGTTGGCATCCGGGTGTTTGTCCGTTTGTACTTGCCGACGGTGCCGTCAAGGCGTTTCCCAATACCACTTCCGATGCAATTATCCGCGCGTTCGGCAAAGTAACGGACGGCGGTGAGATTCATCCGTAGGAGACCGACAGAACCTGCAACGGACTCTGTGAGCATTAGCAACATTTCCATTTTCCCTTTTTTACAGGAGTTAAACAATGTCTTTACAATCAATCTTTCCGTTTATCTGCGCCGCCTTGTTGGTCGTTGCCATCGGTTGCGGTAACAATAATGTCAAGGTGAACGGAAAAATCACCCTAGACGACGGTGCTCCCGTCGTTGGTGCCAATGTCATTTTCATATCGGGCATCACTCAAGGCAGGGGCACGACCAACGCCGACGGAATCTATTCGCTTTCGTTTGAAAAAAAGAACGATGGCATCCCTCCCGGTTCCTATCAAGTTCTTGTTGCCGGAGCGTTTTTCACGCCTGATAATATCAAAGTTGAAGACATAATGGACACAGGTGCACGTCCGATGATCGACTTGAAATACGCCGAAACGGAGACTTCACCATTGAATAGCGAAGTTCCCAATGCCGAAGGATACGATTTCGTCGTGGAACCTTCGGATTTTTATCGGCGAGCGAAGAGGTAACAGATGGGAACCTCTTACCAGCCCCGGCGGATGAAAATTAACAGAACTGCATTCGTAAGAATGCAGACAAACTGCGTCCCTTGCGCTTCTCTGCGTCTTTGCGGTTAAAAAGAAAATTTAACCGCAAAGGGCGCGAGGGGATGCGCAAAGGACGCAAAGGACAATCCCGCCCAATTTATGCTACAATCACACAATCCTCTAACTCACACACAATACCATGAAACGTTTACTCCCCCTCGCATTCTTCATCCTGTTCGCCGCCGTAACCGCAGCGCAGGAAAAGTTTGTAACTGTCTCGGAAAGACAATTACCCATCGCCTACGAAGTCGATGTACTGGTTGTCGGCGGTTCCACCGGCAATATCGCTGCTGCCATTGAAGCACAGAAAGCCGGTGCCGATACGATGCTCATCACACATCGTCCTTACCTCGGCGACGATATGACTGCCACGCAGCAACTTTGGCTCTCGCCGGGGGAAGAACTGACCGATCCGCTCGCCGCCGCGATTTTCAATGACGGCAACCGGGGTGCGCCGGTGGCGGCGGCAACGGCGATGCTCAAAGCAGAAGGGAAGATTCCCTTCACTTACACCGTTGCCGAACCGATTGATCCGATCCATCCTGAAACCAATCAAAATAACCGTCTCTCCGACGGCATTTCGGCGGACCCGGTAACGCAGAGTCTTCAAATCAACGGCGACGCAACGATTACGCTTGACCTTGCCAACGCACAACCGGTCGGGGTGGTTTCGCTTCTCGGATTCTATCGGCAGGATGACTTCGTTATCGGCACGGTAAAGGTCTCATCAAGCAACAACGGCACCACTTGGCGGGAAATCGGTGAGGGAAAACAAACACCGGAATCGAGGGAACAAAGGGATGCCGCCGTTGAATTCCGCCTGGTGCTTGACCAGCCGCTCACAACACGTTATCTGAAATTGGAGGTCAAGAAAACCGATGCGTCGAAGCGGGTCTTACTCGGTGAAATCATCGTATTGCCGAGTAAGGACAATATCCCCTCGTCCCATCCTTGGACAGCGTCGCCTGATGAAAAATACACGCATCCTGCTCCGCGACCGATGCACGTCAAAACGGTTCTCGACAAAGCACTCGAAGATGCGGGAGTGAAGTTTTTGTACTCGACGTATCACACAGGATATTTAGTGGACAAGAACGGACAAGTCTGTGGTGCCGTCATCAACAACCGGGCGGGCAGACAGGCAATCCTTGCGAAAGGAATTCTAACAGCAGTAAGCAATCTGAGTTATGATATTCTCCAACGCCCTTCACCCCCGCCGATAACTTCAGGCGTTGCCGAATTCGTTGTGGTCGGCGGTGAACCCCAGGAAATTGATACAGAAAAGTTTCCCCTTCTGAAAGGTGCTTCGTATGAAATTATGGGAGAACCCTTTTACGGACCTTGGCCCAACCGGGCGCAAACGACGAGCGGTGTCTTTCCCATCATTAAATACACTTTCCCGCTGGAAGGGGAAATCTTTGCCAGAAGTTATGGGGACTTGCCCACGTTCAATGAACTCGAAAAGCAGATTCGTTTGGCAACCTTTCATCCTGAACAACAATTCACGTCAGACCAAATCGTTCTTAAAGCGAACAATGTCGAATACTTAACGACGACACAATTCATTACACGCGGACGGGAGTTCGGTGCGTCGATCGCAAAGAGTGCCGCTGAATTTGGAAAGATCAATCCGGTCAATCCGGCGGAATTGATGGCTTATTGTCTTTTCTACAGTCGACACACTCTGACGCAATCGCCGCGATCATTGGCAACGGTTCCCGGCGAAGTGCGGGAATCGCTCGCTAATGTGCGACCGCACCGGGAACCGCTCGGCTTTGTGAAGCAGGGGGAACAAAAAATACCGGTGATCGGCGAATATGATGTCGTGGTCGTCGGCGGGGGAACAACCGGTGCTCCAGCGGGAATCGCTGCCGCCCGGCAGGGAGCGAAAACGCTCGTGCTGGAATATCTGCACGACCTCGGCGGGATGGGAACGGCGGGGGCGATTTCGGTTTATTGGCATGGCAACCGCGTGGGATTTACCAGAGAAGTGCAAGACGGGCAATCGGCGTGGGTGATTGAACAACGCACCCATTGGTGGCGGTCAAAACTTGCCGAAGCCGGTGCGGATGCGTGGTACGGTGTGCTCGGAACCGGTACTATCGTCGAGATGGATGAAACGTTCAGTCCAGAGCCGCGGGTCAAAGGGGTGATCATTGCCACGCCCGGCGGTCCCAAAGCAGTGCTTGCTAAGGTGGTCGTTGATGCAACAGGCAACGGCGACATTGCTATCGCTGCCGGTGCGGAAGCCGCCTTTGTGGATGAGTTTGAAATCGCCGTCCAGGGACATGGTTTGCCGCCGCGTCATCTTGGTGCCTCCTACACCAATACCGATTATATGTATGTCGATGAAACTGACGTGGAAGACCTCACGCATGTTTTTGTCTATGGCAAGGAAAAGTTCCCCTGGGCGTTCGACTTCGGCAAAATCATGGATACCCGCGAACGGAGAATCGTCGTCGGCGACTTCTCCTTTGGACCGCTTGACCAAGTCAACAAGCGGACATATCCTGACACGATTTTCCGCTCGTACAGCGACTTTGACACACATGGTTACACAACGACTCCCTTCTTTGAACTCCAGCATTTGCACCATGACCGGCATTACGCCGATGTGCCTTTGCGGAGCAGTTTGCCGGCGGGACTGGAGTCTATCTACGTCGGCGGCTTGGCAACGAGTTGCCATCGTGATGCGATTCCGATTATCCGAATGCAGCCGGACTTACAGAATCAGGGTTACGCGCTCGGCTGTCTCGCGGCAAAGGCGGCAAAGGAAAATGTGCCGCTGCGAAAACTGGATTATAAGCCCGTGCAGAGACACCTCGTCGAAATCGGCAACCTGCCGGAACGGGTATTGACCGACACGGACAACCACGGCGATTCCATTAAGGATTTGCCTGAGGCTATCAAGAGAATTCCCGACGCATTCAAGGGGACGGCTCTGGTGCATTGGTATCCCGAAGAGTCGTTGCCCTTGCTCAAAGCAGCGTATGCTCAAGCGGAAACGGCAAGTGATAAACTCGCTTACGCAATGGTGCTTGCGGGACTCGGCGATCCGACCGGTGCGGAAGATATTCTTAATACCGTGAAGTCGTTCGACGAATGGGATCCGGGCTGGAACTTCCGGGGAATGGGGCAGTTCGGCTGGGCATCGAGTCCGCTCGACCGTTACATTATGATGCTTGGTCGGACGAAAGACCCGCGCGGGGTTCCTGTGATTATTGAAAAGATGAAACGGTTGAATGCGGCGGACGATTTTTCGCACCATCGTGCCTGTATTCTGGCATTGGAGTGGATCGGCGACAAATCGGCGGCACCGGCACTTGCGGAAATGCTGAAGAAACCGGGCGTTGCGGGATACGTTCATCTCGACTGGGACACAGCAAGAAAGTGGGATCAGGCAGATCCGAAGGGGGGCACCGCAGAAAAGAGCCGGCGTGACTCATTGATTGAAATCGGCTATGCCCGTGCATTATACCGGCTTGGCGATGTGGACGGTCTCGGACAGAAGATTCTCGAAGATTATGCTCAAGACCTGCGCGGATTTTTTAGCCGGCATGCCAATAAGGTGTTGGAGGCATTTGCGAGGTAGTGCTGAAAGCGGCATGGATTGTACTTTGCGGACTTTGCGGTTAAATTTTCTGATTAGGACTTTGACGAATGAATAACAATTCTTGAAATGTTATGATACCCCAATTCCAAACAAAACAAGACACTAGGCTAGAATGCTCCGCCATTACAGGGCGATTTTTGTGTAGATACTATTGGCCTTGCCCTCGTTTTAGCCGCGAAAATGATGTAGAATAGAAACGCCATGAACCAAACCATCATTCTCACCATCTTGTGGACGGCAAGCATCGGCGATGTTGCCGAGGCGGGATACTCCTCGGCAGCCATCGCGGGCGAACGTGTTTATATCACGGGGAACTTCGAGGGAGGTTCAACAATTTTCTGCCTCAATGCAGCAGACGGCAAGCCAATCTGGACGTACCGCAACGGCAGTGCATGGACAGAGATGTTCTCGGGAACACGAGGCACACCGATCATCGACGGCGATTTTCTGTACGACGAATCGCCGTTTGGTGAATTGGTTTGTCTCGAATTGGTAACCGGCAAACGGGTTTGGAGACGCAATTTGTTGGACGATTATGCAACGCCGAACCTGCTGTATGGTCGTTGCGGTTCATTTCTGATCGAAGGCGGTCATCTATTCATACAACTTGGCGGCGATAGAGGTTCGATGCTTTGTCTCGACAAGAAAACCGGCGAGACGGAGTGGATCGGTGAAAATACTGGTCATCCCGCCGGCTACGGAAAGCCGATTTTGTTTGAGCACGAAGGTATTCCCCTATTTGCGGCAATGGATGCCAAAGGACTTTTTGCGGTAAATCGCCGGACGGGAAAATTATTGTTTCATGTCCGGCATCCGGCAAGACTGGATGAGAATATCGTAACACCGATTTATCACGACGGGAAAATCTTTATCACCAATGGAGCAGGAAGCGATTCAAAATTGCTGAAACTTTCCGTTGAAGGGGACACGGTGAGTGCCGAAGAAGTTTGGACGAACCATTTTTTGTCAAATTCCAGTCAAGGCGTTGTACTTCGGGAGGGCTTGATTTACGGCACAACGAACAAACGGGGCTCTGGTCTTGCATGTATCCGCTGGGAGGACGGCAGTGACGTGTTCCTCGACCGAAATATCGTACGCGGTTCGTTCGATATTGCCGAGGATATGTTTTTCATTCTGACGGAGTTCGGTGAAGTTGTTGTTGCCAAGCCGTCGGAACAGAGTTTCGACGTATTTGCCCGGCTGGAACTTCCCGGCGGTGAAGGCGGTCAAGCCTATGCTCACCCGATTGTTCACGGCAACCGAATGTATGCCCGAATAGGACAGGTACTGTACTGTATTGAATGGAAACAAAGCCGCAATTTTTAGATGGAGAATCAACAATAAAGAGCCGCAAGTGTAATGAAGTAAAACTTGCGGGTACACTGCTGATCCTTTGCGACCCTTGCGCTAAAAAAATCTAACCGCAAAGACGCAAAGAAACGCAAGGGTCGCAAAGGACGATTTTCATGCCGTTTTCGGCGAAGAGACCGCCCATTTTTGGAAACGCTCCTGTAAGCATGCGATTGCGATTCCGAAAAAAATACGCTACAATCTCCGCGGGTCTCTTTTCCGAAAACCATGCCCGAAAAACCATGTCCGAACGTAAATCCTGTTTTCGCGGTTGTCTGCTCTACGGCGGTATCGCTTTTTTGATGCTTGCTGTATCATTTTGGTACTTCTGCCTTTACGCTCCGCCATTCGTCATTTCTGAAGCAACGACATGGATTACTGAACCGCTTACTGCCGATGGGCAGATTGATTATTTCAAAGCACTTGAAGAACGAATCTATCCGCCGGAACTCGCCACCGATGAAAACGGATACCGTATTTTCGTCCGCCTGTTTGGGTATGCCGTCCACGTCACTTTTGAAGTTGAAGACGATCTCATCCCCACAGAGCGGGAGTTTTATCGGCTTCAACTCTACGAAAAACTCGGACTCGATCCAAACGTTCCGCCGACGCTGACATTACCCGAAGATCATCAGACCGTTCTCAAAAAGTTCTATGAGTCAAAAGGAGAAGAAATACCCTGGGATTACGTGCTGCGGATCGATCGCGGTCTTTGGACACTCGAAGAATATCCGATGCTTGCCGATTGGATCAACGAACTTGACGAACCGCTGAATGCCATTGCCGAAGCAGTCCGCAAGCCGGTCTTTGTCGTGCCGCTCTTGCAACGTTCGCAGTCGGTATTGTCAGGCGAACCGCAATACCTCGCCGCCACGTGCCAAAGTGCTGCCAGGTTTTCCCACACTCTCTCCCGGCTCCTCCATATGCGTGCCGCCTATCGGCTGGGGCAGGGGGATATTGACGGTGCCATCGACGATAAACTCACGCTTCACCGGCTTGGTCGGCAACTTTCTCACGCTTGGCATCATGCCCGCGTTGGTCTCGAAGGTACGGCACAGGCGATACCGATCAATGCAAACCCGGAACACCCGCTCACGGCTGCACAGATACGCCGGATTCTCGATACACTTGACGCACTGCCGCCGCATCCGCCAATTGAGGAATACTACACACAGACTCGCTTAACGGGATTAAGTGTTCTCCAAAACTCGATGTGTAGTCCCACCGCTTTTGATACCATTGGTTGTTGCGGGAACATGCGGGTTTTGGTCAATGTCTTTTGCGATTGGAATGTTGCCTTTCGCCGAATGAATGAAATATACGATGCCATGGCGGAACCGCCGCCGCGGGCAAAGTACAACTCTATGGTGGAAGCGATAGAAAATCAACGTGTCTTTTCAGCGGAGTTTTTTCTTCGGATGCTGACCGCTCAAGGTCGCGGAATGAATCACGGCAATGTGTTTCCTGTCTTTCTGACAGAGGTATTCAGCGATCCCGGAAAAGAAATACAAACATGGGCGTGTTCCGGCAATTTACATCGCTTGGCATGGGCGGTACTGTTGTATCAACTTGAGCATGGCGAAATGCCGGATGAAAATTGGACGGCACAACTCGCACCCTATCTCGGCGAAAACCCGGCGCAGTATTTTTCTTGCCCGGCAAATCCCTCGCCGGAAGGAAAAACGTCGTATGCTTTGGTTCGATACGGCGATGAGGTTTCCGAAGGTTCGGTTCTTTTTGTTGAACTTGCCGTGCCGGTTCCGTTTGATGAGGCGGTGATTTCCTACGATGAGGTATTGGAAGGCACTCGGACGGGCGGTTTTCACGGTACTGGAGCAGGTTATAGATTTGCCGCCTATCGGAGCGGTGCGGTGCTGTTGTTGCCGAATTATATGAACGAAGAGGAACTGCTCCGCTCGCTGGAACGGAGTGAATAACAGAGCCGCAATCGGATTGCGGGTGTGTCCAACTTTAGTGGATGTTTTTTATCCTCGCGCTTGCCCTGTAAGGGCTATAAAAACTGGTAAGATGTGGTAGAATACCCTGCTGTTGGAATAGGAATAATCTCTTGTAAAACATAACATGTCGGGAACACATATTGACCTTGTCAGTGATCCAGAGGATGCGCCTGCCGCAAAGGGATCGGGTGCCGAAAATCCGGGTGATGCGGGTGTACTGCGTCTGGAACTTGAAGAGCAGAAAAACCGCACACTTCGTGCTCTCGCTGACTTGGAAAACTACCGGACTCGAATCAACCGCCAAATGACCGAGGAGCGGAAATACGCTAATATCGATTTGATGCGGGAACTTTTGCCGGTTTGGGACAACATCGGTCGGGCGTTGGAAGCGGTGGATGCCACACACAATCTTGAAACATTAGTCGAGGGGGTGCAAATGGTTCATTCGCAACTGTTGGAAGTGTTGAAAAAATATCATTGTGAAAAAATCGAAGCGAAGTTTCAACCCTTTGATCCTAACTTTCATGAATCGGTGGCACAGATGCCGAGTTCGGAGCATCCGGCAAATACCGTTATCGAAGAGGTCCAGCCGGGTTTTCTCCTTTTTGACCGGGTTGTCCGTCCCAGTCAGGTGGTACTGGCACGCGGGTAGGCATGAAAGCATATATAGTCGGGTCAGAAAAAGCCACTAAACTTTGTGGACATAAGGACTTTCGCTCGAAATAGCGGTTTCGAATCTGCAATGTTTTTTGCAAAATGTTGCAGATTCGGTACAAAATGTTGCAGATTTATTCTCAAAAGCCACCCTCAATCGCCACTCTCCCCAAAATTTTGTATGCTCAAAATACTTGTTTTCTAGCACCTGACACTGTGTTTTACGCTGTTCCGTCAAAAAAGTCGGTTAATCTGGTTCGACTAAATAGTTGGGTCAGAAAAAGCCCCTCTATCATGGAGTCACAATTTTTCTCCGCCGTCCGTCGCCCCATTTTTGAATAAAATAATCCAAAAATCGCCGAACAGAACAACAAAAATGCCCCCATCCCCACAGCGCACGGGAAAATATCCCCTTACCCAACAAACTCAATAACTTGCGAATATTAAAACCCGCAGCACTCCCAATCAAATTCAATCTGTCTCCCTCACGCCCCTTCAAAAAACATCTGTCCAAACGGTGATCTGCCCCAATAGACAAGCATCGAAGTGTCCGATCACCGGCTCCACTGCACTCCGACGACGCTTACGTTTTAATTCCGATGCACTCAAGCCAGCATTGCTTGAACCCGCTATACGAACCACCGCCGATCCCTTGTAGTCATGTCCACGATAACCCTTGTCCACATTCGTTTCCGTCACCGTAACCTTGTCATTTGCTCTGCTCCTGAAATTGACTTCGCCAAAGTATGACCATCATAAGGATTGTCAGGCAAATCCTCCACATTCACAATCCAATTTCCCTTGTTTGTGATCACTACAGCTGCCTTCTGTCCAAACTCATAACGAACGTGATCCTTGCCCTTGCCAATGCACTGAACCTCCGGCTCATGTAAAGAATAAATCTTCTTCGGTGTGTTCCGTTCTTGCAATTGTACCTTTTCCGCAATCCCTATCAACTTTGTGAAGTTCGCGGAAAGTACCTTGTTCTCACGCTTGCGGTCAATGTCCCGCAACACCCGACCAAGCCAATTCTTCAAGTCTTGATTACATTGTTTCAAACGACCAAACTGTCGTGCCGCACCATAACCCGATGCCTTGCGAACAGTCTGCTTTGCCGCGCGGGTATAGGAGCGACGCAACGTGATCTTGTGATGAAGACAAAACTTTGATAACTTGAAGAGACAACGGGAAAGAAGTTTTGCATCCGTCGGAAACGTAATATTCTTTTCGTGAACGGTTGTATCCACGAT
>Ga0099364_10006947_pt1 | contig 16313 bp, 8 predicted proteins | sample TergutTh196P3_FD_73070 | JGI IMG/M metagenome (GOLD analysis project Ga0099364, IMG submission 73070) | Microcerotermes parvus P3 segment gut microbial communities from Pointe-Noire, Republic of the Congo - Th196 P3 | ecosystem: Host-associated > Arthropoda: Insects > Digestive system > Gut ...
GCAATGGTTTTTTCCAATTCCGCAATGTGTTGCAATAAGCCTTCGATGGTCTTCGGATAATCGTGCACGACACGTTTATAACGATTTCAGGAAAACGACGCAAGACAAAAATAGGCTAAACAGGTACGAAGCCCTAGGCTAGAACGCTCCGCCCTTATAGGGCGATTTTTGTGCAGATACTATTGGGTTACGCCGCGGGCTCTGTGGGTGTTTTGTGGGAACATTATTCCGCCAGGGCTGTAAATCTTCTTTTTTCTTCCACGAAAGACACGAAAAGCACGAAATTTTCTCTTTTTTCGCGCTTTTCGTGTCTTTCGTGGAGAAAAATTATTTCACAGCAATTTGAAATAGGCTCTAATCTTACATTCCATACATCTTGCGAAACAATTCCAGCGGTAGTCCTACCACGTTGGATTCGCTTCCTTCGAGGATACGAATCCAATCGTTGCCGTCTTGATAGCCGAACGCTCCCGCCTTGCCCTGCCATAATTCCGTGTCGAGGTATGTTTCGATGTCCTCGTCCGAAATCGGCTGCATCATTAAATAGGTTCTTTCCGTTTCCAGAAGTGCGGCTTCCGTGCCGGGTTCTTTTTGACCGCCTTCCTTTTTAAGGAGACAAAGCCCGCTCAACACTTGATGAATCTGTCCTCGCAATTGCCGGAGCATTTTGCGTGCGTCATTCCGGTCAACCGGCTTTTCGAGAATATGTTCGCCGCACAAGACAACCGTATCGCCGCCGAGAATGATGCCTTCTTCGACTCTCTCTGCCACATTTTTTGCCTTTTGAAAAGCGAGCCGCCGGACGTATGCTTCGGGCAACTCACCGGGGAGCCGCTCATCTTCGGCATGTTTGTCCGGCAAAAGAGTTTTGAACAAAAAACCAGCCTCCGCCAAGAGTTGTTTCCGGCGCGGCGAAGCACTGGCAAGAATAAGCGGCAATGGGGCGGACATATTTGAAGCAGGCGATTATTACGTCTAGGAAACCTCTGATAATACCAAAAATGAGAGATTTTTAATACATTCCTACATTCTTTTGCGCACCTTGCGTAACCATTTGCGTACTTTGCGGTGAAATCCGAACTCTTTTAACCGCAAGGGACGCAAAGAATCTGTTTTTAGAGGTTTCCTGTATCTATCTTGCAAAAACAAATAATTGCTGGTACACTGAGGGCACTTGGATTGGTCATTTTCCCACTGTATTTTTTTCACTCAATTCTGCTAACTATGCCCCCCAACATCATTGCCATTATCGGAATCGGCTTTATTTGCCTCTTCCTTTTCGTCTGTTTTGCTATTTTTCTCCGCTTCTTTCCGCTTTGGATTCAATCTAAAATGGCAGGGGCGGGAATCGGCATCCTTGACCTGATCGGAATGACATTTCGGAAAGTTAATCCCGAAGTGATCATCCGCAGCAAAATTATGTCGGTGCAGGCAGGTCTCGACGACAAAGTTATCACCACCAAGTCGCTCGAAGCCCATTATCTTGCCGGCGGAAGCGTACTTGCCGTTGTCAAAGCGATGATCGCTGCCAGTAAAGCAAAAATTACCGACCTTGATTATCGGCTGGCAACGGCGATTGATCTGGCAGGAAGAAATGTGCTGGAAGCCGTCCAAACGAGTGTCTATCCGAAGGTGATCGACTGTCCGGCAGTTGCCAAAGGGCGTATCACGCTCGACGGTGTGGCGAAGAACGGTATCCAATTAAAGGTCAAAGCCAGAGTCACGGTACGCACGAACTTACGGCAGTTGATTGGCGGTGCGACGGAAGAGACGATTATTGCGAGGGTGGGTGAGGGAATCATCAGTGCTATCGGCTCGTCGGAAACGCATGGGCAAGTGCTGGAAAATCCCGACCGGATTTCCAAAGCGGTATTGGAACGCCGGCTCGATTCAGAAACTGCTTTTGAAATTGTGTCGATTGACATCGCAGATATTGATGTCGGCGAAAATATCGGTGCAAGACTGCAAGCCGACCAAGCGGAAGCGGACACGCGGGTGGCGAGGGCAAGAGCGGAAGGTCGCCGGGCATTGGCGGTGGCGGCGGAACAGGAAAACATTGCCAAGATGGAGGAGAGCCGGGCGAAAGTGGTTCAAGCCGAAGCCGAAGTACCGAAGGCGATTGCCGAAGCCATTTCGACGGGAAAACTGGGCATTATGGATTATTACCGCTTAAAAAACATTCAGTCGGACACGGAAATGCGCGGCTCTATCGCCCGCGGACTACCGACTTCGCCGGCGAAGACGTAAAAAAGCCAAGCGTTCATGCGGTGATGAGTGGGACACCTCTAAAAATCATTTGGTGCATTTTGACTGATGCCGAAACGCACCAAATTTGTCTCTTGCGTCCCCCGCGCTTCTCTGCGTCTTTGCGGTTAAAAATTCTAACCGCAAAGGGCGCAAGGGAAAATATCCAGTTCCCTCCCGTTTATGGTACAATAGCCAACCATGCCGCTTGACGATATTATTGCGAAATACGGAAGCCGAAAGGGGGCGTTGATTCCTATCCTGCAAGGCATCCAAAAAGAACACCGCTATTTACCAGAGGACATGTTGCGTGAAGTTTGTGAAAAAACAGACATCACGCCAGCCGATCTTTTTGCCGTTTCGACCTTTTACGATCAGTTCCGGCATGAACCCGCAGGGGAACATACCGTTTGTGTTTGCACCGGTACTGCTTGCCATGTCAAGGGAGCGAGCCGTGTGCTTGAACAGTTTCGCCACTTGCTTGGTATTGAAGAGGGTGCCGATACCGACCCGACCCGGCAATTTACCGTGCAGGAAATTGCTTGCCTCGGTTGTTGCACGCTTGCCCCCGTTATTCAAATTGACGGCATTACTTATGGGCACCTCACGCCGGAACAGGTTCCGGGTGTGATTGATGATTTCAAGCACCGCCTCAAAAATAAATCGGCAAAAAAAAGCGGCAGCATCGTTGCAGACCCTCATGGAATTGCAATGGTGAGAGTTGGGCTGGGTTCCTGCTGTCAGGCACAAGGGAGTATGCTCATTTATCATGAGGTGATGAGGATTATACAAGAACTCGCACTCGATATCCGCATTGAAGGGGTCGGCTGTGTGGGCATGTGCCATCAAACACCCTTGCTCGAAGCCGTCTCCCAACAGGGCATTTCCACATTCTATGCCAAAGTTCAGCCGGAAGATGTCCGGTCGATTTTACTGCAAAATTACACGCAAAAAAACTTTATCGCCCGCGCAGGACGCTGTATCGGACGTTGTTTGGAAATGCTTTGGAGCGGTGAATCAGCCGAGCCGGCAACGGAACGCTTTCTCGACATTGACGGCGAATCGGTCAGAGCATTTATGAGCCGTCAACTGCCGATCGCCATGCAGCACAGCGGTATGTCCAATCCCGGCAGTTTGGAGGATTACAAACGTCATCGGGGTTTTGAATCACTGCGTTATATTATGGTCTGTATGCCGCCGTCGGTGATTGTCAAACGCATCATGCAGTCCGGTCTCCGCGGTCGCGGCGGAGCAGGGTTTCCGACGCATCATAAATGGGAAATTGTGCGGAAGCAGACGGCAGACGGCAGACGGCAGACGGCAGATGGCGGACAGCAGATGGCAGCAGATGCGCCCTCCAGTCTTAAATACGTGGTCTGTAACGGTGATGAAGGGGATCCTGGGGCATTTATGGATCGGATGCTTTTGGAATCTGCTCCTTTCCGTGTCATTGAAGGGATGATCATCGCTGCCAGAGCAGTGGGAGCATCGCAGGGGTTCCTCTATATTCGGGCGGAGTATCCGCTTGCCATTGAACGTGTTCAAAAAGCACTCGATAAATGTTATGAAAATAATCTGCTCGGCAAAAACATTCTCGGCACTGACTTTTTCTTCGACCTGTCCATTCAAGAGGGGGCGGGGGCATTTGTTTGCGGGGAAGAAACGGCACTCTTAGAATCCATGGAGGGACGGCGGGGAATGCCGCGATTGCGTCCCCCTTTTCCGGCTGAATCCGGTCTTCATGGTCAACCCACGCTGGTCAACAATGTAGAAACCTTTGCGTTGATACCCCCCATTTTTTCTTCCGTCGATGTTGCCGTTCCTGATTGGGATGCTGACAAACTGGGGCAATGGCACTATGAAAAACGCTCTTTCGAGCAACTCGGCACAGAAAAGAGCAAGGGCACGAAAGTTTTTGCACTGGCGGGAAAGGTGCGGCGCGGCGGTCTCATCGAAATTCCGATGGGAATTACAGTACGGCAGATCGTCGAAGAAATCGGCGGCGGTATTCAACAAGAAGCGGGAAAACCGGAACGGACATTCAAAGCAGTACAAATCGGCGGTCCCTCCGGCGGATGCGTGCCGGCACACTTGGCGGATACGCCGGTGGATTTTGAGTCGCTCAGCGCAGTCGGTGCCATCATGGGCTCTGGCGGACTCGTCGTCTTGGATGACCAGGATTGTATGGTGGACATTGCCCGGTACTTTTTGAAATTTACCCAAGAACAATCGTGCGGCAAGTGTACCTTCTGCCGGATTGGAACACGCCGGATGCTCGACATTTTGGATCGGCTCTGCGAGGGAAAGGGGAAGCCGAAGGACTTGGAAGCCCTCGAAACATTGGCAAAACAGGTCAAGGCAGGCAGTCTATGCGGTCTCGGCAAAACGGCACCGAATCCGGTCTTATCCACACTGCGGTACTTCCGCAGTGAATACGAGGCACACATTCACGGCGAATGTCCGGCTGGAAAATGTACCGCGCTCATTGAATATGCCATCGACGAAAAATGCAATGGCTGCTCCATTTGCGTTCAGCACTGTGTGGTGGGTGCCATTCCAAAAATGCCGTACCGCCGGCACCGCATTGATACTTCGGTGTGTACCCAATGCGATGCGTGCCGAAAAAATTGCCCGCACAATGCGGTTGTGGTGATGCCCGCAAAACCGCTCTGGTAAATTGTGTGTGCGGTTCTCTTTTTTTAACCGCAAAGGACGCAAAGGTTGTGCAAGGAATGCGAGGGACATTTTCATGCCCTTTCCCACCATTGCAACTTGACAAGGAAAATCCTCGATTTCCATTGACCCCATAAAACTGTTCGATACTCACCTTCATGAGTGTCGAAATATCGAGCCGCTTCTGCCGAATACGTCCCAGCAACATTTTCAGGATTTCGATTTCCAGTAACCGCAATTCTCAATGCGTTACAATCAAAAAATTTCCGCAACCGCAAGACGGATCGAGAAACTTGAGTTTTGCAATCCTGTCGTGAAATTGATTGAGCAATTTCGTGTCGGCTTTTATCCGATTAAATTCTTTCCACAGTCCATCCAAAAAGAGCGAATTGACAACCTTCAAGATGTTCTGTTCACTGGTGTAATGCACCCCAAGTTGACGACGCAAGTCCTGACCCATGAGTTTTTCCGGCTGACCGGGTTTGCCGAGAAGAATGGTAAGAACCTCGTTATACAGTTCGTGAAGTGTGGGAATGCCATTTCTCATTTCTTCTTACGTTCTCTGCGTACCTTCTTCGTTTCTTCTTTAGGAATGAACGTCGGCGGAGCGGTCAACTTTTGATACATTTCCATTAACTTTGCGGCGATGGCGGATTCGCTCATGCCGCTTTTGAATTTATACAATTTCATTACCGCCCGGTCGAGGTTTTGATGGGCTTTCAATAATTCCTTTGGCATGAGGTTGTATAACGAAGCAAGATTGCTGTCGGGAAATCTCGCTCTTGTATCGAGAATAGTCTGTGCCAATTTTCCAATCGTCTCTTTCTGTTCGTCCGTTGCGTCTGCCCATGGAAAATTGTTGTACACAATGTAAGCAGAATACTGATAGTCGCTTTTCATACGTCCACAAACCGCCCGCATCCAAGCATTATGAACGCTCGACGTGAGTACCCCGAAATGGTAAAGCGACGCATCAGGAATCGCTAATGCACTTCCGTTAATAACAAATTCAGACGGCAAAAAATCGATAGGTAAATACTTTCGATTTTCAGAAGAAACCTTGGGAATTACAAGAAAATTTTTCCCTTTTTGTGGTAACACTTTTTCCTGCGGACGACCAAAAAGGTGCGGCGTTTCCGCGAGAATCTTTGTTTGCGGACGATTGCTCTCTTTTCTGAATTTTCTGCATAATTCGACGCGTTCCTTCACAAAACTGGAAGCCAAAATTTCATGGGGTGAAAATTCATTTAACCATAAACAATATCTTAAAGTATTGTTTATCAATTCTTCACCGCCGATATAGCGACGGACAAATTTTTTAGACGTGGGTTCTGCTTTTACTAACAATTTCCTTTCTTCTTCCGACAGGATAAGTGCGCCATAATCAATCGGCATGCTCCCATAATATAACTCTGGTACATCACAAATCGGCTTGCTTCTGCTTTCGATAAAAACAGTAGGGGCTTCAATGAGATACGGATTTATATGAGGCTCCGTCTTTTGATAACTGAAACCGACAATAACACAGTGGACTGCCGCTTTTCCTTTTGCTTCGTTGCTCCACTTGAAAGTTGGAATTCCAAAGTTGATACACACTCCCTTTTCAATTAAGGATTTCCACAATAATTCAACCTGTTCACCTTGAGTTATACTGTTTGTGGAAACAAATGCGCATCTGATAGTAGTATTGTATGTATAATCGGATGCTCTTTTATACCAAGCGGTAACATAATCCATATTGCCGACACCTTTGAATTGGATTCCGAAAGTGTTTATCATATCTTCTTTTTGGATAACACTTTGTTCTTTCTTTCCCACGAACGGCGGATTGCCGAGGATATAGGACAACTCATTTTTCGGAACAATTGTTTTCCAGTCGATTCGATGAGCATTGCCATGCACAATTGTCGCACATTGCGTCAACGGCAAGCGCGGGTGATACTGACCAAATTCTTCTGCAATGCGTAGATTCATTTGGTGATCCACCAACCACATTCCTACCATTGCCACTTGACAGGGAAAATCCTCGATTTCGATACCATAAAACTGCTCGATGTTCACCTTCATGAGTGTCGAAATATCTAGCCGCTTTTGCCGGGCACGTCCCACTAACATTTTTAGGATTTCGATTTCCAATAGCCGCAATTCTCGATACGTTACAATCAAAAAATTTCCACAGCCGCAAGACGGGTCGAGAAACTTGAGTTTTGCAATCTTGTCGTGAAATTGATTGAGCAATTTCGTGTCGGCTTTTATCCGATTAAACTCTTTCCACAGTTCATCTAAAAAGAGCGGATTGACAACCTTCAAAATGTTCTGTTCACTGGTATAATGCGCCCCAAGTTGACGGCGCAGTTTTTTGCTCATCACGCCTTGAAACATCGCTCCGAAGATGGCAGGCGAAATGCTACTCCAATCAAAACTGCGGCACTCCAAAAGCAGCTTTCGCATCTTGGCATTGAAGTCGGCAGGCGGAAGCCGATCCACAAAAAGTCTGCCATTGATGAAACGGAATTGCTTGAGTTCATCGGAAAGCAGTTTTCGCTTTGCTCTCGCTTCCTCCGTCATGTTGAGAACTTCAAACAGATTGGACATTCTATCCGAAAGATCGCTGCCGTCTTCTTTGGAATTGACAATGTAATTGTAAAAATTACCCTTTGGGAAAATGCCGGTGTCGCCTGCAAACAAACAGAAAAGCAAGCGGGTGAGATAGATTTCGAGATCATGTCCTTCGTAACCATGTTCCAGTAACTCATCGTGGAGCAGTGCCATCCTTTCGGCGGCACGAACATTGACTTCAAACTGTTCATCCCTTTCTTGGTCCCGCTGGGCAGTGTATCCCGCCAGTGTGGCAAATCTTTTGACGTGTTTGTGTAAATCCTTGGTTTTGAACTGCGTTTTTTTGCCGGTGGTTCGATTGTAGTGAACAATGGTTTCAAAATCGCTGACCATCAACAATTCGGGCATTTCGTCGCCGGGCAGGTGGACGGTATAATCCCGTAACTGCTTATATGCAGTACTTAAATCTTTTCCTTTGGACTTCATTTCGATGGCGATTTTCTTGGGCAGAAAATAGTCCATGAAACCTCGGCTTTCTTCGCGCAGAGCAGGATTCTCGAAGCGTCCGACGGCGGCGGCATCGTCGATGCCGAAAACGGCGAGGAAATCCCGCACGAAACTTTGTGCCTCGGATTTTTCATTCTTTGCGTCTTTCCAGCGTAGGGCAAAGGCGACGGCGTGCGATTGGATGGCTTCCCAAGTGAGCATAGGAGTATTATACCGCAAACGGGGGGAAATGGGACTTTTGCGTTCCTTGCGGTTAAAAAAGAATATTTAACCGCAAGGAACGCAAAGATTGTGCAAAGGACGCAAAGAATCTATTTTTAGAGGGTTTTCCTTAACTCCTAACTCCTGACTCCTGACTCCTTTTTGGTTGCAGCGGTGCCGCGATGGGCTCTTTGTGCCTTTGTGCGAGGCTTGCGATATAAGGTGCAGATAATCTATGCTGTTTAAGAAACGATGTCGTACAGTTTCATGCTGTTTGCCGTATATCAAATGTTCACACAAATTTTTACACGCTCGGCGGGTTGCTGATTTGCTGACTTGGATGCTTGCCCGCCCCTCTTGACAAACGTTGCCAATAACCGCATTATATTGACGAGATGGTTGCTCTTTTCTTCCATGACGTTCATATGAAAAACACACTCTGCCTTCTATTGTTCTCATTCTGCTGCCTCGGAATGAATGCTCTTGCCCAATCCGTTTTCAGGGATCCCCTTACCACCCCCTTTTTTGGGAATGCAATAAAAACCGTGCCGACCTTCAACAGTTGCAGTTACTATTTCCGTCCCGACGGACAGGCGGCACTCAGAGTAGAATACAAACGCACCAATGAAGCCGATTGGCACCCCGCACACCCCGCCGTCTGCGATCAGCCCGAAGGAATACACAAGGGGAGTCTCTTCAATCTCGATGAAGATACCGAATACCAAATCCGCGTCGTTGCCGACAGGCCGCCGTCAGATCATGAACAATTTGAACGTGGGGAAATTACTCATGAAGAATTACAACTACGGCTTTCGGCTCCGCCCAGAGTGCCTGCGAACTTTAACCCAGTTATTATGCAAACCACTTTCCGCACTTGGACGAGTACGCCGCAAATTGCTAAAACGATTGACCTTAGTACGCTTCCCGGCACCGCCCAAAACGGTCTTGTCATTGCCGAACAAGGCACACCCGACGGCTGGATAAAATACACCGCTCCTGACGGTTGGATTGTCCGGCAGATGCCGCGTGATACAGGTAATTGGGCTTTCCTACAGACACTCCGTGCTCCTGATCAACAGGAAGCCGCCATTGTACTGCGAGGCGCACAATATATCATTCTCGAAAATCTGACTATCGAAGGGGGCAGACTCAATGGTATTCTCGTGGACAACTGCGATTTCGTGCGTATTCTCAACTGCGACATTTCCGGCTGGGGACGCACCGGCGAACAGCGGTTCGACACTGCCGAACAAGCAGGTTGGTACAGAGATAGCGACGGCAGATGGATCAATTACGACGGTGCGATCCAAATCCGCCGAAGTGCCGCAACCGTTGTGGAACGTTGTTACATTCATGATCCGCGAGGACGCGCCAACTCTTGGGTCTTCTCTCATCCTACCGGTCCGCAGGCGGTTGTGGTCGATCACACACGCGGCGGAAATGTCATCCGTTGGAACGACTTCATCGGCAGTGATGAACACCGGTGGAATGATGTGATCGAATGTCTCAGTAATGACTCCCCCACAGGCGGGTTTTACCGCGACAGCGACATTATCGGAAACTATCTCGCCTTCGGCAATGACGACGGTGTCGAACTGGAAGGGGGCGGAATCAATCTCCGCTTTGTGGGCAACAAAGTCGAAGGAGTGCTTTGCGGTGTCAGTTTAGGAGCGAATATGGTCGGTCCTCAATATGTCATCGGCAACCTTGTGGTGAATCTTGGCGACGAAGAAGGTCTTGCGTTGAACTACATCAAAAACAGTCATGGAACAGAGCAAAAAGGAAAACGCTTTGTCTATAACAACACGTTTCATGGAGTTGGACGCAGTGCCGGTTCTGCCTACGGCGGTTACGGCAGGGCGACTCCGATAGATGCCGGACTGGGAACAATGCGTAACAATATCTTCGTGGGTAATTCATCGAGTCGTCCGGGCGACTGGGCGCGTGCCGAACACTTTGACAACGATCTCTTTTGGGTGAACGAATCGCTCTCCGATTCGGAAATTTTTATTGCCAATTTTCGCCGATATGAGCAGGAAATGAACGGCTACGCCGCCAATCCGCAACTCGCCGATCCAGCCGCCGGAAATTATCGTCTCTCGCCGGACAGTATTGCTCACGGAAAGTCTGCCGAAGTTCCCGGCATCACACGTACCGGCGATCCACTCGGTGCCTTCATCAACGGTGTTACTGACATTCCCCGCCGTCCCCTTACGTTGGCTGCCGTGCCTGCTCAAGTCAATTTCCCGGAGACGGGCGGCGATACCGTTGTAACGCTCACACTTCCGGCTGATGCCGCCGAACCGGTCGCGTTTCAAATCCGGCAGAACAGCGTTTTCGATTGGTTCACGGTGACTCCCGCCAGCGGTACGGTTGTACCGGGAGATACTCTGAATTTAACCGTTACCGTCGATCCTGCCAAACTTACAGGTCGTCCGATGTTTCGCGGTGCATTTCTTGTGCGGACTCCGACCGGTCTGTCCCGTCCTGTTTCCGTGTACGCAAAGGGAGTTTATACGGCGGAGAAACGTCCTGCTTCTGCCGGTCCGAACACGGTCTATATCGCCGCCGAATCGGGCAAGGTGGACACGCAAGTGAACATTCCGCAGGACAGCGTGTACTCCCTGCTCATCCGCATTTCTCCTACTACTCCGCGGGGCGGCGGCGGACCAGTATTTGAGATTACGCTGGACGGCAGGGTTGCTGTGGCTGTGGGGCAGTCCGGCTATTGGTATTTAAGGAGTGATACCGAACAGATGATTTGGCTTCATTCCTTTGGAACACTGAAAGCGGGTGCGAAACATCTCCAGATACAGCCAGCTCAGAACTTAACAGATGTCGAGTACATCGTTACGGACAACCCGGCGGTTTTCTTTCTTCAGGAAAGGCACAGAAAGGAGTAAAGTTGTTCGGAAACCTGCCCTAATCGTCATTCCGGCGCAAGCCGGAATCCCTAAAAAAAGAGGCACGTCTTTCGTCTGGATTCCGGCTTGTGCCGGAATGACGGCTTCCGAACAAGTTAAGTAAGGAAATACGTTTGGTATAATACACAGATATGCTCACGGACATCATTAACGCTCCATTAGACGAATTACTCAACGAAACGGACAAAGTCCGCTCTGCCGAATTCGGTGCTGAAATTGACCTTTGCGCTATCGTCAATATCAAAAGCGGACGCTGTGCGATGGATTGCCGATTTTGCGCCCAAAGTCAACATTCTACCGCGACTGTCGAAACCTATCCTCTCGTGCCTGCCGAGGAGTTGGCGGCGGAAACAGATAAATTGTGGAACCAAAACATCCGCCGAATCGGCTGGGTGTCGAGCGGCCGCTCCCCCGCGACAGAAGAGATGGAGGCTCTCGTTGAATCTGCAACAACCTTTTTAGCCGACAAAGGTGCAAACCGACTCTGCTGTGTCTCACTGGGACAGTTGGAGGCACCGGCATTGAGCCGGCTCAAAGATGCCGGTTTTTGCCGATACCATCACAATTTGGAAACATCGGAACGGTTCTATCCTTCGATCTGCACAACGCAGCGTTGGCAGGACCGACGGGCAACGGTCGAGCGGGTTAAAGAACTGGGTTGGTCGGTGTGCAGCGGCGGATTGTTCGGACTCGGCGAAACTTGGGAAGACCGATTGCAACTGGCATGGGCACTCAAAGAATTAGACGTGGACTCTGTGCCGATCAATTTTTTGAATCCGATTTCCGGTACACCGCTGGCGGAACAAACGTTGTTGACTCCCGACGAGGCACTGCGGATTGTCGCGTTGTTCCGATTGACTTTGCCGAAGGCGACGATTCGGATTTGCGGCGGCAGACCGGCAATTTTTGCCCGGCGTGAGCAGGATGAACTCTTGTTCCGTGCCGGTGCAAATGCGTTGATGACGGGCAATTATCTGACAACATCGGGCATTTCGCCGGAAAAGGACCGGGAAATGATCGAACGTGCCGGGTTCACAGAGTCTGCCGTTTCGTCAACTCCTCGCGGATGATACCGGAAACGGCACGAAGTTGCCCCTTGCGTCCTTTATGGTTATTTTTTTTTACCGCAAAGTGCGCAAAGTTGCAAGGAGCGCAAAGAGCCCCATGCTTACATCTTTACATCTCTTCAATCTCCATCTTATCCTTCCCCATCAGGTCATCCTTGCCAACTGCCCAGAACAGGAGCGGAGCGCAGATGAATATCGTACTGTATGTACCGCAAGCAATTCCCACCGCCATCGCAAAGGCGAACGCGTGGATTCCCTGTCCGCCGAAGAGGTACAAAATCATCGCCACCAAGAACGTCGTTGCCGAGGTCAACACCGTTCGAGACAACACTTGGTTAATCGCCGCATTGATCATCGAACCGTACAAAATCGTACTCTTGCCGAGATTTTCCCGAACCCGGTCGAACAAAATAATCGTGTCGTTGATCGCATAAGCAATCACCGCCAAGAATGCCGCCACTACCGGTAAGCCGATCTTGAACTCATAAACCATCAACAGTGATGCCACCGGCGGGGCAAAGTCCACAAGCCATTTACTCAAAGCGAGCATCCCCAGCACGACCAACACGACGTGAACCAGTCCCACGACCGCAATCAAACCATATTGCCAACGGGTGAACCGTACCGAGATGTAAATTGCCATAAAGACCAAACTGGCAACGATTGCCGCCAATCCTTGAATTCGGGTATGCCGGGCAACAGAGCCGCCAATCGTCGTTGAAGTGGGGAAGTTCGGCATGGCATTGATTTCCGTTTCCCAAAATTCCAATACTTGCTCGACGCTTTCCCTCGGAGCGCGGAATGTCAACGTCCAATCTTCAAATGCCTGCTGGCTTCCCGGATCGTAACCGGGACGGGTAACGGTTGGTGCCGAGAACTCTCCGTCGATGAGTCGTTCTGCGGCGGCTCTTCGGATGAAATCCCCGACTTCCGAAACCAACGCTTCACGATTGGTCTTCGGATACCGCGTAACCTGTACCGTAACCTCATCGTAATCGGCAATCTGTACCGAAGAGATGATATTGGTCATGAGACTGTTATACTCCAACTCGTCGCCGAAGGTTTCCCGCAATATATTTTCCACTGTCCTCTTGTACATGTCCGGTGAAATATCTTCGCCGTCCACTTGTACCTGCGGAGTGGAAGTCGTAATGATGAAACGTGTATTTCTCTTCTCCGGCGGTAAAAGGTTTCCTTCTTCGTCATAGTCCATCTGGACATCTTGCACCGAAAGATCGTTGAGTTTATTTTCAACTCCCTGGATCGTTGCGTCCATTTCGGTCAGCCTGACTCTCACCTGCGTTGTATCCTGCGATTGTTTGAACACGGCTTCGACCGACACCCCGCCGACAAAGTCAATGTCCAGGAGTTCCCGCCCCCGCGTAAAGACCGCCGCCAAGCCGACGACAATCAACAGGGTCGAAAAACCGAAACACGCATATCTTGTCGAGAGAAAATTGATGTTCGGGCGTTCAAACAACTGCATCATTCTGAAAGTTGTGAGCCAACGCTGCGTTGCCAAGACATCCATAATGACTCTTGCACAGAAAATAGCGGTGAACAAGTTCAGCGCAATACCGAGTACCAACGTTACGGCAAAACCTTTGACCTGCTCCGTTCCGATGGTGTACAGAATGCAGCCGATGACAATGGTCGTGATGTTCGAGTCGAAAATCGCCGAAAACGCCTTTGCGTAACCATTGCGGATTGCCATTTTGAGCGAAGCCCCCCCTTTGAGTTCTTCGCGGATACGTTCATAAATGAGAATGTTCGCGTCGATTGCCATACCGATTGTCAGCACCAATCCCGCCAAGCCGGGCAGGGTAAATGCCGCCCGAAGCGAAAGCATGATCGCCACGATCAGCACAGTATTGGTAATCACACAGAATGCTGCAATGAACCCCGCCAATCGGTAGTAGCAGAGCATAAACAGAATCGTGATGGCGGCGGCAGCGGATAGAGACCACTTCGCCTTTTGAATCGTATCATTTCCGAGCGTTGCCCCGATCTGCATCCGCGATGCGGGTTCCTTGCTCAACTCGGCAGGGAGCGCACCGGCATGAAGAACGCTAATCAAGTCATCAATGTCCCGATTGAGTCTTGCTCTTGCTTCGGGAGTAGTAACACGTCCGAAGGTAATGATGCCATTTTCCCCGATGATTGCCCGAATGACAGGTGCGGAATAAAGGCTGTCATTAAGAATAATCCCCATGTGCCGTTCGAGTCTCGAGTCCATTTGATTCGGCGTATTTGCACTGGTCAAGCGCCGGCATTTGTTTGCACCGACAGTATTGAAATGAAAGGTAACACCCGGTTGTCCCCCTTCGCCCTGTCCGCGACCAACGTTCGTCAGATATTCACCGGTAATGTTTACACCATCGTCATACTTGACAAGGGCATACATCGTGTTTCCACGTTCCCGGATGACCATATTCGGATTGTTAAAAGAGGATTTTTCTCTATCGAAGATCGGCACCCAGCGGGCGATCACTCTCCCGGTGGTGTCCAAAATTTCTCTGCCGGGTTCGCGTTCACCCCGTTCAATAATTTCGGCATCCTGCGGATAAACCCGCGATGCCAGAATACGGAAGGTCAACGCCCCGGACTCGCTGACAACCCGCTCTATTCGGGCAACTTCGGCGGCTTCAGCGTGCGGAATAACAATCTGCACCTGTCCAGTGCCCAGTTGTGTGATGGCAATTTCCCGAACACCGCCCGGATTGATTCGCCGGCTAATGGCGCGGGTGAGTTCGTCCATATCAATACCGCCGCCGATGGCGAGTTCGTTTCCTTCTATCGGCTTGGCATCGTAAATCAAAACAACCCCCCCTTGCAAGTCGATACCGAGAGTCATCCGGTCCCAACCGAGGGCAAGGGCGGCAAAGCCGCCGAAAAAGGCGAGTAAAACGATGAAAATCTTGGATCCGTGCTCCGGCAGCCGGTTCCGTTTGGAAATGACTGCCCCTAGCCAATAGCAACCGGCGAGGAGGACAAAGAACACGGCAAGCGTAATAATACCCGTCCAGTTGTAGGGGACAATACTGACGGTGCCTCGATTGATACCCAGAGATTGTGCATCGCTATCGAGTGCCTCGACCGACCAGTTATAATCGCCGGTTCGTAGTTTTTCGTCGGTTACTGTGAGAATAATCGTGTCGTCTCCTCCCTTCGTCCAAGCAAGTGCATCCGCCGGAGTGCCGGCGATTTCTGCAAACGTCAGCACTATCGGCTCGGTCAATTCACCGCCGTCTGTTGTTACGGAACCTATTGTTACAGAATAGGTTGCCGCACCGACAACTGCCTCGGATAATGTAAGGGAGATTTCCCCGACACTACCGACCGCGGAGACTTCCGGGAAGGGAATAATCCTTTGGAAGGGTGCCGGAATGTCGCCGTCCGGTTCGCCGAAGGGATCAATAATGATCACCTCGGACTCCTCTGCGGTCGCGGGGAGGACGGCAGTGGGGACTTCCGATTCCGTCACGGGAACTTCCGGCGTGACCGCCGGTTCCGCACCCGCCGGCTCTCCTTCTTCGGCAGATTCGACACTACTGTCTGCCGTCTGCTGTCCGCCGTCTTCATCAGAGACCGGCTCGTTTTCCTGCACAACGGCAGGTTCACTAGCGGCGGGAACCTCCTGTGCCGTATTATTTTGAAGACTGGTCCACAGGAGCATGCCGAGAACCAGTGAGATGGCGATTACGTTAAAAAGTCGAGGGGTGATATTCATTTATGCCTTGCTTCGTGCGTCGGGTAAAATTGCTTGAATCCCTTGGAATGATACCACTAAAAGGGGGTTATGTCAAGGTGAGTGAAGGACAGGGTGTGTAAAAACGGGTGTGTAAAAGTTTCCAAGCGTTCACGTATTCGTGTTTACTGCCTTGGCGGAATAATGTTCCCACAAAACACCCCCAGAGCCCGTGGCGTAAGCCGGGGGCGTATCGTTTTCCTCCCTTGCGGACGCGTCGGGCTCTGTGTTTTTTGCAAAAACTTTCCACCGCCGGGGCAGTAATTTTTGTATTTTATACCGAACGCCATTGAGAATTGTCAAAACGTTTGAAAATTTTCGGCGAGTCGCGTGCGTAATTCTTTCTTGAACTTTGTCCGACAGCGGAAGAAATCCTTCGCCTTTTGTACA
>Ga0099364_10006948_pt1 | contig 16303 bp, 11 predicted proteins | sample TergutTh196P3_FD_73070 | JGI IMG/M metagenome (GOLD analysis project Ga0099364, IMG submission 73070) | Microcerotermes parvus P3 segment gut microbial communities from Pointe-Noire, Republic of the Congo - Th196 P3 | ecosystem: Host-associated > Arthropoda: Insects > Digestive system > Gut ...
CGTGTTGAAAAACATATCTACCGAAGGGTTGATACGAAGTTTTTTAGAAGTAGCCATCATAGCGATGGAATACAATGAGAGGAACGGAGAAGCATATTTGAGCACAGATAAGATGCGTGAGATGTATCCTGACATCAACAGTGTTCAGGAGTTGCTCATCCGCAACGATGCAGGCGAAGCGTTGCTACGATATTGCGAAGCAATAGATTTCAACTGTGTTGGAAAGATGGGGGTTAAGGAGCGGGAGTGGTTTTCGATTAGGCTTGCCGCGTTGACTGTCCTTTTTACACAGCAGGAAATATTAGATAAGTTGAACGAGGAAGACAAACAAAAGATTGTGAATTTGCTCATCGCCAACAGCAGGATAATTAAGGAGTTAGAGTCAAAATTTGACGGTTTAACGGATTTTGTTTCCGGCGAAGTTATTGCTTACATCATGCATAACATAATAAAATATCGTTATCTTCCTAACAGCGACGAACTTGTAATTATAGCAGATGATTGCTTGCCTGATGTTGCCGACAAACATGTATATCCGATTATTCATGGACCTGAGATTTGGGAATATCAAATACCTGATAACGTGCTGAAAAAGACCTCTACGTTAGGTTTGATACGAAGTTTTCTTGACCATCCCACATTGAATGGTCGATATTATACTTCAAGTCTTGCAGGTGAAATCGCCAGATTTAGCCGTATTTTTTCAAACGACAACTGTGCACAGGAATTGATTTCCCGCAACGATGCCGGCGACGCCTTGCTATGGTATTATAATGCCGTATCTTTCGATTGTGTGAAAACGCAGACCGTGTCGGAAAAGATGACTTTTGCCGCACAACTCGCCGGAATAGCTGTATTTTTTACGCAAGAGGAAATATTTGCTCATTTGGATAAAAAGAAAGCTGTGGCGTTACTTTTGTCAAAGAACGGACTGATGTGGAAACTGTGGCTTGAATACAGTTTAAGAGATTATGCCACTATAGAAATTATCGGCGACATTATGTATAAGGCTCAATATCAGCCTTATATAGAATATTTTGACAGAAAAGATTATTCAAATTTTAGAAACGAAATCATTATTTTTGCAATCAACTTTATACGTTAATATCAATATCCATTTTGCTCTACCTCGACATCATACTCCCCCTACCGCTTCCGCGAACCTTCACCTATTCGGCTCCCGATGAAACGGCTGCGCTAATAAAAAAGGGGATGCGTGTAATTGTGCCATTTGGAGCGCGAAAATTTTACTCGGCTATAGTGCAGGAAATACACACAGAGAACAATGCACCTTATCTTGTTAAGGATATAGTATCAATATTGGATGAACAGCCTGTTGTCAATGAATTGCAGATGCGGCTGTGGCATTGGATAGCATCTTATTATATGTGTACTGTCGGCGAGGTTATGAAAGCCGCTATTCCCTCCGGGTTGAAACTTGAAAGCGAAACAAAGGTTTTCTATAATGCGACATACGTGCAATGCGAGGAATTGAACAAACAAGAAGAAGAGGTATTGAACATTGTGCATGACAAAAAAAGCCTGTCGGTGAGCGATATTGCCGCAGCCTGCAAACAGAAAAACGTTATGCGCACGGTGCAGTCGTTGGTAGACAAGGAAGCGCTGTGGGTCGAAGAGGTTATTTCCAACCGCTATAAGCCGCGATTTGAGACGTATGTCAGATTGAACGCCGCTATTGACAGCGAAAAAAAGGTAAAGACTACATTCGACGCATTGACAAAAGCGCCAAAACAGTTGGAAATACTAATGAACTTTGTACATTTATCGGGCGTATTTTCGCAACGAGTTCAACGCGAAATTACAAAAAAAGAATTACTAAACGCTGGCAACACACAAACAGACGCCTTCAACAACCTTGTCAGAAAACAAATTTTGGAAACATACAATAAAGAGGTATCACGTCTTGGTTGTCAGTTATCAGTTGTCAGTTATCAGTTGTCGCCTCTTGTTCCTTTTCAGCAAACAGCCATAGAGCAGATTCGCGAGGCATTTACAGCGAAGGATGTAGTTTTGCTGCACGGGGTCACATCAAGCGGAAAAACCGAAATCTATATCCGCCTGATTGACGAACAAATACAGCAAGGCAGGCAAGTTTTGTACATGTTGCCCGAAATAGCGCTTACGGCGCAAATTATCAACCGTTTGAAAACTGTCTTTGGCGGCAAGGTTGGCATATATCACTCAAAATTTTCCGACGCCGAAAGAGTAGAAGTATGGAACAACATCGGCAAGCCTGACGGCTACAGCGTAGTTCTTGGCGTACGTTCGAGTATTTTTTTGCCTTTTACCAACCTCGGACTTGTGATTGTAGACGAAGAGCACGAAAATTCCTACAAGCAGTACGACCCCGCGCCGCGTTATCATGCCCGCGACACGGCAATAGTGCTGGCATCGATGCATGGAGCAAAAACCCTATTAGGAACGGCAACTCCCGCAATTGAAAGTTATTACAACGTCGGCGAAGGCAAATACGCTTTGGTAGAAATGACGCAACGCTACGCCGATTTAGAATTGCCCGAAGCGTTTATTGTTGATACGACGCTTGCGCGAAAACAGAAAAAGATGCAGTCGCATTTTCATCCCGAAACGCTTGCAGCAATAGAAAAAACGCTGAAAGACGGAAAACAGGCAATAATATTTCAAAACAGGCGCGGATTCGCGCCATACGTGCAATGTCGCATATGCGAACACATACCGCGATGCGAACATTGCGACGTGTGCCTAACATACCATAAGTTCCAAAATCGATTAGTGTGTCACTATTGCGGCTATAGCGCCGACAATATACGACAATGCCCCGATTGCGGCAGTTTAGATATAAGCGACATAGGTTTCGGCACCGAAAAAATAGAAGACGAACTACAAATAATATTTCCTCACGCGCGAATAGCCCGCCTTGATTTAGACAGCTCGCGAACACGTAGCAGATACGAAAAAATAATATCCGAATTTGAGGAAGGAAAAACTGATATACTTGTAGGCACACAAATGGTCACCAAAGGGCTGAATTTCGAAAATGTGCGCCTCGCAGTAGTTATGAACGCCGACAACATGCTCAGCTTCCCCGATTTTCGCGCGCACGAACGAACTTACCAATTAATAACACAGGTTAGCGGACGTGCCGGACGTGCCGGAGAACGCGGACAAGCGCTCATTCAGGCTTCAAAACCGAAAAATCAGATACTGCAATACGCAATCACAAATGATTATGCCGAAATGTACGCCTCGCAAATAGCAGAGCGCGAAAAGTTCAGATACCCGCCATTCTACCGACTCATACGGTTAACTTTGAAACACAAAAGAAAGGAAACGGTTACCTTAGCGGCAAAGGAATTAGCCGAATATCTGGAAAAAATATTCGGACGGCGCGTGATGGGACCGCAAACGCCGGTCATTTCGCGACTTCAAAACTATTACCTTGAAAATATTTGGTTAAAAATAGAAAAAAAGGCATCGGCGCAAAAAGCAAAAGAGCTCCTCGCCCAAGCAATTAATAACGTCAAACAATTACCGGCGTACAAGTCATTGCTGGTTGTGGCGGATGTAGACCCGATGTGACAATCAGTGATAAACAATATTCACTTCCATTTCTAATTCCACTCCGAATTTTTCCTTAACCGAATCGCTGAGCCTACGGGCGAAATTGAGTATTTCCTTTCCGGTTGCGCCGCCATAGTTCACTATCACTAATGACTGTCGCTCGTGTGTGCCAACATTGCCTTCCCGTATGCCTTTCCATCCTGCTTGCTGAACAAGCCAAGCCGCCGAAATTTTCCAATATTCATCAGACAGTTGAAAAATAGGGGCTAATGGGTTTTTCTCTTTTATTTCTTTTGCTTTTTCATTGTCTATGGTCGGATTTTTGAAAAAACTGCCGGCATTTCCTAATTCTGCGGGAGCAGGCAATTTGCGGCTGCGAATGGCAATTATTGCCTGTCGAATTTTATATATAGTCATATGTATATCGTTCGACAGTTCCAATCGAAGGTCGTCATATTTTATGTTAGCTTCAAATTTTTTCGACAATCTGAAATTAACAGCAGTAATGAGGTATTTTCCTTTGTTTTGCTTAAAAAAGCTGTCGCGATAGCCGAACAGACATTGCCGGCTGCTGAACGTAACAGCCTGTGCATTAGACATATCTATTGCTTCTACTGTTTCTATCGTTTCTTTTGCTTCCACTCCGTATGCTCCAATGTTTTGTATCGGGCATGCTCCAACCGTACCCGGTATGTGCGACAGATTTTCTACCCCTGCATACTCATGCTTCACGCACCAGTTCACGAAATTGTCCCAGTCTTCTCCCGCTCCTGCACGTAGCAAAACATGTTCATCAGTTTCGTATATCATTTCTATTCCTTTAATAGCGGGGCGAATAACTGTTTCGCAACGTTCTGACACAAAGAGCATATTGCTACCGCCTCCCAGCAACAACGCAGAAGAAGGCTCTGAAAGCGAACCTACGTAATCTGCCAATTCGGCAACATTATCTGATTCAACAAGAACAGAGGCAGTTGCGGGTATTCCGAATGTGTTGAACAAAGGCGCTTCTCGATGTATACTAATCATAAGTAGCCTCACCCAGACTCGAACTGGAATTTAAAGTTTAGGAAACTTTCGTTCTATCCCTTGAACTATGAGGCCCAAAAAAAAATTTCGGCAAAGATATAAAATTTTGTTGAACTTTCAATATTTTTTTTGCTATGAAATCAAAAAGTATTACTTTTGGCAAAAAATAATTTAGATGTTATTTTCAGAAATTGTAGGACAAGAAACGTTGAAAGAGCAATTGATTCAGACGGTTCGCGAAAATCGTATCAGTCATGCGCGTATGTTTTTAGGCAGCGAGGGCTCGGGCAGTTTGCCGCTTGCTATTGCCTACGCGCAATACATTAACTGTACGCAACGCGGCGAGTTAGAAGCATGCGACAAATGTCGAGCGTGCGTAAAGTTTAAAAAATTGGCGCATCCCGACCTTCATTTTGTGTTTCCGGTTATTAAGCCCGGCGGCAGCGCTCCGGCAGTGAGCGACCTGTTCATCAAGGAATGGCGCGAAACAGTGATTGCTAATCCATACCTTACTTTAAATCAATGGCTTAAAGTGATGGGCGGAGAAAACAAACAGGGCGGTATTTTCGTAGACGAAAGCAAAGAAATACTTAACAAGTTGAGTTTCAAAACTTACGAAGCCGAATATAAGGTAATGATTATCTGGCTTGCCGAAAAAATGGACCAGAGACCGGCAAACAAATTGTTGAAAATTTTAGAAGAGCCGCCCGAAAAGACTTTATTTCTGCTAATTGCCGAATCGGCAGATAAAATTTTGCCCACTATCTTGTCGCGCACGCAAATCAGCCGCGTACCGAAAATTGATACGCAAAGTTTGACTGATTACCTTGTGTCGGCGGGGCTGTGCTACGCCCAAACGGCTGTCAGTACGGCAAATATCAGCAACGGCAACCTTGCTGCGGCGCTCAACGTGCTGCAATCGTCAGACGACAGCGATTATTACTTGGAAATGTTTATCAAATTGATGCGCACTTGCTGGAAAGTGTGGAGCAATAAACAGGCAATGCTTGAACTGATGGGCTGGTGCGAAAAGATTACATCAAAGCTGGGACGAGAACAGCAAAAGGCTTTTTTACTTTATTGTCTGCGAATGGTGCGCGAAAACTTTGCTCTGAACCGACAGCTGCCGGAGTTGGCATTTATGACCGACGCCGAAAACGATTTTTCGCAAAAATTCAGCGCGTTCATTCACCAAGACAATGTAAGTCAATTAGCTAACGAATTTAACACCGCGCATTATCACATCGAATCCAATGGCAACAAAAATATTGTGTTCTTAGATTTGGCGTGTAAAATTGTGGTACTGATGAAACGATAAAAACGATAATAAAAATAATGACAGATAGTTATATAACACGCGGATTTTTTAAAAAACCTGTTGAGAACGCAGAGGAAGGCAAATTTCATTGTCATTGTTCCGGATGCAACAAGTTGAACGTTTATGACTGGTTGGAAGATATTCCCGACAATAATTTACAAGCCAATATAGTTGAGGTTCGCTTTAAGAACACACGAAAGGGGTACTATATCAATAATTCCGAAATATCGCTCTGCATTGGCGATGTTGTTGCGGTAGAAGCGTCGCCGGGACATGACATAGGAATAGTTTCGCTAACGGGGGAATTAGTCGCATTTCAGATGAAATTGCACAACGTGTCATCCGATAATTTGAAAAAGATTTATCGCAAGGCAAAGTCAAATGATGTAGAAAAATGGTTTCAAGCAATTGAAAAAGAAACAGAAACGATGCAAGCAGCGCGCCAGCTTGTAGCTAATCTGGAGCTTGCGATGAAGATTTCAGATGTTGAATTTCAGGGGGATAATACAAAAGCCACATTTTACTACACGTCTGACGAGCGGGTAGATTTTCGGCAGTTGATTAAGGATTTTGCCGACAATTTTAAAGTGCGCATCGAAATGAAGCAGATAGGAGCCCGTCAGGAAGCCGGAAAAGTAGGCGGTATTGGCGCATGTGGACGGGAACTGTGCTGCGCATCATGGCTCTCGTCGTTCGTTTCGGTTTCAACGAACGCCGCGCGCTGTCAGGAAGTGTCGCTAAATCCGCAAAAATTAGCCGGACAATGCGGAAAACTAAAATGCTGCCTGAACTACGAACTAAAATGCTACATAGATGCGCGGGCTGATTTTCCCGACACTTCAATACCATTGGATACGGAAAAAGGAAGAGCATTCCATACAAAAACTGACGTGTATCGCCGAATTATCTGGTACTCGTTCGAAGAAAACAACGAAAACGCAATGATAATACCGTTGGACGTAGACGTAGTAAAAGAAATAATCAGGCTCAACAAGCAGGGAAATGTTGTGAAAGATTTAGAAGCAAGCAGAGAACAGCAAGGCAAAGAACCGATGGTTATATACAAAAACGCAGTTGGCGAAGACAGTATAACACGTTTCGAAGAAAAGAGGCGGAAAAATAAAAAAAGAAAGCCTAAAGTTCAGGCAGATACAGCCGAAAACAAGCAAGCAAGCCGTAGCAGCCGGAGAAAGCAAAGAGTTAAGAATGAAGAATGAAGAGTTAAGAATGAAGACGATGTATTTTTTAATGTTGATTGTTATTGGTTTCGGGTTGAGTTCGTGCGATGCCGATAGGATATTCGAAAACAATATCGCTATACCCGGCGAAGGTTGGCGCCGCGCCGAAATTGCGCGTTTTGAGGTGGAAATAACCGATACTCTGAACCCGTGCAATTTGTATATTAATGTGCGCAACAACAATAATTACAAATACATGGACCTTTGGCTGTTTGTAGACGTACGCTCGCCCTACGGCATTGTTGAGCGCGACACATTAAGAATCTTCCTTGCCGACCATCGCGGCAAATGGTTAGGACATGGACTTGGCAGCAAATTCGATACGCGCATATTTTTTCGCAGAAACGTGCGTTTCCCCGTATCAGGAAAATATATTTTCGAATACGAACATGCTATGCGCGACGAACCATTGATAGGAATAGAAGATATAGGACTGAGAATTGAAAAAGCAAACGAATAAATTTTAAAAAAAACAATGAATAATTTTTTTGAAGACATATCTGAATATAGCAAAAACGACGCAAACATAGAGCTTGATACGTTTTTTGCAAAGATAGAAAATCTTAGAGACAATAAGATTGTTTCGCGTTTTGTTATTGAAGACATCGAAGATGACAGTTTTTTAGTTCTGATAAAAGACATGTACGCTAATGTACCTTTCCACAAAATGCCGTGGTCGTACAATAACCTTGACTGCTGGCAGGCTATTGCTCCTTCGTTGAAAGGAAAAAGTTTTTACGGCAGGGTTTCACAATTAGACAGGCATCACGACCAGCCCGACCTTTACCGCCTTTACGTCAATGCCACGGTAACAAAGTTCAGAAGTATAGAACTGCACATTAATAACGAATATACAGGCATTGTTGTTCTAAAAACATTATATGGCGTATTTATAGATATAGGCTGCCATTTTGATTGGGAATACGGCTCATTGCTCGGACTTTTGCACAGGTCGCAGATTCTCGACACCGAATCCAACTTTGAACCCGGTCAAACAGTAGTGGTCAAATTTTTGAACGAAACAACAAGAGGTATAACATTTGGAATTGAAGATTATGACTATTATGTTGAAAAATTTTTAGGAAAAACAGTTAAAACAAAAATCTACAAAACCGATGATAGCAGGCTCATGTCTTTTAAGGTAGAGGGACGTTACAAAGCCAAATTATTGTCCATATCAAAAATTAACTATGGAGACAACAGGAAATTGATAAGAAAAGCGTTGCATACTTTTTCGGATGGCGATTATATAGATTGCGAAGTACTTCAGATAAAAGACAAACCCTTCGCAATGCTCGTTAAATGGATGCCTTCGGAAGAACTAATCTCAACGATTTTACAGGCAAACGAATAATACATTAAACATTAAATAATATGTCAGATGTAAAATATTACATAATCTTCATTTTCATTATATTGCATAGCGTTGCAATATCGTATGGCGCAAATGAAAAACCATGCTATACGTTTGCTGAAATAGATTCGCTTATATCGGCGGGGCGCACTATGAGCTTCAATAAAGTATGCATTTCTAACATCACATTTGGCTTCAATATGAGTACGTTAGACCCTACTTTTCAAAAAAAACTTGACGAGTTGGTTTTTTGGTTCAACAAGCATCCTCATCATATTATTGTTATCAATGCCCATACCGACTCTATCGGCAGCAACGACTACAATATGGTTCTTTCGCAGCAACGCGCAGAAACCGTTTATAACTACCTTATCAGAAAAGGTGTTGCCAAAAAGCGCTTGTCATTCAACTATTATGGTAAGTCAATTCCTATTGATACCAACGAGACCGAAGAAGGTAGAGCAAATAACCGTCGCGTGGAATTTGAAATAACTGTCGACGTCAATAAAAATGCTATTTCGAGCGGATATTTCACGTTGAACAACAGCGATTATCAAATCGGCAGATTGCCAAGTCCTACTGTTTCACAATCGTTGGGCTCGTTGAAAATAAACAAAACTGCTATACCGGGCGGTTCGTCATATTTAGACCTGACTACAACTGAAAAGATAGAAGAGTTTTATGTAGCGGTTGACGGAGTGAACGGCTATTTTGTTGTGCCTGCCGAATATAGCGGCGACAATACGTATAATCTTTTGCTTTTCATCAGCCAATACCTTGAGAGCTCGTTCAATTTTGTTATTTCGGGCAAAAATTCAAATGGCGATATTTTAGCGCCTTTATCGGAAAAAGTTGAATATGTAGACGTCAGTTCGGGCGCGCTGCAAGTAAGCCTTTCGTTCAATAGCGCCATAGATTTAGACCTTCATGTTATTCAACCTGATGGAGTCCGAATTTTTTACAGGAACAAAGGCGGTGATGACTGGGGATTAGACCTCGATTCAAATGCCGATTGCTTGATAGATGGCGTCAACAACGAAAATATTTTTTTTCCATCTGCGCATATTCTTGAAGGTAAATACGTTGTATTGGTACATCTTTACTTAAACTGTAACTATTCTGCCGCTAATTGGGTAGTTTTTGCAACGCACAATGGCGTGCCAATCATCCCTACATCAGGCAAAAACCCCGCCATGGGCTCATTCTCCGCCAACGACCCCGGCAACACCGCCGACCTGTCTAAGGCGGTCAGGGTAATGGAATTTTATATCGGCGAAAATAAATAGTTCAATCAATGGCAATTTCGTGATACAGCCATCTCAATTCATCTTTTTGTTCGGCTGAAACGTTGTGTTTTTCAAGAAGTTTATCAAAAACGTCATATTTATCAAGTTCGTCTAATGGTTGCGTACTGTCGTCATGTGTCAGTACTTCATACAAATATTGTCTGTTTTGAAGTTTTATAATTTCGATTTTTGTATCGTCAGTCATTTCGTTTGCCCACGCTATTAAATCGGGAAAGACATAACTTCCCTCGTAAATAATTTCGACCCAAACGGAACGGTCAGATTTTATAAGTTCTTGCAAACGGTTATAAATGTGGCATTTATCACCTCTTATAGATTCCAATTTTTGAAAATTCGGAATTTCAAGGGTTGTAATATTTGGCGTATTTTCGTTGAAATCAACAATGTAAACAGATTTTTTTTGATTTGCTTCTCCAAAACCCATTGGAATTGGCGAACCCGAATAACGAACGTTCTTTTCTATAACCGATGGAATATGATAATGTCCAAGAGCTACATAATCAAACACTTGCGGAAAAATTTCGCTTCCTACACATTCTATATTGCCTATATATGTTTCTCTAACGCCGTCGTCATCGGTTTTTTTCCCGCCTGCTACCGACAAATGCCCAGTGGCAATAATCGGAATTTTCTCCCCTGTTTCTTTTCTTTTATTATCAGCAATTTCGGCTATTTTTTGGTAATGTTTTTTGATATTTTCTGCTATACGTTTTGAGCGAGCGCCGTATGTTTCGCCTTCTGTGAAGCGGCTAATATCTCTTTCGCGCAAAAACGGCACAATACAAATGATTGCATTAGGTTTTTGGTCTTCGTTTTTTATCACAATTACTTCATCTTCTGTATTTTCGCCGGCATTACCTACAACGCAAACGTTAAGATGCGCAAGAATATCTTTCGGCGCATTAAGAAAAGCGGGCGAATCGTGGTTACCGCCCGCAATAATCACATTTTTACATCCGGCGTTACGAATTTTTAATAGAAAATCGTAATACATTTTTTGCACCACGCTGCTTGGTGAAGCAGTATCAAATATATCGCCTGCAACTATCAGTAAATCAACGGAATTATCCTTAATTGCAGCCTGCAGCCAGCTAAGGAAAGCAGTATGTTCTTCGTGCCTGTCCTTTTTGGAATAAAGCGTTCTGCCTAAATGCCAGTCGGAAGTGTGTAAGAGTTTCATTTACTGTCGTTTTTTGTTTCATTGGCGTCTCAACCTCGAAGCCTCTACCAAACTGCGATTTAACGTTCTTGCTTCCTCGCTGTTTATGCGTCCGTGCAGCCCGTTCGTGTCTATCGGTTCGTAATTATTCAGTCCTGCCCATTCTTTTGCAGCAAGTATCCTTCTACATGCTATTTCTATCTGGGGCCAGTCAAGCAGACAATTTTCTATTGCTGTTATAATTGCTGCTACTGCTACGGGAATATCAGAGGGCATAAGCAGAACATCAACGCCTGCTTGCAGCGCCCTAACTTCCATATCACCCGATTTGAAATGGTCTGCAACGCCTTTCATATTCAACGCATCGGTATAAATCAATCCGTTGAAATGTAATGAATCACGAAGAATTTCAGTCAATACCCGTCGCGAAAGCGATGCCGGCAAGTTGGGCGTACTGTCTAATTTTGGAACGTGTATATGTGCCGCCATTATGCCGGTCAGGTTATTGCTAATCAATTCCTTATAGGGATGCCATTCCAAGGTATCGAGTTCATGGTATGACTGGGTCACTATCGGAAGCGCATAATGCGAATCGACCGCCGTGTTGCCATGTCCGGGAAAATGTTTCGCCGACGTTAGAATTTTTTGCTCTTGCATGCCCGTCATGTATGCTAATGCGCGTTTTGCTACTTCGTGGCTGTCGTCGCCGAAAGAGCGAGTACCTATAACCCTGTTCAGCGGATTATTATTGATGTCTACAACGGGCGCAAAGTTTATATGGATACCCATGTAGCGGCATTGTTTGCCTATTTCCAAGCCCATTTGGTAAATAAGCTCCACGTCCTCAATATTGCCCAAAGTCCTCTGTCGCGGAAAAGAAATCGTACTGTCTAACCTCATGCCTAATCCCCATTCGCCGTCTATGCCTATCAGCAGTGGCGTTTGAGATATTTCCTGGTAAAGGTTAGTTAGCAATGCCTGCCGTAATGGACCTCCTTGAAAAAATATCAAGCCGCCTATGCTATGATTATTGATGAGCCTTGTAATGTCGTCAACGTGGCTTCTTCTGAGATTTGAATAAGCTGCCACAAAAAACAACTGCCCTATGCGCTGGTCGGGAGTCAGACTGTTGAAAACCGAATCTACCCATGTTGAGTATAAGTTATTGAACGGATTTGCTTTATCTTCAATTTCCGGCTGCTCCGCTTCCGGCTCCGGCTCTTCCTCGCAATAAGAACTACGAATATTCTTACCCGACAAAACAACCGCAAGCGATACAATAATAATGAACAAACAAAAAAGAACTTTCTTCATTATTAGATTTTTAGACTTTTAGACAGTCTATCAGTCTATCAGTCTATTTGATTATTCCAATTCTTTCGAGCCATTCAGTTATAGCGGGCTGGCTACCGCTAACATCATCGCGCGACACTCCAAATGCTTCAAGAAAATTAGCATTTGGAGCAAGCTCTTTCAGGTCGGTGATAGTGTTCTGCAATCCGCCGCGCCCAAATGCAATAAAAGGAACAACGGTTTTTCCCGACAGGTCGTAAGAATCAAGAAAAGCCATAACCGGTAGCGACAATGTTCCAAACCAGTTGGGCGAGCCTAAGAATATTACGTCGTAGGCGGCAAAATTATCTATTTTACCTGATAGCGCAGGAAGTTTCCCTTCTTCGCGCTCTCTACCTGCACGCTCGGCAGTAGCGCTAAAATCTTCCGAATAAGGCTCAACCGGCTTCAATTCAAAAACATCGGCGCCCGTAAGAGTTTGAATATGTTCGGATACAAACTTCGCATTGCCCGTGTGTGAATAGAACACTATTAACATCTTAACTTCCGGCTCATTATTGGCTGTCAATGCCTTGATTGCTGCCAGACCCGATACCATGATTGCTAAAATAAGCAATCCTAAAACTAATTTACGATACTTCATTTTTCTAAAAATAAATTATTTACTAAAATCGGCGACAAAGATAATACAATTATTTCAAAAAAAAAAAAATATATGAATAATTATGAATAATTATATTTTTTTATTAATTTTGCGGCGTTGAAATGTAGCTTTGAAATATTATGAAATACATTTTTTTAGTATTAGCCTTATTTTTAGGCGATTTAATTCAAGCTCAGGACAGGGACATAACCCCTCTTCCTTGGAGCAACGGCAAATTGCAGGTTAGCGAAAACCGTCGCTTTTTGCAGCATGAAAACGGAACGCCTTTTTTCTGGTTAGGCGAAACGGCATGGTTATTGTCGTCGCGGCTCAACCGTGATGAAGTAGCGTATTTCATTGGCGAAACAGCCAAAAACGGATACAATGTGATACAGATTTCTATATTGCATAATCTTGATATGATTAATGTGTACGGACATCGAGCGCTTCCCAATGGTTTCGATTTCAGCGATATTGACCGCGAAGGAGAATATAATTATTGGAAACATTTGGACTTTATAGTGCAGCAGGCTGCATCGCGAGGTATATACATCGCTATTGTTTGCGTATGGGCAGGCGCCATAAGGAACATATCACTGGAAGACGTGAGCGTTTATGCTAATTTTCTTGGACAGCGCTATGGCAATCATCCTAATATTATTTGGTTGATAGGCGGAGACGTTCGCGGAGACGTTGCACCGGATAAATTTAAAGCGCTGGCAACCGGCATAAAAGCCCATACTCCGAATCATCTGATGACTTTTCATCCGTTGGGACGCACTATGTCTGCAACATGGTTCCATAACGAGCCCTGGTTGGATTTCAACATGTTTCAATCGGGACATCGACGCTACGGACAACGGCGCGGAGACGGAGATTATCCTATTGAAGACTATACAGAAGAAGATGTCTGGCGATTTGTGGAGCACAGTTTAGCTATGCAACCTCAAAAACCAGTTCTTGACGGCGAACCATCGTATGAAGATATTCCACAAGGATTACACGATTGGAACGAAACGCGCTGGCAGGCAAGCGATGTGAGACGTTATGCCTATTGGTCTGTTTTTGCAGGCTCTTTCGGGCATACTTACGGACATAATTCAACTATGCAAATGTTACGTCCGGGAGTTACGCCGGCGTTCGCAGCCGAAAAGCCATGGTGGGAAGCTATACACGACCCAGGATGTCAACAGATGCAACATTTGAAAAATTTGATGCTCGCTTTTCCGTTTTTTGAGAGAATACCCGACCAATCAGTTATTGCCGGAACAAACGGTATAATGTACGAACGCGTAATTGCTACCCGAGGCAACGATTATATATTAGTGTATAATTATACCAACAGGCGAGTTGAAATTGACACGAGAAAAATATCGGGAGATAAGAAAAAAGCTTGGTGGTATAGCCCCATAAACGGACAAACAGAATACATAGGCGAACTTGAAAACGGAATACATAAATTCAACCGCGATTCAGCATACGGAGCAGGAAACGACTGGGTGTTAATAATTACGGACGCATCAAAAAATTACGTTGAATGAATAACAATAATATTGAAATGTCGGTAGAAATCCGTAGGATTTCGATGTTGATAATCCCGAATAAGCACAGACTTACACCTACCTACTACTCTCTTACCACGACAAAGAAAAGAACGATGCTTCCATCAGATTTTTCAAGCACCTTTGGTGGTACTTGATTTTCTGTTCTTTTTGCTTTTTTTGACGGCGACATACCGATTGTAGCGACGGCTGATTACACTGTGCGCTTCGGCGACAACATAAACGCAGGCACAGCAGCAGGAAGCGTTACAATAGAGGCAACCCCCAACGGAAATTATTTCGGCGAACATACCGAAACGTTCGATATAGCAAAAATACCATATCCATTGCAAAAAGATTTCCATATCACAACGGCAACCGCAGCGGGCGATTATGAATTAGACCTTTTGCGTCCGCATCCGCTTGGTGCAACCTATCCGAGCGTACCCGCTGTATCCCAGGAGTTCTACTTTATTATAGAGGAATTGATAGCAGTAACAGACGGGACATTGCATTTCAGCATATCTTCAACATACCCAGGACGAATGGCAACTATTACTTACCGCATTAGCAACGCCACAAATTACGAACCATTTGATGTTGTTGCCAATATTGAAACTACGTTTAAAAGTAGCCAAAGTATAAACTTCCAACCACCAAATGACATAGTAGAGGTTATCTACGGCGATGAGAATGTTATAATACCGGAATTGGGGGGTTTTTATGGCTCCGGCGCAATTACTTTGTCAAACAGCGATGATGGTGTTGGCTCGCTCGTGTGGAACGTTTTTGAGCAAAGGTATGAATTTAAAATAAACAACGCCGGCACAGCGTATATTACGGCGTCAATAGCAGAATGTGATAATTACCAAAGGGCTACAACACGAACGCCGTTTCAAATCACGGTGGCGCCAAAACAATTGACCTTAAAGGGCGTGGAACATACAAAGGAATTTGACAACACCAATGCAATAGAAGGCGACATAATGTTGTTTTTTGAGCAGGAACTTGAATACGATGATGTTATGGACGATATTATGCCTGTATCCTTGCGTTCTGGTAATTTTCGCTACGAAGGCACAGATGCGGGTACAAGACAAGTCCAACTTTCTCAAGCAGTTTTTGACTTTGGAGGCATAAAAGGGCGGAACTACACAATGAATAGCGCTTCCGGGGTTTTTACCGTTGAAGGTATAACACGAAAGGATATATCTAAACCGGAAGTAAATTTTACAGTTCGTTTTATCCCTGAATATCCGTGGAGTACTTGGATGTACAGCGGCAAACCACTAATGACCGATATTCGAATTAGTGATTTGGGTCAACCCCACGCCGACGGTTTGCCGGTAACGTACGAATTTTCTTTGTCAGATAACGTCTTCCCCGGAACGGCAAGCGTGGATATTATCGGCAAAGAAAACTTCAAAGGAAAGCGCTCGTTTTACTTTGAGATTATGCCCAGAAGTTATTTCTTCGACCTTCAAAATGCAATGTATCTCCAGTTGGGTGAAAACGGTTATTTTTTACAAGTTTATCGCGGCACAGTACCTGATGATATACTACCAACTCCTCCCGTTACGGCGAGGGGCGTACGGCTCAATGATTTCCCTCCATATATATACGAAGATGTACCGGGCTTTCTTGAATGGATAAACCCCGCTACCGGCGAGCCGGCTACAGACGCCGTCCTTGCAAATGCGCTGCCCGGCGAAAGAGTAACCCTCATCGGACGTTTCACCCCCGATGAAAACTACCCGACAAACAGTAACTACAGGCGCGAACATCACGATACTCCGGTAGAATTTCGCATTGAGTATACAGAATATTTGCAGACCATTGAATTTGAACACCCCGTGTTAG
>Ga0099364_10006949_pt1 | contig 16302 bp, 14 predicted proteins | sample TergutTh196P3_FD_73070 | JGI IMG/M metagenome (GOLD analysis project Ga0099364, IMG submission 73070) | Microcerotermes parvus P3 segment gut microbial communities from Pointe-Noire, Republic of the Congo - Th196 P3 | ecosystem: Host-associated > Arthropoda: Insects > Digestive system > Gut ...
TCAGCGTGTCGATTGAGCCGTCAGCGCCAATATCCGCTTCCGCTACGGCGTCGTACTCCAGCATGATTTCCACAATATCGCTCAAATGTTCTTCGTACAAGTCAGCCGATATGATTTCGGCGGGAATATCGTCAGGATAGATGATATAGTTGCCCGACGTTGTTTCCCGCGCGCTTGTCGCTATGATGTATTCGGCGGCTTTTTCGAGATTAGCTTTTATGTCGTCCGTCATTCCCTGACCTCCCGTTCCTTGTTTTTCTGAGCGTCCGGCTGCCCCTGCCGCGCCGCTTTCTGCTTTCCGGCTTCAAGCCGCTCCATCAGCGTCGGCTTGGTTTTGGGCGCGTCAGATCGGCGGCTGTTCTGCTCGGCTTGTACCGCTCTGGAGAGTTCCATCAGTGATATGGGCTTGCCGGATTTGGCGTCAGCCTCCAGTTCCGCCACGGACGCGCCGGTATATTCCTCCTGCCTTGTACCAACTTGGGACAAGGCGGAAGTTTCCTTTGCGGGATTATTAACCACGATTGACCGTTGGCTTTCATCGCCGAGGAATCCGGCTAGTTCCACAAAGCCTACGCTGTCAACATAATGCGTGGAAATATCGCTGTTGTACTTCAAGACCACGACGTCGCTGACGGAGAGCGAATGTCCCGTAAAATCCGCAGGGTGGTTGTTGTTGAAATCCGCGTAAATGCGGTTTAGGAGGGGGTAACGGTCTGTGAGGAACTCAATCCGCTCCGCAAAAGGCGCGGAGTAGACGAGTTCATAGTTTCCCCGTATTACTTCCAGTCCGAGCGCTTCCATTTCGCGCATGGGCGTGAACCGAAAATCCCGCGCGTCGTCTATGTCGCGGCGTATCTGGTAAATCCCGAACCTGTTCCCGTTGCCGTAAAGGAAGTCAGCTTCGCGCCTGCCCTCGGCGTTCGCGGCAACCGCCAACTGCGCCGCCCGGATGGGCGATACCTCCCAATCGGCGTGTGTAATGCCGCAAAATCCATCGCTGCTGAAGGTTATGATCTCATCGCGGTCAAGCGCGAGCGCCTCGGTATTGTCGGGGTAGAGCAAATATATCGGATTGTCGGAATCAAAGAGTTCCACAGCCCTGCCGACAGACAGAGGGTGCATATCCGTTTCCATGTAGCCGTACTCGTTCATATCCGCGGCCGTCAATGTTGGGTCGGGCAATGACATATCCAGTTCCGCTGCTTTTCGCATATCGGCATCAGGCGCGGGGAAAACCTTGTCTATTGCTTCTTTGACGCTCGGAGTGAAGAAGTGCGGGGCTTCTGCCGCAGGCATACCGGGCAATGGCTTGAACCCGAACGCCCAAGTGTCGGGCGACTGCGCCGTGGCTTCGATTTTTGCTATGACGGACTCCGGCATTTTCTTGTCATAAATGGTCACTTCGCGCTCGGTCGATATATGGGCGACGGTGGCGTAATCGCCGTTTGATTCATCCAAGCGGTTCCATACTGTTATCCCGTTGCCGAGGAACCCGTATCCGAGTTCGTATTGCTTTTCAGCGTATTGCCGGTATGCCGCCTCCGCTAACGGTTTCAACTCGCTTTCAGGCACGTTAAAGAGGTTTTCTACGCCGAGCTTGCCAAGCGTGTCCCGGCATTTGCCGGCGTCGGCCTCGTTGGGGATCACGAAAAATGTCAGGTAGTCCGTATAGCCCTCGGCAAACGTGAAGTTGACGTCATTCGCTTTCAACTCAGCGGAAACATCCTTAACGTATGCGTTCAGTATGGCGAATTGGCGGATAAACTTTCCGTCATCATTATATCCGGGCAGATAGCGCGGCTTTTCACCTTGTATAGTGGATACATCCGCGTCATCGCTTAGAAAAATGGCGTTGCCGTCCGTGTCAAAGGTGATTTGTGTGGTTTCGCCGTCGATTTCCATGTTTGCCTTGACATGCATATACCCCTGCTGCCCGATGTTCTCAAACCACTGCGCCGCAAAGCTGTTGATGGATTCCCGCAGCCCCCTGATGCTTTTTTCATTTCCGTTTCCGTCAACGCAATTCCAAAGCCCGTCCGCGTCGTAGACCTGATACAGCGGCGGGATGCTCTGCTGATACTCTACGGCGGTCATTGTGCCGTTTACATCATTGATAACCTCAAACACGACCATCGGGTCATAGCAGAGGTCGCCGTTCAATGTGTAGGTGTGCATGACCGAGAGAAGGTGGCTGTTGAGCCATTCTGCCGAAAGCGGCATCATGCCTTCTCCCGCTTCAAGCCGCAGATAGCTATACTCGCGGCTCATTATCTGCGGGAACAGTTCGGAAAATTTGTCGAACAGTTTATGTTCCGTGGTGTCAGTCCGCTCCATCGGGGACACGGTATGAGCTACTGGCATACTTGCGCCACCGTCATCCTTTTCCGCGCTTATATTAGCGGAACCCGTCTCTTTTGCGGCTACTGGTATCGCTGCCGGGTTTGCCTGTTCCGACTGCTGTTCGCCGATGGCGAAAGTAATATCGCGGTCTTTGGCTATTTCACGGAATTTGCCGTCAATCGCGTCTATCAGTTCCGCCGCCGCTTTGCGGATGGTGTCGAGGGATGCGTTGAGTTCCTTCAATTCGCGCCCTTTGCTCCATTCCGCGATATACCCAAAACTGTTAGCGCCGGTTTCTATGTTGAAATGCGCCGATATGGTAAAAGCGAGGCTCTCGGCTTCGACCTCTTGGGTGCGGCGGTCTTTGGGTTCGGCTTTTTCGTCCGTCAGCCGCAGTGATTCGATGTCGTGCAGCTTTGCGTGGGCGATCTCATGTATGACGGCGCAAACCGTCTGTATCTCGCTCATGCCCTCGCGGATAGCTATCTCCTTACCGAAACGGCAAACGCCGTCCATTTCGGGTGGCAAGGCTTCAAACACGATGGGGAGCGGCGAGACGGCGCGGAGCGCGTCCATGAACGCTTCGTACTGCTCCACGTTGCCAGTAAGGTCTTGCGCCAGAGTAGGGAGCGGCTTGCCGTCGGTCTGGCTCAAATCAAAGACAGTTACGACGTTGAACCGCGCCAACTGCCGCTCGGTGTATTCGATGACCGGCATACCGTTTTCGTCAAGGATCGGCTGCCGCGTGTCGGGGTCGAGCTTTTCCTTTTCCTCGCGTTTGGTGAATGGCACGGGCGCGAGTATTTTTATCCCTTTTTCGCCTTTTTTGACATGACGCCCGAATTTTGTCTGCCATGACCGGAATCCGGCGACTTTGGAGGCGTTGGGCTTCTGCATGTGGATAAGCTGAATATTGCGTGTGCTGTAGCTGTGAAAGCGCGACATGGTTTTCAGATACTCCGTATATGCCTCGCTATTGAACAGGTCTTTAACGCCCTGTTCCAGTTTTGAAGTCAGTTCTTTGACTTGCGATGTGTCGGCCATTTACTTTATTCCCTCCCATCATGCTTTTTCGGCTTGTCGCCGCGATTGTCTTTTTTCGCTGCATCGTTCATGGCTGCTTTTTGCTTTGCGCTGTCGAGTTTTTCCTGCAATGTGGGCTTTTTCGCGGGGCTTGGCTTTTGCTTGTCTTGTTCCGCGTCTTGTTCCACAGAAACATCCCGGCTTGACTTGAAGCACCTAATGTTGTATTGCACTCTTTCTGAAAACTCGTCAATCGCTTCAAGGTAGTCATTCGTATGCCCCGTAAAAATGTTGTTGTTGCCTAAATCGTTGTAGTATGGCGTATATCTGTTCTCGACAACCATGTAGCGGTGTTCGGCATCCGGGTTCTCGGAAAGGATAATGTCGCTCTGGTTTACGCTTATCTTGTTCAATTCCTTATACTCGCCGGGCGTCTGCCGTTCGGGTTCGGGTTTTTCCACTTGGATGTGCAGGCGGTCACGGACGGCGCTTTCTATCCGGTCTATCGCATCGGCTGCCAAATCCTCGTTATATTTCCAATCTTCGCGTTCAGTTGTCATGTCAAGCGGACACATTTCGGCGAGCGCGGCGAGCGGACGCTCAAGCGTGGTCAGATAGTCTGTGGCCTCATGGGAAAATGCGCCGACATTATCCTTGAAGAAGTTGGCAAGCGCGTTAATGCGCGATGTATCCCTATCGGAGAAAATGTCGATTACCGATTCGAGATAGACGCGAATGCTCAATACCTTGTCATATACGCTTGGGTAACTGCCACCCGCGAAGTCTTTGCCGGAAAACACCAAGGCAAGCGGGTCTTGCGTCGGTACATCCTCAACCCAATCGAATTGCTCACCGTATTGGTTTTGCGTATGATCGCCGTGCCAACCGCCGTGGCTGTCGCGGTAAATAATGAATGGCTCGGTTGAGCCGCTCTGCACGTCGGGCATTATTCTATTGATTGCTCCGCTAAAGTCCATTCCTGTCACCTTTCCCTTTCTAATGCGGGTTCGCAGCCGTCCACCGGGACGGCGTTGCGCTCCGCTTCTTTTTTGTAATGCTCCAGACGGTCATGGAGCGTTTTTTTCGCGTCTGTGTCGTCTTTCAAATCGTTATTACCTATGATGCCGTCAATGTTGTTGTAGTTGCTTTCCACGCTCATTTCCGCGCTTTTGAGGTAATTTGAGAGCGAAAAGTCCTTGCCTTGCCGTTGGCGCGTGTATTCATGCGACATTTTCAGCCCTCCCATCTTCGCTCACGGGGACGCAATAACCGTAAGCGGTGAATATCCCGCCTTCCGCCGCCGCAAGCCTACGCCCATACTCAGCGCGGTCTATGCTCTGTACGGGATGTACGATTGCCATGTGCGGCGAGCCGAGATGGGCGATGCCTAACTGTTCTGGTGTATGGATGTTTCTGTAGATTTGTTCTTTCATTCGTGCTTGTCCTCGCTTTCATTTTTGTGATAACAAAAAAGCCGTCCAATTTGCGAACGACGTTGTTATGGCAAATGCTTGGAAATTGTGCTATAATGCGGCTTGCGTAGTTTTTCTTATTATGATTTGAAACTATATGATTATCGTTAAGGGATGTGAAACGGTTGCTAACATGGGATAATATATTGGCTAATGCGATTGCTTTTTCCAAACGGTGGAAAGACGGGAAGAACGAAGAAGCGCAATCGCAGTCTTTTACGACCGATTTTCTCAATGTATTCGGCGTGGACGACCCTGAAGCGATTGGTGATTTTGAGTACAAAGTGCCGCTGTCCGCAAATAAAACGGGCTATATTGACTATCTCTGGAAAGGACAGATCGCAATAGAGATGAAGTCACGCGGCAAGGACTTGGCTGCGGCTTTTGAACAGCTAAGGGAGTATATGACGCATCTGCCTGAAACTGAGATTCCCGATCTGTGGATGGTGTGTGATTTTGAAAACATACGGCTAAACCGCCGCTCAACAAATGAGTTTTACAGCTTCAAGACAAAGGATTTACGCAAGCACATAAAGCGGTTTGCTAATATCGCCGGCTATGCTACGGAGCGCGCCCGCGAGGATCAGATTGAAGTCAACATAAGAGCCGCAGAGAAAATGGCGAAGCTGCACGACGCGCTGAGGGCTTCCGGTTATGAAGGGCATGACCTTGAGATTTATCTTGTGCGGCTTCTTTTTACAATGTTTTCCGATGACACGGGGATATTCCCGAAAGACAGCCTTTTGAGCTATATCGAAAGCTCCAATCCTGACGGCTCGGATTTATCTGACCGTATCGGGCGGCTTTTTGATGTTTTGAATATGCCTGACGATGTTAGGGCGAAACGCACTCTGCTATCTGATGAGTTGAAGCAATTCCGCTATATCAACGGCAAACTCTTTGCAGATAGGCTCCCGCCAGCCGATTTTGACGCTAAAATGCGTCAGACGCTCTTGGAGTGCATAAACTTCGATTGGAACAAAATAAGCCCCGCCATATTCGGCGCTATGTTTCAAGGAGTCATGGATAAAGCCAAGCGGCGCGAAATGGGGGCGCATTACACCAGTGAAGATAATATTCTGAAACTTATAAACCCGTTGTTCCTTGATGGGCTTTGGCAGGAGTTCGACCGCGTAAAGACTGACCCCGCCGCGCTTGACCGGTTCCATGATAAAATCGCCCGGCTAAAATTTCTCGACCCCGCCTGCGGGTGCGGCAACTTTCTTATTATCACATATCGGGAGCTTCGCATATTGGAGCTTGAACTATTGAAAATGAAAGTCGGCAGCAATCAGATGATTCTCGACATTACGCCGATGCTAAAAGTCAGCGTGGAACAGTTTTACGGAATAGAGTATGAGGATTTTCCATGCCAGATAGCGCAGGTGGGGATGTGGCTGACCGACCATCAGATGAATCTCCGCGCATCCGAACAGTTCGGGACATATTATGCACGGTTGCCCCTGATGCAGAGCGCGACGATTGTGTATGGAAATGCGCTACGGATTGATTGGGAAGATGTTGTCCCGAAGCGGGAGCTTTCGTATATATTAGGGAATCCACCATTTATCGGGAACAACAATCTGACTTCCTCGCAGCGCGAGGATTTAGCCCCTTTTTTTCCCAAGAACAAAACGATGGACTATGTTACTGCATGGTATGTAAAGGCCGCAGATTTCACGAGAAATACTATGATAAAGTCTGCCCTTGTATCAACAAACTCAATCACACAGGGCGAACAAGCCGCTCTGCTTTGGAAACCGTTATTAAACAGCGGCATATATATCAATTTCGGTATTCCCTCTTTCGTGTGGAGCAATGAAGCAAAAGGGAAAGCGGCTGTCCATTGCGTGATTGTGGGCTTCAGTTATCAGAAACCCGATACGATTATTAGCCCATATCTGATTGAAGGATCGGGCGTGGTCATTGAAAGCCGAAGTAAACCTTTGTGCGATGTACCGCAAATCCAAAAGGGCAACCAACCCACGGACGGCGGGAATCTGATTATCGAGGCAACCGATTTTGATGAGTTTATAGCTCGTGAGCCACTTGCCATAAAATACATAAAACGACTGATTGGCGCGGTGGAGTTTATCAACAATAAAGACCGTTATTGCTTGTGGCTCGTTGATGCCAATCCTGCTGATTTACGGAAAATGCCGCTTGTCATGGAACGTGTGGAGAAGTGCCGTCAGATGAGGCTATCAAGTCCGGACGCAGGTACCCGTAGGCTTGCTGATACGCCAACTCTCTTCCGGGAAACATATAATCCCGCAACGTATATTGTTGTCCCATCCGTTTCCTCGGAACGTCGGCGATACATACCTATTGGATTTCTAAACAGTGACACGATACCGACAAATCTTGTCTTGATAATCCCGGAGGCTACGCTTTATCACTTTGGCATTTTGACATCTAATGTGCATATGGCATGGACTCGTGTGGTCTGCGGAAGGCTCAAAAGCGATTACCGATATTCAAAAGACATCGTTTATAACAATTTCCCGTGGCCAGACGGAACTGACGAACAAAAGATGGTTGTCGAAAATGCTGCTCAAGCTGTGATTGATGCACGGAAACAATTCCCAGAGAACAGCCTTGCCGATCTATATGACCCGCTTTCGATGCCGCCTGAATTGCTTAAAGCTCACCGCAATCTTGACCGCGCTGTTATGAAATTGTACGGATTTACGGCGCAGAACACGCCTTCGGAAGCTGCTTGCGTGGCTAAACTAATGGAGTTGTATCAGCAATTATCGAATGAAGAAAACAAAAAATAATAAATTACTATGGACAAAACAATCATTCATGTTGATATGGACGCTTTCTACGCCGCCGTGGAGGTGCTTGACAACCCGGAGCTACGCGGCAAGCCGCTGATTATCGGGGCGATGCCGCATGAGCGGGGCGTGGTGTCCACTTGCAGCTACGAAGCCAGAAAGTTCGGAGTCCGCTCCGCAATGAACATAAAAGAGGCTTACCGCCTCTGCCCGCACGGTATCTATATGCACCCCAACCCGCACAAGTACAAGGCTGCGTCAGACAGGATACATGAGATATGGCTGACATACACGGATTTAGCGGAGTTCATATCGCTTGACGAAGGTTTCCTTGACGTTACCGGATCAGCAGCGCCTTTTGGCGGGGCGGCTAAAGTCGGGCATCTTATCAAGGAGAGGACAAAAGCCGAAACCGGGCTGACTTGCTCAGTCGGGCTTGGGTATTCCATGATGTCGGCGAAACTGGCAAGCGAGGAAATGAAGCCGGACGGCTATTTTGAGATACCGGACCCGGACGCGCTGAAAGCCCTGATCATGGATCGAAGCGTGAGGATTATTTACGGCGTAGGCCCCAAAACCGCGCAGATATTGAACGACGCGGGGATAACCACCGTCCGGGGCATACTGAGCCGCAAGCAGGAGGTTCTCCGGCTGCTCGGCAATCACGGAAAGCAAGTGGTTGATTTAGCGGACGGTATTGACAACCGTAGCGTGACGCCGTATTTTGAATCCGTGGCAAAATCCCTCGGCAGGGAGCATACTTTCCAAAAAGACATAACAGATTTCAGCTACCTGAAAGACGCGCTCCGGCTAATCGCGAGGGAACTGAGCCTAAAAATCCGCTTCGATGGGATATACGCCCGCACCGTCACTTTGAAAGTCAAATACGCGAACATGAAACAGATCACGCGCTCGAAAAGCGGCGATTCCGTGCAGAACGCAAAGGATATATACGAGATTGCGGCGGCAATGCTCGACAATGTGGAAAAGCGCCCCATACGCCTTATTGGGATCACCATCAGCGGCTTCGCGGACACGGACTACCGGCAAATGACGCTTGACGATATGGGCGACGCAAACAGGAGTGGGCGCAAAGAAACCCTGAACAGCACTTTGCTTACATTGCAGCGCAGATACGGCGGGGATATTGTCAAGACAGGCAATGAGATGATCGCCGAAAAACGCTTTGAGCTTGATTTTTCGGATGAAACATATAAAAACGATAAGGAGTAACAGAAAACATGAACGAAAACAAAGACAACATCCCGAACGGCGGTGAAGAACCCGAAGGCGCGGCTAAAGTGAAATGGCCTGCGTTCGTGGAATCAAGCGCGGTAGATTTTTTCATGGGCTATAAACTGGAAAAGATGCAGATTGAGGACGGGAACGGCAACAAGGCGAAACTCAGCTTAACCAAAGACAACGAGATTCGTGTGGAGTATTCGTCGGTGACGATTCTATAGCCATCATAGTGAAGCGGGCGGCAGATCGAAACCTGCCGCCCTTATAATATTTGCACTCACTTTTTCCCGAAATCCAATCTGAAATTAACGTAGCCGTCGCCGGTGTCGTCGAGGACAACAGTGGCGTCATACTTTTTCCCGGTCTTTTCCGAAAATAGCCCTTTGAGCGCGACGCGCCCATCTTTTAAGAGAGCGGCGACAATGGCTGCGGTCAGCGGCTTCTTTTTCGCCGCCCAAAACTTGGATGCTTTCCAAACCTTAAAGCCGCATGAATGTTTGTCGCAGAAGAACCCCTTTTTACCCTCGCGTACAGGCGAGCCGCAACGTGGGCAGACGCCAAGGCTTTCATTTTGTGGCTTATCGCCGCCAAACAGCCCCATTAGTTCAGGCTTCGGCGCGTTGTTTTCCGCGACAAGCGCCTTTGTGAACGCGGTGATGCCGTCCATAAACTCTTTTTCCGGCAACTCCCCGCGCTGAACCATCAAGAGGCGGTTTTCCCATTCCGCAGTGAGTTTCGGCGAGGTCAGCGCATCGGGCAGTACAGCGACTAAACTCTTGCCCTTGTCCGATGGGATGATATTCTTCTTCACGCGGTCGGCGAAACCGGTCTTGACGAGTTTTTCGATGATCGCGGCGCGGGTGGCCGGTGTGCCAAGCCCCTTGCGCTCTACATCGTCGTCCGTTTCCTCCGCGCCCGCGTTCTCCATAGCTGAAAGTAAAGTGTCCTCGGTATATGGGCGCGGCGGTGTGGTCGAGCCTTCTTTTATGGAGGCGGCAACGCTGTCAAAAGTCTGGCCTTCTGACAGTCCGGGCAGGGCGTCTCCACCCTCGCCGTCCTCATCTTCCCCGGCTTCGGGCTTGTTTCTGAGCGACGACTTGAACGCCGTGTCAATCGCTTTCCAACCATCCGCTATAATGGTTTTGCCCTTTGCGGTAAAGACGTGTCCGCCGCAGTCCAGTAACGCCGTGACCGCTTCAAATATGTGCGTCGGCGCTGTAGCGCAGAGCAGGCGGCAAGCAACGAGGTTAAGGATGTCGCACTCGCCGGAGGGAAGTGCGGATATGTCTGTGGCGGTCATGCCGATGGTCGGGATGATGGCATGGTGGTCTGTGACGCGCTTGTCATCTATGAGCCTGTCAATGTCAGGCGCAAAATCCGCGCCGTCCTTGTATTCCATGTCCTTTTGAATCCACTCTACCACCGCGCCCGCCGTGCCGCGCATATCGCTTGTAATATAGCGGCTGTCAACGCGGGGATATGACAGGATCGCCTTTTCGTAGAGTGATTGAGCGTAGTCCAAAGTCTGCTGCGCGGTGAACCCGAAAAGCCTGTTAGCCTCGCGCTGGAGGGTCGTTAAATCGTATAACTTCGGCGGCGCGGCGCTCTTTTTCTGATACTCCACCGAACGGACAACGGCGGCTTTTCCGTCGCAGTCGGCGCGTACCGCTTCGGCTTCCTGTTTATCTTTCGTTTTCTCGCCGCTTGCGGTCAGGCTGTCTATGTCGATGTTCACCATGTAAAACGGCTCCTTAACGAACGCTGCAATATCGGCGTCGCGCCCCACAAGCATGGCAAGCGTCGGGGATTGTACGCGCCCGACTCCTAATGTAGAGTGGTAAAGCACGGAAAGAGTCCTCGTCATATTGATCCCGACCGTCCAGTCTGCGCGTTCCCGGCAGGACGCTGCGGCGTAAAGATTGTCATATTCCTTGCCGTCCGCGAGGTTGTCAAACCCCGTCATAATCGCCGCGTCCTCCATGCTGCTGATCCATAGGCGGAAAATCTTCTTGTTGCATTTGGCGTGGATATAGGCGCTTTTGAATATGTTCTCGCCCTCACGTCCGGCGTCACAGCCATTTATGACGTACTCCACGTCGGCGCGGTTCATCAGGTCTGTCACGATTTTAAGCTGCGCCTCCTTGCCTTTCGCCGGGACGTGTTTCCAATGCTCCGGGATTATCGGCAAATCGGCGTACCGCCATTTGGAGTAATCCCCATAAGCGTCAGGCGCTGCCAGTTCGAGCAAGTGTCCGGCGCACCAAGAAACGATGTAGCCATTGCCGACAAAAAAACCGCCCTTGCGCTCATTGGCGTCAAGGACGGCGGCGATGGATTTTGCGACGGATGGTTTTTCGCAGATTACGAGTTTGTATGTGGACATGACTTGTCCCTCCTTTGATTTTGTTGGTGATATTTGGGTGTGGCTATGGTATACTCGCTTGGTAATGTTAAACATTAAGGGAGAAATTGGTGCAATGTTAGTTCACGCAACAAGAAAACTCGCAGACTGGATAGAAGCCAAAGCCTTGCCAGAAGCACCGGCAGAATATGACTTGTTCCAATCGTGGCGAGCTAACTATATCTACGAGGACGGTGAGGAGTTTATCGTCTTTATGCACGAAGCGACACGCTACGTTATTATGATAAACAGGCCGAGCGAAGCATATAGCGGTAATCTTGCGGAAATGTTCTTTGACGTTTTGAGGCGCACCATGCTTGCGGAAAATGTAAACCCCGCCGTCATAGAGCGTTTTATCAAAGAATGCGGCGAAATCGAATATGTCCGTAACGTCGGGAAACGGGATACCGCGTACTTGAACAAAGCGGTGAGCAATGTCTGGTTCGGGACGCGCAATTTCAAGGAAAGTGCGGCGATAAGCCTACCTGCGTCACATCTGAATGTTGACCCGATTGAAAACTATAATTACCGTGACCGCAAAAGCCCCGCCGAAAAACTGTATGAACTGCTTGAAAAATACGGTTTGCCTGTGCGCTTGGGTAAAGCGTTTGACATAACTGTGCGGTTGGCTCTTGAAGGCGGCGACGCCGTTCGTAAACTTCGCGTGTCGCCCAACATTACATTTGAGCAGTTGCACCGCGTTCTGCAAAGCGCGTTTAACTGGAAAGACAGCCATTTGCATAAGTTTGGCCTTTTCGCTGAATGGCGCGAAAGCTATAACGCGCGGCCTGATGTCGAGTTGGTAACGGACATAAGGCCGGGGGAGCAAAGCGCGGGTATTCGCTCCGTATTCAATGTTACATTGTCGGATTATATGCCGAAGTACCGCAAGGTTCTCTATACTTACGACCTCAGCGATGATTGGCGTCATTACATTGAACTTGACGCGGTTATTGACGAGTGCGATGAAATACTGCCGAGATTGCTGTCCGGCGAAGGCGACGCTCCCCCCGAAGATGTGGGCGGTATCGGCGGGTTCGCGGAGTTTCTGAGCATAATAGACGACCCAAGCCATGAGGACTATCAGGATAACATCGAATGGGCAAAGGCGCAGTTTTGGCAAAGATTTGATTATGAACAGGCTTGGCGTTACGTAAGAACCAGCTTGATTTGGTAAAGAGTTATTGCGAAAAGCGGACAATGGGGTTGAGGCGATCCTTGTTGGCGGCATTTCAATTTCCAGAAACAGCATAGAAAAGCAAGCCGAATTGCAGGCTTGCAGAGTAATGTGTATGAAAGACAGGAGATATGAGCAATGTTTGAAAAATCAGCTACAAATTACTTCGTTCTAAGGTACGACATCAGCGAAGAAATAGCCGGCGAGAAAAATGTGAGCCTATATGCCGAGATAAACGATACTCCCGAAATCCCCAAAGATGGCGCGTATCAGTTAGACATCTTTATTGCGATTCATCCGATTGGCATAAGGGAGTATGTGGTAGGGCTGATCTTTGGAGAAAAATCATGGAGCCGCGCAGAGATTGAGAGTTTTGTCGATTCAATAATCGAAGGGCAAGTTAATAATGGTTTTGACGAACTGGTCAAGATGCTGCTCCATTGCTCTGCCGTGATAGAAGCGCACCCATACCAACCGCACGAACACTAAGACGCGCCACCTCGTTAAGTACGCCAGCTTATTGTTTGATTTCCTGCTATGCCGCCCTATCTACCGGTTTAAGTGACTGCGTGTAACGTAGCCTATGTACTTATCGTAACATTCAAGCATAGTTTCAGAGAATTGATGGGGCAGGTGCTTATTCAAGCCGTTGCCGTTTAGCATGGCAAAAGCGGCGACATCCGCGAAAGCCTCTTGTTTCAAGTATATTGTGTCCAATCCTACGTTGAGGGCTTCGTTAAATTCATCGAATTTATCTGGTATTATATCCACATCCCCGGTCAGCGCCAAGTGCAGCGCGTGTCCTATCTCGTGGGCGAAAATGAACACCCTGTCGCACGGTATAACTTCGCGGGGGTGGTAAACGAAGATTACCGACTCACGGCTGCCGGGGGAGGCGGACATTCCGCACTCGCAGTTATATACCGCATGGGAGTGGTTGAAAGACACTATCTTCAAAGGCTTTTCAGGCGCGATAATATCCATCATGCCGAATTTGCTTTGAGCGTTATCCAATACCGCGTTCATTTCGGCTTCAGTTACTATATCTTCCATTGGTTCGGAAAATTCATTCAGTTTTTTCAGCAGCTTTTTCAGCCCGTCGCGGATAATGTCCGCTTCTGGCGACACTTGGATATATGCCGGTATCATTACGATGGGGGCGGCGTCAGGCGGGATGAACACAACATTTTTGTCCTGCGCCGGGTGAGGGTATAAATACTGGCTGCCCCCGATTATGATTGCCTCAAAAAGCTGGCCGTTCATACGTTTTTTGTACTTCGGGTATGCGCTTGCAAATTCAAGAATCGACCTTACCACGGCTTTTAGCTCATCAAGGGATTTCACATACGCTATTTTGTCAACCAGCCCGTCCGCTATTTTCTCCCCGCTGATTTTAATTTTCGCTTTGTTTTTATCATGTTTGTCCATAATGGCAACTAACTCTCCTGACTGCTGCTTTTCCGCCGAGCTTTCTGCTCCGCTTTTTTATTGCGTTTCGCTTCAATCTCGCGCAACCAGACTTTCACGGGCGCTTTCCACGGCTGGCTCTTGTTTGGAATATTCTTTATCAGGCTTTTGGGATTCAACCCCAGCTTCTTCGCAAGCTCAATGTCCTCGGCGTTCAAGTGGCATTTTTTCTTGCACTCAGCCCATAATTCATTGCTGTATGCCATTTCTTGCGCTCCGTTTCTTGCATTTGCTGAAGTCAATCATTTGCCAATTCCTCCAGATACGCCCTCAACTCGGAAGCGGTTAAAGGATTCAAAAAACCTTCGACTTCCCTGTGTTTGATAGTAAAAAACAAATCTTCCCAGTGTTTTTTCAAGCCAAACCAGTTATCGTCCGATGCGTCTTTCCTGTAAATCTCCAACAACTCGTAAAAGACCCGCAATTCCCCCGGCAGACCCAGCATCCCGCTGAAATCTTCCGGCTTATATCTGTAAGTGCCGTTCATAATATCCCGCATCCTTCCTGCACATAAAGCATTAACATCATCAAGGCAACAAAGTCGTTCGCGTTTGATTTTGCAGCCAGGTCAGTAGCCCAATCGAATAAAATCTTTCCTACCGCTCATTATACGCCATATACCGCATGGATTCAAGATTTTCCTTTTTCCGTTCTTATGCAACTCATCAAAAACTATTTAGACAGCTATACAGTTCTCTTCTCTAATTCCTATTCACCATTGAGTTGCTGCATCTCCTGCGTCGATGCTTTGCTGTGGGAAATCTCCTTTATTCTGACGATACAAAGAGGACTTTTCAGTAGTCCAATCATATCCTTTCATTTTACCGCTGCGCAGTTTAGAAATTCGGTAGGTATCGAAGTATAAACCTTCTATGCCGTATGCAAGCGGTGAAATATCAAACGAAACAGAGTAACTATTACCAGGAAAAGTCCTCAGCATCAACGATTGAAGAACATCGTCAACTACTTTGAAAGAGGTATTTCCCGAGGCTCTAAACCCGTACGGGTTTAAAGCCTCCTTGAATTTTGACTTGTATATTTTTTGATAGCGAGTTCATGATTGATTAATTCCTGTTGTGGTGTTGTGTCCACCGCTATTTTGATCTGTTATATTAATAAAAAACTCTCAGTTGGTATCAAGGACAAACCCTGTTTCAATAAGTCTTACTGCTAAGTCCTCAGGTAGGAACAGCATCAGCATTTCATAGAATACAGGATTATTCTCAACCTCAACACCATTCACGACTATCTTGCCATTTCCGCTCCACATAGCTACATCGAACACATTGCGTCCATTTTTGTTTTCAAACACATAATACATCCGGACATCCTCTCGAAAATCGTTTCCCGTAGAAAAAGAGCTAGCTTCAATAATCTGCATAAGCAAGCCGCTGTGTTCCTCTAACCTGCTGCCATCAACAACGGTTGTATAATCGTATCTACCATCTTTATACCATTCAAGGCTCCAAGGCATGGGGGTTAATGTGAGTGGATCCATAAAGTAAATTCTCAAATATAGGTCTGAAAGTCTCCCTCGCTCTATTTAATGCGTTAATGCTGGGCGCATGTAATTTGCTCCCAAAAAAAGCATTACTATAGTTCCTATAATCACAATCACCGATATGTAAAATGATTTTCTTTTACGTAGTTTCAAAGCCAACACGCTCTCCGATCTATCGTATCCTTCCAATCGGTTTTTCTTTCTAGTTTGCATATTCAACGGGCGATACTACTCCTCACCAGCTTGTTTGACTTCGATAACTCTTTGCAGAGGATATGGGATTGGTTCACCGGTGAGTTCTGATATTTCCCAATTCCTATTCCCGTCAAATTTTATAAATGTCAACCCCGTTGTTTCGCCATAAACCCAAATGTCATTGTTTTCTCCCCAACAGGCATATGCGAATCCAACTTCTTCTATTGGGATACTCTCGAGCCCTCGAGATATTGATACATCATGTCCAGGGGTTTTAGAAATCTCGATAATAGAAACAAGATTACTTCTTAAACGCCCATCGTTTCTCTGTGAATAAGACAATCGCAAACTTTCATCATGAGGCGAAGGAATACCCCTTGTAGTACCAAGACTCCACAATGTCACCAAACTTTTTCTGTAATCATTCTGTTCGTCAAAAATAAGCCCCACTCTATTGTAGAAATTCTCATGAGCCCATAACTCAGCTAATTCTATAGCAATATCTGCCCTTTTTCCGTCTTTTTCCTCAATAGAATCATACAGCCTTTTAAAACTATCCTCGGTAATAGTGATGTCCCACCCCCCGCTTCGGTTCATACAGAAAATCGCAACAATGTTGTAATCAAGTTCCTGTCTCTTTAGAAATAGAAATATCTCAAACACTGCGTACACTTCAATTGGTTCAGGCACTCTTAGAAAGCGGT
>Ga0099364_10006950_pt1 | contig 16299 bp, 12 predicted proteins | sample TergutTh196P3_FD_73070 | JGI IMG/M metagenome (GOLD analysis project Ga0099364, IMG submission 73070) | Microcerotermes parvus P3 segment gut microbial communities from Pointe-Noire, Republic of the Congo - Th196 P3 | ecosystem: Host-associated > Arthropoda: Insects > Digestive system > Gut ...
AGGACTCCGTTCTGCTGGTGGAGGGGCATCCTCCCCCCAGATTTATGGGGGGGGGAGGGGGGGGAAATAAAAGTAGAGCTATAAAAAGTGAGCAGCTCTATCATAATCTATTAAAGCTTGATGTCCCCATTGTAGGTGTGCTTAGAGAAAATAAGTTTTTTTTTAATATCTTGACTATAGATAAAGAGGATATGCCTTATATTTCAGAAAGCATTGCTAGGTTAATTTCGAAATTTGATTTGTAGGGAACTAATTTATGGAAAAGTCATTTGCGTAGTGGCGTATTGCTTATGCCTATTTTTTGACTCGAATACAAGCTATTTATAAGGCATAAGCAATACTCCACTACGCAGATGACCCCTTAAAATATACAGTAAATGCCTAAAATAGTCTTTTCGGAGTGGGGTCATTTATCTGTTCCGCCTTTTGCCACCCCCATGAAGAATGAGTGGGGGGGAAAGGGGGGGGGGAATCTATGTTTGCGGAACGGATAAATGCGTTCCCTACAAATCATAAGATAAATTGATTGTAAGTATCGGTAGCCTTTTTTTTCATTTGTTTATTTACTAAAATAAAATAAAAAAATATCCTTATTATAAAAGGCTTTTGAGCTGATAATAAAAATAATTTAATATAATATTATCAGAAATCAAAAAAAATCTTGACAAATTTACCAAGTTGGAAAAAATGACGCTCAAACATAAAATTATTTATTTTGGAGGTAATGAAAATGAATGCTACACTAGATTTTGCTGAAACCGTCAGGAACGCTCAAATTACGCATTCTGACGATGCTTTGCAAAAAAGGTCTTCGATGTATCTCTTGAACGAGATCATCGCACCATTGCCTCTCTATGCTTTAAATAAAGGCTTGTTTGCCCCCCCCCGAATATCCGCATGATATAAGGCTTTGCGGCACATTAACCTCACTAGTAGGGAGCTTATTTATCCGTATTTTTAGTATCCAATTCTCAGTCTGGCTCTTATGGATCTGGAGACAACACTTTTTTTGAGTCAGAGCGCCCAGCTTATGTTTCGACAGAATCATTTCTGTCCAAACATCAATAAAAAGAAAAAATATAAAGGAGTTAAAAATGACTTATTCAAATTTTAAAATAATCACGATTCTTATAGTTATAATAACTATATCTATGATTTATTTAGGTTGCACGACCTCAATAGATAGAAATCAAATTCCTGAACCTGAATTTGATGAAAAAATTCATTCACCGAATAGCCTTATAATTGTTTTCGATCATGAAACAGTTGGTGTTTTTAATTTTGGCTATGTTGCTGAAAAGAATGAAAATGGACAAATCCAAATTGGTCATGATTCTTTTGATAAAATGGCTGAAAGATACAATATCATTGGAATTTTTCAATTGGATCTATTTGATGATATGTATGTAAGAGATACTGAATGGCCTGGTTATAGCAGACTAAATGTCTTTAGGATAACTTTTAACAATGCTCTTGAAGCTAAAGAGTTATATACAGTTCTTATAGCTGATAAAAGCATTTTAAAAGCCTGGTATGATTTTAAAGATATACCGAAAAAGGATATACCAGCTTATGCACAGAGTATCCTGGTGATTTGCTTCGATAACGAAAAGACTGGATTCATGGACATTGGTTTTGAAGCTGATGTAAATGAAGATGGTTTTGTCCAAATAGGGTATAGTTCATTTGACGAACTGTCAATAAGATACGGTTTTACTGAAATTATACAGGTGTATTATTATAACCGAGATACTATACCCAATTTTGGAAATCTTGCCAGAAATGTTTTCGCTATAATAATGGAATGTGAAAGTGTGATACATGATGCATTGTTTGATTTGCGTAATGAAGATATCATACTTTCAATAGACTATGGTTTCATAGATTCCAGTTGGTATTCGTGGTAATATAAAGAGGAGAAGTCTTTAATATCAGCTGTCAAAAAGTAATGACGCAAGTAGATGATATCCTCATAGCAGTAAACCAGCAGACAATCTGTAATGGTAAAATGCAGACGGTAGTGAAGTAGGCTCTAGATTACAGTTGAAAGTTGACAGTTGACAGTTGACATGGGGGGGGCAATATTCGGAACAGATAAATCAGTTCCCTACAAAACCGCAACAATAACGGGTAACCGCAAGGGATTACCCCTACATTATCGGGTAACCGCAAGGGATTATCCCTACAATATCGGGTAACCGCAAGGGATTACCCCTAAAAAATCAGTATTATTATTTAAGTAGCACCATTTTTTTGACTTCACTGAGACCACTATCAGTTTTGACTTGGTATAGATAAATGCCTGATGAAATGTTTGTGCCGTAGTTATTTAATCCATCCCATATCACAGTGTTTTTACCTGAGAAATAAATTTCATTTGGGAAAGATTTTATGAGCTGTCCTCTGATATTATAAATGTCAATCGAGACGACAGACTCTACGGGTATGGTAAACTCAATAGTCGTGATGGGATTGAAAGGATTGGGGTAGTTTCGTAGATTTAAGCCTTTTGATACTGGGATTGTGTCGTCATTTTCTGAAACATTGTCTCTAAAATAGGTCAAAACGATATTCATAAACTCTTGAGCTTGGTGTTTTTTTATGAAATAAAGCGGTATGGAGGTCAGGATGATGTGTGAATATCCTTTTGTAGTATACAAGGCTACAGGTAGACCGTCAAAAGCTGATTGTAAGGGGTCATCAGAATCAGAGAAATGTGTATAGATGGTCTGGAAATTATTTCCTAGTGGCAATCGGAGATTGCTGCTACAATATACTTCAAGGCGATTTAGTTTAAAATCTTGATTTTCTGGTAGTTTTAATGGGTCTATTTCAAGATTTGAGATATTTTGCCAGCCTGTGCTAAGACCAGTGGTAAATCTGGTAGTATCATTATGATTTACAGAGTCGATATTGAAATATTGTCTTGGGAAAGAGTCTAAATCAAAGACAGAGGGGTATTGCTGAACATTATTTAAGTAAAATAAAGCATTATTTGCGGTATAGATGATATTTGCACCGTGGTCGATGGCTATCTGTAGTAAATCTTGTAATGCTTGGTTTCTGCCAGTATTAAATGAGTTTTTGTGAATGATGAAAGTTTTATATATCGCAAAATCCTCTATTTTCATTTGGTTTGGGCTGTTATATTTTATTTCATCATACTCAAAGCCCTGCATAATGTCTCTATAAAACTCAGTAACAAGAGATAGAGGAGGAGCAAGTGGGTTAAACTCAGTGTTTAAAGTCAAATCGACTATCAAAATGCCACTATTAAAGGATAGATGTCTTGTATGAATGATTTGAGAGTCTGGGCTTTGATTGCCGTTGTTGAAAAAGGCATTTATTTTGTATTCATACCAGATGGTGTCTTGGGTGGTAGTGTCTGTCCAGGTGGTGGTGTCTTTGGGTAAGGTAGCTATTAAAGTGAAATCATTGCCCCCCCCTTGCCCCCCCCATAAATGTGGGGGGAATACGCTTTGTCTACGATATATTTTATATCCTTGTAAAGCATAATCTTCATTGGGATACCAGGTAAAGTAAATTTGATTTAGTAAAGGTGTATGATTGAAATCACTGACGGTGCTGGGAATGCTGGTAAGCTCTATATCTCTGACAACTCCAACACTTGGATAGTTTTCATTAAAAGCATGTAAAGTGATATTGTAAAGAGTGTCCTCAATTAGATTTTCAATAGTAAGGGAATTCATAGTAGTTTCATACTCTATCGTTTTATTGTTTTCTGTGTTTACGACTGTGAGTTTATAAGAAACAGTGTTATTATGTGAAAGCCAAACGGAGTTTGGCACTACATACTTTATTACATGCTCCCACTCTGCTAAAAATGAGTAACCAGTTCCAAGGTCAAATATCTTAAAATCTCTTGGATTTTGAGTAAAATCAGAAACGGTCATAGTAGTAGCAGTCATGAGCTTTATCATCTGCTCCATATATTGAGGGTTTAGATTTTCTAATTTATCGTCTATAGTATGATAATGCGGGTTTAGGATATTTTCTGTAAAGTTTATAGCAGGAAACCCTGCTACATGATACAACCAGCTATCCGTTCCCATCATTTTCCAAGTTTCTGTGTCTAAAATGGTAGTCATACCTAAGGCTTCGCTATGGTTTAAGGCGATGTCTACTAGGAAATCAGCATTTGGATAAGGAATGACACCAAAAATCCAATCTACTTTTGGTCGTGGTTCATAGCCAATCATGTCGCTGTTTATCATAGCGATGATGTTTTTTTCTTCTGAAATCATTTTCATTGAATCATGATAAGAGCCTGCTCCACTTCTTTCCTCCATGGCAAGAGTTATAAATCTGATACTTGAGCGTGGTTGAAAATCGTGTAGTTTTAACACTCTGGCAATTTCGAGAACGGCAGCAGTGCCACTGGCATTGTCATCAGCACCTGGTGCGGTGGTCATTGCCAAGTCTAAATCGTCAATAACAGAATCATAATGAGCACCTATAATGACATAATTATCTGGAAAAACTGTTCCCTCTATGACAGCTATGACATTTTCTTGCCATTCACTAGGTCCACCGCTAGGACCTTGTCCCCAAAAATAATCTTTTTCGACATTTGTGTAGCCAAATCTGGTAAATTGGTCTGCTATCCAGCCAGATACTTCAAATCTATTGGGATGTAGAGCATATCTGGTCTCAAAGTCTTCTAATTTTTGGATAAACCAAGCTATTGAGTCGGCGTTGACGGAACTTAGGATGGATTCCCATTGCCCTCCAAAAATATCGTCTATCCCATAATGATAAAATGAATCTTTGTCTATACTCATAACTGTTTGTGAATGTAGAAAACTCGCCATAAATAGAAATATGGTCAGTATCTGTAGTTTAAAAGTTTTTTTGATATTCATGATATCCTTCCTTTTAGTGATGCCTTTTTTAACATCGTTACTCCTTAAAATTATTTTATTTATATAAGTATAGTAACTGGCTCTTTAAAAAGGTTACAAAATTTTTTTTATAATATTTAACTTGCCTCCCCATGTAGCTTGTGATGAGAAATAGATGATTTACATCACTATTCCCTACCTTTTATCCTCTTTGGCTTATTATTTCACAGATTATTTGATGGGTAGCTTTAAAATCAATCTAAGGTTTATAGCTCTGAAAAAATAATGTGTAATTTTGAAAAAAAATTATATTCAAAACCTATTCTCAAAAAAAGATTGACAAAAAAAGCTATATAAATATTTTTGCACTGCAATGGAGTTTAAATTTATGAAATATAGATTTCTGATAGTCATTTTATGTAGTGTTTTCCTACTCAGTTGCGGTCAGCGGGCAGATCATTACATTGTTTTTTGGCATGCATTAGGTGGACCTCTTGGAGATGCCTTAAATGAAATGATTTATGATTTTAATAGAGAGCATCCCTATATCCGCATTAGAGCTATCTCTATGGGAAATTATCAGGCTTTATCTCAGAAATTGATGGCTAGTATTCAGGCTGGAAATCAGCCAGATTTATCGCAGGTTTTTGAGTCATGGACAGCAAATCTCGTCAGTGGTGGAGCTTTGCTTGCCTTGAATGATTTCATAGATAGAGATGAAGAGTTTAGGGAAAATATTGATGATATTTTTCCTGTATTTCTCGAAAGTGTTACTATTGACGGGAAAATCTGGTCTTTTCCTTTTAATAAATCTGTGCGGGTGATGTTTTATAATAAGGATTTTTTCTTTAGAAATGACTTGGATTACAATGAACCACCTAGGACTTGGGAGGAGTATCTTGAGCTGTGCCTGTTGTTTACTGTAGATACTACAGGAGATGGTAGGATAAATCAATGGGGAACAAGTTTTGGGACTGATATGTGGAGATTTGAAAATCTTTTATTACAAGCAGGTGGACATATCATGAATGAAGACTATACTCAGCCTATGTTTCATAGTAGTGAGGGGATAGAAGCCTTAAATTTTTTTGATAGGCTTTTAAATATAGATAAAACAGCATATCTTTCTGCTGGACACGAGGCTCAAAATCATTTTTTAGCTCAAAATATTGTCTTTGTAGAGGGTTCAAGTGTCTCTTATGTATATATGAGGGACTCTGAGATTTTGTTTAATCTGGGGATAGCACCTATACCTGTATTTAGGACAGAGAGAAACATAATCTCAGGCACAAATATTGCCATTTTTGACAAAGGAAATCCAGAAAAAGAGGCAGCTGCATGGGAGTTTATAAAATGGTTTACAGAGCCAAAACAAACTGCGAAGTTTTCCTCTCTTACCTATTATATGCCTGTTCGTCGGAGTGCCTTTGAACAGTCTTATATACAAGAAATGCTGGAATATCAGCCTGGACTTGCTGGTGTTTATAGACAGCTGGAATTTGCTGAGTTCGAACCTCAGATACCAGAGTGGTTTGAGTTTCGTAGGAATTTTGAGGAGATGGTTTTGGAAAGAGTCTTTAATCGAGTAATAAGTCCAGAAGAGGCTTTGAGGCAGGCGGAAGAGAGACTTATGAGAATTATGAATTAAGAATTAAGAATTATGAATTGTTTTTAAGGACTTTTTTATTTTAGAGGATAGAAAGATGGGAAAAGAATATACCTTTGAAGATGTGAAAAAGGAAAATTGATTTATGAGATATAGAAATAAAAACATAAAAAAATAATTTGGAGCAATTAATTATGCAAATAAATATAACATTCCCAGATAAGAGTGTGAAAAGCTATGAAGCTGGCATCACACCTTTTGAAATAGCTGAGTCTATCAGTCATAAGCTGGCTGAGAGGATTGTGGCAGCGGAGATAAAACAACTCACAGCTTACAACTCACAACTCACAGCTCACATAGTGGATGTTGACTATAAAATAAATGAGGATGTAGAGCTGTTTTTACATACTTTTGACACAGAAAAAGGAAAAGAAGTATTTTGGCATAGCACCTCACATTTGATGGCTCAGGCGGTGAAAGAGCTTTTCCCTGTAGTAAAGGTTACTATAGGACCTGCTATAGAAAACGGGTTTTACTATGATTTTGATAGAGAGGAGTCTTTTACTGATGCGGAGCTTTTACAGATAGAAGAAAAGATTTATGAGATAACCAAAAACAATTATGTGTATGAAAGAAAAGAGCTTAGTCGAGCTGAGGCTATAGAGTATTTTGATAAAATGGGGGAGAGCTACAAGGTAGAGCTTTTAAATGAAATACCTGAGGATGAAGTGATTTCTACCTATACTCAAGGCACATTTACGGACTTGTGTCGTGGACCGCATCTGAAAAGTTCAAATAAAGTCAAGGCGGTCAAATTACTCAAGACATCTGGTGCATATTGGCGAGGTGATGAGAGAAATAAGATGCTGAAAAGGATTTATGGCATTAGTTTTCCAAGTAAAAAAGAGTTGGATACTTATCTTGAAAAGATAGAAGAAGCAAAAAAGAGAGACCATAGAAAGCTCGGTAAAGACCTTGATTTATTTTCAGTATCTGATGAAATCGGAGCAGGTTTGATTTTGTGGCATCCCAAAGGTGCTTTGATGCGACATATCATAGAGTCCTATTGGAAAGAAAAGCATTTGAAGTATGGCTATCAGCTTGTTTATACACCTCATATAGGTAGAGCCGACCTCTGGAATACAAGCGGTCATACAGGTTTTTATAGTGAGAGTATGTATGCTCCTTTAATTGTAGACGAGCAAGAATACTACCTAAAACCTATGAATTGCCCATATCATATAAATATTTATAAATCGACAAAACGAAGCTATCGTGAACTACCTTTAAAATACGCTGAAATGGGAACGGTTTATCGTTATGAAAGGTCTGGCACTCTGCATGGCTTGATGAGGGTTCGTGGCTTTACTCAAGATGATGCTCATATAATTTGCACACCTGAGCAGATGATGGAAGAGGTAGAAAAGATTATAAACTTTTCTATCGGTATGCTTAGAGATTTTGGTTTTGAAGATTTTCAGATATTCTTATCTACCAGACCAGAAAAATATGTAGGTGAAATAGAAGAGTGGGATAAAGCTACTTTGTCTCTGAAATCAGCACTTGAAAAACTTAATTTAAAATATGATGTCGATGAGGGTGGTGGAGCTTTTTATGGACCGAAGATAGACATCAAAATCAAAGATGCACTTGATAGAGCTTGGCAATGTAGCACGATCCAATTTGATTTCAATCTGACTTCCCGTTTCAATATGGAGTATGTAGGTAGCGATAATCAGCCTCATAGACCTTTGATGATTCATAGAGCATTACTTGGTTCTCTCGAAAGGTTTTTTGGCACTTTGATAGAGTTTTATGGTGGAAATTTCCCTGTCTGGCTTGCACCTGTGCAGGCTATATTGCTGACAGTATCTGAAAATTCTATAGATTATGCAAATAAAATATTTAATCGTCTTTTAACAGAGGACATTCGTGTAAATCTCGATGTCAGAAGTGAAAAGATAGGCTATAAAATCAGAGAGGCTGAAGTGTCAAAAATACCTTTTATTTTGGTGATAGGCGAAAAAGAGGTAAATAACAACACTCTTTCAGTAAGAAGGCACAAAAAAGGGGATTTAGGGTCGCATAGTGTCGATGATGTGATTTCTTTGATAAATGGTGAATGTAGAATGGAAAATGGAAAATGAAATCAATCATACAGAGAGAAATGCTTTTAAGCTCTGAAGCAATAAAACAAGCCTCAGAAAAAATAACAAAAGACATAGAAAAAGCGATTTCTTTTATCTATAAATGCAAAGGTAAGCTTGTAACCACAGGTATGGGAAAATCTGGTCTCATAGCTCGAAAAGTTTCAGCTACTTTTGCTTCTACAGGAACGACTTCCATTTATCTACACCCAGCTGAAGGCATTCATGGAGATTTAGGTATGCTCCAAAAAGGGGATGTCGTGCTTGCTTTTTCACAGAGTGGCAATACTCAGGAGATTATTTCAATCATACCATTTATTAAATTTTATAATATAGCTCTCATAGCTATTACTGGTAATAGTGATTCTGAACTTGCAAAAAACTCAGATTTTGTGATAGACTCATCTATTGAAAAGGACATAGAGCCTTTTGGACTCGTTCCCACTGCTTCTACAACAGTTCAGCTTGCTATTGGAGACGCTTTAGCTGTAGCAGTTTTAAAGAATAAAGGATTTAAAATAGATGATTTTGCCTTATTTCATCCAGGTGGAATAATAGGAAAAAAGTTGTTATTAAAAATATCAGATTTAATGCACAAGGGACAGCAAAACCCTATCATCAAAGAAACTGCTGACATGAATGAGGCTATTATAGAAATGACTTCAAAAGGTCTTGGCTGCACAAATATAGTATCAAATGAAAATAAATTGGTAGGTATTATCACAGATGGAGACTTGAGGAGGTTTTTATCGCAAGGTAATATCAATTTAAATATGTCTGTTTTAAGTGTAATGACAACAGATCCCAAGAGAATGCATCCAGAGGAGTTAGCTGTCGAAGCTTTAAATCTGATGGAAAAATATAAAATCACTATGCTACCTATTGTGAATATAAAAGACGAACCCGTAGGACTTTTACACATGCACGATTTGATAAAATCTGGATTAATTAAGAATAATTAGTAGTTACTAATTTTTCAAAGGAGCTAATATTTATGTTAAAATCATATTTTAACACAAGAACAAAATTTTTAGATGAAGCATTAAAACAATACTTGAACTATGGTGAAACAGAGCCTTCAAGGCTTTATCAGGCTATGAACTATTCAGTTTTTAGTGGTGGAAAAAGACTTAGACCTGTATTGTTTTTTGCTACTTATGAAATGATAAAGCTGTCAAATGATTTAGAAAAGATAAGACCATTACTACCAATTGCAGCTGCATTAGAAATGGTTCATACTGCATCTTTAATTCATGATGATTTGCCTGCTCTTGACAATTCAAATGAAAGAAGAGGGCAACCGAGCTGTCATATCAAATTTGATGCAGCGACTGCGATTCTTGCAGGAGATGCTTTACTGACGAAAGCCTTTGAGATGTTAACACTTTATGAAGACAAAGAGATTGCAGTATATTTAGTTCAAATAATGTGTAATTCTATTTCTACTCGCGGTATGATAGGTGGACAGACAGTTGATGTAATATCTTCTGATAAAAATATTTTACAACTGAATGTTTTGAGATATGTTCACACAAAAAAGACAGGTTCATTGCTCGATGCCGCTGTCAGAATGGCTTGTGCATGCGCAAATGTAGATTATACACTCTCGCAAACATTGTCAACTTATGCTATGAATTTGGGACTTGCTTATCAGATTATTGATGATATTCTTGATGATGTAGGCGATTTTGAGACACTCGGAAAAGAAGCTTTTGAGGATGTAAGAAATAACAAAACTACTTATCCTACTATCATGGGACTTGATAAAGCAAGAAAAATGGCTGATAAACTACTCGAAGATTCTTATAAACTTATCAAGAATATGAAAAATAATGAAAATTTGCTCGAATTTGTTAATATGGTTAAAGATAGGCTACCATAATAACAGAAAAAGGATATTGGTAAATGGCATTTAGTGGGAAATACTCTTCATTTTTAAAAATCATCAGACCAATGAACTGCCTATTCGCTATGTTCACCACATTTTTGGGTTTTTTCTATTTAAATTATTATTCGCAGATAGACCAGGAAACATTCTCCATTCTCCGTTTTCCATTCTCCATTATTTTTGCTTGTCTTTCTACTTTTCTGATTGCCAGTGGTGGATATGTAATCAATGATGTTTTTGACATCGAAATAGACAGAGTAAACAAACCTAAAAGACCTCTACCAAAAGGTGAAATGTCCCTTATACAAGCACATTTTTATTCATTGATACTCTTTTCTTATGGATTTGTGATGGCTCTTTTTACAAGAAATATCTATTGTATTTACATTTCATTGATTAATAGTGTCAGTCTTTATTTATATGCTAAATACTATAAAAAAACATTTTTAATAGGGAATATTTTAGTTGCTTGGAATGCCTGTTCAACTTTTATTTATGGTGCTTTGATTAGCTCAAATTTAAAGAATATACTACCTCTTGTCTGTTTTTCTTTTTTTTACACATTAATTCGGGAATGGGTAAAAACAATAGAAGATTATGAAGGAGATTTTAAAGAAAATGTGAATTCGATTGCTGTTGTATGTGGGATAAATAAAACTCTATATTTTATGATGATTCCAGCCTTTTTAATGATTGCCTCCCTCATTTATTTTTATCAGATTGGATTGATAAATAGTTTTATGAATATAACTCTACATTTAACTATAACTATCCCATTAATTTTATTTTTTTTCATACTTTTGGGCTTATGCAATAAGACAAAACATAATTCTATTACATTAATCGATGACAAATTTGCTAAAATCCAAAAATATATGAAGTTTAACATGATTCTGATTGTTATAGTATTTGTAATCAATCATTTATTAGGGAAATCTGACATTATGTCTGCATCATGAGGTAAAATGAAAGAAAAAACATTTAATTATCTACTAGAGATTTTAAAGAGTAAATCACTCTTTTTATGCCTTATCGACCCTGACAAACAAGAATTATCAAAATCTCTTGAAATTGCACTTCTTTATGAAGAATATGGCGCAGATGCTTTACTTATTGGTGGTAGCATTATGATGAATAATAGATTTTCAGACGCCATTTTTGAGATAAAAAAAATAGTCAAGATTCCTTTGATTATTTTTCCTGGTATTTTCAATTTTGTCGATCCTTTTGCTGATGCTCTGTTGATGTTAAATATGCTTAGTAGTAGAAATCCACAAGTGTTGATAAATGAACAAGTCAGGTCTGCACCTCTCATTTATCAATCAAAACTCGAAGTCATACCTACTGCATATTTACTGATAGAATCAGGTTCTTTGTCTTCTGTCCAATATATGAGCCATAGTTTTCCGATTCCGAGAAAGAAATATGACATCGCTGTCGCTCACTCTCTGGCTGCTCAATATATGGGGCAAAAGATTGTTTATCTTGAAGCCGGAAGTGGTGCTGAATTGCAAGTTCCCAATGATATGATTAGAGCTGTCAAAAACCATATCGATATTCCTTTAATTGTTGGGGGAGGGATAAGGATGCCTGAAGATGCTTTTGAAAAGGTTAAAGCAGGAGCTGATATTATCGTGATAGGTACTGCTCTTGAAAATCTAGAAAATAAAAGCGTTATCATGGAATTTGCTGAAGCTATTCATACTAAATCTCAAAACTCATACCTACCAGCTCAAACCTCACAACTCCCATGATAGACATACACAATCACATACTTCCAAATCTTGATGATGGGTCGCCACACCATGAAGTAACAGATTATTATCTTGATAGAATTGCTGATGCTAATATGACCGCTGTTATCTTTACTCCTCACTTTATGAGAGGTTTTTATGGAAATAAAAAAGATAGAATTTTAGACGAATACAAAAAAGCTTTGAAATTCATTGAGATAAAAGGATACACTTTTAGTACTTACTGTGCAGCTGAAGTTTACCTCGTTGGAAGCGATATTGTCAACGATATACAGGAAAATTCTTTTATGATTAATGGTTCTCGTTATGTTTTAGTTGAAAATAGTATGACAGGATTTTCAATGGATTTTTATGAAAACTTGTTTAATCTAGTTAAACTTGGATTTAAACCTATACTTGCTCACCCAGAAAGATATTTAGAAATTAAAGAAAATCCTGATTTGGCAGAAGATTTTATGTATAGAGATGTCTATTTACAAATCAATACAGGAAGTATTTTAGGGGAATACGGAAGTAGAGTAAAAGATGTAGCAATGGAACTCATTGAGCGTGGATATGTTCATTTTCTTGGTTCAGATTGTCATTGTAAAACAGGAATGTATGATTTTCCAAAAGCTGTAGAGAGAATTAGAAAAGATTTCAATGACAAAACTGCTGATTTAATTGCTATTGATTATCCACTAAAAATGCTAAATAATGAAGAAGTCCCTTATTTTTATATCAATAAAAAGCAATTACCTCTAAAAAGAAATTTTTTTCAGAGATTGTTTATGAAATAAATATTTTTTTATGTAGTTAATTAATTATCTAAAAACTTTAACTACTGTTGCTCAGCTCTTGATATATCAGGATTAAGGCATTTACGAGGAACGCATTTATCCGTTCCACAGGAGGAATTTTTATGTTAAAAAAGAAAAGAAAAGTATTATTAACAGGATTAACAGGTTTCATTGGAAAACACACTGCTAGAAAAATACACAAAAATTTTGATATTACAGCTATAATCAGACCAAGCTCTAGTAAGAGTAAATACAAAGAGTTTGAAAACGATGTCAATTTAGTTCGTATCAGTCTTTCTGATAGAGAAAGATTAAAAACTTTTCTCCAAAACCAATACTTTGATTTTATTTTACATATTGGAGCTATTCGGGGAGGTAGAGAATACGATAATTCTGAATATTATAGGGCAAATGTCATTGCTACTGATATTTTGATTAACAATGCTGTCAAAAACAATTCAAAATTTATTTATTGTTCTACCGTTGGGGTCTACGGTGCAATACCTGATGAACTACCTGCTACTCTACATACTCCATACAAAGAAGACAATTTTTATCATAAAACAAAAATTCAGTGTGAGAAAAATATTAACAAAGCTATTTTTGACGGGGTCCTTAATGCTTGTATTGTCAGACCTGCTATTACTTATGGGACAGACGATTTTGGCTTCCCTTATACACTGACCAAGCTCGTAGACAAAAGGCTCTTATATCTACCTACAAAACCTATCTTTATTCACTTATTAAATGTAGATACTCTGTCAGAAGTTTTTAAGAGACTACTTGAAAGAGGATTTACTCCAGGGAAAATCTGGAATGTTGCCGATAAAGATAGAGTTTGTTTTCAGGTCCTTGCTGATTTTATTTATAGACGATTGAAAGAATTGAGTATTCTTAAATCAATGCCTGATAGTTTAAAAACAGAAGAAAATTTTGATACTAATAACATTGGCTGGGACGTTTATAAACCATATCCATCAAATAAACAAATTAATAAAGGTTTCTTTGACCTTTTGATTAAAATGTTTAAAATAAGTAAGAGCGATCACTGGGTTTCAAGGCTAGAACTCATCTCAAATAGCTGGTATTATGATGTAAGAGCCATTTATGATGACCTTGAAATTAAATCCTATGACACTATACCTGATTTTGGTGTTGTGGTCGATTGGTATGCTGGACTTGACAATAAATAATTGACAATTAACAATTGATAATAAACCATAATCCATTATCCATTATCCATTATCCATTATTTATGGCAATCCCTATAATACATTTTTGGCAAAGATATTTTGATAATCTCGATGAGGGACTTGGCTCTACTTATGAGCGGTTTATCATCAATGATGTCTTGTTTAAAGCGGTCTATCATTATCGGATAATGAACGCAATAGAGACTCCTTCTTTTGGTTTCACTGGTTTATCTGGTATAAATAGCTTATGTTTGGCAATGAAAAATGTCGATATGACTATCACTGACTCAGACCCAGAGAGACTTGAACGCATCAAAAAAGTCTGGTCCGAAACTGCTTTTAAAGCTCATTTTGACTTGATACAAGATTATGGAAAACTACCTTATATAGACAATAGTTTTGACATGGCTTGGAATTTTTCTGCTCTTTGGTTTGTCCCAGATTTAAAAGAGTTTTTATTTGAATTATCCAGAATATCTCGGAAAATTATTTTAATCATGGTGCCAAACAGAACAGGGCTTGGCTTTCTAAGCCAAAAATTCACTGGTAAAGATGATCTAAAGAAATATTTGAAAGAAGAAAACATCATACCAATAAATTTTATCAAACCTCTTGAAAAAATGGGCTGGAAACTAATGCATGCCTCTTTAATCGATTGCCCACTCTGGCCCGATATTGGTATGAGTAAAGAGGACTTTTTATATAAAATATTCTATCCTTTTTCTATAGGGAATTCCGCTCTTGCCCCTCCCGTGAGCTTGCGAGCAGGGAGGGAGGGGGGGGGATTTCCTTTATCAATTTTAAACTACTACCAAGGAAAAGACTTGAATCTCAAAAACAAAGTCCTAAAATACAATTTCCTAGAAAAACACGCACCTGATTTTTTTAAAAAATTCTGGGCACATCATCATTATTATTTATTTTTAAAAGGAAGAATATGAAAAGCACCAAAATGAGATTAGTAATAGGATTATTGATTGGTATTGTTTTCTTTTTAATATGGATAAAGATTATTGATTTTACTGAACTATTTGGCTATATATCACAAATCAATGCTTTTTTATTAATACCTGCAATTACCTTTTATTTATTATCTTATTTTTTTAGGTCGCTAAGGCTCAGAAAATTGCTTTATCAAAATTCAATTTTCATTCATAAGCAATTTAATGGAGTAGAGGAAAATTTTCTATCCCCTACCTCCTATCCCCTATCCCCTAAAATCCCTATCTTTAAAAACTACTCTTATGTCTTAGCTGGAAATTTTATTAACTACTTGATACCCATCAGAGCAGGGGAAATTGCAAAAAGCGTCTTTTACAAAAAAAATCACGACATTCCATATTCTGATTCCTTACCCTCTATCTTTATCGATAAACTGCTTGATACTTTTGGGATTTTTATTGTCTTGTTGCTGTTGCCTTTTACTAGTGTTATCTTTACTCCTACATTAAGCATTCTTCTCTATTTATTGATTTTTGTTTTTCTTCTCGGTATAGCTATTTTGGCTATTTCCTCATTTTCAAAAGGGTTTGTTGTCAGAATAATAAAAAAAATTTTCTTTTTTTTACCTAAAAAATACGAAACAAAATTAAATGATTTTTTGGAGTTATTTGTCCAAGGTCTCGCAATCTTTATACATCACAAAGAATTATTGATACCTTGCCTTTTACTGACCTTTATTGCTACCTTTTCTGATAGTTTGTTTTTTTTTATGATGTTTAAAGCTTTTGATGTTTCTATTAACTTTACTCAAATTATTTTTGGCTATACCTTGATTTTTCTATCTTATATCATACCACATCCACCCGCGCAGATAGGTAGCAACGAGCTTTTGATGATTCTTATTTTTTCAATCGGCTTTGGTTATGAAGAAAATCTCATCAGTGCCATAATGTCTTTGTCACATTTTTTGACTGCAATAGTTATATTTATTACAGGCTCTTTGAGCTTAATTTATGCTGGACATAGATTTTTTGATATAATAAAAATGAAATAGAGACTGGGAACGCAGAAATGTCTAGAAATGAGAAATAATAATGCAGAAATATGCCCCCCCCATGAAGTAAGAGT
>Ga0099364_10006951_pt1 | contig 16298 bp, 19 predicted proteins | sample TergutTh196P3_FD_73070 | JGI IMG/M metagenome (GOLD analysis project Ga0099364, IMG submission 73070) | Microcerotermes parvus P3 segment gut microbial communities from Pointe-Noire, Republic of the Congo - Th196 P3 | ecosystem: Host-associated > Arthropoda: Insects > Digestive system > Gut ...
CAACGGGTTTAACGGCAGTGGCAACGGTGCTGTAATCAACAGCTACTTTAATAATGATGCTTCGACTTCGGGTAAAGAACAAGGTAGGACTTCGGCGGAATTGACGGCGATTGAGACGTTTGAAGGTTGGGATTTTGAGGGCGTATGGAGTATTACCGAGGGTGAGTATCCTGTTTTGAAAGAGTTCGAGGATGAACCGATTATTGTGTATGTTGAGTTTTTAGAACTGCAACAATAGCATTACAACGCATTTAGCGAGATGGTAATAGCCATCGCTTAAAAACAGCAAAACATAAGCGATGGCTTAACCCCCAGTGTGGTATAGAGATGAACTAAGAGATGTGCATTTTCAAGTTCGAAAAGCAAAGGAAATTAATGGCGGTTATTGCAAGGTTAAAGAAGATGCTGACCCTTCCCAAAGGAACTATAAAACCCTAAGAATAATCCCACCCTCATCGACAAATAATATAACACAACCGATAAAGAAAGAGCTACCGAAAATGAATGATAAAATACCCGACAAAGAACTCCTGTTTATAAAAGAATTTTCCGAGCTCGTGGGCGTGAATCCCGCCACGCTGCGCCATTACGACGAGAAAGAAATATTCAGCCCCGTTAAACGCGGCGGCGAACTTAACACGCAATATCGCTACTACGCTCCGTCGCAAATAACAGCTATAAAAATGATTCGCGTGTTGGTGGGAATCGGAGTTCCTTTTGAGGCAATCAAAAAACTTTCCAAAAAACGAACCCCCGAAAAATTGCTGAAAATGCTGTCACAATGTAAGGACAATGTGGCACATGAAATTCGCTATCTTCAAGAATCACACGCAATAATTGAAACTTTCACGGATTTATTATGCGAGGGAATTTGCGCAAACGAATCGGAAATAACCATTGCAGAAATGCAAGAAAAACCGATTATATTAGGAGATGTTGCTGATTTTGGTAATAAAAGTGGATTTATGCAAGGATTTTTGAGTTTTTGCAATGGTTCACATCGGCAACAAGTCAACACTTCGTTTCCAATTGGAGCGTATTTTGACAGTTTTGATAACTTCGCGAATAAAACTGCACACCCTACACGTTTTTTCTCGATTGACCCGCGCGGTAACGATAAAAAGCCAGCCGGTCTGTATTTAATCGGCTACACTCGCGCGTATTACGGGAAGGCAAACGATTTGCCGCAACGAATGAAAAACTATGCAAAAAACAACGATTTAAAATTCACGGGGCCGGTGTATAACATTTATTTGTCTGATGAGGTCAGCGAAGTTGAGCAAAATAATTATCTTTTGCAAGTTTCCGCGCCTGTAACAGAAACGTGGTACTCACCATCGCGAAACTTAGAATAACAGCATAAACAGTGGATTTTCAACGCCTTTCGGTACAATGCCGAGGGGCGTTTTTGCGTTAAACACTCTAATAATTATAACTGAATTTATAACTTGGAATTATTTTCAAAATTGTATAAAACATTACTACAAGCCGATTTTTAAAAAATATGTAATTTTTACCCCCTCTTGACAACATAGTGGTACAAAGATTTATAATATACACAGAGCATTATTTTTTGTTTTTGCTAAAAAACCTTTTCACAGTTAGGTGGTGAGGGTGATTGAGTAACAATGAAATCGTAAATTTATACATAAAAATCCATATAAACGCTGTAATTTCCTTTACGGGAATTACAGCGTTTTTTTATATGGCAGTTTATAACGTGAAGTTTTTCACGTTTAGGTTAATTTCGGGCAAGCCGATTGCATACATACACAGCCCCCGCGCTCCACCAAATTTGAATTATTATGCAATTAGCCTAAAAAATTCAAATTTGGAGGAAAAATGAAAAATTATAACGACAGCGACTATGCCGTCAACAAATATGCGCGCGGAATCGTTTATCGGCACTCAACCGAAACTGTAGAAGTCACGTTGGAAGACTATCTGCAGGAAAATCCCGACAAAACCGAAGCCGACTTTGCTGAGTTGAAAGCTCTGTCAGACGAGATTTTTGAAGAAGAAGCAAGAGACAAAAACCGCCAAACTTACAGGGATATTTCAATCCACGGTTTGCACGAAAATACTGCTTTTGCTGTTGCGGCAGCGGATGTTGAAATCATCGACCGTCCGGAACAATATGCAAAAGAACAGCAAAAACGACAATTAGCAAAGAAGGTTTTGGACAAACTTACCGATACGCAAAGGCGGCGATATTTGATGTATTATGTCTGTGGTTTGAGTATGCGAAAAATCGCAGAAAAAGAAGGTGTTCTTCACTCAAAAATTCAGAAAAGTTTGGCGGCAGCGGAAAAGAAAATAAAGGGAATTATATCCAACGCTGAAAAACAGGGGGTACAAAACGACTGATTTTTTGCATTGTATAGAGGGACAAATATCGCCCTCTACGCTCTTTGAAAATTGAATACCAAACAACGGGTACAAAAACCGCCCGCTTAGCGCGAAGACTCCGGCGATTAGTCGGACGAGCGTCCCCTCTTTCACAAGACCGGGCCAAAAAGCGGTATGCGATTTTAATCGCATTGGTGATAATGGTACTCCCCCGAAAAACCGGGGCCGAGCCGCGCAAAAGGCGCAATTCGGGGAAATGTTGTGCGGGTTGAAACAGACCTGCGGGACTTTCGTGTGTGGTTTTTAACCACTGTCCGTTGTTATCCCATCCGCTCGGGTACGAGAAAAATTGGGCGGAATAAATGAACCATTTTATTATGCAATTTAAATGTTGACGGTTCTGCTATTGCGCCGAAAAAGCAACTAAAAAACTAAAAGTTCCTTCGAGAACGCTTTAAAAAGAGTGCTAATTTTCGGCGCACCACAGAGCTGTCAAAGAAAGGATGCGAAATGCCCGTAATTAAAATTCAACGCGAAATATCAAGAGAAATTCCGAAGCTCCCACCGCGATTTATTCCAACAGGAACAACACCGCTGTTTATAGCTTTTGACTGTGTTTTAACCGAGCGTGACACAGGTAAAAGTTGTATCTATACGGCGCAAATTCGTGATAAAATGTGTGCAAAAAAGCACCTGACTCCAAAAGAATATTTGGATAAAAAACGCGGCAAAGAAATTGCTGCAAAATGTATGTGGTCTACGTGGATGATATACCGAACTCTCACAAATGAGCAGTATACAGGAAGTTACGTTTCGGGAAAGCACGAGCTAAAGCAAATAGGCTCTGGGAGAAGGATTGAGCTTGATAGGTCGGAGTGGATTATTCGCCCCGACAGTCATCCCGCCATTGTCAGTAAAGAGGATTTTATGTTGGTGCAAAAAATGCTGAAAAATCCAAAAGAATTAGCGCGAAATAAGCCAATTCCGACTAATTACAGCGGTGTTGTTCATTCCAAAATCGCGAATGGCGAGTGGAAATCGCCATTTGTACCATATGGCTACATTAAAGAAAATGGCGGTGAGTGGGAAATTGATGAGACTTCTGCAAAAGTGGTGCGTGAGATTTTCGACATGACTTTGCAGGGATTTTCGGTCATGGAAATCTGCGTTAAATTGCATGAATTAGGCTATCCCACCCCCGGCGAATATATCAAAATTTCAAGGGGCAAAAACATTCAACCGATGTGCAGATGGCCGCGTTTGAGCGTTCAAAATATACTCAAAGATGAGCAGTATATTGGCTCATATGTAGCGGGAAAATCGTTCCAAGATAAAGACGGCAAAAAGCACTTAAAACCTAAAAGCGAATGGGTAATAATCCCCGATAAATACCCAGCAATTATTTCAAAAGAAGTGTTTGCTGAGGTGCAAAAAATACGTGCGAATAGCAGAAAAAATTCCCGCAACAGAGACTATTTGCTCAAAGGAAAAATCGCTTGCGGTTGTTGCGGACTTGCTTTGTCGTATGGCGATTCGGTTTTTCCGCCGACGTATAATTGCCCGCACACTCATGCAGACCCGACTGCCGAATGCCACAAAATGAAAGTTAATTCTCACGAAATTGAAAAGGCAGTAATGGTGATTATAAAGAAGCAAGCAGAGGTTGTTTTGGGGGCGGGTGATTTGTCGAAAATCCGCAAGACAAGTGAATTTCAGCGACGAATTACCGACTGTGAAAATCAAATCAACCATTGGGTTGAGCAACGTCAAATTTATTATGAGCAGTTTGTTTTGGGTGAAATTAAACGTGATAATCACAGCGAATTGAAAGCAGAATGTGCTGTTCAACTTGAACGGTTGAATGCTCAACTTTCGATTTTAAAGCAAGCCGAGCGTGATAATGTGGCTCATAAAAAAGCGACTGTTCTTGCCGAAGAGGCGTTGAACGAAACGGCAGCACCGCAGGATATTGTGAATGCGCTTGTTGATAAGGTTTTTGTTTCGCCGGGGAATCGGGTTGAAATTCGGTGGAAGTTTGCGAATTTTGCAGAGGGGCTGTAAATTAAAAAGACACGGCATCCGTTCCAAAGACGGGTGCTGTGCCGATTTTGAAAAAATTTTGAAAAACTGTCTTTTCCCTATTGACAATGTAAGCATTTGCTTGTATAATGTATTGTAATCGATTGTTCGTAACACAATCGGAAAACATTGAAAAGAGGGTTGTTTATGGAAAGGTATACGGCAATGGTGACGGACAGAGGTATGTTAATCGGTCAGCGCGAGAAGTTGGGGCTTAGTCAGGAGGATGTGGCGAAAAAAGCGGGTATCAAACCGGAGCAGTACAAAAAATACGAAAGTCACGACGGGTGTTTTTCATCTTCATCTATGCAGATAGTAAACACGGTGTTGGCGGCTTTGGAACTCGACCCCACCGCTTATGCCAACGGGGAATACGCATTGAGACCGCTGTCCGATGATGACCCGCTGTATAAGATACTCAGCAAAATACGATGATGGGGGATATTTATGTCGAATCAGATTGAACGGGAGGAAAAAGACATATTGATTGAAGCCCGTAAGAAATTGGGATTGACACAACAACAGGTGGCGGACAAGGCGTGTGTCGCCATGCGACATTATCAGATGTTTGAAGGAGGGAAACGCAAACTGTCAACCTCGTCGTTCTGGACGGCGAGCAAGATTTTACAAGCATTAGAGCTTGATGTTACCACCTATATTCGTGGCGGCTACGGTGCGATTGAAGTCAAAAAGGGATAGCGGAAACCGGTGCAGACGGCTTGAATTGTGCGTCTGTGCCGGTTTGAAAAAAATATTATCCTCAAAAAATTTCCGCCTTTTGGCTATATTGCACAACAACCAGCCGAATTTAAGGATAATATTTGTTTTAGCTTTTGCTTGACTTTAGCGTCGCCGTCACGGATTCCCGCCTTTTGACGTGCAATTTCGACTTGTTCTTCCACTGTATCAACGCCGTCAAGATTCGGCAATAGCAGTCCTCTTTTGTAGCCGCTCATCACGATTACACCGTATTTCTTGACATCGAGTTGCGACTCATCGGCGATTTTTTCGGGCGGTGCAAGCACGTCCACGGTGTAGACAAGCTCGTCTAATTCGTGGACTTCTACGGGCGGGAATCGTGGGTCTTCCGAGGCGGCACTGACCGCATTCCGCAGGATTTCCTCAGCGACATTCTCAGTGACTGGTGCGATTGTCCCGATACAACCACGCAGTTGTCCGTTGATTTTTATGCAGACGAATACTCCTGCTTTTTTGCCGAGGAGTTCCGCCGATATGTCGGTGGGTAACTCTGCAACTTTGCCGTTTTTGGCAAAATATTCAAGCGAATATTTCGCTAATTTTACATACTCATTCATGAATTTCACCTCCGTTTGGGACAAATGCGGCGACAGCGTAGCCGACTCCGAAAGTCCCTTCATACGACAATAATTTCGCTGTTACGTGAAGTCCGTCCAACGCTCCCGCCATTATTATGCACGAACGCAAGCCGCACTCCGCTCCGCTTTCGACTAATGCGTGTGGGATTCGCAGAAGTCGCTCGAAGCCGCCGTCTGCCAATGCTCCTGTGATTTCCGAGTCCAGCTCAACCCCCGCCGATTCAGGCAAGACGTGCGATAAATCACCGCTTGCAATCAGCACGGTTTTGCGGTTAATTCGCTCCACCGACTGCCGAATAATCTCACCGAATTTGTAATGCTCGGCGTTGGGAAGTCCCGAAAGGCTAATCCTCACTAAGTTGTAATTTGTGTAGTGTTTGTTCACGAAATAAAGCGGTACTGTCGTTCCGTGGTCGAAACTTGAATTCTGCTCACCGAGCGTTCCTGCGAGGATTCCCGACTTGGTACAGTTCGCTGTTATTTCGGCGACAAGTTCCGTGTCGTAAGTGGCACTCATACCGACATTCGCCACATCGAATCTGCCCAAATCGCCCGTGGCAGTCTTGCCCGGCGAAATGTGGAAGTAGTCCGCATAGTTGACGTTGTGCGGTGTTATAAGCACGATTGTGTCGGGGCGGAGTCGTGCGATTTGCTCTGAACATTCGCGAAAGGTGTTGATTGTGTCTTGGATTCCCACCTCCCTTCCTTTGCCGACTTCTGGGATTATGATTGGTGGGTGCGGGAAGACATATGCGGCTTGTAGCATGGTTGCCTCCTGTTTTGGGATGTGTTTGTTTGAGTATAGCATTTTATTTGGGGGTTGTCAAGAGAAAATCCGCCCTCTGTAATTGAGGACGGATTTGATTTCGTTTTTGACTGCTTATGAAGACGGGTTCTCAACCATATCATCAAAATTAAACACAACCAACCTCTGCCCATCCAACACTTGAAATATGCCGTACACAACGTAAGACTTCCCGATTTCCCAATTCAATTTGCTCTTCAAATCAAGAAAGAATGCCAATCGCTGAATGCGACAAGGTTGCCGTTTATCATTCCAATAGTAGTCGGGAATTGTGTACACATCGAGCGTTTCTGTGAAAGACGGCAACACAATCAACCGCTTGTTTGGGGTGTCGTATCTTAAATCCAAGCACGGCGTATTGCCGAGTAGCGATATGGTTGGTCTGTTCAAAATGATTTCTTTTCGCTTTTGGCATATCCGCATTGTCGGAACACTTTTAGACATTGCAATCACCCTTTAGCCTTACTAACTTTGCGTTTCTTTGCCGCATCGGGTTTAGGACGATAATTACCACGAATCACGGTTTCTGCATCGGGAACTCTCGGCTCTATTTGCCGCTCTTCGTACTCGCCTGTCTTCGGGTCAACAAACATAAACATATCGCTTAAATCGACTTTGTTCCGCTCGGCAGATTCGCTGTATTCATCGCCGAAATTGCCATCCATAAACTTAACAGGCAGAAAAATCTCACGAGTCGTTTTCTTCTTGCCGTTGTCATTAATAACCGTTGTAGAACGCACTTCAACAGCTTCATCCAGATTGAAAACAATCAATTCCTGCCCCTCTAATTCTTGATGAATCGCCATAATTCGATACCTGTGCTCTGGTGTCCACTGCGTGAAGTTATATAGCAAAGCACAGAATTTTCTTGCTATGATTTTGCGTGGCTTGTTCATTCCGTCTTTGTCGAGAGCGAATTTCACGGAATCTTTCGGCTTGGGTGACGATGGCAGAATGATTAGTCTGAATGCGGGTTTATCCATAATCAATTCGATGTGTTGAGTACGCACTTTCTCGAACAGCCGCACACAATCTGAGTTAAAAGTGAAGCTATCGAATGCAAACGTCACTTTCGACTTGAATGTTGGGGAAAGCAACGCACCGTCCACTTTTTGAACGCCCTCATTGGACAATTCTGACAGGCTTTTCAGTCCACCACGGCTTTTACGACCACTTTCTGTGATTATGTTAGATTCTTCAATGGAATCGAAAATGTCCTCAAAATCAGATTGCACCTCAAGCAACCCCTCCTGCGTTATCGGCTTCGATTTGATAGGGGGCTTTTTTGCGTTTTTTACGGTTTTCGGGGGCTTTCCAACCGACATATTCTTTCTCCAATTCTTCAATAAGGATTTGCTGTTCCGATTCGGGAGTTGCAGACACAACCGTGTCAAAATCTTCAACAGGAGTTGCTTTTGCGTTGACTTCCCAGTTTCTCAACGTCTTTGCTAAATGCAATCTTGTCAGCATATTGAGCCTATTTAGCGGTTTGTCAAAAACGTGAATCCACTCCTCGGGTAAATATGCTTTGGATTTAGTGTGATACTCACTTGCTCTTAAATCAAAAAACATCACCGTCTGTCCGTGTTTCTCGAAAATATCAGCAAGCATTTTATGACTAAAATCACGTTTCCAACCCATTAAATTGTAAATCACCAAGTTAATTGCCGCCACTATAGATTTGTTCGCAAGTGCGACAGCATTCGGGTTCCTTGATGTAGTCTTGCGAACAGCCAAAAGCTTCTCTTCGGGGTGGAGTAGAAGTTCAACATAATCACAGTTCATGTGTTCGACACAATGCGAATTAAACGTGATTGTGTTCCGTGATAACCGCAACCACGCTTTATCACCGAAGTTGAACACCTCGCCCGATATGCTTTTTGAAATTTGCAATGGTTCATCAAACTGAATCTCGGGAAGGTTAGCGTTCTCGATTGCCCCCAAATAATACCCTGCCTCATAGCCACCGAATGCAATATTGAGCGGTATGAATCCAGTAAGAATGCCCTTTCTAATCACTTCAATCTCATAGTGCAGATTAAAATGCGGCGAGGTATATTTCGTCTTCAACAGCAACAACGCACGGCGATGCTCGTTTCGGCTTACAATCGCCTCGTGGTGGTCTTGCTCATACATCATGTTTCGCTGTCCCGTGTTTTTGATTGGTTTGTGGGTAAAAATATCTTCAATGTACATTTTTGAAGTCACTATATCACCGCAATAACGCTCGTTTCGCAGTATTCCCGTCACTGTATTTGTTGTCCATTTCAACATATCGCCGCCTGTCGGCACACCAATCGACATCAACACTTTAGCGATTTCCATTCTCGGGATTCCCGACAGAAACATCTTGTAAATTAATCGCACTGCCTTTGCACCTTTGGGTTCAACTTCCATACTGTATTTCTTGATTTTATCGTAACCAAGCAGATTCAAAGTCGGGCAGAGATAGTCACCACGTTGAATATTTTGTTCCAGACCGAATCTCACTGAACCCGACTTTAATTCACTTTCCATTTGTGCGAACATAGCAAACATCGTGAGAAACAACTCGCTCCCTACATCAAGAGTGTTTATATTGTTAAAGTCGAAAAACACACCCACGGGCGGGTCAAGTCGCAACAGCAACCGCACTGATTCAAGGCAGTCAACGGTATTTCGAGCAAAACGAGAAACGTCTTTGACGATTACTAAATCGATTTTCCCCTCTTGACAGTCCTTGAGCATTCTTTGAAAACCAACCCGTTTGAACGTGGCAGTGCCGCTTATACCCTCATCCGAATAAGTGCCGACATACTGCCAATGAGGGTGGCTTTTTATCAACTTCTCGTAGTGGTCTCTTTGATTTTCAAAGCTGTTTTGTTGGTCATCTTTGTCGGTAGAAACCCGAATGTAATCAACAACACGCAGAGGATTTAGCCGCCAGTTGTCCGACTTCTTGTAGATTGGGTCGGCTTCCCAGAAGCTCCGCTTTCTTGCGAGAGTTTCTGATGGGGGTTGGGCTTGTGTGATGGTCAATGGTTATCCTCCTGATGTGATTGGAGTACGGCTTGTTTGTATTGCTGAACCCCTCACTCGAGAGAGGGCGGTTTTTTTGTTTGTTGCGAAACGCCCCGTTGTCGATTTAAGGGCAGGACTTTTCATAGAAAAAAGTCTTGCCTTTTGGTGTTGCTATTTTTTGACTAATGGTGTTCCATCTGCGGCGGGGATTTTATTCATTAACACTCTAATAAAATCAATCAACGCCCAAATTCCCAGTCCACCTGCGGTAAGTAGTTTTACGATTCCCAAACCAGTATAACCCAAGTAAAATCGGTCTACGCCTAACCCACCGAGAAAAAATGACAGCAACACTGCGGTAAGCCAATCTTTCTGCATAAAATTCACCTCCTTTTATTTTAGAATTTAAGCCATCATTGCACTCTTCACGCTGAAAAACTCAGCAAGTTTCGGAAGATTTGCTATAATTGGCAAAACTTTAGTCGCCGCTACTCCAGAATATTCTTTGAAACCTTCAAATTTTGATTTGCAGTTTTCTATATCGCGTTCGTTTTTTGTTCTAACCGCTCGTGCTGTGTCATCTAACAAAGCTAAGATTCGTGACGAATCAAGTTCGGTGACAAAACTAATTTCTGATTTAGCCTTGTTTATTTCCGAAATAAATTCTTCAACAAAAACGTCTGGAGATTCAGTGATGTTAAAGCGACCAACTTTGCCAGAATGCCCAACATTCCCTCCGATGTTACCAACACCTTTGACATTTATCGAATTGTCATCACCATCCACTTTTTTGCCTACTCTGATGTCACCTATATTTAAATCGCTACTGTTATTCACTTTTATTGAAGACTGGTCTATCGTAGCTCCACGTCCATCCAAAATATTACCATCCCCATTTATGATGTACGTTGTTTTTGACGACATATTCATTGACATTTCATGTTTCCTCAAAATTATTAAGTCTTGCAAAGATTCAAGGTCATCGTATTTGTTACTTGAAAAAAAGTACACGCTACTTTGCATAGTTACTTTTAACCCTAAAGAGTTGGTGATTTTTCGGTGTACTGATTTTGATGCCCCTACAACAATTAAATCGATTACACCAAAAATAGCCACAAGTATACTCGGTGTTGTTATCATTTCGCGCAAGCGAATCATCTCGCCGAAAAGTCCGCCGTACATTTGATTATGATAATCCCCACCTATCCAGCCTCCAAACGAAAACCAAAGCCACCCATAAATTAAAAGAGTACCAATAAACGCAACCCCTCCAAGAATGACAGCGATAATCCCCAAAGTTTTCCACGTCTTAAACGCTTGCGGTAACGCTTTGGGTTCTTGTACTATTTCTGTATTTTGGATACTACTAATCTGAATAGCTGTTTTTTTACAACTAACGATTCTCTCTTTAATTTGCAACGGGTTCTTTTTTGTAATTTTTACAAATCTCATATTAGAAACACATTCCTTTAAGTTTTAATGAATCAAAAACTTCTTGATTTTCCCCACGTAACAAACTTGACATTATGTTACCACATCAGGCGAATCCGCATTATGAACGGATAAAAAGAAACGCCTCTCGGCGTTTTCGATGGGAGATAATAAGGACAGGCAACGATGGAAGTTGCTTAATTCGGGAATAAAATAAGACCGTGTAACATAATGTCAAATATGTCACACGGGCGACAGCCCTATATAAAGGAGGCTCACCATGACCACTGAACCGATTAGAAACAAGAACGATGTCCGCCGACTTGCGGAATACTACCTCAACAAAGGGCAACTCCGCAACTATGCCCTTGTCGTCCTCGGAGTCCACACGGCACTCCGAATCAGCGACCTGCTCCGTTTGCGTTGGGACGATGTCTACGACTTCGAGAAGAACAGAATCCGTGACAGCGTAACCATCATCGAGGGGAAGACTCGCAAATCCAAGACTTTCGCTCTCAACAAAGCAGTAATCAGAGCGTTGACTCTGCTTGCCGCACAGAAACTCTGTCAAGGAGCGTTCCTCATTGAGAATCCCCAAACCAAGAAATCCATAAGTAGAATCCAAGCCTATCGGTTAATCCGTGCCGCATCGGAAGCGTTGGAGTTTCAGAAACACATCTCCTGCCATTCCTTACGGAAGACTTTTGGCTACCACTCGTGGAAGAGCGGAGTCTCAACTGCGATTCTCGTGGAAATCTACAATCACAGCAGTCTGAACGTCACCCGCCGATACCTCGGAATTACCCAAGACGACAAGAATGCCGTCTACATGAACTTGCGGCTGATTTCGTAAGCCTTCGTGTCCTTTTAAGTATGCCCGCTTTCACAGACTCATGAGTCTCTTTTCGGTGACTCTGCTTTGCCGTGTCTGCCACCCGTAAACCCCTCCTAATCATTATACCACAAAATCAAGAGTCACTCGCCGATTGAAAATAGTTATTTTTTTTATCGAAAGAGTCCGAAACGACACATCCTGCGTGCTGTTTTCAAATTACGGCTCTTTCGTGAATTCCTTCCCCCTAAGTAACCAGTCTGCAGAAACACCGAGAACATCACTTATGCGACATAACGTGTCAGCCGAGATTCCCTTGTTACCGACCTCAATGTCATAGAGAAACTTATCTGAGATGTCAGCCATCGCCGCAAACTTATCTCTCGTGAGTTTCCGTTTTTCTCTCTGCTTCTTGATTCGCCGACCTATCGGGGCGTAAAACGGCTTATTAAAACGTCTCATAAGCCCTCACTTTCTCGCTCGTTCTTCATTATAACAGATTATTCGACAAAAGAAAACCCTCAATAGTTCCGAATTTGAAATTTTTTCGTACTATTGAGGGATGACCTTGAAAAGTCAGATTAACCCGCTTTCTTGCAGGAGTTTCAATGCATCGGCGATTGCCTGTCGGTACACAGAATCGAGTTCGTGAATCTCGTGGGCGTACACGGCATCGGAATATTTCTCGAACAACTCCGCTCCCGACTCATCGAGAATCTCCCTTAATGCCATACTCGCCTCGGCACGCTCGTCACGCAGTTTGACGTACTCATCAAACTCCAACAACTCGGTCAAAATCTCGTTTCGCCGATTCTCATACAACTCTTCAAGCCGCTCTTTCAATTTAAGGTTGGGGTACTTGGCAAAAATCTCCACAATGCTCACCTTCTTTCATTTGGACTGTGTTCTTATTATATGAGGTTTGTGAATAAAAAATCCCCCGAATTAACTCTTGACAACGCTCTGAAGGTCTGGTATAATAAGGCTTAAGAGAATTTTAGAAAAATCAAAACACGGGAGGTTGATGAAGAATGGATGACATTATTGAGGCGATTCATACGTTCAGAGAGACTATGGAAAGTCCCGAATTTAAAGAAGCTATGAAACACCGTGAACGTTCGATGGCTGAAGAGGAATCCGCACGTGCTAATGCAAGACATAAAGAAAGAATTGCGATTGCCGAAAAACGCATTAAACGTGGCAGACCCATTGAGGAAATCGCCGAAGATACTGGCTTGACTCTTAAAGAAGTCGAAGAATTGCGAGGATAATCACCGTAGAATTGGGGGTTGAAGAAATGCAGGAAAAATACAAGACGGTTGCCGTCGCTTCCGAGTCTGATGAAGTCGCACGGCTTCGTGAACGTGCGAGGGCTAACGAGGCATCGGCACTTGCTAATGCAAGACGTAAGGAAAGGCTTGCGATTGCCGAGAGACTCATTAAACGTGGCGTACCTATTGAGGAAATCGTGGAAGATACTGGCTTGACTCTTAAAGAGGTCGAGGGATTGCTTGCATAGGACAACCCCACGACAGCATACCTTTTAATAAGACAAACTCTTCTTATTATAAAGGTGGAAGTTATGCAAAAAAACACATTCCCAACCGAACTAACCGCCCTCCCGCAGTGGGTCGGCTACAGACTCGAACCCGATAAAACAGGCAGAATCTGCAAAATACCATACTGCCCTCACACAGGAAAACGTGCATCTTCGACTGACCCGCAGTCGTGGGGGACTTTCGAACAAGCCGTCCACGCTCGGGAGCTTTACAAATTCACGGGAATTGGATTCGTCTTCACCGAAGACTGCGGCATTGTCGGAATCGACATCGACCACTGCCTTGACTCGGACGGCAATCCCAACGCAATCGCCGCCGATATTCACTCCCGACTACCGCCGACTTACATCGAACTCTCGCCGTCAAAATCGGGACTGCACATCTTCCTCAAAGGCAGTCTCCCCAAAGGCGGAAATCGCAACTCAACCACTGGAGTCGAGATTTACTCCAACGCTCGCTATTTCACGATGACTGGTAATCGCCATCCAAACTGTGCGGATTTAATTGCTGACGACAACGGTGTTCTTTCGTGGATTCACTCAACTTATGTCGCATCTCCGAAATCAGCTAAATCACCGAAAAAGCAGTCAACGACTACGTTTGCCCCGTTGACTACAACGCAAATTCCCGATGACAAAATCCTCGAAATGGCACGGAAATCCAAGGACGGTGGTGCATTCGATAAACTGTATTCGGGCGACTGGCAGGGAGCGTACAAATCGCAGTCTGAAGCGGATTTTGCACTCTGCTGTAAACTCGCATTTTGGACTGGCAAAGTCGAGTCGCAGATGGACAGACTGTTTCGCCAGTCGGGGCTTATGCGGGAAAAGTGGGGGATTTCCTACTCTGACGGCTTGACTTACGGTGCGAAGACGATTCTTAATGCTTGTGCAAATACCACCAAGACTTATTCGCCGAAAACGTCCAAGCCTAAAAAAGAGGCGGACGTGAGTGAAATTTTCGAGCAGAACGGCGAATATTGGAGGAGTAAAAATCAGAAAACATACCCGCTCACGAATTTCAAAATCGTGCCTGTTGAGATGATTGAGTCGGAAGACGAAAGCCAGTTGTCATGCGTGTTAGTCACGACTGCGGGTGAGAAATTCGAGATGGATTTTATGGCGAATGATTTTGCAAATTTGCACAAATTCAAGAGCGTGATTACCAAGCGGACGATTGCACTTTCTTTTTTCGGCGGTGAGGGCGATTTGGAGCTTTTTAAGCAGTTTGTGTACAAGTTGGGGTGGACAAAAAAACGTGGTGTGAAGGCTCTCGGGATTTACCCCAACAAAAATTCGCTCGTTTTTGTGGACACCAAAGGTGCTGTCGGAGCGGGCGGCAAGCGGGTTGACACCAAGGTGCAAATCGAAAAGCACAAACAAATCGAAAGCACTATTTTGGAAGCTCCGCTAATCACGAAAAATCAGTTGTTAGAAGTGGGGAAATACATATTAGCACACAACGCTAAACCTCGCTCTGTGTCTATACTTGCGTGGTGTGCGGGGTGTTTCATAAAACCGCATTTACGGCGACTCAAAATCAAATATCCGCACCTCTTTATGGTCGGACAAAAAGGCGGCGGCAAAACCACCTGTATGGAACTCATTGTGCTGATTTTATTCGGGTTGAAAAACACCACTCCCGCCTCTCAATGCAAGGCTTTCGGGCTGATGCAATTCTCCGCAAGCTCCAACGTGATTCCCCATGCGATTGACGAATTCAAGCCGCCCGAACTCAGCAAACAGTGCCTCAATGACCTCCGCGCTCATTTCCGCAATGCGTGGGATTTTACCATCGGCACTCGTGGCAGACCCGACTTGACTTCGCAAAAATACGAACTGCTCGCTCCCATCGTGGTTGCGGGGGAGCAGGACACCAACGATGCGGCGATTCGTGAGCGTATAATCGAATTACTTTTTTCGCAAAAAGACATCGCAAACGATGTATGTTTTGAGGCGATTACGTGGATTCGCACTAGCGAAAATGTTGTCCGTTCTTTCGGTCGTAGCCTATTGGATATGGCATTACGAACGTCCACAAATGAAGTCGCTGACTGGTGTTCAGAGGGTCGTGATTTCTTCACAAAAACGCTCCCGCCACGAATTTTCGACAATCTTTGTGCGGTCTATACGGGGCTGTGTTTAATCAACAAACTGTGCCAGTTTCATGGGCTTTCTTTCGCCGATGTTTTCGGTGTGACAAACGAAGATTGTGCCGAGAATTTGGACTACGCAATCCGCAAATATATGCTTGATGACAGCAATTATAACAAGGGTGTCATCGAGCAGTCGTTCGAGGTTATGGCTCGCATGAAACTCAAATATGGCAAGCATTACACGTTCGAGAATAACGGGCAGTTTTTGTTGCTAAATTTTAAGTCTTTTTACGATGATTTTCGCTTTTATTGCGAGCGTTTTAAGGTGGAAATCGGTGATTTACCGTTGAATCAATTCAAAAAACAGTTGACTCAGACGGAGTATTTTATCTCCAAATCCGCCCAGAAATGGTTGGATAATCAGAACCGCAGGGCATGGGTGGTGGACTTTAGCAAGCTGTCCCAAAACTGCGATGTGAGCGGGTTTGAACAGGATTTCGACGAGTCAAACACCGACCCCGAGTCGCCTCCCAAAACCTAACATTCTATCATTCTAACAAAAAAATTATACATACATGGAAATTTTGGTCATGTATCAGTTTAGTTTAAGGCCAAATTCCAACACGTTTATAAGTAACGCCAACATAATTTTGTGCATTTCTTGACACTTCGAATAACATATAGTTTTTCGTGCAAGACGTTTCAATCGCGTTCGGAATGTCAAGTGTTTTCGCTCGATTTTTTGCGTGTTTCTTTTGCCTGTACGCAAGATTTTTGCGGAGATATATTTGTGATAAGCTAAGTTGTCATC
>Ga0099364_10006952_pt1 | contig 16298 bp, 18 predicted proteins | sample TergutTh196P3_FD_73070 | JGI IMG/M metagenome (GOLD analysis project Ga0099364, IMG submission 73070) | Microcerotermes parvus P3 segment gut microbial communities from Pointe-Noire, Republic of the Congo - Th196 P3 | ecosystem: Host-associated > Arthropoda: Insects > Digestive system > Gut ...
ATCGTTGATGCTGCCCACTTCGCTTTTCAGTCGTTTGAGGGCGGCGTGTATCTCGTAGCCCATCGAGTCGGGAACCACGGTATCCAAACTTTTGACGGGCGGCGTGGAAATCGGGCGGTACGGCATCCCCAACCCGCCGATTTGCATGTTTTTCAGTTCCGTTTTCGGCAAATAGTGCCGGGTGCGGTTTGTCCAATTTGCAGGTAACTTCTTTTCGTTGGGGACGTGGATGTAATACAGTCCGAGAACGTTAAGACGCTCGTCGGTCTGCGCTGAAACGCAAAAACATATTTCTTTCTTCTTTTTGAGTTTGAAAAAACGGTATAAAATTTCGTGTTGCTTCATTTCTCTTTTTGTTTGAATTTATCAATCTTATCCATGATTTTTTTTAGCCGGATATAGTAATTGTCAGGAATTGGCAAAGAATTACGTTTCCGCCGCTCTATTGCATCCATGATTTCATCAGCGCCATCGCGAAGGTCTATAAGGTCTGTACAGTATTTTGCATGGGTGTACGCCGATAATTTCCTGTTTACTTTGATATTACCCATTCCCACCATCTCTAATTTCAATATTTTTAACTTGGCTGCGGCTTTGGCTTTGGCTATGCGGAGGCGTTTTGGGTCAATTACGGAATTTTCCGTTATTTCTGTTTCCTCTGCTTCATCGGTTTCCCCTGTTTCATCGGTTGCCCCTGTTTTCATCACCCTGTCAAACAAAGTATCAAAATCTTTGACCGTTGTCATTTCCTTGCTTTTCAAAGGCGGGTAGCCTTCGGGTTTTGTCTTTCGTCCGTCAATTAAAATCAGTCGCACATTGAAACTCGTACCCTGACGAGAGTACAAATCGCCGTCGATATTGATAACATCCTCAACGTGATAGTGTTTATACAGATACGAGAAAAAAATACGGTTTTTGCCCGCTTTGATGCGCCCCGCGTTGTCCCACTCGGTATGTCCGCCGATGATGATAGCCGCGCGTCCGCCATCTTTCATGCAGTCGAGTGCGCGAATTGCCATTACGTGGTCGAGGGTGTTCATGGGAAAATCGCCAAAAGTCAGCGTTCTGTCCAATTTTCCGAATGGCGGGTTGGTAATAACGCCGTCAAAGGGAAATTTGAATTTACTGCCGATGAACGGTTCGGTTGCATCCCAACAGGTTTGTGCGGCAAAAGGTTGTTCAGCAAGATTCATGCGGCGAAAAACGTCTATTTCGTTTACTGTGGTACGTTCAGTGGGCAGGGCAACAGTCAGTAGCCCGTTTCCCGCTGACGGCTCGAAATAATCGGCTTTGTTTCCCTGCAAAATATACGTACCCGCCAAAAACGCAATCGGCGCAGGCGTGGAATATTGCTGCAGCATCACGCTTTGGCTCGTGCGGTGCGAGGGATTGACCTGTGAACGATAAAGCGCGACAATGTTAGCGAAACGCCAACTCAATGGTTTATTGCTGTGCGCCAAATTTCGCGCACGAAACACAATCGCCAATTCACACAACTCCTTAACGGCGTTTTTGTCGAAAATACCGAATTGACCGGCAAAGCGTTCTGTGTCGCGTTTGTTCAATTTCACTCCGTCAGTGATTTTCTGATGGATGAAATTGCAAAAGTCCATTTCTTTGGCGGTGTGCTTCATTGGCGGTTTCGGTTGGTTTTAAGGATTTTAACGAATTTAAGGAATTTAACGATGAGCGGGGTGAGGCTTCTTACAGACTTGCCGCTATTGCTCTTAAAGCCGCCTTTTTGTTTTTGGGCGACGCTGATTTGACCAACTTCAAAGCCGCCGATTTGACGCGGTTTGTGCGTGATGATTTCTTTCTAACGGTTTTGCGCCTGACCGTTCGTTTGGCAGTCGTTTTGCCTTTGGCTGACTGCTTTGCTTTTGATTTTTTACGTGTGAAAAGTGCCATTTTAGTACAATTATGAATTTTCAATTTTCAATTTTCAATTCTCAATTAGGTTGAGGATGCGTCTGCGTAATTTTCTGTATACTACGAACATCGCATCAAATACAATTCCTGTGAGAAAACAGTAGCCCATGGATAGGGGTTTGCCTGTAAAATCGGTGAAGAAACGGATAACCGCCAACGCCATGAGCAAATCCAACGCGAAACGCCAACGGTTGCTGCGCCAAAAATACTGCCAATCCCATGTGATGGGCGTGTCTGCGCTGTTGGCGCTGCGGGTTTGCACGTCGTACAAAACGTTGATGAGCGCCCCGAAAAGCATGAAGACAAAGGCGGCGAGATGAAACGCCACGCTGTTACCGCCGGTGAGGTGGTAAAATAATTCATTGATAAAGTTCATTGTGTTTGATTTTTAGTGATTTGTAATTCTATTTTTAACAATTTTTTCTCAAAATCATGGAATTGCTTCGTATTGTTCTCTTTTAGAGAGGTAACAATACTCGTCAGTTCCATGACCGCTTTGGATATTGCCGTTTTGGTTTCCTGCTGTACCGCCTTGTTGCTGTGAACCACGTTTTCAATGGGCTGCGTGATAATCGGCGCAAGTTTTTCGAGTAAACTCGCTTCGATTTCGTCTTTTACTTTTTCGATGGTTTCGCGTGTTTCCATTGCTTTTCCCGCAAATTGCTCACGGTAAAATCTTTCGACGTTGGACAACTCCCGTTTCAATTCGTCTATTTCCTTGCGCAATGCGGCGATTTCGCCGGTTTGGTATTCGGCAACGTCTTTCCATACCTGAATGGCTTTCTGCATGTTGCTCAATTCCTGCCCCACCACTTCGGCATGGCGTTTGCGGCGACCCACCATGAAACCGGCAACGCTCGAAACAATGCCCAACAAGGCGATAATGACGGACGTTTCCATGATTTAGAGGATGTAGGTGATTGAAAAACATATATTTGAACCGGCGGGCAAATGTCTGATAAACGACGTATTTCCGGTACCGGACTGCATGAGCCTGACAACGCCTAAACCGCCTTCGAGAAAGCCGCCTAACTGCGTGTTGGGCGAGGTCATGATGTTGCTGTGGTATTGGATGCTGATTGCCGGTCGCAACTCCACGCCGCCTGCGCCAATGTTGATGGGCGACAGGGCGTCGGGAATACCTATCATAATATCGGTAGCCCCCTGTGTGCCTGATGTGGAGGTTATTCCGATGGCGATTTCCATGTGTACCACTCTGTTGTTTCGCCACCATTTGCCGGTAGAGCCCGAACCAAGCGTGTACGTAACGGCGGAACCGCCCATAATGGTTGGGGTAAACGTGCCGTAGGTGATGACATTTGCGTTGGAACTCAATGTGCCGTCGGCAGTTACGGATAATCCGCTGCCGACTTTCACGCCGCCAAGCGTCGTGGTGGTTGCGGGCGGCAGGGTGTAAGCCGTCGGAATGCTCGGTCGGTTGGTCAGGTCGTTGTAATTGCCCGATGTGGCGACGGTTGCAAAGGTTGGTTTGCCGGTGATGTCCGTCCATGCCTGCGGGTTGGCGCTGATGGTTCCGTCGGTAGCGATGGTGATGCGGCTGCCGGTTTTCACGCCGCCCAATACCGATGACGAGGCTACCGGCAGGGTATAGTTTTTCAGATAACCCTGCGTGGCGTGGTTGCCCCAACCGTATGCCGCGTTCCAATTGGTAATGTTGGCAGTAGTGATGCTTTTCACATGCGAGGGTACTGTCGGGTCGGTTTCCGTTGTGGAGGCGGGTTTGTTGGTGATGTTGTCCCAATGCACCTGTGATTGTCCGCTTGTTTGCAGGTTGGTTTTCAGGTAATAATTACCTTTTTCCAACGTCCAAACAGGGTCGGTTTCTGTTTTCAGATAACCCTGCGCGGCGTGGTTGCCCCAACCGAAGGCGGTGTTCCAATTTGTTACGTCGGTTGAGGCAATGTCGTCAATTACCGTTTTGTTGCTGTGCGTGTGGTTGTTGGTATATGCGGTATTCCAATTTGCAATATTGGTTGCGGAAATGCTTTTGACGTGTTCGGGAACGGTTGGGTCGCTTTCCGTTGTGGCAGCGGGTTTGTTGGTGATGTTGTCCCAATGTACCTGCGATTGTCCGCTCGTTTGCAGGTTGGTTTTCAGGTAATAATTACCTTTTTCCAACGTCCAAACAGGGTCGGTTTCTGTTTTCAGATAGCCCTGCGCGGCGTGGTTGCCCCAACTGTGGGCAATATCCCAATTTGTGACGTCGGTTGAGGAAATACCGTCAATGACCGTTTTATTGTTGTGTGTGTGGCTTTTGTCGTAGGCGACGTACCAATCAGAAATATTGTTTTCGGTAAGTCCTTTGACGTGTTCCGGAACGGTGGGGTCGGTTTCGGGCGGGATGGTTGGCGTTTTCAGTTTCCAACGTCCCTCGTGGTACCACCACTCGCGCCATTCGCCGCTGCCGTCGTTCAAAACGAGATGCGTTTTGCCCTCGTGGATGTTTACGGTGATGTTGGCGGTGTCTGCCAACGTTTCGAGAACGTAATCCAACTGTAACGGCGTTGCGCTCAATACTTCCGCGCCTTTTAACAGGCGGGTGCCGTTGTCGTACTTTTGCCCGGAAAGGCTTGCCGCAAAAAGAATTTGAAGAAAAGCGGCGATGAGGAAAGTTTTCATTTTTGATTTTCGATGGATGAATTTTGATTTCATGGGATTTAAGAATTTAAAGAAATTAAAGAGTTTAAGGAAATTAAAGATTATGAGGATTTTAAGATTTTTAGAAATTGAAGGTTATCGAATAGTTTTCGCCTGTGGTTTTCACGTCGAATATGTATAACGTGTAATTATATTCTTCGCCTGAAAGGGTGATTTTTACGGCGGTTTTCTTAAAAGCGGCGGTAACGTCAAAGCCGTTTTCGTCGGTAATGGTTTTGATGATGCGGCTTTCGGGGCAACACATCCAAATATGCTGTTTATTGAATTTTCCGTACACATGCTCAAAACTGCTTCCCGATACGTTAAATGCCGTTTCTGCAAGTATTTCCGCTTCGGTAACGGTCATTTCGTCGGCAATGCCGCAAAATACGGGTAATACGAATTTGTACGTCAGGGTGTTGGAAAGGTACTCCATTCCGTCGGACACAGAAGCGGTATAGGTAACGTCGCTGTCTACGCCTGTGGGCAAACTGAACGAGTATTCGTGCGAACCGGCAGCGAGATTTTCAAACACATGCAGCGTTTTTGTGCCGTCGAAAATGCGCACATCGCGTATTCTTTCCGAGCCGACGGTGACGGTAACGGTCAGTATCATGTTGGTCAGCGTTTCGCCTTTCAGGTACTCATCTTCCGGTATGGATGAGGACAATTCGACCGTTGGCGGACTGTATGGTAGCGGCTCATCGCCGACATAGCAGCCATCGTCGAGGATTTGCAGGCGATTGCCCGCCTTTTGGCTCAACTGAACGCCGAGCGGGTGGGTTTCGTTGCCTTCGCCATGCAGACTGACATCGGTTACGATTTTGGTTATTCCCGAACCGCCGCTGCCTGTTCCGCCGCCACTGCCACCACCGCACAAGCAGAAACAGGTGACTTCGCTGCCGTCGGGGATGCGGCGCAACGACGAGATACGGTAGGCAACTCCATAAATGATTACCTTGTCCGCGTGAAAATCCCACAGAAAACCGTAAGGGTGCGAAAACAGGTAATTCTGAAAGTCGCGGTACGCTTCGGTGGGGTTGCCGTCTGCGTCGATGCGGGGTTCGTATTCGTACATTCTAATCATTGCTTCTCAACGTAAATGGAATACTTGATGGTGGCGTGGGGGTTGGCGTTGGTAACGGTTTGGATGTGCCGCTTGCGACCCCAACGAACAAACAAAAACTTGCGCGGACGCTCCCAACTTTGAACAACCGAAATGCTGTCCCGCGTTTGAATGGCGGTGTAGGCGCTGTCGGCAACAATAGCCTGCTGAAAGTCAATCCATTTGTCTTTGTAACTCGTGTATTGGACGGGGGAAATGGGGAAAGCAGGGGAAATGGGGGAAGTTGGAGAAACAGGGGAAACCGGAAAATCTTGCAAATCCTGCAAATCTTGATAAATCTTTGTCGCTATTTCGTAGTTTGCGGTGCTGCTGATTGCGCTGTATCGCTCTAATTGCCGAAGTTTTACGTCCATTTGCTCAACGGCGGTTTTGATTTCCGGGAAGTACGCTTTGATTTCGGCATTGTCCAACAATATTCGCTCGGAACGCGCCGCGCTGATACTGTCATTGATGCGGTAATATTCCGTCCCCATTGCAAGGGCGGCAAAATTGTTTGTCAATCGCCTGTTATCCCTGCATATCTTCGCTATCGTGAGCGCCTGTATGACAAGAATACTCGCAATGATGAGTATTGTCCAAATATATGTTCTGATTTTCATGTTCTTACTTGATTTATTAACTTTCAATTTTCAATTCCTTCTCATCCACCATCGCAATATTCCCGCTACCGTCGCTACGAGGAACACTGCGCCGAGACTGATGGCTATTTCTTTTTTTTTTCGGCTATCAGTTTCAAAAGGTTAAATATCTTATATTTTGTTATTCCGCTTGATTTGTACGCCTGCAATACTTCGCGGCGGTTGCCCGACGGTTTTAAACTTACATGCACCCACCCCGGCTCGGTGTCTGTGCCGTGTTCCCAAATGAGTTGGTCAAATTCGAGGTTTTCGCGGATGAACCAAAAAAGTTCGGCGTTTGAATAGTTGGAACCGGCAAATCTGCCGATGTCTATTGCCTCGCCTTTCATGTGTTGGCTTGTTGCGCTGCCGCCAATCAGGGTATTGACCTGCGGCGTTCGGAAAAACGAGTTGATGCGGATTGGTTCGCCGATATACGTCCGCAGCGGCTCAAAAATCCTTTCCGCTGTCCGTTTCATTGCGGACAGGGACACTGCGTCCGGGTGGTTGGCAACGCCGCGACTTTGCGCCGTTTCGCTGCGGGTTGCCTCTGCGTAACTGATGTGTGGGCTGATGTTTTCCATGATGGATGATTGTGAGGGATTTAAGGATTATAAGGAATTTAAAGAGTTTAACGAGTTTAACGATTTATTTACGTTTATTGAGGTAATCTAACAGTTTGGGGGCAAGCCATAAAGCCGCACCCGCTATGAGTACGTATTTGCCGATGCTCATAAAACTTGATACGCTGCCTTGACGGTTGCCTACGGTATAAGCATCAACTAATTGCGATTGTATATCTTCTCTGATTTTTTGAGCGACAACCGGGTCGGCGTTTTCGAGAAGGGCTTTCAGTTCCTTGCTCTCTTTCAGGTCGATGTTCGATTGGTTTTTCCATGGTTTACAAAGTACCAACGCGGTTGTTCCTGCGCCCGCAATGACGGCAATTCCCGCTATGATGCAGATGGTCAAAACTGCGCCAACGCCCTGCATGTCGGTATCGTATTGCATTTCGGCATCATTGTAGGTTTCGGCATCATATTGAGTTTCGGGGACAGGGACAGGTTGGATTGCATTGGCATTTTGAAATTTGGATTTTTGGAACCTCATTCCTTTGAATTTGGAAATTGGCGACGCTTTAACCCTCTGAAATTTCGGATTGTTAATTCTTTGTTTTGAATTGAATACAGGATTGGATTTTTGCAGTTTTGGAATTAGCCTCGATTTTGTTAATCTTAATCCCTCCATGCCTCGAAGCCCGAAAAAGTTTTTGACCGACCCCCATGCGTTGGTGATGGTGCCTTTTACTTTGCCCCAAGTGGTGGGTTTTTGCATTGCCTCCTGACGTTCCTGCAAACGCGCAAAAATGGCGGTGAGTTTGTTGGCGCTCGTGGCGGTGTTCACGCCTTTGGCTTGCAGATTGGGTATCATGGCGGCGGCGGTGTTCAGATTGTTCATCGTTTCCTTGTCCTGCGACACAATGTCGTCTAACATCTGTTGCGCCTCTGCGTCGTCGTTTTTGGCGGTCGGAACGGTGGTGGTGGTAGTGGCGGTGAGCGTGGCAAGGTCGTTGCGTATCCAACCGTTGCCATATTTACCGCCGGAAAACTCGTACCATTTGTACATTAAATTAGTGGCGTCATTGGCGTAATATCCGGCATACCTGCCTATTTCCGTGCCGGTTGCGGCAACGGTGGCAATCACTTTCGAGGTGGTATTCGGCTCGCTGCGAAGGTTGACGGAAGTACCCTTTGTAAAGATGCGGATGTCGCCCACAACTATATCGGGTATTTTGGTGAAGTTTCCTGACATGTTACAAAAATTTTAATGCGGTTTTTACTACTGCGGGTTTCAGTTTGACCGCCCAAAGGAGTTTGCGCACGTCGGCGGGTGGTACTTTGTCTACAAAGTCCTGCAACCATGCCGCTGTTTCGTCTATTTCGATGGCGGAAGCGCCGGGGATTCGGATGATTTTTGCTGTGGTCATTTTTGAGGAATTTAAGGAATTTAAAGAGTTTAAGGAATTTAAGGAATGTTATTGGTTACTGTGAGATTTTTATTGCCATTCAGGAATTTGAGGATGTGAGCGGCGTATGCGGTGTTTTGGCGAATGACGGCAACGATGGAAACCACCTGCATAAATGTTTCCGGCTCCAACGTTTGCAGCCACTCGAATACGGCGGTGGCATCGTCCATGCGGTTTTGTTCTTCGTCGGTGAGGGCGTTTGGCGGCTCGACGGGTTGTGTTGGTTCGTCGTCGGAAAGGATGCCGGCGAGTTGTTCGGGGCTGACGAAACCCGACAGGATTTTGGGGTTTTGTCGGATGAAGTTTTTGGCAATGCTTGCGCCTGCTACGCCGAGAACGGAAACCCATTTGTCCTGCTTTTTGTCGCGTTGTCGGTACTCGTTTAGTTCATCTTCCATGTAGTCGGCATCGTCCTGTAAACGTTCAAATGTGCCGTTGAGCGTGTCGTATCGTTGCTGCAAATCGTCGTTTTTATGTTCCAATTCTTCGATTTTGCGCGTTTGTTCGTCGTTTTTTTCGCGTAAACGGCTGATAACGTGTTTGTCGTCAATGAATTTTGCCAACGGTGCGATGTTGCCTAAACCCTCGTATTCCGTTCCGGCGAATAAGCCGCTCAATCCCTGAAAAATGTCCATATTGGGCGGTCGTGCCGGTTGTTGTTCAGGTTGTCCTTTGTCGTGAATTATCACTTTTGGCGTTGCGTCCACGCTTTTTACGTCCAACAGGTAAATCGTCATGGGTGGGTTGATGACTGCGGCGCGGGGGCTTTTTCCGGAATAATCGGTAACGGTAATTGAACATACGTCCTTGAAATTTTCCATCAACTCCTCAATGTGTTCCCGAAATTTTTCTACGCCTGTGTGCCGCTTGGCTTTCAGTTGTCCGTCGCTCGACAAAGTGGCATAGTAGATGTCGTACATGTACTTCGTGCCGTCGTTGTCGTAATTCTGATAACGATGGTAGAGGTTGTTCAACTTTTTTTGGTCTTCGGATTTCATTTTGAGGAATTTAAGGAATTTGAAGATTTTAAGACGTTCAATTATTCAGTTATTCAGTTATTCGTTTGTTGGGTGAGATGCGGATAAATTCGAGGCGGTAGGGTGTGAAGTCAATACCGTAATTGCTTGTGGTGACGTTGATTTGGTCTTGGAAAAACTGAAATTGTGTGTACGACAGTTTTTCGTAATCCGATTTGGAAGTTTCCAATTTGTTGTTACCCGCGTCGAGGATGACTTGGGCGGTGTAGGGTATGTCCAATTCGGTGTTTACCAAAACAACGGTGTCCTGCCCCAATTCAATGGTTTGGTGATAGGAAACCACGTCCACGCAAAAGGCTTGCAGGTCGTACTCGTCGGGAGTAAGACCCATGTAGCGGATGCGCTCGTCAATCAACCGCCATAATCCTGTTTCATTGAGTACCATGATTTTTGCTTTGATTTTCAGGATTAACAGAATTGGTTTCGTGGCGAAGGATTAACTTCATTATGAAGGCTTCATCATAGTCCAAATCGCTGCCGTCGGCTTTGAAAAACGGCTCGCCTGTTTGCGGGTCGATGAAGCGGTAAATCTCATCGGACAGGCGGCTTTTGTGGATTTCAAAAGCCTGAAATATCCAATGTGTGCGGACAATGATAATATCCCCGACCGTTTGCACGATTAACAGCGTGAACAGCCATCCCTGATAACGTACCTGTTTGCCGACAAGCGATTTCAGTTTGGCGAAGTCGGCGTTAAATTTTTCGATGTCGGTGGGCGATTTCACCATTTTGCGATTGGTGTATTTGAAAATGGCGAAACTGTTGGGTTTTACAGCGTCGTTACACGCGAAAAAGTCATACGCTCCATATCCACGGTCGAGGAAAATCTCGCCTCCCGCAGTTTTGTAATCGGGGGCTTCGTAATATATGGGCGACTTTTTGTAAATCTTCATGTTCGTTACCACGTTCAGTTGCTCGTTTTGCAGGGACAAACCCGCCACGCCAAGCGGCTCGCCGTCGGGAATGCCGTCCACAGGCGGCGGAACGACAGGGAAAAACAACACGCCGGTAACGTGCCGCACCCAAACGGGCAGGTAGAGCGTCCGTTTGATGTGCGGGCGGTCGATGAGGATGTCGATGACGTGAAAACTCTGCATTTTTGAATAACTGATTAACTGAATAACTGAATAATTGATTTACAACTTGATAATAAAAATCAACTTCAATACTACCGTTTCGTTGTTGGCGTTGGTGATGCTGCCTTCGATTTTTGAGAGTTCGGGAAAATCGAGTTTTAACGTACAGTCCTCAACGTTGCGGAAAGGGTTTACCGAAAACAGTTCCGACGGAAAACCCGCCGGTAACACCTCTTTGCTGTCAATCTTGATTTCGAGATTGATGAGGCGGAGTTTGTTGTGGTCGGGCGTCCACACGGTTAAGCCGGTAATACCTCTGTATTGGGTTTTGAGTTTGTCGTCGATGACGATGCGCTCGTGAGGGGCGATTTCAAATTCGAGTACCTGAAACATAACTAATTAATTGAGAATTGAGAGTTGAGAATTGAGAATTACGATATTAATCATTAACCATTAACCACTGACCACTATTTTACTGTTTGATGATAAAGGAAATACATCGAAAAGTCGGTAGGGATGTAGGGGCGGTCGGTTTTCATGGATTGGTAAACAAAACGGATGAAAATGTCCGCTTCCTGAACCTGCATGGAGGTACGGTACATCGTTTCGTTGAACGATTTGCGGTAACGCGGTACGATGTTGGCGATGGGGTATTCGTCGGGGTAGAACGGCTGACTGCCTACAATCAATTCGAGGGTGGAAAGGGTCTTGTGGTTGTCGTCGTACAAAACAAAACTTTCAACGCTTTCCTGCAAGGCAAACAAGTCTTTTTGTGCAATTTCGGGTTCGGGGGTGTTGTCGGCGAGGTAGTCGGACAGCGTTTTTTGCATCGCGTCAATCAATGGTTGATTGGCGGACGGAACGTAGGAAATGCCGTCGATGCGCGTCTGTAAGGCGGTTGCCCTGTTTTTCTTTGCTGTCCGCTCCTCTGCGGTGGCGGCGGGGGGAAGTTCCAAAAAGTCGAGGAAGTCGCGGATAATCGCCCCGATTTCGCCCTCCGCAAGCCAACTGTCGTACACCGTTTGCACATAATTGAAATGGTCGTTGAACACGCCTATCAACTCGTTGAAATAAAAGTCCGTTTTGGTGCGTATTTCGCAAGGTTCGTAGCCGTTTCCGGCGGGTTCGGGATATTCGGTGAACGGAACAGGAACGATTTGCAACTTTTTACGCTGCGTAATCGGCTGTACATCGCCCTGAACGGTCAGTAACACCATGTCGATATTGACGCTGCGCTTGTCGTTGTTTTTGTAAATCACACGTATCTCGCTGCCCTGCGCCCATTCCTCGAAAACATAGACGTTGCGCCGCATTTCCTTGTTCAGAAATTGCCGGAAACTGATTAAACCCGCATTGAAATGGTAAGGCAAAACGGTTTCTTTGTTGATTTCCAAGTAAATTCTATCACCGAAAATGTTTTTATCGGGTAGCAACACCACGCCCAACACCTTACTGTGGTCGTATTTGGTGCAGGTAGTCAGGTCGAGGGTTTGACCGGACAAAACGGTGAAGGGAATAACCTGTGTGCGCGGAACCATGTTCAATTAGGAATTAGGAATTACGAATTAGGAATTACGAATTACGAATGTTTTCTGCGCTTTGCGCCATTAACCATTAACCATTAACCATTAACCATTAATCATTAACCATTAACCACTAATCACTAATTTTTCGCTACTGAAACGACGTGCATCGCGAAATAGACGTTGGTGTTTGCGTCGGCTTCGGCGCAGAGTTTCAGGCGGGGCTTGATTTCGGTGTTCGGGACGATGAATTGCGGGTCAAATTCGTTCCATAAGCCTTTTTTGATGTCGGTGCGGCTTTTGGTGTCGAACACTACGCAACTGACGTTGGGAACGATGACGGTGTTGCCCACTTCGAGTTCAAATTCGCCGTTGAGGATTTTTTTGTCGCACACGTCAAATTCGGTTTCGGCGGGGTTTGCAGCAACGCCGCTCAATAACTGAATACCGACGAGCAACGTCCATTTGTTTGCCTCTATCTTCTGCTTGTCCACGTTGGTCAGCCCGACGTGTTTGTTGTCGCCGCTTTCCATGAGTTCGTGGTCGCGGAAACCGCCTATTTTCTTGACGGAATACAGAATTTCGTCTACTAATTGGAGTTGTCCGGCTCTCACTGCGTTTTGAATGTCGGGGGGCAAAAGGTGCAACAAACGCTCGTACATTGCTTTGCCGGTTGCGCCTTTGGTGCTAATCGTGCCCGATTTGGAGCGCATGGCGGCTTTTACGTCTCGTTTGGAGGGGGCGTTGGGGGGCAAGTTGCCCAAGCCTAACAGTTCGCTTTGGTTGATTAAGTTCATTTTAAGGAAATTAAGGGAATTAAGGATTTTAGGGATTTTAAGGATATTAAGGATTACGCATTTTCAATTTTCAACTTTCAATTTTCAATTGAATTACGCTTTGCACAGTCCGGCGCCTACCAAAACCAACTTTATCGCCGTTTTGTCGGGAACGGCTATCGGAAGTTTCAGTTCGGGGATGATTTCTACCTGCGGGGCGATGAATTTGGGGTTGTCCAAACGCCACTCGCCGCGTATGAGGTTGTTGCGGGTTGAGGTGTCGAAAATTCTTGCTGATGAGGGTTGTACCAATACCTTGTCGCCGTTTTTGAGGGAAAATTCGCCGTTCAATACTTCGCGGCAGGGTAGCCCGAAAACAGCGTCAAAAGGCTTGTCGGTGAATGTGCCGGTTTGCAGGATGATACTCGTCAGCAGGAAAAAGTTATTTTCTTCTAACTTTCTGCTGTTTACGTTGGTGATACCTGATAATTTGGTATCGGCGTTCAACATCAAATCGTTTTGCTTTAAGCCGGAAAAGTCGAAGATGCGGTAAAACGCATTGTTCACGATTTTGATAGCGTTTGCGGCTATCGCTCTGCGGATGTGTTCGGGGAGCATGTGCGCACGAATGGAGTATGCTGCGCGGATACGCAAATCGTCGGTGGGAATGACTGATTTGCCTTTTGCGCCCTTGTTTACACGTGCGACAAACTGCTGCCGCTGCGGGTCGGAGGGGTCGAGGGTTGCCGCTTCGTCTATGGCGCCGTCCATTTCGGGGTCGGTCAATACGGAACGGTCTAACATGTTGGCTTCTTCTGCCATGAAAAGTCCTAATAATGACATGATTTCAATTTTTGATGGTTAATTTTTGATTTTTGATTGGAAAGAAGAGAATAGGATATTAATGAATTTGAGGAATTTAAGGAAAAAGGAAACATAATTTTCAATTTTCAATTTTCAATTTTCAATTAATAAGCGATTACGTCTTCGTCGCCGCTTAACATTTCGGAGGGTTGCCCCATGTAATACTGCGGGTCGCCGCCGGTGGTGGTGACTTCGGCATTGGGGTTTTCCGAGTAGTGCGACAGTTCGGGGAGGGCTGCCTGTCCGTAACTGCCGATGCCGGGGAGCATTAAAGGTTGGTCGTCGTCGTCCACGCCCGATAAGAGGTTTTCTTTGTTGAGCGCCTTTTCTGCGAGTTTGAACGCTCCGCCCATTGCCAAGCCTTTCGCAAGGGACTTGACAAAGCGGTCGCTCATCATCGTTGCGCCGGCAACGCCTGCGGCAGTGGCTATGGCGGGGGAAACCATGCCCATAACCTTTGTGCCTGACTTGTTGATTACTTTGTCCAACATGCCCACGCCTTTGACTGCGGCAAAGGTGCCTGCCGCCATTGCGACGATGTCAAGCATGTCGTTTTTGAGGTCTTTGGGTGCGGATATGCCCGCTAAACCAAAGGAACTCCTGCGTCTGTAAGTTTTGCGCCTTCTGTATGTTTTGCGCCTTCTTTTTGCCATGATTGTTGAATTTTAAGGAAATTAAAGAATTTTAGGATTTTAAAGAAATTAAGGATTTTGAGGATTAAGAGAGGTTGATTGATTTGAGACGTTGGGGGCTATTGCGACGTTTGGTGGTGCGCCGTTTGGGGGCGCGTCGGGAAACGCCTGACAGCCCTTTTTTCTTTTTGCGGGTGAGGAAATAGACGGCTCCGGCAATGCCGACTGCGCCTGCGCCCAACATCACCGCGTTTTTCTTGATGAAAGAGCCGATGTTGCTCATCATGCCGCCGGTCATCACGTTGGCGGTGACTGCGGATGAGTTGCCGCTTGCGGGGGAAATAATCATGTTTTGTTGATTTAATTGTTCGTCATCATATTCGTCATCATATTGCTGAAATGAACCGCCGCCGCCACCGCCGCCGCCCGCCGGTAAATAGGTATTGACAAGGTTGGATGCGGTATTTGCATAATTGGATGCGGTACTCACGATGTTGTTGGCGAAGTTACCGGCGCGTTGCCAAAAATTGGGGTCGGCGGTGGTTTCTATCGGGTTGCCGTCCTCGTCGTATTGTTCGGATTGGGTGAGCAAATCGCGTATTTCTCCTTCGGTGACGTTTTCGTCGGTAAATTCCTCGCCGGTGGCGGGGTTCTTTTTGCCTTTGAAAAAGCCCAAAATACTTGTGATGAAAGAGAGGGCAGTGGTGATTAGAGAGGCGCTTACAGCGCCTAACCCCAATTCGCCCAAGCCGTTGATTGCCTTCTTTTTCACGCCTTTGGAAATCGCCTGTTTGAATTTGTCTTCCTTGCCTTTGAGGATGTTTACAAAGAGTTTGCGCGTCTTGTCGTAACTTTCCCGCATTTTGCGGAAATCGTCCAAATTGATGCCCGCCGCCTGCGCCTGTTCTTCGGTGTATAAACCGTATTGCAGTTTGTCAGCCAATTTGAAAAGGTTGGTACGTATCGCCAACAGCAACCCGCCGCGAGCGGCTAACGATACGGGATTGAAACGCGCTACCACGTTGGCTACCGCCTTTGCGCCTTTGGCTACCGCCTTTCCGGTGGCTTTTGCGGCTGTGGCTACCGCTTTTCCGGTGGCTTTGGCTACTTTGGCAGTGGTTTTGACAACCTTTTTGGTTGCCGTCGCCACCGCTTTTACGCCCTTTTTGACGGCGTTGCCTATCTTTTTGAAAATACCCGCGCCAAGTTCGCCGAGTTCGCTGCCGGATAAGTCTGCATGAGGGTACACAATCACGCCCTCGCGCAAAAGCCGCTGTTCCTCGTTTTCCAAAACGCCGAGTACATGGTCAATCTGCGGGGTGTTCCAATAGCGGATGGCGTAATCGAGCATACGCGCCACTTCCAAAGGGTTTTTCATCAGTTTGAACATCTGCGGGGCTGCCAAAATCACGTCGCGGGTACGGACGAGGTGGTTGTACATGGCGGTTTCGTCGTCTTCGATGCTGCCCAAACCGAAGCCTGCCAAGTCAGTTCCCATGGTTACCGCCATTAAATTACCGTAGAAACCGTAGAAACCTGCGGAATTTGGGGCGGAAACGCCATTGAGTAATTGAATGGGAATACCGTTGAGAAAGCCTGATAAACGGCTATCCATGAGGTAGTCCTCTTTTGCGACAAAGGGCTTTTCCTTATCGAAAGTCTTTATAACGGTGTCCATGACATAATACGAGCCGCCGCGACTTTCGCCCAACGGTTTGGAACTGCGAGGTACTACTACGTAAACGTGGGAAAAGTCGCGGTTAGCGTCGTATTTGGTGACACGAAAGTAAAAGGGAATATTTTTATGGTAGAGAATTGAGGCGATTAATATGCTCATACAGTCGCAGTCGCCGCGTTGGTCTTTCAGGGTGCGTAAGGGAGTGCGGAGTTGCTCGGTAAATACACTGTCGGTTTCGTATTTGACGTAGGTCATCACGAAATTGAAGATGTTTTTGAGAAAGCGGGACAGTTTTGCATCGTATAGTTTGTCGGCTATTTTGCTCACGTCGGCGTGGTGTTCCCGAACAATGTCCT
>Ga0099364_10006953_pt1 | contig 16296 bp, 12 predicted proteins | sample TergutTh196P3_FD_73070 | JGI IMG/M metagenome (GOLD analysis project Ga0099364, IMG submission 73070) | Microcerotermes parvus P3 segment gut microbial communities from Pointe-Noire, Republic of the Congo - Th196 P3 | ecosystem: Host-associated > Arthropoda: Insects > Digestive system > Gut ...
TGCAGAAAGCACAATATTTTTATTATATGATACGGTAATCACTCCTCAACCCGAACTCTTCCCCCTCCGCTATGCGCATTAAATTCAGGCGCATACATACACTGAAAAGTAGTCATCCCGCCCGAAAATTCACCGGCGTTTGCCACACGCAAGTCGTATTCGAATACGTATGTTCCGCGGCGCATGTAACTGATGAAAAAGTTTACCGACGCATCTTTTATACTTTCGTAATACCCCAATCCGCCCTGATAACGATATCCCGAAAGGGCGTTTACAGGTTCGAAGCCTGCTGCGCGCGCGTCTTTCAGATGTACGTATTCAAAATCGCGGTCGGCGCGGAGTTCCAAACGAACTGTTATCACGTCGCCTACGCGCGGACGATTGGTATCGGTTACAGGTTCAAGCGTTCTGTTGCGCTTGATGAACATTTGACGCGTCATTTGCAGATTCGTTTCGGCGGAGGTAATGTTGTCCATATCCTCGAAATACTGCCAGTAGAGCGCACCCCATGCAATGTTCGTGTTAGGATTGTCTACGCGCAGATTGGCAAAATTGCTGTTTATATCTCTGCCTGTCCACGATGTTTTTACATAGTTTGTTCCCGGTTCGGGGCGTATCGGCTCGCGCGCCTGACTTCTCAACGGTCTGCCGCCAATACGTATATCTAACTGCTGATTGCTGTCGCCAAACAAATCGTCGTCTTCGGCGCTCATAATGGCGTATATGGCTTCAACGGTTGCTTTCGTTGTTTTCCAGTTGGTGGTTTGCTTGTTGCGCAGCAGCCATATTTTCATTTCGGCAACTGCCCGCGTGTCGCTGCCAGCCTCGTTGAACGCAGCTATAAGCATCGCCTGCGTTTCTATGGGCGCTTCGTGCCAAAAGTAGCCGCCGCGGTTGTCTATCCAGTACATGCCCATTTCATCGCTCATCTGCGCGCGCTCCTTCAGCGAACGAAGAATATTGTGCGCAACGCCGGGCTTGCCGTAGCGGTGCATCACAAGCGCAATCATAGCCTGCTCGTAAACATTGAAACGCGACCACGAACGCTCTGCCTGCTGCATGTAGTAATTGAAGGCGTTCTGGTCGGCGGCATAATGGCGCGAAAAACTGCATGTATATAAATAATGTATCTGTGTGCTGTTAATTAATAATTGCCGTTGTTCGGTGGAGACGGGGCGCGCCCCGTCTCTACTGCGTTGGGCGTTTCTGTAGTCTTCGCTGATGCGGGCGTCGCAGTATGCCATGGCGCGCTCTATCATGTTGTTGATATCGTCGTTTCGCGGCAGTGCGCCCAATCTGCGCAAATATTCCAAACCCGAAACAATATGCTGCGTTACGTAACGGTCTTCGGGCATGCCTGTAAACCATGGAAAACCGCCGTTACCGCCTTGCATTGCCTTTAATTTGTCTAACGCCGTCTTTTGTTCGTTTGCCATACGGTTGAGGTCGAAGAGCAATCCGACGCGCTTTTTCGTTTCCGTTTCGTTGTTTGCCTGAACTACCCAAGGCGTTTCTTCAAGCAATGCCTGTTTCAATTCCTGATTTTTTTCGAGATTAGACATTAAGGCTCTGCTGTCGGGCATAGTGCGCCATTGGTCGAATATACGCTTAACATTCGGCGAACTGTTGGCTATCGTGGTTGCCAATGTATTGGCGTAAAAGCGCGAAAAAACCTGTTCGGAACATTCAAACGGATATTCCATCAGATAGGGCAACGCCTGAATAGCATACCATACCGGATTTGAAGTGTATTCGAGCGTCAAACGGTGATGCTGCAATGTTTTGGAAACAGTTTCGGAACGCGCAAAACGTTCGAATTGAAAATCTCTGCGTTCGTTGCCGCGAATCATAAAGGGCATCGATTCGGTAACTAATGTTCGGTTTGTCAATACAGGCACGCTGCGTTCTTCGCCGTCGGTATGGTTTCCGGCTTGCGCTGTGAGGCGGTATGTGACTGCCTGCAAAGTAGCGGGAATTATCAACCGCCACTGAACGGCAGCGCTTTGACCGGCTTTGACAGCAAACGGTTGCGTACCCGATGTTTTCAGTATCTGCGCGTCTACCGACTGCATTGTGAAGGCGTCGAACAGACGCAGTAGCGCGTTTCCGTTAAGGTCGTTTTCGGTAAGATTGTTTACCTTTGCGGAAATAATCAAAGTATCGCCTGTTCGGAAGAAGCGCGGCATATTGGCGCTTATTGCTACCTGCTTTTGCGTGATAAGGCTGTTGGAAGCGCTGCCCGTCTTGAAATCTTTCGTATGCGCGAAACCGAGCATATTCCAGCGTGTCAGCGCTTCGGGAATGGTAAAGTCAATCAATATTTCACCGCGTTCGTTGGTGCGAAGTTCGGGATAGAAGAATGCTGTCTCCGAAAAGTTGGAACGAAGCGGAATAGCAGAATGTACGTCAGCGGCTGCGTCGGCTTCCATTTCGTCGGTTGCGCCGCCCATAGCCCTGTTTTCAGCATAAAAATTATCGTCGGCTTTCATCTCCGCCATTGCTACCGGCGCACCCACATCCATCATAGCGGCTTCTTCCATGATTTCAACATCGGAATAAGCAACCCCCACCCCCATACGGGCGCTTGTTGCCATCGCTCTTCTCACCTGCATACCGCCCCAGTAAATCTGACTTAACCGTTCGTATATAGTCTGATAATCCCACAGATTATAATACTTCCGCAGGCTCATATCGCGCATATCCGACAGAGGCGCAAAACGTTGATTCCACCCGTATTGCCAGTGCGAACGGACGGGATAAAACTGATTTATCCAACTGTGTTGCGCAAACTGCTCTAACGATGCATCAAACAATGTAGCAACCATTTCGGCAGCCTCAAGTTCGCCTTTTTTGTTTTTGACGGTCAGCGTCCATTTTTCCTGTTCGCCCGGCAACAAGCGTTCGCGAAACGTCGTAAACGCAATATCCAATTCCTTATTTGAATACGGAACCATAATTTGATGTAATGCCGTATATTCGCGGTTATCCTGCGCCATAGCGAAGGCTACTGCAAATCCGCCGCGATATTTCTCCATTATCGGTATTTGCAATTCCTGCGGAACGCGCCCAACAGTGAGCCATTTACGCTCTACAACGCTGTTTTTGAAAAGCACGTCGTAGCGAATCAAAGTCGAATCACGTCCGCCGGCAAGACGAAAAACTGCCGTTTCGTCGGGTTCGCCGCTGATTTTTACCGCTGTAAGCCATTCATTCATGTTCATTATTTCTGAATGGGCGTGTTGTAGACGTATGTAGGTTGAGTCTTCGGCGGTATTTGCCTTCGGCGATATTTGCTTCGCGGTATTTGCTTCGCGATATTTGCCTTCGGCGATGATTTTGATGAAGTACCAGCCGGAAGGGGCGTCGCGTAAAATGTTCAAATCGATTTTTGTATCGTTGGGGGTTTTGGCGGCTATGACTGCTACGCGTTCTTTCTTTTCGTATGTAGAGGGGTTGTCGTCGTTGATATAGGGGTCGTTGGGGAAAATTTCCGTAAATTCGTCGCGCTTTATCATAAACGTATCGGGCTGCTGCCACAATCGGTTACGAAGCAATCTATCCGGACTGTCAAGCCTCCAAACCTCTATCTGCACGTCGGCTTCCATGTCGTTACCGTTAAGATTGGTTACTTTCAACGGATATTCCATGTTTTCGGAAGTAATCCTTTCAGGCAAACGCAAATCTATCATCAACGGCGTTCGACTGATGTTCACATCTTGTGCGCTACTCTGTGTTTCGCCGTTTATATCGGTTACGTCTACCGTCATCTGATAGCGGTAGATGCTGTTGTCGTTCAATTTTATATCATCTGCGGCAGCGTAAAACTTTATTGAAAACTCGCCCTTGCTGTCGGTATATAGCGTTCCCGAAGCGATATTGCGACTGTTTCTTCGCTGCGGCGGGTAAATCCACCAACCCCGCAAGGGACGCAATTGCTGATGTCTCACCACATTGAACGTTACCCTTGCGCCGTCTACGGGATACCCCGCCAGCGCTTCCGCAACGCCCGTAACTGTCACCGAATCGCCAAGCGTATAATCGCCCAAAACAGGATTCATATTCACCTCAAAAGTAGGACGCTTGTACTCTTCCACGCGAAAACCCGCGCTTCCTTCGCCGTTTGTGATGTTCATCCAACCATTGAGCAATCCGTGAGGAATAGTGAAAACCCCATTGAACGAGCCAAACTCGTTGGACGTAAAGTCCTGTTTGAAAATTTCTCTGCCGTTTACATCCAAAACGGTAACAGTAGTATTTGTTCGTGGTCTGATGGCGTTGTGTTCGTCGTTGTTGGTTTCATACAAAATACCCTTGAAATAAACCGTTTGTCCGGGACGATAAATAGCGCGGTCAGTGAAAAATACCACGCGCGGATAGATTCTATCTTCCCTGTCGGAATATGAACGAAACATGTCTTCCGTCAGTTCGTGTTCGCCGTAAACGAGGTGAAGTCTGCAATTCCATCGATTGTACGAAGCGTTTGAAATAAACGCAATACCATTGACGTCGGTTGTCGCTGTTTCCCTTGTTGTATGCGTAAATCTGCTTTGACGGTTGTCATACATTTGTTCTATTACCGTTATTTGCGCGCCCTGTAATGGTTTTCCCGAAGTTGCGTCTACTGCGTAAAGTTCTGTTTTTCCTTCGCCATTGTTGCGTTGCAAAAGTTTGATGCCTGTAACCTGCACCGTATTAAAGGTAAGCGTGTTCAGTCTGTCCCTTTCGGGATTAAGTCTGTCTGACAAAACAAAAAGATAGTTGCCAGCGGGCAGCGCATCGAATTTTGTTTCAAACGAATGTTGTAGATAATCGTTTTGCTGCGGCAACCGAAGCGTATATGAAGTCACTTTTTCCTGTCTTGCCAAATATCTTGGCATATCCTCGTTTGAGTTCATCGACTGTAAAAATTCTCTCAACTCATCGGGTTTGTAGCGGTAGATATTGATATATGCAGTATTCAGGTTTTTGTAAGAAATCAACGCCAATGCCGGCTGATTGGGGATAATATTTTTTTCGATTGAAATATTTGCGTGCGGCTGTGTTATTTCGCTAATCATGTCGGTAGCCAATTTGCGGTCGTCTGTCAACCTCGCTTTTTTTTCTATTTCCCGACAGAGATTCACCGCATCTACCAGATATCGATTGCGTTTATTCGTTGCGTCTTCGCCTTTCATTTTGTAGTGAAGCGCTAACGTGTATGCCGCTTTCCCCCATATTCTTTGCCCTGCGCAAGTTTCAAGCAATGCTTTCATCGCTTCTTCATAGCGCGCGTCGGCGTCTTCAAAATTTCCGCTGTCTTTTTCATATTTCAACCTTTTCAGATTAACGTCGGTCAGTGCATTTATGTCGTTTTGCGTCATTCGGAAGTCGGTCAGTTTCTGAAAAAGTTCCATAATCGGGTCAGTTTCAGGTTTCAGGTTCCAAGTTACAGGTTGCGCGGGTTCAGAAGTTGAAACTGAAAAATCTACAACTTTTAAATCGTTGTTCATCCATGCGTCTATTGCGCGATGCGCCAAAAAGTCATATAGCGTTGGACGCAAATATCGCGTGTTGGCGTCTCCTTCGAGCGCTTCCTTGAAACTTGCAATTGGCGTTTTCTGCAACAACTCTGCTTCTTCGAGCGACAGACGGTAATAATACGATATTTCGCGAAGCAATCGCTCGGCGTCCCACGTATCAACGTCGTCGCTTTCCGCTTCGACTGCTACTGCCGTCCTGTCGTATATTTTCCATCGGTTCTGATTATAAAAGTTCAGATATGCCTCGCCAAGAAGCGAATATATCACCGACTTTACAGGAAAAGTCAGCGTATCGGCGTCATCTTTCAAACTGTTGATAACAGCCGCAAGCGGATTTTCATGCGTCATTTGCAAACAAGTGTTTCGCGTTGTAACCGCCTTAATCAGATGCCCATATTCATTGTCTCTGACGGCAGCCTGCCTCACCTTTTCAATTTCCGGCATGGCAGACTGCGGCAAAATACCTTCCATCAGTCGGTCGATGGTCTTCCACTGTTCCGCATAATTGAACCTGCTTTGCGCAATGGCAGTCGTAGCCGCCAAAAGCAATATATTTGTCATTACAAAAATTTTTTTCATGATACAATAATGTTAAAAAATATTATGTACAAAAATAGTGCCAATTGAGTTGTAAAATCGTAATATTGTATATTTTTATACCAATTCCTGCAATGTAGTACTTTTCAGAATTGCAGCAGAACTTTCGTGAACATATTTAAAAGTCAGCCGTATTTTGCATGTAGCCTCGTCTTTACAAAACTCGCATGGCTTATATTTGATGTTGCACACGCAGGCTAACATGCCAACGGAGCCTTCAAAAATAGTTATTATTTCGGCAAGTGAAACTTCTGTCGGATGTTTGACGAGATAATAACCTCCTGTTTTACCACGCGTACTGTTCAAAATGCCTAAACCTTTCAACTCTAAAAATATCCCTTCGAGGAAACGTTGCGGTATTTTTTCTTCTTCGGCAATACGTCTTATAGGAATGCTGCCGTTGCCGTAATCCTTTGCTAACCGCACAAGGGCTAACATTGCGTATCTTGTTTTTTTGGAAAGCATATTAACCTACTTTGCTTATGTGTCTTAACTTGTTTATATCTAATATTTCAAAATCTTTGCCCGAAAACGAAACTATTCCTTCCTGTTGCCATTTAGAAAGCGTTATGATGACATTTTCGACCGAACAGCATGCAAACTCGGCAATTTCTTTTCGCGTCAGCGAAAGCTTGAATGATGTACCGAAATAAATTTCTTCCGACAAATATATGAAAACATCTGCAATTCGGGCTTCTTTTTGTTTGTTTGCCACGCTGATAAAATTCAGAATAGACCGTTTGAACATGTCGGAAGCCAACTGAAACAGTGCAACTGCAAAATTTCCGTTGTCTTTCAGTAATTGATAGAATACATTAGATTCAATCAAAAAAACTTCGCAATCTTCAACGGCAACAACCGAAAACAGATTGTTGTCCTTGTAAAAAAGATTAGCTCCGCCAAGTATTTTAGGCGCTGCTACGAGCGTAAGAATGGTATTTCGACCATTATCGGTCGAAAAATTGAATTTCACTATTCCGCTTTGCAAATAGGCTATATGTGTAGGCGGATGTTCCTGTTTTAAAATCGTTTCACCCTTTTTGAAACGCAAAAAAACAGACGCCTTTTCAATTTTTTTAAACTCGTCGGGCGATATAAACTGCAAGGATATTCGCCTGAAAACACTGTTATTATACTTTGATTCCGTATCTATATCCATAAAAAATATTTTTCGCAAAAGTACACTTTTTTTATAAACATTTAGTTTTTCTTCGCAAAATATGAAAATTTTTTTAACCCGCTTGCTCTTGGCGCAGACATTGTGGTTCACAGCGCCACGAAATATCTTGCCGGACATAACGATACGCTGGCTGGTTTTCTTGTTGCAAAATCGGAAGAACTCGCCGAGCGGATTCATTGTATGAAAAACGCCATTGGCGGAGTATTGTCGCCATTCGACGCTTTTTTGGTAACACGCGGAATAAAGACCCTTGCAATACGAATGGAAAAGGCGCAGAAAAACGCCATTGCCGTTGCCCAGTGGCTAAAAAAACAACCGAAAGTCACAGCGGTTTATTATCCGGGTTTACCCTGCCACCCCGACTACGAACTGTCAAAACGACAGGCGCGGGGATTCGGCGCGATGATTAGTTTTAGGGTCGACAGCGCCCAAACCGCCCAAAACATGCTGAATAACTCGGAACTTATTCTCTTCGCAGAAAGTCTGGGCGGAGTGGAAACGCTGATGACATACCCCGCCACCCAAACACACGCCGAAGTACCGGAAAAAGAACGCATAGCACGAGGCATAGACGATAAACTGCTACGCCTTTCAGTAGGTATAGAAGCGGCAAGCGATATTATCAATGATTTGGAAAATGCAATAAAATAAACTGCTTATCTGGAATAAGCAAGTTAAATTCTATCCGTCATTGCGGGCTTGACCCGCAATCTCCATATATTTAGACAATTATCCTTTGGGGATTCCGTGTCAAGCACGGAATGACGCGCTCTTATTTTATGTTTGGTTTTGTTACAAAATAATTGGATTTTATGTTTGGTTTTGTTACAAGAAAATGAAATTTTATGTTTGGTTTTATTACAAAAAATTTTGGTTTTTTATTTGTTTTTGTAGAAAAGTACGTATCTTTGCGTTTTTTTAATTTTTAATATTTAATATCGTTGATATGTTTAATAGAAAATTTTTGATTCAGTTACGTCAATGGGCAAACAATCCCGGACGCAAGCCTTTAGTGATTCGTGGCGCTCGTCAGGTTGGAAAAACAACGATTGTAGAATCTTTTAGCAAAGAATTTGACGTCTTTCTGTCAATAAACTTAGAACGCAAGGAGGCTTGTGATATTTTTGAAACGTATCACTCGGCTGACGATGTACTGACAGCAATTTTTTTGATGAAAAAGCAAACTAAACGCGCCGGACGAACCTTATTGTTCATCGACGAAATACAAAATTCGCCCAAAGCCGTTGCCTTGCTTCGCTATTTCTATGAAGATATTCCTGATTTGTACGTCATAGCTGCAGGCTCGCTACTTGAAACTTTGATTGATATTCATATTTCGTTTCCGGTAGGTCGCGTTGAATATTTGGCGTTGCGTCCTTGCACGTTCAGTGAATTTTTGGACGCTACAGGCGAAGAGCCGCTTAGGGAAAAGTTACTTGAGGCTGATTTGCCGGCAGCCATACACAACAGAACGATGAAACTTTTCAACGAATATGTTTTAGTCGGCGGAATGCCCGAAGCTATTGCGCTGTATTCCAAAAATAGAGACCTTGTCGCATTGCAGCGCCTCTACGATTCGCTATTGCATGGATATAGAGACGATTTGGAAAAATACGCCCGAAATACAACCATGCGTAACGTTATGCGACACATACTCACAAATGGATGGCAATATGCCGGTGAAAGGATAAAATTTGAAAACTTTGCAAATTCAAAATATAAGTCAAGAGAAATGTCAGAAGCGTTTCAAGCGTTGGAAAAAGCGATGGTCTTAGAACTTTCATATCCTACATTATCCATCGAGCCGCCTATAGAACCCGATTTAAAAAAATCGCCAAAATTGCTGTGGTTAGACACCGGCATAGTTAATTATGTAGCCGGATTGCAGCGCGAACTTTTTGGTATAGAAGATATTAGTCAATCGTGGAAAGGAAAAATAGCGGAACATATTATTGGTCAAAGTCTCTTGGCTAATTCAACATCGGTATCGGCAAAAAGAAATTTTTGGATAAGAGATTCACGCAATTCACAAGCTGAATTGGATTTTTTGCTTCAAAAAGACGGAAAATTATTGCCAATAGAAGTAAAATCGGGCGACAGCTCAAAACTAAAATCGCTGCATCTGTTTATGGAAGGGTCTAATTGCGAGATAGCTGTCAGATTTTGGAATCATCCGTTTACAAAAAACATGATTACGCTGCCATCGGGAAAGATATATACCTTGCTAAATCTACCTTTTTATTATGCGGAATGTTTGGAAAAAATATTAGACAGGTAGGTGCATTTTTTCGCAAAAGTACACTATTTTTATGAACATATTTATTTTTCTTTGAAAATTTGCAAAATATTCGATTATTTATGTATTTGTAACGAATAATCTGACTTATTCGCACGCGTCATTGCGGGCATGACCCGCAATCTCCACAAACCAAAGGAGATGCTGAATCAAGTTCAGCATGACGCCGATACGACATTTTACCTGTGTCTCTCTGTGAAATTTTGCCAATTGCCAGCAAAAAATATGTAAAATTACATGTTTATTGTTGAAAAATTCCCTATAAAATACACTTTTTTAATGCAGATAACTCGTTATCTTTGCCGAAAATTTTTAACCTTGTTTTAGAAACAATCTAAAGCATTTTTTAACAGTATTTTAACATGAAAAATATATTTGTTTCAACAATTGTTTTGGCGGCAGTATTGTTTACTGTATCTTGCGGCGGCGGTCGCAGGAAGGCTGCCGAAGGCGAGTTAAGCGGCGATATTTCGTTATCGGGAGCCTTTGCGCTCTATCCGTTGGCGGTGAAGTGGGCTGAAGAATTTCAGAAAATGCATCCATGGGTTCGTATCGACATTTCAGCGGGCGGCGCAGGGAAAGGTATGACCGATGTTTTGGCGAATGTAGTCGATTTGGGAATGGTCTCGCGCGACGTCTATCCGGCGGAACTTGAAAAAGGAGCTGTTGCGTTTGCCGTAGCCAAAGACGCCGTCGTAGCGACCATCAACGCACAAAATCCCGCTCTGGCTGACCTTCTCAAAAAAGGTATTACGAGCGAAACCGCATACAAAATGTGGATTTCCGGCGAATACAAAACATGGGGACAGGTAGCCGGAACGTCCGACAACAACCCCATTCATCTCTACACGCGCTCCGATGCGTGCGGCGCAGGCGAAACATGGGGGCAATGGATGGGCAAAAATCAGGAAGACCTCGGCGGAACTGCCGTTTTCGGAGACCCCGGACTGGCTATGGCTGTGCAGCGCGACAGGCTCGGCATTGGATACAACAATCTTTCGTACACATACGACGAAGGCACGCGACTGCCAAACGAAGGAATTTTGGTATTGCCCGTAGACGTGAACGGAAACGGACAAATAGACGATGACGAACGCTTTTACGATACCAAAGACCGTATAATCGCTGCAATAGCCGCCGACAAATTTCCATCGCCACCCGCCCGCGACCTTTATCTCGTTTCAAACGGTATCCCCAAAGACCCAGCCCTCGTAGCATTCCTGAAATTTATACTCACAGAAGGACAGCAATACAATGTTCCTGTAGGATATATCTCACTTTCGGAAGAAAAATTGCAAAAAGGACTTGATTTAATTGAAAATTGAAAATTGAAATCAATCAAAAATCAAAAATCAAAAATCAAAAATGCCAAGTTTCCGTATTCTGAAAGATAAATTTGCGGGCGGTGTGATGTTTTTTCTCACTGTTATGGCATTATTGTTGGTTGTGGTCATGGGGACGGGGCTTTATCTGAAATCGGCGCCCATATTGGAAGACAGGTCGTTAGCCGATTTGCTGCTGTCTTCAAACTGGCGACCGCTTCGGGGCGAATTTGGTTTTTTGCCCTTTCTGATGGGAACGCTGTGGGTTACGGCAATAGGGATTGTTTTGGCGTTTCCGGTAGCTTTGCTGACTGCCGTTTTTCTTACGGAATACAGCGATGCAAGAGTGAAGAAATATGTCTTTCCCGCGCTTGATATTCTTGCGGGAATACCTTCGGTAATATACGGCGTGTGGGGGGTAATACTGATTGTTCCCTGGATTTCGGAAAAACTTGCGCCGCGTTTCGTTGAGTTTTCAACGGGATATACCGTATTTGCGGGCGGCATTGTGCTTGGCGTGATGATACTGCCGTTGCTCACAAGCCTGTTTATTGAGTTGTTTTCGTCGGTTTCCATGCAATTGCGCGAAGTATCCATGGCATTGGGCGCAACTAAATGGCAAACAGTAAAAAAGACAGTGTTGCGTCAAACGCTTCCGGGTATACTTGCGGCTGTTATACTTGCCATTTCGCGGGCATTTGGCGAAACCATAGCCGTTTTGATGGTATGCGGCAACCTGCCGCAGATACCGCGCTCGCTGTTTGACGCCGCCTATCCGTTGCCGGCGCTGATTGCAAACAACTACGGCGAAATGCTTTCGCTGCCCCTGTACGAAGCGGCGCTGATGTTTGCAGCGTTGATACTTTTTGTCGTAATTCTTTTGTTTAACGTCGTTTCGCGGGCTATTTTGTACCGAATAGAAAAAAAGTTTTTTTGATATGAAATTGAAATTTATAGAAGAAAAAATATTCAAGATATTAATGTATATTGCCGCACTGATTGTCGTCGGCTTGGTGTTGAGCGTCGTATTTACGATTATCAGAAGGGGCTGGGGGGCAATAAGTTGGGATATGATTACCAAACTTCCCGGCGGTGGATTTTACATTGGCAAGGAAGGCGGATTTCTCAACGCTATCGTGGGGTCGCTCTATATTGTAGGCGCTTCGGCGGCGCTGGGATTGATGATTAGCATACCGGTGGTATTTTATTTAAATGTATATCTGAAAAAAAAGTCGAAACTTGCATACGCCGCGCGACTTGCCTACGATGTGCTGTTTGGCATACCGCCAATCGTTTACGGAGCATTTGGGTTTACCATCATGATTTATTTCGGACTGCGCACTTCGCTGTTGGGCGGTATTATCGTGATTACGCTGCTGATAATACCTATTTTCATTCGCTCTATGGACGAGGCTGCGCGGCAGTTTCCACACGATATTCTTGATGCAGCCTATTCGTTGGGCGCCACCCGATGGGAAACCGTTCGCGTGGTTTTGCGACAGATTGCGCCGGGTATTGCCACCGCCACGCTGCTTTCGACAGGACGCGCAATAGGCGACGCTGCATGTGTAATGTTTACCGCCGGATATACCGACAGTATTCCCACATCGCTGTCGCAACCTGCCGCCACGCTGCCGTTAGCGGTATTTTTTCAGATGAGCAGTCCGATTAAGGAAGTGCAGGAAAGAGCATACGCCGCAGCATTGGTTTTGACGCTTATTGTGCTGGTGTTAAGCATTTCAGGAAGAATAATTACAAGTCGTTTTTCAAAAAATAAATTGTCATGAAATTATTAAAAAAGTTTTTTCGTCCCGATTATAAATTTGTCAGACAAGCCGAAGAAGCACAATTGGAAGTGCAAAATCTCAACGTCTACATCAAGGACAATCATATATTAAAAAATGTCAATCTTACGCTTCCCGACAGGAAAATAACCTGTATCATCGGACCTTCTGGCTGTGGCAAGTCTACGCTTCTGAAAACGATGAACCGCCTGATAGACATGGTTGAAGGGGTGCGTATAGAAGGAAGAATTATTCTTGGCGACGAAGATATTGTTGGCAGCGGCGAGAAAATCATTCATATGCGTCGCCGTATTGGGCTTGTGTCGCAAAAACCATGTCCGCTGCCGATGTCTATTTTCGACAATGTTGCCTATGGATGCCGAATTCACGGAATAGGCAACCGTCGCAAACTCAAAATGATTGTAAAGTATTATCTGAAAGCCGTCGGATTGTGGAACGAGGTAGAAAACAGATTAAGAACTCCCGCTTCGCGACTTTCTATGGGACAGCAGCAACGTTTGTGTCTTGCCAGAAGCCTTGCCGTAGAACCGCAGTTTATACTTGCCGACGAAGCCACAAGTTCATTAGACCCGCTCTCAAGCAAAAACATCGAAGAACTGTTTGTCAAACTAAAACAGGACTATGCCATCATCATGGTAACGCATACCCTGCAACAGGCGCAGCGTATAGCCGATTACGTGGTATTCATGTATCTGGGCGAGGTGATTGAAGCCGGAACGTCAGAACAGTTTTTCAAAAATCCGCAGCATGAACTGACAAAAGAATACCTTTCGGGAGCGTTTAATTAATTGAAAATTGAAAGTTGAAAATTGAAAATTGTAGAGACGTGGCATGACAGTAAAAAATCAAAAATAGAAAATCAAAAATCAAAAATCGTTATGAAAATGACTCATTTGCGAGAATTGGAGGCGGAGGCTATATATGTGCTTCGCGAAGTAGCGGCGCAGTTCAATCGTCCTGCTATACTGTTTTCGGGCGGCAAGGACTCCATCGTGGTTACGCACCTTGCATACAAGGCGTTTTATCCTGCCAAAATACCGTTTCCGTTGTTTCACATCGATACGGGACATAATTTTACGGAAACCATCGAATATCGCGATGCATTGGTTGAACGGCTCGGAGCGACTTTGGTTGTGGGGTGCGTACAACAATCGATTGATACAGGGCGCGTTCGCGAAGAAACAGGCTACTATGCAAGCCGTAACCTTCTGCAAACAACAACGCTTTTAGACGCAATAGAAAAAAACAAATTCGACGCTGCAATAGGCGGTGCAAGGCGCGATGAAGAGAAAGCGCGCGCCAAGGAACGTTTCTTCTCACATCGCGACGAGTTCGGACAGTGGGACCCGCGCAACCAACGCCCCGAACTGTGGAACCTCTACAACGGACGTAAAAACATCGGCGAACACTTCCGCGTTTTTCCGATAAGCAACTGGACGGAAATGGACGTGTGGCAATACATCTATCTTGAAAACATAGAGATGCCAAGTATATATTTCACTCACGAGCGCAAGGTTTTCTTCCGCGACGGACAATGGCTCGCAGCCGAACCATGCATGAAAATCAAACCCGATGAAACGGTGGAAACAAAATTAGTGCGCTGCCGCACCATTGGCGATATAAGTTGTACGGGGCTGACCCTGTCGCAAGCCTCGTCGCTCGAAGAAATCATCAACGAAATAGCGGCGACGCGCGTTACCGAACGTGGCAGCCGCGCCGACGACAAACGCTCGGAAACGGCGATGGAAGATAGAAAAGTTGCAGGGTATTTTTAAATTTTAAACGTATGGAAAATAATAACGCAAAAGGATATTTAGATATGGAGTTGCTGCGCTTCACCACCGCCGGCAACGTAGACGATGGTAAAAGTACGCTTATTGGCAGATTGCTTTACGACAGCAAGTCGATTTTCGAGGACCAGATGGAGGCGGTTGAAACAGCCTCGCGCAGTCGCGGCGCCGAAGAAATTAATCTTGCATTATTAACCGACGGACTGCGAAGCGAACGCGAACAAGGCATTACCATTGATGTTGCATACCGCTATTTTGCCACGCCATGCCGCAAATTCATAATAGCCGATACGCCCGGACATGTGCAATACACCCGAAACATGGTAACAGGCGCTTCAAACGCCGATTTAGCCTTAATACTGATTGACGCGCGAAACGGAATGACAGAACAGACCGTACGACACAGTTTTATTGCTTCTTTGCTGGGTATCACGCAAGTAGCAGTATGTATCAACAAAATGGATTTGGCAGATTACCAACAGTCTGTTTTTGAGGAAATAAAGAACGATTATCTTGAAATGTCGACAGAATTTCGTCCCGAAAACATTCATTTCATACCCATTTCTGCCAAGTTGGGCGACAACGTGGTGGAAAAATCTACAAATATGGCATGGTACAAGGGAGATACGTTGATGGAACTGTTAGAAACCATCCCTGTCCCGCGCATGTTGAACGACGTTGGAATGCGTTTTCCGGTACAATACGTTATCCGCCCTCTTTCCGACAGTTTCCACGATTTTCGCGGATATGCGGGCATGGTTGCAGGAGGCGTATTGCACAAGGGCGACAGCGTTGTCGTATTGCCCGGCGGACAACGGACAACAATAACCGCTATCACCCTTTCCGACAAGGAGTTGGAAGCGGCTCCCGAAGGCAAATCGGTAACAGTACAACTTGCCGACGATATAGACGTAGGGCGCGGCGACATAATCGTTGACGCCAACCGCGAACAGCCGCAAATTTCGCAAACCGTATCGCTCTCCGTATGCTGGTTCAATCAAACTCCAATGCGCGTCGGCAATCGCTACATAGTCCGTCATGCGACCCTCGAAACGCAAGGTATAATAAAAAGCATCGAAAGCCGTCTCAATATCAGTACGATGCAGAAAGAAACCGCCATAGAGAGCCTCGCAATGAACGATATAGCAGACATAACCATAAAAACAGCATCACCGCTCGTTTTCGACCCATATAAGAAAAATCGCACAACGGGAAGTCTGATTTTTATAGACCCAAATACGTTTGAAACGGTGGGGGCGGGAATGATTTTTTTAGTTGAAAGTTGAAAATTGAAAATTGAAAATTGTAGAGACGTGGCATGCCGCGTCTGTACAATTGAAAATTAAAAATTGAAAATTTTTTTGTTATACGAAAGAAAAATGTTTATATTTGCGTCTTGAAAATTTAATCAAAATAATATGACAACAACAGTTGAAAAGGAAATTCCCAGCGGGGTATTGACGTTTGACGAAATAAAGGCGATAGCAGACAACGGGTGGGCGATTATCAAAAATCCGGAGTACGAAAAAGGATTAATGCTACGAGGCGAACTTCTGTTCTACAGTTTGGACAGGAAGGAGGCTTATGAAAAATTGAAACATACGAAGGAACATGTAGCGTTCAGACACTTCACCAAGCGCGACCCTAATGTTGTATATCTGCTATGAAGAAAGAAACGTTTAATTTAGAAGGCAAGTTAATAAACTTGTCGGTAATTGTTGAAGCAGACAGTATAACAAAGGATTTCAAATTTATCGTTGATACCGGCACGAAGTATAGCATCATAG
>Ga0099364_10006954_pt1 | contig 16295 bp, 16 predicted proteins | sample TergutTh196P3_FD_73070 | JGI IMG/M metagenome (GOLD analysis project Ga0099364, IMG submission 73070) | Microcerotermes parvus P3 segment gut microbial communities from Pointe-Noire, Republic of the Congo - Th196 P3 | ecosystem: Host-associated > Arthropoda: Insects > Digestive system > Gut ...
GGATTGAAACAATAAATTCTCTTAGATCTGCCTCTGTAAATTCTTTGTCGCACCCCGCACGGGTGCGTGGATTGAAACTCTTGTTACCGTTAACGATGGTGATGACTACTTGTCGCACCCCGCACGGGTGCGTGGATTGAAACTAATTGGCGTATGCAGTTAGCAAACGCAACCGCTGTCGCACCCCGCACGGGTGCGTGGATTGAAACTATTTTGACCTGTTTGAATCTGATGAGTATGTTGGTCGCACCCCGCACGGGTGCGTGGATTGAAACACTGCTGTAATTGATTTTATTAAAGACACATCGGAGTCGCACCCCGCACGGGTGCGTGGATTGAAACCTATATTATAAGTATAAGATAATAAAATATCTTGTCGCACCCCGCACGGGTGCGTGGATTGAAACATAATTCCCGCTTTAAATACCTGTAATCTTTCTCGGTCGCACCCCGCACGGGTGCGTGGATTGAAACTCTACCTGCTCTACTTTACTGTCAAGAGTAGTTGTCGCACCCCGCACGGGTGCGTGGATTGAAACTCATAGAGACATTATTGATGAGATTATTAACTGCTTAAGTCGCACCCAGCACGGGTGCGTGGATTGAAACAGTTTCTTCATGCGCACGGGATAATACAGAGAAGTCGCACCCCGCACGGGTGCGTGGATTGAAACTATTTATACGATCTGTCTAAAATGAGCCTTTTGCAGTCGCACCCCGCACGGGTGCGTGGATTGAAACTTTGATGATATGGGCAAGGTGATCCGGGGAAATCGTCGCACCCCGCACGGGTGCGTGGATTGAAACTATAACATTTCCCGGTGTCAGTATTATAAAGCCGTCGCACCCCGCACGGGTGCGTGGATTGAAACTATAGATTTTACCAAATATTTTGACAGTATAAGACGTCGCACCCCGCACGGGTGCGTGGATTGAAACAAAATATTCTAGTCTCTTGTCCAGACACTTGTTCATGTCGCACCCCGCACGGGTGCGTGGATTGAAACACCTTAATGAGTGGCCAGGCGAATGAAGTCCAAGTCGCACCCCGCACGGGTGCGTGGATTGAAACTATTCCATGTTCATTTGGCAGGGCTGCTTCAATGGTCGCACCCCGCACGGGTGCGTGGATTGAAACTAAAAGTCCGCTTAACATAATAGATCCATACAACTTGTCGCACCCCGCACGGGTGCGTGGATTGAAACTTTTCGTTTATCAATTTCTCATCACTCAATTGGTACAAGTCGCACCCCACACGGGTGCGTGGATTGAAACATGTTGATGTTGGTGGTTTTATTCACATCGGTTCAGGTCGCACCCCACACGGGTGCGTGGATTGAAACTGCCAATTTGATAAACCCATTGTCAGCAGGGGGAGCAGTCGCACCCCACACGGGTGCGTGGATTGAAACATGTGAGTTATTTGGTGACAGGGGTTGTAGAGAGTCGCACCCCGCACGGGTGTGTGGATTGAAACTCTTGATCTGTCATGCTTCCTCCTATTTGCCCATGTCGCACCCCGCACGGGTGCGTGGATTGAAACGGCTATAAGACATTACCTTGAAAATACATTACCTGTCGCATCCCGCATGGGCGCGTGAATTGAAAAGCCGATGGCAATATGGAAAAATTACTTGATGCGGAGTCGCGCTCCATGCGAGCGCGTGGATTGAAACCAGAATAAAACTATCCTAGATGCCTTTGAAGCTTTTCGTCGTACCCTGCAACGGGCGCGTGGATTGAAACGAAAATCAGGCGATCTACCTATTGCTTTTTAAGGTCCCACCCCGCACGAGCGCGTGGAATGAAACATATAAGCCTTGTGTTTTTAATCGTTCTAATTCGCGTCGCACCCCAACCCCACACGGGTGCGTGGATTGAAACCATAGTGGAACAGGCTATAGACCTGGTAACATCGGTCGCACCCCACACGGGTGCGTGGATTGAAACTCCTATACAACTGGTCAGCTATGTTATACTCTGCCACATTTTAATTTGACTATATATAAAAATTATGATATAATATTGGTATAATTATTTGTGGAGGATTTTATGACAGCTATTAGACCCAGTGCTGATTTACGAAATAAATATAATGAAATTTCTGACTTTTGTCATGAGTATACTGAACCTGTATTTATTACTAAAAACGGGAAAGGGGATCTTGTTGTTATGAGTATGGAAACATATGAATTATTATCTGGTAAACTTGAACTATATTCAGCCATTGAAAAAGGATTGGAGCAGGCAAAGGAAGGCAAGGTTAAACCAATGAAAGAAAGCCTAAAGAAAATTAGACAGAATATAGTGTAGTCATGTATCATGTGAATATTACAGATCTTGCAGAAGAAGATATTACAGTAACCGTAAACTATATTTCCAAAGAATTGAAAGCACCAGTTGCTGCTAATAGATTACTTGATGAAATCGAAAAACATGAAGAAATTCTTTCAGAATCTCCACATATGTATCCAAATGTACCAGATAAATTTCTTGCATCACTTGGGTTAAAATTTGTGATTATTAAGAATTATTATATGTTTTTTGTTATTGACGAAAAAGTCAATGTTGTCAATGTAATTAGGTTTTTATATAACAGAAGAGATTGGAAGAATATTTTAGTAGCTCATATTTAATTATTTCTACTGTCTAAACTTCGTTTCTATTTTATTAAATAAAAATCATGTATAATATATACATGAAAAGAAGCCTTATTTTAACATTTATTTTCCTTTCGATTTTTTGCCATGCACAAAGTGTCCAGTATGAGATACAGGTGGGCGCCTACAGGGAAATGGCGAATGCAAATTCCGCGATAGATATATTGCGGGGAGCTGGTTTTTCTCCCTACGAGGAGACCTTTTCTGATCTTACAAGGGTGAGAATATCAGGTATAAGAGAGGGGACTCTTCAGAGCAGCTTGGCTGCACTTGCTGAGCTGGGTTTTAGCAGTCCCTGGGTGATAGCTTCGTCTACGCGCAGTATACAGACAGGCGCATACAGAGAAATGGCAAATGCAGAATCAGATTTTGTAAGGCTGCAAAGTGCCGGTTTAAACCCCTCTTACGAAAGCTATAATGGTCTTAACAGGGTGGTAATAAACGGGATTTCAGAAGGGGATATCCCTTCCATGTTACAGAGGCTATACGATGCCGGTTTTAGCGATGTCTGGATAAGAGAAAGCACAGTTCCCATGGAGGCTTCAAATTTTACTATCTTTGTTAATGCAGGTGCTGTAACAGAAATTACTCCCACAGGAAGTACTGCTCCATTAAGAATAGTTCAGACCATACCCTCTTTTAGGGAGGCGGATTCAGAAGACAATACATATCAGGCAGATGCTCCTGTAATCTTCTTTTTTAGTGATGTGATTTACCTTGGTTCACTGGAAGACAATATTGTTATTACTGCAGATGGTATACCTGTTGACGGGACCATAGTTATTAACGAAGGTGCAGGCGGATATGCAATTCTAACATTTACACCGACAGAAGTTTTGCCTGACGGTGCAGAAGTTGCCATCACCATGAGGCAGGGTCTAATGGATGGTGGAGGAAACCCTATGTCCATGGATCTTAATCTTTCATATATTACTGAAGAAGGTTCACAGACAATTTTCAGGAGATCTAACTTTGGTTTTGAGAATGGTTATGATGGTATAATATTTTCAGGTGATGGTGCAATTTCAGTGGCACGAGGCTCCCTGCTTCCATTCGAGGGATCTTACTACGCAGCCATATCTACAGGCACTAATTTAGTGTCTGACGCCGGAACTGCCATTGGTCTTAGATCAAGTCAAATCCAACTGGGTCCCATCATGGAAGATTTTACGTCCCTAAGTTTTTATTACGATTTTATATCTGCTGAATTTAATGAATATGTTGGATCAAGATACGATGACACAGCTATGATAACAATCTATGGCCCACTGGGAGTTCACACCGAAGTTATCACTAGTGTAAATATTGTCGGATATGACAACCATGCCTTTGCCGGCTATTCCGGAATGCCGGATGTCGGTAAGGATTATGCAGGTCATACAGGCTGGCAGTACTTTTTTATTGACAATATAGAAATCGGCTCCCCTGCATTTATCATTTTCACAATTTCCGATGTTGGAGACGATCATCTGTCGAGTATATTGGCTGTTGATGATCTGGTATTGGAGTGATGCGCTGCAGTTTTATTTTTGTCCCATAAGAATGTTTGTATCTGTTTCAATACTGTCCCATACTTCTATACCTTTCTCGAATAATTCTATTCTTTTGGTTTTTCTTTCTTCCAGCAGATACTTTAATCGTTTTGTTTTTGTTATAATTGATTCATTTTCACTATTATTTTCTATACCCCAAATCATGTCCAGGTCGTTTGAGAAAAAATTATCTATAATCATTTTGGAAAATGCTTTTTCTTGTACGTTATCAACAAAATTGCATACCTTTACAATATTATGTTGAATATTTTTAAATCCCTTTTCTTTCATCATGTTTAGCCATACATGTATTGGTTTTCTATGTAATAAAAATCTATTTAATGGTTTACGGATATTTTCTTGTAAATATATTTCAAGTTCATGTTTTAATATCTTTTCTTCTTCAGAAATAGTAATATATTGATCTATATTTCCTGTATTTTCTTTATACCCATATACATTCATTATTATCATGTACCCTTTCTCTTTTAATATTCTATACTGTTCATTTAAAAATGCAACGTTATCAACATGTTCAATTACGGATGAAGAAATTGTAAAGTCATAACTTGAATTACTAAATTCCAGGTTACAGGCATCTCCTGTATTAAACTCAATATTGTATTTTTCCTTGGTAGACTTCAATTTACAATAATCAATATAGCCTTCATCATAATCTATTCCGTTAATTGAAATATTACCATTAAACCAATCGTATATAGCTCTCGTCAAGGCTCCTGTCCCGCATCCAATATCAACAATACATTTATTTTCATGAATAGGTAAAAAATTCAAATAGACTTGAGAATTATTCTTATGAAATCTTAAATTTCTAATTAGATCTAAATTTTCTATGCCCATTATTTTTTCTGACCAAATTTTATCCATAGTTATGGGCCTCTAATAATAAGATAAATTATTAATACCACAAATGGTAAAATTACTAATATCCATCCATATTTAGTTTTCGTTCCAAGAGCTAAAATAAGAGCAACAAATGAAACAAATATTAAGATAAATATAAATACCATTAATAAATTACCACCACTAATGGCTGTAATAATAAACGCCAATATTGCAGCAATAAATAAAATTTTGCCAAGCGTATTGCTCATGTTAACCTCCATAATAGACTTAAAATATTTAAATTATCAAGTGCCATAGGATATAATTTTAATAAAACTCTATATAAATCGTATTGAAGCTGTTATTACGCCTAACGTCAATTAAACACTGTCTGTTGAATTATAGCAAAAATGCAGGAATAATATAAAGCTCCTTATCCAGGATCCCCAAAGACTCACTCATGCAGATAAGACCTCCACTTCCTATGTTTATCCCTTTTATTGATTTAAGTATACGAAAAGAAGCAGCATCGCTCTCTTTAGGTGTAGCAGTCATCTTTATTTCCAAAGGGTACAATGTGTTATTTTCCATAATAAGGAGATCTATTTCCTTTGCATCCTTGTCTCTGTAATAATACATGGCCGGTTCTGTTCCCCTGTTATAATAACTTTTTAAGATTTCAGAAATTACAAAGCTCTCAAAAAAAGCTCCGGCAGCCGAGCCGGATCTTAATACATCTGGATTTGTCCATTTTGTAAGATATGCTGCAAGGCCTGTATCCAGAAAATAAAGCTTAGGTGTTTTCACAATTCTTTTTTCTATATTCATAGAAAAAGGAGCCAAGAGATAAACAAGCCCTGATGTCACCAGGATAGAAAGCCATTTCTTGGCTGTAGGTTCACTTATACCTACATCCCTTGCCATGTCTCTGTAGTTTAGCATTTGCCCTGTGCGGCTTGCTGCGACACTGATAAATTGCATAAACTGCAGCTCATCTCCAACCTGTGTAAGGAGGCGGACATCACGTTGAATATATGTTCTAATATAAGAATCGTAAAATGCCTTTTGTTCAGAATAGCCTGTTATTACTGCCGGGTAGGAGCCTTTATGAATTACTCCCCAAATATGGTCTGAATTATATTTATTAGCATCTTTGTTTCTGGATTTTAGGAAGTCCATTGTGGGTAAAAATGGAGTATTATTCTTTTCTCCCCCTGTCTCTCTAAGGGATAGACCCATTAAATGCAGTATACCTATTCTCCCCGCCAGGCTTTCACTGAGATTTTTCATCAAGTGAAACTGCTGGCTGCCTGTAAGGAAATACATTCCCTTGGTTTTATTTTGATCAACTTCAAGTTTTATGTAGGGGAAAATTTCCGGCACATATTGGATCTCATCGAAGACCACAGGGGCTTTGTGAAGGCTAAGGAAGCTTTTCGCATCTGCTTTTGCTGAAATAATTTCTGATGTAGCATCAAAGCTGATATAAGGTAAATCCTTTGTTTTTGAACAGTTTTTTAAAAGGGTGGTTTTACCTATCTGCCTGGGTCCTGTCACCAAAATAATGGGAAAAGACTTTATTAGATCAGAGACTACCTTTTCGGCATGTCTTGGAATATAAGGCTCATCAGACATTTGGGATAATCTAAACTCCTATTACAAATTATCCCACTAAATTTAAGTACTGTCAATCCCCATGCTTATAAATCTATTCCATCTAAAATTTCATTTATATCAGTTAACATAAATTTCATTTTCCAATTATGAGCAATTAAAGAAATTATAAATATTATCGAAAATACAGTAAATAAAATCATAATACTGTCTTTTATATCTAAAAAATAAGCAGTTATAATAGCCATTGGGAATATCAAATATGATAATGGTATTTTAGATATAACCCAATATTCTCCATTAATAAATATGCATTTATTAATAAAATATGGGAAAATTCTTACCTCTGCAGGTACCTTAAAATTAGGTATAAATAAAAATACATTTGGAGTATATATTTTGACTCGTGTATTTTTCTTACTAATTTCTCTTCCAATTTTTTCTGAAAAGTCTAATATTTTATTTTTTTCTATCTTAACACAAAAGATAGTTATTCCATACTTAAAAATAAATGGGATAAAATTTTGGATACATAACCACCCAATAAAATATGTAAAAAAAACAATCAAAAGCAATACATAAAATATATCCATAGAACTTTATTTTACCACCAAATATCAGGACTTCTTCTTAGTTCTATAGTTTTATTATTATCAACAAATGCTGGTGGTTCATGGTTTAGAAATGTTAAAACAATATTATTGTTGTCGATAATTCTTAATTGTATAAATTCCTCTGTGTAATCTACCTCTATATGCCCTTCATGATATCTAACATTAAATATCCTAATTATATCATCATTTATTTCCCATGAACCGTACACAACATGGCCTGTCTCTTTTATCCCAAATAAAAACTCATAATTTGGGTTAAACCAATATCCCACTCTAAAATAATCCCTAAAGAAGGGACTATTAATGTCATCCCATAAACCTAAGATAATAGGTAAGTCTAAGGGTAAATTTTCGGAAAGATACCCTCCAAATACCCAATTTTCTTCATATGTGCTGATTCTATACCAATAATCTGTAATTCCGTCTATCGTTTGTAAATTATCAGATTTTTTATTTATAATTACTCTTTCACCATATAATAGTGTTCTTCTTATACTAGCGGTCGTGGATGGTTCTGAACGAACCCGTAAACCGGCTGGAGCATTTACAAACATAATTCTTGGCAATTCTTCTGATTGTGGAGTAATATATAATGGAATACAAATAAAATAGAAAAAAATTATTATTTTGCGTCTCATGCTATCCTCAACTAGCTTATTATCCCATCATTTTATTCTGACATTTCCTTAAAGCAGCTTAAATATCAGAAAAAATGAGCTTTATTTATCTTCATAGTGTCCTCGACAATTATAAATCTCTATTCTCCCATCATCATGTATTGTATATGTTAAACGGTTTTTATCGTCTATTGTCCTGCTCCATTTCCCTGTTAAATCGTATTTTAAAGGTTCGGGATGTCCTATTCCTGTGTTGCCGTTTCTTACTATATCAGCAATTAGTTTGTTAATTTTGGTTAATGTCCTTCTATCTTGTGTTTGCCAATAAATATAATCTTCCAATCCTTCAAGCGTAAAACTGATATTTTCAATTACCGGCATTGGTGCCCTTGTGCTTTTCGATAAAATCAATTGCCCGTTGCGGGATTTCCCCGCTTTCCATTGCTTCCAGTTCTGCCATTGTAAAGGAAATTAATTCGCCTCTTTTTGACTGTTCCATGCTGTGTTTTAACCTGGTCAAGTTTTCACCTGTATAGTATTCATCATAAGGCTTTAACTCAAATGGGATAGTCTGCTCCCTTATTGCCTGCCTAAAAAATACATTAATTGCAGATGATAGGTTTAAGCCTATTTTATTGAATAAGGTTTCTGCTTCTCGTTTTATGTCTTCGTCAATCCTGATTGTTAGATTTGTTTGTGCCATTTTTCACTCCTCATACATTGCACTTACATAATACTATATTTACCTTGCTTTGTCAATGCAAATAAATTAATAAAAATAGAGAAATTAGAAATTTCTTCTCAACCCTGCCATCCCATAAAATAGATATAATAGAGATATTGTTTTTGATTCACTGAATCAATTCAGTAAAATGCTTTCTGGCGCCAAAAGACTTGCAAATTCGGGATTCCTAATTTACCATTATATTGATAATTTTCCAAAAACCAATTTTTAAGGGGCTAAACTCATGATAGAACAAAGCGCTGATGCGGCAGGCAGCAATAAACTGCGTTATGGAATGGTAGGCGGCGGGCAGGGTGCCTTTATTGGAGATGTGCACCGTAAGTCCATCGCTTTGGACGGTATGGCGGAACTGGCGGCGGGCTGCTTCTCGCGGAACCCTGAGAACACTGTTGCCACAGGCAAGGCTCTTGGCGTGGCTCCGGACCGCTGCTACAAGACCTTCGAGGAAATGGCGGACGGGGAAGCAAAGAGAGCGGACAAGATTGACTTTGTGGTGATAGTCACCCCCAACAATATGCACTATGCGGCGGCAAAGGCTTTCCTAAACAAGGGCATTAATGTTGTAAGTGATAAGCCGCTTTGCTGGGAAGTAAGTGAAGCCAAGGAACTTGCCGAGCTTGCAAAGAAGAACAAGCTGCTCTTTGGAGTGACCTATACCTACACGGGCTACCCGGCCGCCAAACACGCGAGGGAGATGATCAAGCGGGGCGATATAGGGGATGTCCGCTTTGTCTATGCAGAGTACCCACAGGAGTGGCTTGCAACGCCTGTGGAGAAAGAGGGGCAGAAGCAGGCCTCCTGGCGGACAGACCCGAAGATTTCCGGCAAGTCCAACTGCGTGGGCGATATAGGCTCTCACACAGAGAACATGGTTGCCTATATGACGGGCTTAAAAATTAAGTCGCTCTGTGCAAGGCTGGATAAGATAGTCGAAGGGCGTGTGCTCGATGACAATGCCAGCATAATGCTGGAGTATGAGGGCGGCGCCAAGGGTATGTACTGGGCAAGCCAGATCGCGGTAGGTTACGACAACGCACTCTGGGTGAGGATCTTCGGTTCCAAGGGAACCATAGAGTGGGATCAGGAGCTGCCAAACTATCTAAAAGTTGTGCGTCTTGGTCAGCCAAGTGAGTACTGGTCAAGGGGTAGGGATAATTTTTATCCGCATGCCCAAAGCTATTCTCGTGTTCCCTCCGGCCACCCCGAGGGATACTTTGAAGCCCTGGGCAATGTTTACAAAACTTACATAAGCGCCCTTATGAAGCTTAAAGCGGGTGAGACCTTAACTGAAGCTGACATGGACTTCCCCGATGTGGAGATGGGCATAGAGGGAGTTAGGTTTATCAATAAGTGTGTGGAGAGCTCTGACAAGGGAGCTGTCTGGGTAGATTTTTAATCGCAGTTAAAACAGGAAACTTTGTTTCCTTTTCGATTTTACTACGCTGCTAAAAGCGGCTTAATTAGAGGTGTATTATGGCAAGACCGGTAACAATTTTTTCGGCACAGTTTGGTGATCTTCCCTTCGAGAAGGTCTGTCACATGATGAAGTCCTTCGGCTACGAGGGCATAGAGATTGCCGCCTGGGGGGAGCATCTTGATCCCAAGAGAGCGGCAAAGGATCTTAAGTATGTTGCAGAACGCAAGGCCATCCTAAAGAAGTACGGCCTAAAGTGCTGGGCTCTAGGTAGCCACATAATAGGGCAGTGCGTAGGTGATAACCCCGACCCGCGCCTGGACGGCTTTGCACCCTCCGCCCTTGCCGGCAAGCCGGATGAGATACGCAAATGGGCTATTCAGGAAATGAAATATGTTGCTCAAGCTGCGAAGAACATGGGTGTGAAAGTGGTAACAGGTTTTATGGGCAGTCCCATCTGGGCCTACTGGTACTCCTTCCCCCAGACCACAGAGGAGATGATAGATAAGGGCTACAAAAAGATAGTCGATCTCTGGACACCTATCTTTGATGAGTTTGACAAGTGCGGTGTGAAGTTTGCGCTGGAAGTGCATCCAACAGAGATAGCCCATGACTATTACACAACAGAGCGGCTCTTTAAGGAATTCAAAAACCGCAAGACACTGGGTCTTAACTTTGATCCTTCACACTTGATCTGGCAGGGAGTATGCCCTCACATATTCCTTAGGGATTTTGCAAGCAAGGTCTACCATGTACACATGAAGGACGCGGCTGTAACACTGGATGGCAAGGCAGGCATACTTGGTTCCTTCCTTACCTTTGGCGATAACAGACGGGGATGGAACTTCCGCTCCCTTGGACATGGCGATGTTGACTTTGAAAATATCATACGCGAGCTCAACGCCATGGATTACAGAGGACCTCTTTCTGTTGAGTGGGAAGATTCCGGCATGGACAGGGAGTTTGGTGCCAAGGAAGCCTGCGACTTTGTAAAGAAGATGAACTTCTCACCTTCCGATGCTGCATTCGATAAGGCGCTCAAGTCCGATTAAGTTGATCTATTAAGTTGATAGATTAAGCTGATCTATTACTGAGTAAGCAAGTTCACCCATAGCCTTGTAACCGGCTATGTTAGGATGTGTGCCGTCCCGGTTGTAAATATGTTTATACCGGGGCAGGTACATGTCATTGTCACTAAGGTGTTTATCAAAATCTACAAGAGTATAGTTTCCATCTCCCTCATTGCTTCTTAACCAGGCATTCACTTTTTTTCTAATGCCTTCCTTTACCGTTGTATGAGTACCATTTCCGTAGAGAGGGGTGATAGTTCCTGCTAAAACCTTGATGCCCTTGGCCTTTGATTTTTCTATCATGATCTTGAGTTCGTTGATCATGAGATCCGCCATAGCTGCATTGGCATTGGAAACACGTAGTATGTCGTTTACCCCTATCATGAAAAGGAGATAGCCGGCACCCGGCTGCTTGATCACATCGCGATCAAAGCGCTCTCTGGCTGCTGGTCCCTGACCGCCGAAGATAGCATTACCGCCTATGCCCATGTTAACCACAGAGAGCGGCTTAGGTACTGGTGAAGAATTAATTTTTTCCATAAGGACATCTACCCAGCGCAGGTAGGAGTCGGGCTTGTTGCCAAAGGCAACTTGCTCTGTCCCGTAGCCGTCTGTGATGGAGTCGCCAAAGCAGATGATGGATCTGCAGTTTGAAGGAGCATAGACATCGACATTGCAGAGAAAGTACCAGCAAACATGAACAGCATCATTTATGATCTCGTCCGATACCGCATTCCCCTTTCTTAAAAAACTGTTAGACCTGGAGGCAGCATGGTGGGTCATCATGTTGGGAGTTTTGCCAAAGTATGTAGTGATCGCAATTTTGTCCAGAGCCTTAACTTGATAATCTATCTCATCAGAGATAACTTTCTCACCTGGAGGAATGACAATGCTTTCACTACCCTTAAAACTTAGCGCTGTATCTGTTGATCTGTCTATGTTTGATGATCCATTGATGAGAGGCTTCGCAATGTGAACTGCCTTAATCTCCAGGGGGCCTTCGCCGTACTCGTTGGAGTAGCTTAAGCGCAGCTTTTCTCCACCCAAAGATACACGTATGAACTGACGAAAGCTAGCTCCGCTTAGCGGTGGTACTACCGAAGCCGCATTGGGATTGTCAGCGGCAATTGCATACTGAGCGCTTGCCCATGTGCCTATCCAAATATTTTTTTCATTTATTTCTTTTTCTTCATTGAACATAATTTAGTATATCACTCTTGACCATATTGATCATCATCAATAGGCTTTTGTGTATGGGTGATCAAATCATAGAAATGTTTCCCGGCGGAACTGACATCACATATCCACTTTACTATGATCTAATTCAGGGCATAGCAAACCCATTTTTCAGGTTCTTGATGTCCATTTTTGCGTTTCCGGCTCTCTATTTTATCATTTTAGCTCCGCTTTTTTTTGTTTACTGGTGCATAGACGAGAATAGAGCTTTTAAACTTGGCATTTTATTGATCCTTTCATACCATCTAAATCTTTTGATCAATATTTTTTGGCAAGTATCCCTGCAGAGTCAGATTGTGTTTATGTTTTTTGTTAGCATGATTTTCTTTGTACCAGATAGACTGCGCATTTTTGCCGGCATTGATTCCCTTATATGTATACTGCTTACTGCGCTTTCGGGGATCTACCATGGACGGGATTTTATTCCCTCCATTCTTTTTGCCTGGCTTATGGGAGCTGTCTTGCTTGCAGTAAATTATTTTGCCTCTATCTATATAGAGAGTTTTTTGCAAAAGATTAAGGACGGTTTTAGGATATTTAATTTAGTAGCCGTAAGCTTAACTTTTATAAAGCTCTTTATTTATCCGCCCGGAATCGCTATCGCAGCTTCGCTATTGGGTTTTGCCCTTGGCTACAACCTCGCCAAAAAAAAGACAGGCTTTACCGCCTCTCCTTCTGCAATGCAAAACATCAGCTTCCCTGTGCCTGTACTTCTTGCCCTGCGCTGCCTGCTTGGTTTTACATCGGCTATCATTTTGTACATCGCTCTTGGAATGATACTCTCCGGCATAGAGAATCTCTTTGAAGTTAGACCCAACCATGATCTAAGTGTATTCATACGCTATGCCGCCACAGCCTTCTTCCTCTCCGGCGGCATACCCATACTTCTATCACAAATGGGGCTATACAAAAAAGCAGAGCCTGTGGAGGGTATCTAGCTATGCCGCCGCAGTATGGAGACAATGAACCCATAGCCGCCCTTGCCACTCCCCTCTCTGAAAGTGCAATAGCCCTTATTCGTACTGAGGGTCCCGTCGAGCTCCTTGCAAAAATATTTTCGCGCCCCAAGGCTTTACTTGGTGCAAAGGGGCACTCCCTTGTTCACGGTTGGATAGTTGACCCCTGGGCAGGAGCCGGCGCAAGAGCCGACAATGCCGCAACACTCGCTCCTGCCGCAAGAGCCAATAAAAGTGAAGCATTTTCGGCTCCTGCCGGGCTGCGCATCGACGAGGTGCTAATCTCCGTGTACCGTTCACCCCAAAGTTATACAGGCGGGGAAGGTGCAGACATAACATGCCATGGAAGCATAGCCGTTATAAAAAGCATACTGGAGCTTTTACGTAAGGCGGGCTTTCGCGATGCGCTGCCCGGTGAGTTTACATTTAGGGCCTTCATGAACGGTAAACTAGACTTGACCAGAGCAGAGTCGGTTATGGAGCTTGTTGCAAGTAAAACTGACAAGGGCAGGGAACAGGCTTTGCGCCGGCTTTCGGGGCTTTTGGAAAAAGAGATCAACGAGATCAAAATGCTCTTAATGGAAGTCCTTGCCGGTACAGAGATTTTCCTTGATTACTCAGAGGATGAGTTTACAGGCAGCCAAAGTGATGAAGAAGAGGGCAGGCTGCCCGGCAGAGCTTTTCTGGAAGAGGCAGAGCAGCGTTTAACACAGCTCACAGAGCTCTGGCAGAGGGAAAGGATCTATGCAGATGGAGCCCTTGTCGTTCTTGCGGGTAAGCCAAACAGCGGGAAGTCCAGCCTTTTTAACTATCTATTAAAAGAAGATAGATCCATAGTGACTGACATACCCGGAACGACAAGGGATTGGATAGAAGCTTTGATCTCCATAGAAGATATACCTATACACCTCGCCGATACTGCGGGCTTAAGGGTGCTAAATGGGGATCAGGATCAGAAAAAACTTGATCAAGCGGAGAGTATAGGAATAGAGCGTACTTATGATCTTATAGAGAAGGCCGACCTTGTTCTTTATGTGATAGACGGCACAGTTGGGATCACAGAAGAAGACAGGGATTTTCTTGCAGGTTATGGCGGCTCTGCTTCAGCTCTGCTGCTGTGGAATAAAGCGGACCTTGTAGCTCTGGGCGAAGCGCCGGGGCCGGACGGCGCGATGGTCGAACAAGAAAGGGAAATGCTGTCGGTGAGTGCAAAGACAGGGGAAGGGATTAGTGCTTTAACAAGGCAGATTGCTTCGGTCTTGTGCGGGGGGGCAGCAGGAGCCGCTAATGCTTCACTAGCTGATAATGCCGTGGAAGCGAGTGCCGCAGGGGCGAGCGATGCCGCAAGAGCGAACAATGCCGCAGGAGCCAACACCGCAGCGGGAGCAAGCGAAGGCACCGCACCGGGAACTGTAAGGCAGAGGGATTTGGTCGAGGCCGCATTGGAATCTGTACAGGAAGCTTTATCTCTAGCAAAAGAAGGGGCGGAACTTGAGTTAATTGCGCCGATAATAAGATATGCGGTGAATGCTCTTGGAGAAATTACAGGAGAAGTATATAATGATGACATACTGGAAATAATGTTTAGTCGGTTTTGTGTAGGAAAATAGCATAGAAAGAAATAAGGAGATGATTAATTGAAAAAGGCATTAGCGGTTTCCATAACCCTGTCTTTACTTATACCAATAATTATTATTACATTCCTGGCAGTTAATATCACACCCTTAAGAGTTGGTGTGGATTTTATACTGCGGGAATTTGACGGTAACAGTCTTATAGAAAACGAAGGTAATGTCAGGCAGCATTTACTAACCATACTTGATGACCCTGAAAATTATTTTATGACGGCATTCACAAGAAAGGCTGTATCCCTTGATCTTGAAAAATCAGATGAACTTTACCATAGCTTTTTTGTGATACGCAGCAGGCAGCTGCCCTTCTTTTTTACCTTAAGTTTTAGCGGAACAGATAAATGGTTTTTCTCCCAGGGAGCCTGGGCAATTAATTCTGATTACGACATTGCCTCTTATGTTACCTACAGGCATGGTAACAATGAATGGGATGTAGAGGAAATTTTGTTCGAGAATGGAATCAATCTGGAGCTTACACTAAGAACCATAGTACAAAGAATAGAAGATGGAATAATCAGTTATTACTATAATGATCACAATGACCATAGACCTAACATGGAAAACTGTAACACCGCCATGTTCAATACCATCGTAAGTAATTAGATCAGTATCTTTTAGAGCTTCATACCCGTAGTAGAAATTCCCTCGACTATATGCTTCTGGAAAATAAAGAAGACTATCAAAGAAGGTACAAGGGACAGGGTGCCCATGGCAAAGATGGCACCCCAGTTTACTTCACCTGTGGGATCTGCAAAGAGGCGTACCGCCAAAGAGACCGTGAAATTCCTCGTTCGTGTAAGGTAGAGGAGGGGACCAAGAAAGTCTTCCCAGCGCCAGTAAAAAGAGAAGATCGCCGATGTCATTAAAGCAGGTTTTATCAGCGGGAAGAGTATGCGGCTAAAGATAGTAAATTTTTGGCAGCCGTCTATCATGGCGGATTCGTCCAGCTCCATGGGTATGCCGCGGAAAAATTGAACCATCATAAAGATAAAGAAGGCCTGTCCTCCCCATTGGGGTATTATCAATGGAAGATAAGTATTCACCCAGCCTATCCTGTGAAAGAGTACATATTGGGGAACCATGATAACCTGGAAGGGCAGCATGAGGGTCATGAGCATGCAGCTATACCAAAACTTGCTGCCGCGGAATTGTATGCGCGAAAAGCCGTATGCGACAACAGATGACATTAAAACGGCGCCTATTGTAGAAAGAACGGTAATGACTATGGAGTTCCAATAGAATGTGGTGAAGGTAGTTGTGCGGTTAAACTGCCAGCCTACAATATAGTTATCCAGGGTAAAGTTGTCCGGTGCTAAAGAGAGGTTACCGAAAATTTCTGTTGTTGGTTTAAAAGATGCG
>Ga0099364_10006956_pt1 | contig 16294 bp, 15 predicted proteins | sample TergutTh196P3_FD_73070 | JGI IMG/M metagenome (GOLD analysis project Ga0099364, IMG submission 73070) | Microcerotermes parvus P3 segment gut microbial communities from Pointe-Noire, Republic of the Congo - Th196 P3 | ecosystem: Host-associated > Arthropoda: Insects > Digestive system > Gut ...
GGCTTGTGCGGAGCGTTGCCCGAAGCGAAAGGAAAGAGTGGCGAGGGGCAAGTGGCTTATAGTAAGGCAAATAGCGGAAAAATAGCGATTTTTTTAGTAGCCGTTTTCTTTTTGATATTGTCGGGCGTTCTCTACGCAAGCGCAACAAACTCGACAGCCGAAAGCGTAATGACAATGACCACCGTTGCTCAAAATGTAAGAATGGAGTTGTTTGGGTCGGGAAGTGCAACGATTGACTGGGGCGATGGCTTGCAACCGGAAACTGTGGAATTTGCAGAAAGACCAAACCGCGAATTAAGGCGTTCATTTTCCGATAAAAGCAAACGAACCATAACAATAACCGGAGGGAATATTACGGTTTTGTATTGTCCAAATAATGAACTAACAGAGTTGAATGTGAGCGGAAACACTGCGCTATCATATCTGAATTGCAATAATAATCAGTTAACAACTTTAGACTTGAGCCAAAATAACGCATTAAGAAGGTTGGAATGTAACGAAAATCAGTTAATTAGATTGGAAATCAGCGACAATACTGCCGACTGGCTATACTTGGAATGTGCACACAATCAATTAACCTCGTTAGATATTCGAAATGCTCATTTGAAAAGTTTAGATTGTTCCAATAATCAACTAACTGCGTTGAACATGAGCAAAAATATTCAGTTAGCGTATTTGTTTTGCCACGATAACCAACTCACTGCTGATGCATTGGATGAGTTGTTTGAAACGCTTAATAATTATGATTTTGACCATTTTGCAAAAATCATAGACATTAGTAATAATCCCGGCTCGGCAGATTGCAACCCGCGAATAGCATGGGCGAAAGAATGGACGGTCAAAGGTTTCGAAGGCGTTACTTTTGGCAACCCTCAAATTCCTGTTTATGGAATAGTGGGGGTACCTTTGCCGCCAAGCGAAGAGATAGAAGAAGACGCGTTATTGTATGCACTTGTTGATGTAAAGCCGATGTTTGACGGTAAGGATGCCGATATAGGATTTCGCGAATATGTTCATAATAATGTAAGATACCCAACGTATAATTTTAATAATACTCGTGTAATTATTGAATTTGTGATAGAAACCGATGGCTCTATCAGCAATGCAAAGATAGTTTTTGGCGGCGATGACCCTTTGCTTAATACAGAGGCGTTGCGTGTAATAAACAGTTCGCCAAAATGGACTGCGGCTATTCACAATGGTAGAGCGGCAAGGGTAATTTATCGGTTTCCTGTTTTTTTTAGACTTCAATAAAAAAATAAAAAAAATCTCTTGCATTTCCCAAAAAAGTATTACCTTTGCCCTATGAATAGACTTGACATCTATTTAGCCCTGTTGTTCGGCTGTAAGCGCGATTTAGCGCGGGTTGCCGGAAAAGTTGGCGGTTTAACGGACTGCGTTTTTACCGGCTTGTGCGGAGCGTTGCCCGAAGCGAAAGGAAAGGGCGGCGAGGTGCAAGGGGCTTATAGTAAGGCAAATAAGGGAATAAGGAAAGTAGGTGTGTTTTTTGTAGCCGCCGCGATGGTAGCGGGTTATGCTGCGGATTATGATTTTTGTTCGCAAAACTGCGGTATAGTAGAAAAAGACAATATAAATAATGAGATTTTGTCAAAGGTGTGGGGTATAAGTACAAACGAGGGTATAAAACTTACTGCCGACGACACAAATTACAACGCAGGAGAAAGATGTTACTACTTTGATAGTAGCGGGAAATTGCGAAAAATTTTGGAGTGGTGGGAATATCCCGGCAGTTCGTCAGTAAAAATTGCCTACTATAACAGAATAGGCTATTTAGCGTATATTCTTTTTTGTTTTTTTGGCGAAGAAGGATATTCTTATCAAGGTATTGCATACAAAACGTATCGCGGAGAGTTTGGCGATAGTATAACATTCAATTACAAAGTGCAGTACCATTTTGGCAATGATTTTGAAAATTTTCATATTCAAGGAAATTCAAATCAATTTCCATCAATAATTGGCGATTGGCGTTTGTCTAATTATGTTCATACCGATAGTTTAAAATCACAAATGCTGGGAGAAACATGGCATATTCCAAACAATGCGCTAAAAATACAGTTTACCGAAATACCCTCAAATGAACAGATGAATGAAACGGATTATATAATTTATAGTTGGCATACAAGATTACAGAGAAGCATGGCAGATTTTATCTACGGCGTTTTTTTAGAGCCTGTTGAAAAAATAGTGAACGACGGAGCAGCGGGCTGCAAATAATTAATAATCGGAAACATAACAATATGAAAAAAGTGCTAATAATTAAAATAATATTTTCGCTTCTTACCTCTACATTGCAGGCGCAAGAAATAGAACACGATGGTTTGTATAATCTTTATCAACGTCTGAACAGCGGACTATTATTGCCTGACGATGTTCAAGCGCTCGACTATCTGAAACGTTTTGCAAATGATACTCTTATAATTCGTAAAATTTTTGACGACAAAAACGGAAATAACAGCCTTGAAATAAAACTCATCAATCCCTGTCGGAAAGATAGGTACGACCATGTAATAAATTACATTAAAATTCGATTGAACAATAAAAATTTTTCTAATACGCTAATATACTACAATTCCGGCGTTCAAATGTCTTTGATAAATCTTTTGGAAGAAAATATTGCCCTGAAATATGCATCGCGACAACGGCAAGCCGTGATTATTCTTTTTGCGTATTGCGGAAATGCTGACGATGACAAAATAATTACCTGCATTGTTCTTTACAACGAAAATAACTACATTTATCATATTCGTCTGCGAGGCGTGGAGTTTCAGAATTACAGAATAATAGATGATTTAAGTGAAACATTCAAAGATTTACCCAAAAAATTGAATAAGAAATTAGTAAAGTATTTCAATTCACAGTACGAAACCATTATCCAATAAAAAAAATGAACAAAATCTCTTGCATTTCCCAAAAAAGTATTACCTTTGCCCTATGAATAGCCTTGACTTCTATTTAGTCCTGTTGTGCGGCTGTAAGCGCGATGTAGCGCGGGTTGCCGTAAAAGTCGGCGGTTTATCAATGAGCAGCAGCAACAGCAGCAGCCCAATCAAAATCATCAGCCAAATGAGCAACAGCAACAACAGCAGCAGTCCTCACCGTCGCCACAGTCCTCACCGTCCCCCACCCTTTATTGATGAGTACGTGTACCGCAACGAAAAGATGGCAGACCTTATGCGTCGCGCTAATTTTTGCGAAGAAAAGGGCAGAGGAATGGACAAAATAATTGCTTATAATGAGCAATTTAGACTGCCTGCAATTCAAATTTTAGTTGGCGTAGTCAGAACTACGATTACAATACAAGCCTATCAAAAATTATCGGAATTGAGCCGAAAAGATAAAATCAGTACATGCTACCAACATTGCTGTCTGAAATACGTGCAAAACGAAAAAATGAATAATCAAAGTCTGCGGGAACGTTTTGAGATTGACGAAAAAAATTATTCCACCGTTTCGCGTATAATTCGAGATACGTTAGATGCAGGGCTAATTAAGGAAGAAGACCCCGAAAACAAAGCCAAACGATACTCCAAATACATACCGTTTTGGGCATAAATTTTAAATTTTAATGTGACGGTAATGTGATTTTAGAGGGCATAAAAAAACATAAATTGCTGATAATCAAAAATATCTAATGTGATGCTAATGTGATTGAAAATTTGCCACAAAAGCGAAGCGACTTCATCAGTGGTTAGTGGGGACACGGGCGCAAATCAGCCCAACTTAACGCAGTGGTCTCACCGAAGGTAATCCGCGTATCCCCAACCCCTGCTAAGAACTAACGACTAACGACCTGATTATCAACCTCTGGCAGAATATTGGACAATCAGGCAGAATATTGGACACCATTTCCTAACCCATTAATAATCAGCCTCTGGCAGAATATTGGACACATTTGGCGGAATTTTGGACATCTTTTTTTGCATTTTCAAAAAAAAACATTACATATTTGCAGCCGGAATTTAGTCGGAGGTCGACGGTAAAATTTTCGGGGCTAAAAAAAATGAAAACCAACCCCTGAAAACTAAACGCTGAAAACTGAACTAAGCGAAGCGTTCTCATGAGACGCAGTCGAATAAAACTTATTAATTAAAAATCGAAAATATGAGCAGTATTATTTCTTTTTTCAAAAACAACCACGACGGCGCCGCCAATAACTCTGTCCCCACCCTCGCAACGCCCACGCGAGGCGAAATCGTTGAATAAACGATTATTGAGACAGGCATCTGTCTAATCTGCGGATAATGTTTTCATCAATTCAATTAAGGCGTATGCAGGTTTAACCAAGTCTTCCAGACTATCCTGCTCAACATCTCTCCCTGTATGATAACTGGCGACTTCCCGCAAATTCGCAAGTTTGGAAAACGTACTTAAATGATTAATAGGCAATTGTCGTTCTCGCAGCAACTTTCCTAATTCGATATTCAATCCCTTATGTGTTTTGATGTCAGTTTTCCCCGATTTTACAAAGAAAGCCATAACAGCATGATAACAAGCATAATAAATTCCATAAGCCGCTCCGTCTAAATCTCCATGCTCGTAACAAATTTTAAAGGTTTTCAATAATTTGGCTGCCTTAACAAAATTTGCTGACGCCTCATTATTCAATATTTCCTGCATATTATTCATATCATTCATAATTCAACTCCTTCATTTGTTACATTATGGAAAAATAACGAATTGCCCCGACAGGCTTCCCATTCGGCTACCGAATAGACATGCGTACCTACACTTTCGTTAAAATCAATACCACGCAAGACAAACGGCATTGCATATTTATCAAAATCGGCGCTAAACGACTGCTTGGTATCTGTCAAAATCAATAAATCCCAATCAGACGCGCTTCCATTATCTCCTCGTGCTCGCGAACCAAACAAGATAACCTTGGATAGTCCACTACCCATCAAGTCCAACTTTATCTTCCTTATTTCATCTAAAAACATTTTTCTTTACTTTTTAAATTCAAAATGCAAAAATAGTCTTTTTTTTCCAACCCACCAAATTTTTTCCAAAAAAATCATTTTTACCAAAACCTACAAAAAAGTTTTCAGTTTTCAGTTTTCAGTCGGTAGTCATTAGTCGGTAGTTGGTAGTCGTTAGCGCGTCATTGTAGAGACGTGGCATGCCGCGTCTCTACCTCATTTCTACCTAATTTTTTTCGACAAAACTACCGCAGTAGAAAACGCGACATCACGCAAAAGCAACCTCATTACCTCATTTATAATTAGGTAATGAGGTTTGCATCATCTCGGCATCAACCATTGCTACTGCGGTTGTTTTTGTTTCTTGAATGAGGTGAAAATGAGGTTTTTCAGTCGGTAGTCGTTAGCCTCTCAAGTGCCCCCTCGTCCTCAATGTCCCCATCGTCCCCCAAAAAAAACCAAAAAACCCAAAAAAATCCGTGCAAATCAGCCCAATCCGTCCCACCCGCGTATCCCCTCATCCACATATAGGCAATTTGTCGATAAAAAAATAGACAAATTGCCCAACGAAATAGACATATTGCCCACTTTTTTTCGAAAATTAACCCGACCTTTGCCGAAAATTTTTTGGCGGACAGTAAAAAGTAGTAAGTTGTCGGGCGGACATAAAAAAATGATAACACACCCCTGATAACTGGAAACTGATAACTTTACTTTGTTGATTGGATAAAGAGTATATTTCCGAAAAACACTGTAATACTGCGCGAAATAGAATTTCGGGAAAATTATTATGATTTTTTTTTCGCTTTTTTTTCAAAAAAAATAAAAAATATTTGGTGGATATGAAAAATGGTTGTAATTTTGCCGCCAACAGTACTCGCCTCCATCCCATAAGAACTGCAGGCGAGTCATTCTTTTTATGTATTTGATAATCAATGAATAAGCCGGCTTATACGATATTAGACCAAATTGCGCTACTGAAGCAACGCGGAATGCTTTTCAGCGATGAAAATGAGGCGTACAGCGTACTTAAGAAAATCGGTTATTATCGATTGAAAGGTTATTGGTGGGATATGCAAAGCGATACTGTTTTGCACCGCTTTCAACCTTCTGTTTATTTTGAAGAGGTTATTCAACGTTATGATTTTGACCGACTTTTGCGTATAATTTTGTTTGACGCAACATCTCCAGTGTATCCCAACATAAACGTACCGCCCTGCACAAAGACCATTTCGGGTTCAGCGGGATGATTTCTGGAATTTTCCTGCGTCCACGAAACACTCGCGAAAATCATCGCTAAAATAAAAATATTTGATGCAATCTTCATTTTTTTGGTGGCAATTATTCAAATACGGCATATTCTCCAGTTTGAAAAGTATTCTGCGCGGGAAAGTCACTTGGTATGGGCCATTCTCCGTCTCTGCGCCAAATATATTCTTCTATGTATGCTCCGATGTTCCACTTGTGGTGCGCAGTTTCGGCATCGTGTTTTCCGTTATAGTCGTCAGCCCAGCCGGTGCGGCGGTGTCCTTCTATGACGTACTTATAGTTGCCCATGTCGAGCGTGAAAACAATATGGTCGGCTTTATAGCCTGTGGGAGTGTTGTATCCGTCAATGGTTACTTTGCCGTCGCTTATTGTAATATCGACGTCGGCAGGAACAGGAACTGTGGCTACGGCCATCGTTAGTCCGGAGTATCTGTGCAAATTTCTATAACTGCCGTCCGGTTCTTTGTTGGTGTGAGATGTACCATAATAAACCGTAGTGAATCCCGTTGGAGCCTCGCCGGTTTTTCCGTCTATTATACTGAAAGCGCCTAATTTTGGGTTGCAATCAACCTTCACGCTGACAGTTTCTATGTTTACTGAAAGTTGGCGCAGCATATATCCAATATGCAGCCATATCTTATCGGGCGCTCTATCTGCGGTACCCGTCGAATAAATCTCTACAAGTTCAAGTCTTACGGCGGTTGTAGGATTGGCTGTGTAGTCGTCGTAATCGAACGCATAGCATATCCATCTTCCATCAATTGGATGCACATTGGATAACTCAACTTCGGGGTCGCCATAAGTCTCACATGACGCTAATATACAGCCAATTACAAACAATTTTAATATATCTTTCATTTCTGAATCTATTTATTTACTTAATTTACTTTATCTACTTATTTCTGAAAACTGAAAACTGAAAACTATTCATGCCACCACATTTTTTCGTTCAATGGCGCAAATTCCGGCGCGTTTGTATTGAAGTCATACGTATGTTGCGGATACAGAAACCTTCTTGGATAGGTTCCGGTTTCGAGAACTGTACCCGACCAGTCAAGGATAAGGATTCTGTTTGGTACGCTCAACGGGGCTCCTCGTTTTGGGAAGCCTGTACGGTTCAGGTCAAACCAAGCATCCCATGCCTGACAGCGCACCGAAGCGACCCATTTTTGAATGATTATCTGTTCAATCATTTCTTCTTCGGAGCCATTTTGGAACTCGTATGCTCCGGCTGCCGCTACAAAACTTGTTCCGTCAAGGTTCCAGCGGTTGAAGGCTGCTTTAACGCCCGCGTCATAGTTTTCTTTTGCCGCTGCAAAATCGTCAAGTCGGGCGTATGCCTCCGCTTTCAGAAAGTATGCCTCCGCTGCCGATGCGAAATAGACAGGGTCGAGAGCGTCAAGTCTTGCACGACTAGTTGTCACCGCAGCCCTAGCATTGGCAGCGCCGCCTGTAAAAGCGCCATTCACATCAGGTTCAAACAATGCCGCTCGTCTGGGGTCGTCGTAGGTATTAAGGAAAATTACAATACTGTTGCAGGCGCGAAGATTTTGTACGTTGCCCATTTGTCGGCGGTCGGCTTCAAATAGCGGATTCGACTTGTTAGGAAGGTTCTCGAAGCGGGCAAATTTTGCGTCGCCCGAAATCGCGTCCAAAAAACCAATTTCGCTATCAAGCGCGTCTTCAATTTTACTTCTGTTTGATGCAAAATCGCGCATAAGCATTTTTAGATAAACGGTGTTGGCAAACTTCATCCACGACGTCATATTGCCGTCAAATATCATATCTGAGCGGTTGCCTGCAAATGTTCTGTCGGCGAAAGTCTGTAACTCGCCGATGTCGTATTTGAGTATTTCTTCATACATGCTGATAATCAAGTTGTATGATTCACGTGATGTTTCAAATCGGGGATTAAGATTAGCCAGCCCCTGTTGTCCTTCGGCATAGCATATTCTGTCATATAAACTGTTTAGTATGTGCCAGTTAAATGCTTCCATTATTTCGCTCACGGCAACATACGCTTCACCGTTCATGAAGCCATCCTTCACATGCGCTTTAAGGTCGCGTAATGCCGGAAGCGTTTGCCTATACGTGGAGAGCCACTGCGCAGACATGAACGTGTGCGAGTAATCAAAGTTCATTGTGCGCAGAAAATCATATTGCATGCCACTCGCATTTTGATTATAATGCTGAACCCAAAAAGAGCCGGCAAGTTGGGTTGTATGACCCAATACAACTGCGGAATAAAGCAATCCCGACGGAAGTATCGTATTAATTGAAACTTCATTCAGGTTGTTCGGATTTTGATTTATGTCCAAAAAATCCTGACAGCCTGCCAAAACAAGCGATATGATTATTACTGCGCTGAATAACAAATTTTTCATGTTTTTATTTTTTTAAAATTAATGGAACTAATATATTTTTTAATGTTTTATTTGCTTGTCTGCCAAAATTATATCTGTATTTAAAATACAACTCTAACGCTTCCTCCCAAGACACGCGTAGAGGGCGCTGCGAAATATTCGCCAAACTGCGATACGAGGTCGTTTCCGTAGTTCGTTACGTCGGGGTCAATAAAACCTTGTCCTTTTGGTGTCCACAGGAATAGATTGCGCCCTACAAAACTGATTTGCAACCCGCTGATGAAATCCGGAAACCATTCTGCAGGGAAAGAATATGTGAGATTAAGTTCGCGAAACTTGATATATGAGCGGTCTAACAGCGTGTTTTCTACCGTTCTGGTTCGATTGGTTTGATATGACCAGTAATCAGACATTCCATTTACAGATATCAAGTTCACCGGAATATTATTTTCCACATACACCGGCGCTGCCGTCGTTCCGATGTTTCTTACAGTGTTGGGAATAACGAACGGTTCGCGGTTATTGTATGCTGTTTCGGGCGCTGTTCCTGCGAAATACATCTGGTTTTTCGTATTTGAAAACATCATTCCGCCGTGTCGCCAGTCAAAAGTAAATCCAAGCGACCAATTGCGGTAACTGAACCTGTTTGTCAAGCCCATAACGAATTTGCCTTCCGAAGTTCCAACAACTCGCCAATTATCGGGAGCGGTATCAAGTTGAAGCATCCCCGTATTATTGTTTGCTATGTATTTACCTTCGTGTTCGCCTTCCGTAACTTTCAGAAAATCATTAAATTCGAACACGCCAAGCGGTTGCCCCACCCTTGCTCTGTAACTGACGCCTTGATTTATGCTGGCGATGGTATATTGTTCTACATCGTCCCACAGTTCTTTAACCATGCTTCTGTTTCTTGAGAAGGTATATCCTATGTTCCATCTAAAATCTTGGGTACTGACGGGAACTAACCCAACTATCAATTCTACGCCCTTATTTTCTATTTTGCCTACGTTGGCTGTGCGATTGGCAAAACCTGTTTCTGCCGCTACTGTCACGTCCATAATCTGATTTACGGTATTTCGGTCATAGTACGATACATCGAATGTTAGCCTGCTGCTGAAAAGGCGAAAGTCGGCTCCGAACTCTATTTCGGTAGTTATTTCGGGTTGCAGGTCGGCGGCGGGTATGCGTGGTATTAAGTAGTACGCCGATATGCCCGAAAGGGGAAAGGATATATTTGCAAAATAGTTTGACATTGCTGAACTGATATATGAACTTTCCGTCAGGTACACTCCCGCGTCGTTACCTGTTTGTCCGTATGCGGCGCGCAGTTTTACAAAGTTCATAACGTTGTTCTTGAGCGCCGGTATCATGTCGGTAACTATAATGGAGGCATTTGTCCCCCAGTAGAAAAAACTGTTGTTATTCTTTGGCAGCGTAGACGACCAATCGTTGCGCGCCGACAGGGTGACGAACGCAAAATTTCTGTATCCTATTTCGCCCTGCGCAAGCGCTCCAATTAATCTTCTCTGCGAAAATCCGGCAGTAGAAGGCGCATCGGCAGCGTAATTGTCGAAACTGAACCATCCCGGCTCTACGAGTTCCTGAAATTCGCCCGCAAGTTGATGTGCTGTCCTCTGGTTTACGTTGACGCCGGCAAGCGCATCGACCGAGAAATCGCCAAATTGATAGACGGCATTGAGCAGTCCCTGTGCGTCAATTTGGTTCCAGCGGTTCATTTGATGCCTGTACCATCCAAGTTCCCGCGTCCCGTCGAGAAAGTCCATCCATGAACCGGGAGAAAACATCCATTTGTCGTTTTTGAATTTTTGTTCAGAAGCGGTAAAATCTCCGCTGATACGTCCCATAGCGGTAAGTCCCTTCACAAGTTCAAAGTTCAGTCCTATATTTCCAAATATGCGGTCGTCCTGATAATTAGCGTTGTTGTGCGCTAATATCCAATACGGGTTCATAGCGTAAGGAGTATAGAAATTGTCGGGATTGTTGTAAATATCGGTATAATCTCTGAAATCGGTTATGTCAAAATTGACCGGAGTCATTAGTATATTCGAATATATTGTCGCTCCGTTGCCGCCCTGACCTGCCATAGCGTCTGTTTTATCCTTTCTTGAATAGGTTATCGAGTAATTGATGTCAGCCCTGTCTTTGAAAAACTTTGTATTTCCGCGAAAACTGAAGTTATTTCTCTTATACATATCATTGTTACCCGGCAATATCCCGTTTGAGCGGAAATTGCTGTACGAAGCAAAGAAGCCGCTATTGTTGGTGCCTCCCGAAACAGTAATGGTGTTTGACATTTCAAAACCTGTTTCGTAAAAATCTCTGATACCTCTCTTATTGTGCGTAAAATAACTGTCTCTCGGCTCTCTGTAGCGCGGGTCGGAGGGGTCGTACATCAACGATGGTCCCAGATTCCAGGGCTGATGGCGTCCGTCAAGCCGCGAACCCCACGATAATTGTTCATAATCAGCCCAATAACTGATATACTCTACATCAGTATCTAATCCCGAGTCACCATACATGCCGTAATACCACCCTTGTCCGAACGAATTTTGGGTTTGCGGCACGCGCAACACGTTGCTTCCCATTGCCGAAAAGTCATATGTGACTTTAACTTTTTCATCTTGGCGTCCGCTTTTTGTGGTTATCATAACTACTCCGCTTGCAGCCCGCGAGCCGTATAGCGCCGTTGCCGAAGCGCCTTTCAGGATAGTGATTGATTCGATGTTTTCGGGGTTAATGTCGTTAGCCTGATTTCCGAAGTCAACGGCGTTATTCATCTCCTGCCTGCCCGCAATTAAATTGTTAATTGGCATACCATCAACGATATACAGCGGCTGATTAGTTCCTGTTAGCGACGAAAAGCCGCGCACAATAACTTTCAGCGATGTGCCGCTTCCTCCGGCGCTTGAGATAGATACCCCCGGCGTCTTGCCTATAAGCCCGCTCATAGCGTCGGGCGTTTTGCCTGCCGTAATATCATCGGCTTTAACCGTTGTGGCTGAATACCCTAACGTTCTTTCCATGCGTGTCATGCCTAACGCCGTTACCACAAGTTCGTCAATCGCCTGCGCTTCAGCCTGCATCGCAATGTCTATCGTCTGTCTTCCGCCTACTGCAACAGTTTGCGTTGTCATACCCACGAATGAAAACTGCAATCGAGCATCTACGGGTACATTTTCAAGCGCGTATCTGCCATCGACGTTGGTAATGGCGCCAACCGCGCTTCCTAACGCTACAACCGAAACTCCCGGCAACGGTTGCCCGTCGTCGGCATCGGTTACGATGCCTGAAATTTGCGTTGTTTGCGCAGATAAAGCGCTGATATTGAAGACTAAAAACAATACATATATATAACATTCACGTTTCATCACTTTCATATAATAATTCTCTCATTTGCATTAATACCGAAAAAACAAGACAAAAGAGTGGCATCTTCACGACGGCACTCTCCTTTAACACAGAAACTAACTATTTAAATTTTTTTCAGAAAATTTATAAAAAAGTTCCCGCAAAGATATGAATAAATTTTCAAACATCGTGCTTTTTCAAAAAAAAATTAATTTTTTTGCGAATCAGGTTGCACCTCCTCACAAGTGAAGCCTAATTTTTCAATAGCGCTTTGCAATTTAGCTTTGTCTGTCCTGTTTTTTTGGTACTTAATGGTCACCAATTGTTTTTCCAAATTTGTGGTCATGTCTTTAACCCCTCTTTCAAAAGGTATGTTCCTATTGACCTTGTGTTCACAATTGTGACAGTCCATGTTTACCGAAAAAACGACCTGTTCTTCATTTCTGTTTCTTCTTACGTCCTGACCGGAAACGAACTCGGTTGCCATAAAAAACACAACCGCTACTACAACAATTTTTACTATCCTTTTCATTTTCAATTTATTAAAAATTTATAACTAAAACTAACTATAGTAAAAAATGTACAAATACCATGCCAAAGTTTTTTTATTCGCAAAAAAAGTTATAATTTTGCGCTCAAATTTCAAAATTTCAATTTCAAAATTTCAAAAATGGTTTCAGTCAATCAATTAACCGTTTCTTTTGGCGGTACAGACTTGTTCAACAACATCACTTTTATAGTCAATCCTCGCGACCGTATAGGCTTGGTGGGCAAAAATGGCGCCGGAAAGACGACCTTGTTGAAAATTTTTGCCGGATTGCAGCAGGCAACATCTGGAACGGTCATTGTTCCGCAAGATATTGATGTGGGATACCTGCCTCAACAGATGGTTCATCAAGGCGGACGTACTGTTATGGAAGAGACGCGCACGGCGTTCGAGCGCGTGCTGGGATTGTTGCGCGAGATAGAACAAACGAATGAGGAAATAGCGCTACGTACCGACTACGAATCAGACGCATATATTTCTCTTATTCACCATGTTAGCGAACTCAACGAACGATACGAAATATTAGGGGGCGCAAGCGTGGAGGCAGATGTGGAAAAAACGCTAATCGGATTGGGTTTTGCTCACGAAGATTTTTCTCGTCCTACTACGGAATTAAGCGGCGGATGGCGAATGCGTATCGAATTGGCGAAAATACTGCTTGGCAGGCCAAATCTGCTGCTGCTTGACGAACCGACAAATCATCTTGATATTGAATCTATTCAGTGGTTGGAAAACTATCTGAACGATTTTACCGGCGCGGTAATATTAGTTTCTCACGACCGCGCATTCTTAGACAACGTTACAAAAAGAACCGTTGAAATTTCGTTAGGCAAAATATACGACTACAAAGCGCCCTATACGCCATATTTAGAACTGCGTAGAGAGTTCCGCGAACAACAAATCGCTGCATGGCGGAACCAGCAAAAGATGATTCAGGATACAGAGCAGTTTATAGAACGCTTTCGCTATAAGGCAACAAAAGCTGTTCAGGTGCAGTCGCGAATAAAACAGTTGGAAAAGGTGGAACGAATTGAAATAGACGAAGAAGACCAGTCGGCTATCAATGTGAAATTTCCACCGGCTCCTCGCTCAGGTACTATAGTTGTTGAAACAGAAGATTTGCTTAAACGTTATGGAACGAAAACTATACTTGACGGCATCGATTTCAAGATACATCGCGGCGAAAAGGTTGCTTTTGCCGGACGCAACGGCGAAGGAAAAACAACGCTGTCGAAAATCATAATGGGCGAAACCGCTTACGAAGCGGGAACAGTAAAAATAGGTCATAACGTAAAAATCGGATATTTTGCACAAAATCAAGACGAGATAATGGACGAGCGCCTGACTGTGTTTCAAACGATTGACCATGTAGCGGTGGGCGATATTCGCGCCAGAATGCGCGACCTGCTTGGAGCATTCCTTTTTCGCGGCGACGATATTGACAAGAAAGTTAAAATACTTTCGGGCGGCGAACGTTCGCGATTAGCAATGGTAAAACTACTGCTGGAACCCTACAATTTACTGCTTTTAGACGAGCCTACCAACCATCTCGACATACGCTCGAAGGATATACTCAAGCAGGCGCTGATGAAATACGACGGAACGCTGATTGTAGTATCGCATGACCGCGACTTTCTCGACGGTTTAGTGGAAAAAGTTTACGAATTTCGCGATAAAAAGATAAAGGAACATATTGGAGGTATTTACGATTTTTTGCAAAAGAAAAAAATCGGTTCATTGCAGGAACTCAACAGGAAGGCGACAATACAAATGCCGACTAATCCCGAACCGGCGCCGGAAAACAAGCCGTCGAAAGAAAGTTATTTAGAAAAAAAAGAATTGGACAGACAATTGCGCAAAACAACAACGCAGGTGGCAGACGCGGAAAAACGTATTGAACGCATAGAGCGCGAAATGGAAGCAACCGAACACTTACTCGCTGCGCCCGAACATCTCGACGCCGAAGAAATTGAAAAAATGTCGGAACACTATCAGCATTTGCAAACAAGGTTGAACGAAACTATGAAAGAATGGGAACAATTGAACAATCTAACCACCACAAAAAAAGTATGATTAAGTAAATGATAAAATGGCGTAAATAATTGAAGCGGTGTCCCTTTAGGGACAAAATATCGGTAGAAAAGGCATAACAATCCGCTCTGCGACTACCCTTTGGGGACGAAATATGGATTGAAAAATGTTGCGTACCTAACGGCACGCCGTGGCGCATGTGTGCATCCGTTTTCTACCGATATTACATCCCTAACGGGATGACAGCGCTTAAGCGTCATTTCATAGATAACTTGACACTAATTGATTTTAGGTTTGGGAATACTCAACTGTTTGCAAATATCAAAAGCAGTTGTTTCTACCTATTATTAATTCACGAACTATAGTATTTTGGAGGTCAAGTTGTGCACGAAATTCATCGCGTTTGCACTCCAATACCAACTTAATGGCATCTTCCATCATAAACATTAACTCGTCTATATCTCTGCCTTGCGTTATTGCTTCGGGAAGTTGCTCGCACTGACCTGTAAGCCAACCACTTTTGATGTCTTTTTTGATGCGAATGGTATATTCCATAAAAAAACTAATTAAACTTTTGAAAAAAAATCGCACAAAGATACACATTTTTTCAGACCCCACAACTTTAAAAAAAAAAATTTTTTTTTGTTGTTTAAAAAATTATTACTATTTTTGCAGTTCCTTTTCGCCCTCGATTTTTGGGTCGGGAAGCGAGGAGGAACAGATGTTTTTGAAAAAGCATTTTGATTGATTTCTTGTATCCAAAATTTTGCCAAATTGAAGAACAAACAAGAAAAAAGTCGAACGCTGCATGCAGCGTGGGGCTTGATTAGGGTTTCTTGATTTGTTAAGGTCAGGCAAAAACCATGGATAGCGAGAGACAGGCAGGTTTTGCGCTTTTTTTGATTTGTCTGGCTTTAACGTTCTGAATTTTATAAATAATAAAATATTAGTAAAAATGAAGAAATTGTTTTTATTGTTTGTTTCCGCGCTGATTTGCGGCGCGATGGTGTTTGTAAGTAGCGGGAACGGGGGTAGTCCCAACCCGTCAAACCACGACGATGCTCAACTTCCGGGCGAGCATCAGGTAACGGGCAGGAATGTCCCGAAGCCGGCGGCATGGCAAAGTTTTGACTTGCCGCCGAGATACGTATGTAGTTTAACAATTTTAGTAAAAACCTAATAATCAGTACGAATATGAGATTTCAATCAGCATTTTTATCTTGGCTATTAGCCAATTTTGAGCAGGCGCTGTTTTGGACTTGCGCCATTGAAGCGATGAAGACTGATTTCGAAAAATCCATTTTTCAGGAATGGAAAAACGACCTCGCGTCTAAATACCCTGCCTTTGAACAAGTTACCAAAGAAGCGGCAGGCGTGATAATTCCGGTAAAGGACACGAGCGTGAGAGCGGTGGCGTCTATTGACGGAAATCAATTATTCTGCGAGGTTTATACCGACCTTTTGAGAAAAGATGAAACAGTTCCACCGGAAATAGTCGAGCGCATCAAACATCTTTTACCCAAAGAAAAAGACAATAAATCTTACTGGGTATGGACGCCGCGCCATTCGTATGAGGAAACATATCGGTTGCTGTGTGAGGTGATAGAGTTGATTGTGGGGGTGAAGTAGGGTTTTGAGGCGATTTTGAAGGAAATCGTGAGAAGCGGGGATGTTTATTTTTTTCCAAAATCTGTTATTTTTTCGCTTTTTTATTTTGTTTTTTTCCAAAAAAATAACTACTTTTGTGGTTTAATATTATAGTAAATATGTTTCAG
>Ga0099364_10006957_pt1 | contig 16289 bp, 13 predicted proteins | sample TergutTh196P3_FD_73070 | JGI IMG/M metagenome (GOLD analysis project Ga0099364, IMG submission 73070) | Microcerotermes parvus P3 segment gut microbial communities from Pointe-Noire, Republic of the Congo - Th196 P3 | ecosystem: Host-associated > Arthropoda: Insects > Digestive system > Gut ...
CCCGCATATCCGGGCGCGTTCACAACGGCGTCTCGTATTTTCCCCGCCGTCAGGCCGGTCAGGATAAGCGTTTTTACATGCTTGGCTATCTCGGCGCCCAGCTCGTCAAACCCGATCCCCTTGTCCTTGCCCCCGGCAATGAGTATCACTTTCCTGTCAAACGACTGCAGACCCGCTATCGTGCGGCCCGGGCTCGTCGCTATGGAATCGTTGTAAAATTTGACTCCGCGAAACTCCCTGACAAGCTCGATCCTGTGCGGGACGCCCCGGAACGTCTTGGCCGTTTCAACCATTGACGCGCGGCCCGCAAGCCCTCTGAGCGCCGCGAACGCCGCCATGTAATTCTCTATATTGTGCGCTCCCGGCAGCAAAACCCCGCCGCTCGGCATGATTTCCCCACCGCGTCCGTTTTCCGCGTCGAATATGGTCCCGCCATTTTCGTATACCCCGTCGCGAAGTTTTTCGTGACGGCTGAAAAACAACGCCTCACCCGGAGCGGATTGGGCAAAGCGGCGCGTCACTTCGTTGTCGAAGTTGAACACCGCCCTGCAGGAATTGTCCTGATGAATGTAGATGTTGCGCTTTGCCTCAACGTATTCCTCGAGATTGCCGTGTATGTCAAGATGGTTTGGAGTCACGTTCGTGACGACTGCCACATCGGGGCTTTTTTTCATCGTTATAAGCTGGAACGACGACAACTCTAAAACCGCGATGTCGCCCGCGCTCATTTCATCCGCACGGCAAAGCAGCGGCGTGCCGATATTCCCGCCGACGTGTACCGTCCGGCCTTCTTTTTTTAATATTTCCGCTATGATCGAAGTCGTGGTCGTTTTCCCGTCGCTGCCTGTGACGGCGATGATTTTACACGGGCAGACGTCGAAAAACACTTCCATCTCGCTGGTCAGCTCAGCCCCCCGCAGGGCCGCCTCCTTGAGTTCGCGCTTCCACGGCATGAGGCCTGGCGTACGGAAGATGAAGTCAGCTTCCAAATTGTCGAGGTAGCCTTCCCCAAGCCTGAGCCTTGCGCCAAGCCCTTCAAAACGGTCAAGCAAAACGCCTGCCCCGTCGCGGGATTGCTTGTCGCAAACAACCGTATCGATCCCAGCAGCAAGCAAGGCTTCAATAAGCGGCGTATTGCTGATTCCCGCCCCAATGACAGCCACCCGCTTCCCCTTGAGGCTATCAAGATATTCCCGAAATCTCAACTCCCCACTCTCCACTCCCTACTCTCAACTCTCAACTCTCAACTCTCACCGCATTACCCAGCGTTCCTCTCCCGTGCTGTCTTCGCTTCTCCTTCTCCTGCTCATCAAATCTTTAAGGCCGGAGTCAAGCGGCTTGCCCTCATGCAGTATTCTATACGCCTCGAAACAAATCGGCATCTCAATATTCATAGTTTTGGACAACTCATATGCCGCTTTCGCCGCGTAATAACCCTCGACGATTGCGCCGACCTCGACCATCGCTTCTTGCACAGGCATGCCCTTCCCTATGAGCACGCCCGCTCGACGATTGCGCGAATGCCGTGAAATGCACGTCACGATGAGATCCCCCAAACCGGTCAAGCCGGCAAGCGTTTCTTTTCTCCCGCCCATCCTCACGCACAATTCCGCTATCTCGGCAAGCCCTCGCGTCATTAGCATCGCCATCGTGTTGTCGCCGTAACCGAGCCCTTCGCAAATGCCCGCGCAAACGGCGATTACATTTTTCAGCGCCGCTCCCAGTTCCACCCCGATGACGTCCGTCGTCGTATAGACGCGCAAATAATCGTTCATCAGCATCCCCTGCACCCGCTCCGCAACCGCAATGTCCTCAGAGGCGGCGACGCAAGCGGTCGGAATGCATCTGGAAACCTCTTCGGCATGCGTCGGCCCGGACACTGAAGCTACTTGCGTTTTATCGCCGAGAATGCCCCTTATTATTTCGGTAAACAGGCTCGTCGTGTCTTTTTCAATCCCCTTCGACATGCAAATCACCAGGCAATCGTCCGCCAACAAGTCTTTCAGCGCTTCCGCCGCGTCGCGCACGGCAAAAGACGGCGCCGCGATCATCACCGCGCAAGCGCCATCCGCCGCCGATTCTATATCCGAGGTAATGACGATGTCCTCAGGTATCTTCACGCCGGGCAAAAGCGGATTTTCCCTTGTGGCGCGGAGATTCCCCGCTTCATCCTCGAATTTTGACCACACGGTCACATCGTAGCCGTTGCCGCGCATGAGCAGCGCGATCGCGGTCCCCCAGGCGCCGCTTCCAATAACCGACACTTTCATAGTCTTATTTCCCGCTCCTGACACTGAATTTCGATTCCTCGCCCATAATCAGCCGCTTGATATTCGCATTGTGCCTTGCTATTAGCAGCAGGGTGCAAATAGTGACCGTTAAAATCTCATAAACGCCTCCGACGCCGAAAACGACCATCGCCGGAGGGAAGAGCGCCGAGCCGATCATCGCGCCCAGCGAAACATACTTCGTCAGGGCCGTTATCATAATAAACGTGCCCCATGAAATCAACGCCAACCGCCAGTCCATCACGATCAGAACCGCTCCTGCGGCCATTACCCCCTTGCCTCCCTTGAACTTATAAAACACGGGGAAGCAGTGCCCAAGCATGACAAAGAATCCCGACATGGCTTGGCCGAACAATTGCATATCGTAATACCGCTTGAAAATCCAGCCCCCGAGCAAGACGGGCGCCACCGTTTTGAATACGTCGATAGCCACCACCAACGGCGCGCCCATTTTTCCGAACACGCGGTAAAAATTCGTCAGCCCCGGATTTCCGCTGCCAAATTGCCGAATGTCTTTCCTATAGAATATTTTTGAAGTGATTATCGCCCCGTTCACGCCCCCGAGCAGATACGCAGGCACAGCCGAAGCAAGCACAGCCAAAATAACCCTCATAACATCCCCCTTGCGTCAGTGTACAGTGTACAGTGTACAGTGTACAAATAGCCGTTTGTTATTCTCAACTTTCAACTTTCAACTTTCAACTTTCAACTTTCAACTTTCAACTATGTTTCTCCCGTTCCCTTATGATCATCCGGATTGGCGTTCCTTCCATGCCAAAGGCATTCCTTATCTGGTTTTCCAGATATCTTCTGTACGAAAAATGGAACAGCTCCGCGTCATTGCAAAAACAGACGAACGTCGGCGGGCGGACGCTGACCTGAGTCATGTAGTAAACTTTCAGCCTTCGCCCCTTGTCCGTCGGCGGCTGGACGCGCATCAGGGCATCCCCGAGGACGTCGTTGAGCGTCCCTGTTGAAATCCTCATTGACGCTTGATCGTAGACGAAGTTGATAAGTTCAAACAAGCGTTCAACGCGCTGCCCCGTCAAAGCCGAAATGAACAGCACCGGGGCGTAATCCATGTAACTCAAATCGCCTAGCACCTGACGGCGCATTTTTTCCATCGTTTTAGTTTCTTTTTCAACCGCATCCCATTTATTCACCGTGATTATGCTGGCCTTGCCCGCCTCATGCGCAAGCCCCGCGATTTTGGTGTCCTGTTCCGTGACCCCATCACGGGCGTCCAGCATGATAATGCACACATCCGACCGCTCAATGGCAAGCTGTGCGCGCAAAACGCTGTATTTTTCTATCCTGTCGTTGATTTTGGATTTGCGCCTTATCCCTGCCGTATCAATGAATACATAATCCCCTAAATTATTTTTGAAAGGCGTGTCGACCGCGTCCCTCGTCGTCCCGGCTTTCTCGCTGACGATCACGCGCTTCTCGCCGAGTATCGAGTTGACAAGAGACGACTTCCCGACATTTGGTTTCCCAATCACCGCGACATGGATGAAATCGTCTTCGTCCGCCTCGCCCGAATCCGGCGCGAACAGCTTGACGCATTCATCCAAAATATCGCCGGTCCCATGCCCATGTATGGCAGAAACCGATATCGGATCGCCTAGCCCAAGTGAATAGAATTCGTATATGTCAGGATTCCCGTAACCGATTGAATCCATTTTGTTGACGGCAAGCAAAACAGGTTTCCCGGATTTCATCAGCATTTCCGCCACTTCCTCATCGGAAGCCGTCGCGCCCGCAGTGAAGTCCGTCACGAAAATAATGACATCCGCCAGTTCAACCGCAAGCATTGCCTGTTCGCGCATGAAGGCCGGAATTTCGCTGTCCGCCCTCGGCTCTATCCCCCCGGTATCGACTATGTCGAATTCGCGCCCGTTCCAGTCCGTTTTCGCGTAAAGCCTGTCCCGCGTGACGCCGGGCGTATCCTCTACAATTGACAGCCGCTTGCCGGCAAGCCTGTTAAAAAGCGTCGATTTGCCAACATTAGGCCGCCCGACTATTGCAACCAAAGGCTTAGACATACAGCACCTCAATTCTCAACTGCTTCGAGCATCGCTCGAAGCAATTCCGCCCCATCCTGCCTGACGGCTCGGACACGAACTCCCAACGCCTCGGACAAGCCTGAGAGGGTAACGTCATCAAGAAAAACATCATCCCCGTCCCTCAGCATGTTTTGCGGAAGGAAAAGCGTTGAGCCAAGATCGCGGCCTTTCAATTGGGCAATTATGTCCCTCCCCGTGACAAGACCTGACACAGTGACGCTGTCGCCGAAAAACTCGTTTCTGACAGCATAAACCCGTCCCCTTATTCTATCAGCATCATATATTTTTGTAAACATATTCAAAAGAATTGTTAAATATTTACTAGCCGCAGTACCGGTAACGATAGAAAAACCAACCTCACCATGGATTCCGTAATCGGGATTGCGAATAAATTCTGCATTCTGCATTCTGCATTCTGCATTAATTCTAAGCGTCTCGACAAACTCCGTCATAAACAGCCGCATCATGCCTACCCCGTTTTCAAGCTGCGGGTAATCCTCGTAGAAACCGTGCGGCGGAAGCCTCAGCCCTGCGGCAATATATAATTCGTCGGCGCAGAAAAACACCCTTGACCCGCGCTCCCGTGCGCATATTTCGCCAAATCTCTCGACTTGGCGCACCGTTGCCAGCGCGAGTTTTTCGTCAAACGGACGCAGAGGCGAAAGCCCCTCCCGATGCTTCGTCAGCCCCACCGGGACGATTGACACGCTTTTGACGCCCTCGCCAAGCCGCGCCAACCCCTTCATAGTCCGGGACAGCTCCGCGCCGTCGTTTATGCCCGGGCAGCAAACGATTTGGCAGTTGACGGCGATTGAGGACTTCACCAAAGCCTTGAACGCGCCCACCCCCGCGTCGCCGCTTTTTATTCCCATCATACGCGCCCTTAGCTCGGGGTCCAACGTATGGATCGAGACGTTAATCGGGCTCACACGCAGCTTGGCAATGCGTTCAACGTCGCTTTGAGAAAGATTGGTGAGCGTTACGTAATTGCCCTGAAAAAACGACAAGCGCACGTCGTCATCCTTATAATACAGCGTCTCGCGCATGCCGGGCGGCATCTGGTCGATAAAGCAAAAAATGCACCTGTTCGCACAGCGCCGCTCTTTATCCATCAGAAACGTGCCAAACTCAAGCCCTAATTCCGCCCCCTCGGGCTTCCTTATCCTCACGAGCTTCTTTTTTCCGTTCAAACCTGCCAGTTCAAGCAGCAGATGCCCGTCATAAGAAAGGAACTTATAGTCCAAAACATCGCTGACGACGCAACCGTTTATTCTGAGCAAAACATCCCCCGCCGCGATTATCGTTTTAGACGCCGGGCTGTCAGGCACGACCGCCTTGACGGTCGTGAATTGAGAATAATTCATTTTCTTTACCAACAAAAAAGGCGGGTTTCCCCGCCTTCTCGCCGCCTTACGTCACCTCTCGTCCGTTGTAGTTGCCGCAGGCTTTGCAGGCCCTATGCGGCAAACGCAGCTCACCGCATTTCGCGCACGCGACCAGCCCGGGAACCTTCAACTTCCAATGCGAGGAACGCCTCTTATTCTTTCTCGCCTTCGATACCTTACTCTTTGGCACCGCCATTATTAACACCTCCCCAACAGGTCATTCATCATTATCCAAAAGCTGCCCTAGAACGGCAAACTTGGGATTAATCTCAGGGGCGCAGGCGCAAGGCCCTTCGTTCAAATCAGCGCCGCAAACCCCGCAAAGCCCCGCGCAGTCTTCGCTGCACAGGCTCCTCTGGTCGAGCTCCAGAATAAACTCGGTCAATACGATCTCATCGACATCGACCATGTCCCCCTGAAGAAGGTAGCTATCGGGATCCTCCCCGTCTTCTCCCCCTCCAGTGAGATACGCCGTAATCTGCTGATGCACGGGGATCTCAAACTCCTTGAGACATCTTGCGCAGACGCAAACGCATATTGCGTCCACAATCGCCGAAAACGTCAGCGCCCCGGCGCTGTTCTTGACGTTTCCCGCTGCCCTCGACGGCTGCTTTATCCGGACGACCGATCCGATGGCCGCTTCCGACAAATCCGGCTCGTACTCGAACGCCTCGCTGCCGCCGGGAACACCAATTATCTCTCGAAGATCAAGCAACATAGCAGTCCACCCCGGAAATAATCAAACGTCCATCACCCGCGCACTCGCCTGCGTATTATAAGATACAAAACGACGCTTGTCAACTTTTTTTGCATCATTGCGTAATTATGTGATATAATCCGCCCTAGGTGTTGTGTTTTGAAAGAATTCATTATAGGGCAAAATGACGCGGGGCAGCGGCTTGACAGATTTGTCGCCAAAGCCGCCCGGCTTCTGCCGCCTTCGCTCGTTCAAAAATACATACGGCTCAAACGCATCAAAGTCGGCGGCAAGGGCGCGAAACAGGACTACAAGCTCACCTCCGGCGACGTCGTGCAAATGTACGTCAACGACGAGTTTTTTGAAACCACAGCCACAAACGACGCATACCTGAAAACGCCCCCCCCTCCCCTCGACATAATATACGAAGACCGCAACATCCTGCTCATCAACAAACCGGCGGGAGTCCTATGCCACAGCGACGACGGCTATGACCGCGGCTCTATGGTGTCGAGGATGCTGGCATACCTGCGGCAAAAAGGGGAATGGCGCCCGCAAGAAGAAAACGCATTCAGCCCGGCATTGTGCAACCGCATAGACCGCAACACCTCGGGCATCGTCATCGCCGCAAAGAACGCCGAATCGCTGCGGATAATAAACGAAAAAATAAAACATCGCGAAATTGACAAATACTATATCTCAATTGTACACGGAACCCCCGACCCGCCCTCCGGCAAGCTCGAAGGCAACATCTTCAAAGACTCCGTGAAAAACATGGTTTTCATCACTAAGGACAGCCGCCCCGGCACGAAAACCGCCTCGATGGAATACAGGACCGTGGCGACTTCCGGGGAGCTGTCATTGCTGGAATGCCGCCTCATAACCGGGCGCACTCATCAAATCCGCGCGCAGTTGGCGGACATCGGCCACCCCCTGCTCGGCGACGGCAAATACGGAAGCGAACGCCTCAACAGAAAATACGGTGAAAAACGTCAGGCGCTATGCTCATACAAACTTGTATTCTCATTTAAAACTGATGCCGGCGCGCTGCAATACCTTAATAAACTCGAGTTTAAAATCCAAAATGCCCCCATCGTCGGGAAATATTTCCCGAACGCGGACTTCGAGGAGTGTAATAAATAGCAATGGAACAAACCCTCATGCATAAAGAAACAATATGGAACAAAAGCTACGTCTGCACCATTCTAGGCAACCTCATGCTGGGATTGGGCCACACCGCCGTCAACCCGCTCGTGGCGACATATATGAAATATCTGGGCGCATCCGCTGAACTGACCGGGTTTCTCACTGGGATGTTTTATGGAGTTGCCGTCATTTGCCTCCCCTTCGCAGGGCTTCTAATGACCAAGTTTGACAAACGCAAGCTGTTGATATTTGTATGGTTCCTCGGCGCGGCCGCGAATGTCGGATACGCGCTGTTTCCCAGCGTTCCGGTTTTTTTCGCTTTCAGGTTCTTGAGCGGCGTTCAATTCAGCCTTGTAGGCCCGCTGATGTTGGCCATAGCAAGCGACCACCTTCCAAAAGGCCAGCTGGCTTACGGCCTGGGATTCTACGGCCTTTGCGGAGCCATCGGCGCTTCAATCGCCCCTGCGATTGGCGAGAGGATACTGATATTCGGCACAAACTTGAAAAATGAAAATCTTGGCTTTATGCTCATGTTCTTTTTTGGCTCGGCGGTGTTTCTTCTCGCGCTGATACCCTCGTGCATGGTTGCCCCGGACGCGAAATCGGAAGAAACTGTCGCAAGCGCCGGCTCCTGGTATATGAACATATTCTCGAAACACGCCATGCCGTCGGGACTCCTCATGCTTCTGATAGGCGTGTCGTTCGCATTGATCAACACGTATGTGTTTGAGTTCGCGAAAGAACAGGGAATCGAAGGCGCAGGCATATTCTATCTTGTATTCACCATAATGCTTGCGGCGTCGAGGCCATTAAGCGGATATTTCACCATCAAGCTCGGATTGACCCGCATCGTCTTCCCGGGGCTGATATTATTTTCGTGCTCCATGCTTGTGATCGGTTACAGCGGCTCACTGTGGATGTCGCTTATAGGGGCGACGCTGGCCGCGGTCGGGTACGGCTCGGCGCAGCCGTCCATACAGGCGATGAGCATACAATCCGAACCGGCGATCCGCAGGGGCGTGGCGACCACTACGATGTATGTGGGCTATACCTCGGGGCTGTTTTTAGGCCCGTTTCTCGGCGGGCTCGTCTATTCGGGGTCGAGCTACGCTTTCATGTTCAAAACCGGCATCATCCCCGGCATACTTGCGCTGACGCTGTTCGTTGCGATAATCCCCGCATACAAACGGCGCGTGGACGAATTGGATAAAATGCAATGAGTGAGGAAATAATACTGTGAAAACAATCGAAACTCCTGTTGGGCCTGAATCGATATGGAACAAAAACTTCATATGCATAGCAACGGCGAATATTTTCCTGTTCATGGGGCATTTTTCCGTCAACCCGCTTGTGGCGACATACGCGGGATATCTCGGCACGACCCCTGAAATGGCCGGATTTCTCGCGGGAATGTTTTTTATAGTTTCACTTGCCTTCCACCCGGTCGCTGGCCCCGCAATGACCAAGCTGGACAAACGCAAGCTGCTGATATTGGTATTCCTGCTGGGCACGGTCGCAAATACCGGATACGCCCTGTTTCACAGCGTTCCGGCATTTATCGTATTCAGAGTCTTCAGCGGGGTCCAATACAGCTTTGTCGCGCCGCTGCTGATGGCGTTGGCGGGCGACCATCTGCCTAAAAGCAGGTTAGCATACGGCATAGGAATACACGGCCTCGGAGGAGCTATCGGAAGCGCCGTCGGGCCGGCTATCGGGGAAGCAATATTAAATTTTGGAATCGGGCTGAGAGGCGAAAGCCTCGGCTTCACCTTGATGTTTCTCTTTGGGGCGGCGTCGTTCGCCATAGCAATGATACCGTCCTTTTTGATTGCCCCGGATGTCAAATCCAAAGAGGACATCGCCAGCACCGGCGCATGGTACAAGAACATGTTCTCAAAGCACACGCTGCCGGCGGGATTCCTCATGCTTCTGACTATGACCTCATACTCGCTGATAAACACATACGTGTTTGAATTTGCGAAGGAACAGAATATCTCGGGCGTAGGCATATTCTATCTCGTGCATGCCGCAATGCTCGGCATATCAAGGCCCCTGAGCGGATATTTGACGCTCAGGGCCGGCATAGCCAAAATCATGTTCCCGGCGCTTGCATTACTCGCGTGCGCGATGCTAGTCATCGGATTCAGCGGCTCCTTGTGGTTGGCGCTGCTCGGCGCTGTGCTCACGGCCATCGGCTACGGCGCGGCTCAGCCGTCCATTCAGACAATGAGCCTGCAATCCGAAACGGCTCTGAAACGCGGCGTTGCGACCAACACGTATTTTACAGGACTCGATTTGGGATTTTTCCTAGGTCCGTTCCTCGGTGGGTTCGTATACGCGAGAACTAGCTACGCAACGGTTTTCAAAAGCGGCGCCATACCAGCCGTACTGGCGATGACGCTGTTCGCCGCTGTTTTACCCATCTACAAACGCCGCTTGAATGAATTGGACAAAACGTGAGACTGCTCAGAACCGGCGAGGAGGACGTTTATTTTCACATTTTTTCCGGGGCCGCGACCCCCAGCATGTCTAGGCAGTTTTTTATCACGGCGCGCACCGTATCCGCCAGCTTCAGCCGCGCCAGCAGCAAGCCGCGCTCCTCGCCCTTGATGCGGCAAGAATTGTAAAACCTGTGAAACCGCGCCGCAAGCTCAACTGCATACTTATTGACGCGCGAAGGGTCATAATCGCGCGCGGCGAGCCTTATCTCCTCCGGCAGCAGCGAAATCTGCTTAATCAGCTCCAGCTCCGTCTCGCCGCTGAGCAGGTTTGCATCGATATCCTTCATCACGGGAACCTTGACCCCCTCCGAAGCAAGGTTTGCCAATAGGCTGCATATCCGCGCATGAGCGTATTGAACGTAATAGACGGGATTTTCGCTGTCCTGCCTGACGGCAAGGCCCAGGTCGAACTCAAGGTGGCTGTCGGGCTTGGCATTGAAGAAAAACCTGCAAGCATCGACGGAAATCTCGTCCAAAAGATCGTTGAGCGTCAACGCTTTACCCGTACGCTTTGAAACTTTGACGGTCTCGCCGTCGCGCACAAGCCGCACCATCTGCATGATGAGAAAATCAAGTTTGCTGCCGTCCGTCCCCAGCGCGGGGGCGGACATTGTCGCTTTCATCCTCAAAGCGTGCCCATGATGATCGGCGCCCCATACGTCGATCACCTTGTCGAAGCCACGTTCAAGTTTGTTTAAATGATAAGCGATATCGGTCGCGTAATAAGTGTAAAACCCGTTTGCGCGGCGCAGGACCTCGTCCTTGTCCGCGCCCAAATCCGTGTTCCGCAGCCACAACGCGCCCTCTTTTTCGTACGTCAAGCCGCCTTTTTCCAGCAAATCCACCGTCCTTGCGACATAACCGCTGTCATAAAGGCCGCTCTCATGGAACCATTCGTCAAAGCGGATGCGATACCTCTCAAGATGCTCTTTCATAAGCGCGATATTATGCGGGAGGGCGAAATCCACCGCTTTTTCAATGCGTTCCCCCTGCGGCAAATCTTTCAGCCGCTCCCCCTCAGCGTCGAAAATCAACTGCGCGAGGTCTTTGATGTCGTCGCCGTGATAACCGTCCTCGGGGAAGGCGTAATTATCCTCTCCCAAGCATAGTTGCATGTATCGGGCTTCTATGGACCGACCGAACAGCTCCACCTGATTCCCCGTGTCATTGATGTAAAACTCGCGCCAAACGTCGTATCCGGCCCTTTGCATGACCGCGGCAAGAGTATCCCCAAGCACGCCGCCGCGCGCGTTGCCAATCGTCATCGGCCCGGTCGGGTTCGCCGAAACGAACTCAACCATGACGCGCTTGCCCTTGCCCATATCGACAGAGCCATAATCCACGCCCATCTCTTCCACCGAGGCCAATACATCGCTGTACCATTTCCCTGAGGCGAAAAAATTGATGAACCCCGGGCCCGCAATGGAACACGAGCTGAAATAGCTCCCGTCAAGCTCGATGTATTCGGTGAGCGCCTCGGCAATCTTCCTCGGCGCCAGTTTCAATTCCTTTGCCGCAGCCATTGCATGGGTCGCCGCATAGTCGCCATGCACAGTCTCGCGCGGAATCTCCACAGCCCCGGACAGCGCCGCGCCGTCTGGCAGCTTCCCCGCCGCCCGCGCTTTCTCGCACGCGCTGTTAATCAGCACGTCAATTTGCCCTTTTGCATTCTCAATCATGTTCATAATTTCTTATCCCTCGGCGGGCGGGCACATAGGCCCGCCCCTACATTGTTCGAATTTGACTGCTAACTCTCAACTCTCAACTCTCAACTCTACTGCGCCCTTATGTCTATTTCAAACAAATTCTGGCTTACCGGGACATTGTCGACCTCGATATCATACCGAATCTCAAGGCTCCCGCCATCGACGCGCATATTCTTCTTTATGCTGAGCGTATCTATGCCCATTGTTATCGAGCCATACGGCGTCTCATACAAAAAATGATGCTTCAAATCCTCGGCAAAAATCATGTCCCCGCTCATGCCGTCGCCCCGGCTTAGCACGATGCGGTCAGGCTCAACGTTGAACGTCGTCAACAGCCCGTCCAGTCCCGTCAGCTCGCTTTCCACATAACTGAATGTCGAAATACCGTTTTCCCAGACATATTCTCCGTCGGTCATGAGTTCAAAACCGTCGTCGTCGCTGTCCGCCATCGCAGGCTTCCCTTTTATCGAAATCAATGCTTTCATATGGTATCAATCCTTTTTTATTCTATTCCAGCGTTATTTGTTCAACCTTGCCGATCAAGTCCGATTCCATGAATCGGGAGGCAAGAGCCGAAAAATCATCGATGCAGTCGGTAACATAATACCTGATGGACCCCTGCCCGCCGCCGGGCGCCCCTATCCCGCGCGCGGCAATGTCGTCCGCCGCAAGCCTGGCAGTTTCCGCTCCCGAGTCAACGAGCTCGACCCCCTGCCCCATAACCTTTGCAATCACATCTCGCAGCAGCGGATAATGTGTGCATCCCATGATAAGGACATCGACCCCGGCATCCCGAATCCCCGATAAGTAGTCCCCCGCGATTATCAGCGCGGCGCCGTCGTCAACCGCTGTCCTGCCGTTTTCGACAAGCGGGACGAAAAGCGGGCAAGACGTTGAAAAAACATCCAAATCTGGCGCGATTCTATTTAAAGCCGACTCGTAGGCTCCGCTGCGTATGGTAGCCGCCGTCCCTATGACGCCGATTTTCCCATTTTTCGTGAGAGCGGCCGCCTTATTTGCCGGGGGCGTCACCACTTCATAAACCGGCAAGTCATACGCTTTGTCCAGAAAGCCAAGCGCGGTGGAGCATACGGTATTGCAGGCAATCACCATCGCTTTAATATCAAACCCGGCAAGAAAATCCGCGTCCTGGCGGGCGTATTTTATAATGGTATCCCGCGAGCGGGATCCATAGGGGACCCTGCCCGTATCGCCAAGATAGATTATCCGCTCTCCCGGCATCAGCCTCGCGAGGCTCTTGACCGTCGTGAGCCCGCCAAGCCCGGAATCAAAGACCCCGATTGGACGTGCATCCATTTGCATACCTTCGCTTTTCTCTTCATGGTAGTCCATGTATCCTAGCACAAAAGGGCAACAAAATCAATCACAGTTTTTCTCCCATATTCCTCTTTCAATAGTAGAATATCGCGAATAACTGTGATACACTGGATAATAGTACGAAACTTGGATTGCTTTGGAGGGGAATATCATGCGGAGGGTTTTTGGCAACAGGAAAAAAATAAATCTTGGGAGCAGCGAGTTCAGGAGATTTATCGAGAAAGACTGCCTATACATAGATAAGACCCGTTTTATCGAGCATGTATTGGAGGAAGCCTCGGATATCCTGCTGTTTACGCGTCCGAGGAGGACCGGCAAGAGCCTGAACCTGGACATGCTGCGCACGTTTCTGGACTGCGGGCAGGATGCGGGGGAGCTGTTCAAGGGGCTGTACATCGAGGGCCGCCCCGCGTATGGGCAACTGGGCAGCGCGCCCGTGATATACATGAATTTCAAGGAACTAAGCCGCATAGGTTACGATATGATTTTCAGGGAAAATTTGAGGAAGAATGCCGTTAGGTATCTGAGCGAAGATCAAATCGGAGGGTTTTTGCGGCAATGCCTGAACGGAGAGTCACAATTACTGGCGAGGGGAATGTACGAGCTGATACAGGATATCCATGAAGCCTACGGCGTGAAGCCCTATGTTTTGATCGACGAATATGACAAGCTCCTGATGGACAATCTCAGCGCGCCCGAGTACGATGAGATCAGGCAGTGGCTCAAGGGCATATTCGAGTCCTCGCTGAAAGACAACCGCCATTTGGAAAAGGGCGTAATGGTAGGGGTCACCCGTGTCTCGCAAGAAGGGCTGTTGAGCGGGCTGAACAATCTCGAAGTTTTCGACGTGTTCGAATCAAGCGTATTTGACGGAGATTTTTCGCTTACCGAGGACGAGGCGGAGGAGCTTCTCGAAGACGGACAGCTTAATGTTGCGAGGGAATGGTACAACAACTACCGGGTCGGAGATATAAAGCTTTTCACCATGTACTCCGCGCTGTCCTACGCGAAGAAGGGCGTATTGGAAAACTACTGGGGCATGAGCGGTTCTATGGATATGCTGATGGATGCTCTGACCGCGGACAGGGCGGACGCGATTACGGCCCTTCTGTCCGAAGGCAAGGAGATAGAAACGGCAATCGAGCGGCGCACTTCGCTCAAGCAGTTGCGGGGCGGCAATCTTGAAGATGAGGCGTTTTACTCGTTTGCCGTGCAGACGGGCTACCTGACCTATGAGCTTCTGAGCAGGGACGACGCCGGCGCGGTGTACAGGCTGCGGATTCCGAACAAGGAGCTTTCCAGCGTATGGCGCAACTTCATCCTGCAGGACATACTGAAGAGCAGGCACAGGGGCCTTCGCGACATTTTTGCGAACATATCGGACACGGATGATTTTGCACGCAGGTTCCAAGATTTCGTCAGCTTCCAACTGAGCTCGTATGACATTGGCAAAGAGTTGGAAAAGACATACCATGTGCTGGTGTTCGGCCTGATTCTGGGCGCGGGGTATAAGTGCAGCTCGAATAGGGAGCGGGGGCACGGGCGCTATGACCTGTGGTTGGAAGGCCCGGATTTCAACGTCATAATCGAATTCAAGAGGGCAAGTAAGGAAACGGAGGATTTGGAGGAGCTTGCCTATAAGGCCATAGAGCAGATAGACAACATGAAGTATTTTGCCAAAATCCCCAAAAACGCGCCCCTTTACAAGGTGGGCGTCGGCTGCTACGGCGCCGGATGCTACGTAGCGGCGACGCTGCACGAGAATTCCTAAAAAGATACTGCACCCGCCGACAAAAAGGGAACTGCCATGAGTTCCCTTTTCGTATTTGTTTTTGAGTCTTCGCCAATAACAGCTTGGGCATAGAATCCGTATTCTCAAAGTCGTGCTGTCAAAGGTAAAATGTCCAAACCTAGTATATATTCTTTATTCGATACTGGGAAATAACTTTGCGATAAGCCAGAGTTTTTTCTGAAAACAGAAATAACTTGACAAAACCTCCTGCGTTTTTGTATAATCCCAACCATGTAGGGGGGCGATGTGATTGATTAATCGGAAGGAATATCTGGATTGTCTCATACGTTGGCGTGAGAAGCAACTTATCAAAGTTATCACCGGCGTGAGGCGATGTGGTAAATCCACCCTTTTTTCGCTGTATATTGACTATTTGAAAAAAACAGGCGTTGTCGAAGATCAAATCATATTCGTCAATCTTGAGGACGTGGATAACGAGCATTTATTGGATTACAGAACACTGCATAGCTATGTCAGAGACAGACTACACCCGTGCAAATACACTTATGTTTTCATAGACGAGGTTCAGAACTGCCTTAATTACGAAAAAGCGGTCGATAGTCTATTCATAAAGAAGAATGTTGACGTATACATCACCGGTTCAAACGCTCATATGCTCTCGGGTGAGCTTGCAACTCTTCTTTCGGGGCGATATGTGGAGATACGAATGTTGCCACTGTCATTTGCGGAATATCTTTTGTTTGTTGGCATCGAAAATCGCAAAGAAAAGCAGGATTTTGATTATCACTTGCAATATAATTCATTCCCGTATGCAGAAAATTCGGATATAGGATTCGATTTCAGCGAAATCCGGGTTCATTTCACAGATTATCTCAAATACGGGTCGTTCCCATACGTAGCAACGCTCAAAAAGGATGAAAGCATTATCAGCAGCTACATCGAAGGCATATTTAACACAGTTCTCGTTAAGGACGTGGCAAACCGGCAGGGGATTTCCGACATTTCAGTGCTGGAAAGCATTGTGAGATTTTTGAGTGGCAGCGTCGGCAGCCCAATTTCAGCAAAGAAAATCAGCGATGTCATCAATTCAAGTGGCAGAAAAATATCCGTTAATACCGTTGATCGCTATATGCGGGCATTGACTGACAGCTACTTGTTCTACAAGGTCAATCGCTATGACATCAAAGGAAAACAAATCTTAAAAACTCTCGGCAAGTACTATATTGTCGATACAGGTCTAAGAGGCATGCTTGTTAGTTCAAGCAGTACGGATTTGGGACATCTTTTAGAAAACATCGTATATCTTGAGCTGATTCGGCGAGGATGCAAAGTTACTATAGGAAAGCTTACAGAAAAAGAGGTAGATTTTGTTGCAAATGATGCTGAGGGAATAACATATTATCAAGTGT
>Ga0099364_10006958_pt1 | contig 16289 bp, 11 predicted proteins | sample TergutTh196P3_FD_73070 | JGI IMG/M metagenome (GOLD analysis project Ga0099364, IMG submission 73070) | Microcerotermes parvus P3 segment gut microbial communities from Pointe-Noire, Republic of the Congo - Th196 P3 | ecosystem: Host-associated > Arthropoda: Insects > Digestive system > Gut ...
CAGTTTCATTTTGTTGTCCCAGACCGCGTCGGTTCCGTCTTTGGGCAGGTGCTCGAGTTCGTAGGCGGCGTTCTTCAGCTCGTTTTTGCCGATGGGCCCCGCGTTCCCTTTGAGGGTATGCGCCAGCCTGTGGGCGAGTTTCATGTCTCCCGCGGCCGCCGCGTTCAGGATTTCTTCGCAGATTGTCCGGTTATTCTTCACAAAATTGATTTCTAATCTTCTCCGGGTTTCCTCGTCCGCGGAATCAAATCCGCCTATGGGTTCGGAGCTTACCGGTTCGAGATACTTCAGCAGTACCCTCCACAGTTCATGAGACGTGAACGGTTTGCCCAGACAGTCCGGCATACCGTGTTTTTTATACTTTTCAAGCTCGCCGGACATTATATTCGCCGTCATCGCGACTATCGGCGCGCCGGTATTAAATTCAGATATCTTTTCGGCCGCTTCGATTCCGTCCATTACCGGCATGAACATATCCATAAAAATCAAATCGAAAGGTTTCTCGCCCCTCTCTATGCGTCCCCGGACGATTTCGACGCCTTCCCTGCCGTTTTCCGCCGTTTCGGTTCTAATCCCGATTCTCGAAAGATGCCCGCAGATTACCTCGCGGTTCATCGGGTTGTCGTCGCATATCAAAATCAAGGCGTCGAAATTCGGCCTTTCGGTAAAAATCAAGTCGCTCTGCCGGGCCGGTTCGGCGTTCGATTCGACGGTATCGAAAAGTATCTCGAAACTGAACTTACTGCCTTCGCTCGGAGCGCTTTCGACGGCTAATTTCCCGCCCATAAGCTCCACTATATTTTTTACGATGGCGAGACCCAGACCGGTTCCCCCGTAATTGCGGGTCGTGCTCGAATCCGCCTGGACGAACGGCTCGAATATTTTTTCCACCTGTTCGGGAGTCATGCCTATGCCGCTGTCGGACACCTCAAAATATACCAGCGCCCCGTCTTCGTATACTTCTTTTACGAGAGCCGCAAATTTAATTATGCCTCCGCTCGTAAATTTAACGGCGTTCGAAAGAAGGTTCATAAGAGCCTGGTACAGTCTGACCGGGTCTCCGACGAGCTGCCTGCCTTCCAAGGGCTCGGCATAGATTCTCAAATCGAGCCCCTTTTCTTTGACGGGCGGCAGGATAACCGACTGGCATCTGGTGAAAACCTCGTAAAGGTTAAACGGCGCTTTTTCCAGTTCCATTCTGCCCGCCTCGATTTTTGAAACGTCCAGTATGTCGTTTATAATCCTTAGCAGCCATTCGGTACTGTCCGTTATTTTATTCAAATAGTCTTTGGTCTGACGCATATTATCGCTGTCCGAGGCAAGCTCCGCGAAACCCATAATACTGTTCATGGGGGTTCTTATTTCGTGGCTCATCGTCGCGAGGAACTGGCTTTTCGCAAGGCTGCTCGCCTCGGCTATATCGGCCCTCCGGGCGGCTTCAAGCATCCTGTTCTTTTCAGTCATGTCTTCAAGGACCGCGAGAGACGAGGGGCTTCCCATATAGTTTATGTTTACGGAATAAATCCGCGCCGTAAACGTTTCGCCGTTCAGTCTCACGCATTGGAAATCCATAGCCGATTTGTCCTTTGAATTAAACTCTTCGGCCATATCTGCCGTCCTTTTTCCGTTCGGCTGTATTTCCGGCATAAATTCAAACACGCTGTGTCTCTGCAGCTCTTCTTCGGAAGCGGCTTCCCAGCCGAAAATTTCCATAACGGCTCTGTTGGCGTAAAGCAGCCGTCCGTCTCCCTGTCTCGCTACCCTAATCCCCACGGGGATAGATTCGAGTATGACTTTTATATTGTCGTGCATGTTTATTATTTCGGCCTTGTGATTCAGCGACTCTTCTTCCAGTTTCTTTTGTTTCGTAACGTCGCAAACGTAACCGTCGATAGTGGCGAAAGAACCGTCCGGGTTTTTACCCGTCACGATGCAGGTTTCCGTCACCCATTTTATTTTTCCGTCCGGCATAATGAGCCTGTGCGTGTTCTCGAACGGCAGACCGGCTTCGAGAGTTTCCATGACGTTTTTCGAATAATCGTCGAAATCATCGGGGTGAAGCATCGTCATGTATTTATTCTCGAGCCCGACGAGTTCTTCGGACGTATATCCCAGGATATCTTTGCTGCCGCTGCTGACGAAAGTAAGGGGATAATCCGGATAGGAATTAAGGCACTGGAACACCATTCCCGTGAGATTTGATATTATCGCCTCGGTTTTCTCCGACATACGTTTCTGTTCGAGCTCCGCGGCTTCGAGCCTCATCCGTTCGGTTACGTCCGTGTGATAGCCTTCTATTATATGCGGCGTGCCGTCGGGGTTTTTCGCGATTACCCGGCTTCTCTCCCAAACCCATTTCTCCTCGCCGCCTTTAGTTATAATCCTAACGGTGTTTTCATAGGGCAGACCGGCTTCAAGAGTCTCGGCGCTTAACTTGACGACCGGTTCTCTGTCGTCGGCATGGATAAAGTCAAAGAATTTAACCGTTCCGTCGAGCATATCCTTCGCCTCGTATCCCGTCAGTTCCCTGCAGCCCTCGCTCACGAACAAACAGGTAAAGTCCGGAGGGTTATAGATATGCCTGAACACCATTCCGGGGATATTCTGTATAATAGCGTCGATTCTCTCGTTCGCGGAGTTAAGCTCGGCCGCCTGCGAAGTAATAATCCTGCCCCTTCTCTTCGCTTTTATATACGCCGTCAGAAGAATACACAGAAGCAGAGTCAGAGCCGTTACTATTAAAACCGAAACGCTGATAATCCAGATTTGCCGGTCTCTCATCTTTCTTGCCTGATAATCGTAAGTCCTGGTCTGCCATTGCTCGATAATTCTGTCGACGTCGATAAATATAAGGGCCTTGTCGATAATAGAGACGAGAAGCGGCTGGTCTTTGTTTACGCCGAAAGACGCCTGAAATTGGTCCTTAAATAAATAGTTGGCCTTATAGTCGGAATATTCGTAATAGTTCGTCAGAGACGCGAGTCTGCTTTGGGCGGACATCACGAGATTGATTTCCCCCCGGTCGAGAGCGGCGAAAGCCTCGTCCGTATTCGAATACTCCACGGCGTTCACGGCGTTGGGAAACCATCTCCGGAACATATCGGCGAACGCCGAACCTCTTGCGTACCCGACTTTTTCGAACGGTATGTCGTTCAGTTCGATATTGTGATAATCCTGTTTCGAGAGAAGGGCGTATCTGTCGGTTATGTACAGGGTTTCGGTCCACAGAAACCTGTCCCTGCGTTCGGGGGTCTGGATTAAATTGGGCATAAAATACGCCGTTCCGTTTTCGAGCATAGACATAAGCTCCGGGAGTTCGGTATTTATATCGCTCACCAGCTTAAAATAATTCCCGGTAAGCTTCTCGATTTCGCTCACCACTTCAAAAACCGCTCCGTTCCAGCGTTTTTCGTTAATATTATAAAAGCTCACGGGATAAGACATATACTGCGACGCATAGGGTATCACGGGATTCTTTTCTAAATATAATTTTTCCTCTTCGGTCAGTCTGGAGGCGAATCTGTAGTTCCTGTATTCCTGATAACCCTGCCTGTAGAGTTCTGTAAGATGACTGTAAGCTCCGCCCCTGACGGCTTTCGTGATAACGCTTATAACCGGTTCAAGCCCGCTGTTTCCGGCCGCTATACCGGCGGGAACGAACGTCAGCGGCAGAAAATCTTCGGCGCTCACTTTGCCGTAGGCGTCGAACGCGATTTCCATAGTGTTGTGCCCTATAAAAGCGTCTGCTTCGCCGCTCCGCATCATGAGATAAGCCTCTTCGTAGCTTTCGGCAACAAGCACGGAATAAGAACCCGGGTCAAGAATATCCTCGAAAAGCTCTTTAATCATGCTGCCTTTAAGAAAAGCGTATCGGGGCGTTTCTGTCCGCGCAATTACGCCGCCGTCTTCAAGCCTCATGATTTTCAGGGAACGCTGGACTATCGGGTCGGTCATAAAATAGCTCTGTCTTCGGGGGTCGGTGACGACTATGTTGGCGAAAACAGATTCTCCCGCGTCGAGTTTCTTCAGAATTATGTCCAGTTCTTCTATTTGGGGTTGAAATTTTATTCCGAAAAGTTCAGTCAGCCAGTCGCAGAGAAGAACGAGATAACCCCTCATTTCGCCGTTTTCGTCAGTAAACAGTTCTGTATTGTACGGCATATTTATAATAAAAGCGTCGGTTTTATTCTGTAATTTTTCAATCGCTTCGATTTCGGAGAGGGTAATTTCAGGAACGTCCAGATACGAAGAAAACAACTCGCCCGCGGACGTTTCCGGAGACGTATTACCGTTCGCCGAAATCATCGCGCCCAAAAATACAACGCATAATAAAACGCATATGATTTTCCTCATGTTCATAAATATTTTACCCCCTTATCTTTATAACGCATATTATAGCGCATTTCAGCAAACATTTCAAGGGGGTTACGCATTATATTTTACATTTTTTGAAACGGGTAAACAAACGGCGTAATAAATATAAAAATTTTGAATTTAGTGTTGAAATAGTTCACAGATTTATGTTAAAATAGCAGAAATAAATCCGCGAATTATTTTTTTATTTTATACGGAGGCTTTTAATATGAGAGTGAAACCAAAAGTTTTTATTGTTTTGACGTGCGTTATATTGCTCTGCGTTCTGATACCGGCGTGCGGTACGGACGATGATAACGGCGGCGGAGAAAACAGAACGGACAACGGGGAAATCCCAATGAATAACGGCGAAGAAAACCCCGGAGAGAATCAGGAGAGCCCGAAAGAAATTCTCCCCGATTTTCCCCACGAAGAAAGAGTATTCAACGGCAAAGTTTTTAATATTTTAGTCGAGAACGAACCCTGGAATTTTCTTGAAATCACGGATTTTAATCTTGAAGAAGAACCGGGGGATATTCTGGGAACTGCGATATACAGACGGAATAAAATAGTTGAGGAAGAGCTTGAAATCACTATAAACGGGATTCAGGCGACCAGGGATAATATAAGGGCGACGTTGAGGAGGTCCGTCGCGTCGGGAACGAACGATTACGACGCGGCCGCAATGAGACTCGAAAACGCCGCTCCTACGGCAATGGACGGGCAGTGCGTAAATTTAAACAATCTTGACTATTTAAGTCTGGATATGCCCTGGTGGGATAAAAATATATTAAGCGATTTGTCAGTCGGCGGACAGTCTTATTTAATCGCGGGGGATATATTCACAAAGCATTACGAGGGTATAGCGATGATGTTTTTCAACAAAAAATTATTGTCGGACCACGGGGTCGAGAGTCCGTACAGACTTGTAGAAGAAAATAAATGGACTCTGGACGAGTTTGGCCGTCTTACTAAAGATATCACCCGGGATATTACGGGAGACGGGATAATAGACCATAACGATTTGTTCGGGTTTTCAACCCAGGCGGATTTTCTGCCGAGCATAGTAAACGGCGGCGGAGCGAAATTCATAGAAAAAGACAATAACGACATGCCGTATTTTACCGGAGCGACCGAAAAAATCGAAACTATATTAAATAAAATCTTTGATTTTTACATGGACGACACGTTCTGCGCGCACAGAGACGCTATAGATAAGAATATAGATTTCGACGGGATGCATCAGTTTATGGTTTTCCCCGCGGGAAGAAGCTTGTTCTTCTGGGGGATGCCGCGTTTTCTCGACTTGGAACTGAGAAACATGGACGACGATTTCGGTATGCTGCCGATTCCCAAGTTCGATTCAAGCCAGGACAGATATTACGCGACCGCGAACTCATGGCATTCTTACGCGATGCTTATTCCCCACGGTTCGGGCAACCCCGAAGAGACGGCGTATATCATGGACGCGATGGCTTATTACGGCAGAATACATATACTTCCGGCTTATTACGACGTAACCCTGCAGAGAAAACATACCAGAGACGAAGAATCTTCTGCAATGCTGGATATAATATTCAGTTCCGCCGTTTATGATATCGGCTATATATATAATTTAGGAAGTTACGTAGATAATCTTATGAACATGATACGGGGAAATTCCAATAATATGACGTCGCAGTATGAGAGAGCGCAGGGAAGAATAGAGAGGGATTTGGGTAATCTCATAGAAAGATTCGAAAGCGGAGCGAACTGATAAATTAATAATTAATAATTAAAAATTAAAAATTAATAAATAAACGGAGGAGAAAATATCATGAAAAAATTTACGCTGTTAATATCGCTTACGCTTGTTTTTGCGTTGGTTTTAATCTCGTGCGGAGACGGTTCGGAAAATAATAATAATAACGGCGGCAATAATGGCAATGCCGGTCAGGATAATAATTCGGGGGATTTTCCCAACGACGAAATTATCAGGGAATATATTTTCCCGGAAGGCATGGACGGCGGCGGTTCAAGCTTTACGATTGCGGCGCCTACTACGTCGTGGTTCTTTTATACCGATATAGTACGCGACGAAATATCGGGCGAGGGACTCGACGACGCTATATATAACCGTAACAGCTTTGTAGAGGAAAAATTTAACATAGAAATAAAAGAAGTTAATATAGATATAGAAAGTTTCAACAACAGCGTAAGGAGACTGACAACGGCCGGAGACGATGCGTACGACGCCGCGTTCTGCCCGATGTTCAGAGGAACGAACCTCGCAAGCATGATAGGCGAGAATATATTCTATAACCTGCGTGAAATCCCGACAATCAATCTTGACGAAGAATGGTGGAATCAGCAGATTATCAAAGAAGCGTCTCTGGGCAGGGGGGATAAATTATTTTTCGCCGCCTGCGATATTAATATCATGACGCTGCAATGCCTCGAAGCCGTGTTTTTTAATCAGGACATGATAGAAAATCTTGGACTTACCCTGCCGTATAATCTGGTCCGCGAGGGAAAATGGACGTTCGACGCGTTTAATAAATATCAGAAAGACGGCGCGCAGTTAAACGGCGCGGATTCGTTCAGATGGGAAAACGGCGGAAACGCGGCCTACGGATTTATTTCTTACGACAACAGCGTGAACGCGCTTATCGACGGCTCGGGCGAACGCTACGTAACGGTCGATAGCGACGGCTCGCTGCGTCTGGTGGTCGAAAACGAAAGATTCGTGAGCGTCGTACAGAAGATAGAAAGTATGCTCGTCGTCAGCGACGGTTCGTATCTGTTCGCGAATACTATGCCCGATTTCCACTATGAGCCGATATTCGTAAACGGCAGGTCGCTTATGACTATGGGCGAATTGAAAGCCGCCGACGTGTTCAGGGAAATGAACGATACGTTCGGCATACTGCCCATACCCAAATACGAAGAGAGTCAGGAGAATTACTACTGCCACTATATTTTCGCGACTCCTATGGCGGTTATCCCGTCGACTAACGCCCGTCCGGAATTTACCGGCGCGGTTCTGGACGCTATGGCTTATTTAAGCGCGAGAGACGTCACGCCGGTATTTTTCGACGTGACGGTATCGCAGAAAAGGCTCAGGAACGAAGACTCTATAGACATGCTGCATATAATAAAAGATTCGAGTTATATAGATATGGGTTTGGTCTACGGCATAACCAATCAGTTTTGGGAAGCCATACGCCATTCGCTCGGCGAGGGAAAAACTTTCGATATAATCTCCCAAACCGAAAGACACCGGGACAGAATGAACGCGAACATAGAAAATATTATTGAATTGCTCGGGTAAGAAATTAAAATTTAAAAATAATTTAGGAAAAGCTATTGACAATTATTTGCGTCCGTGTTATTATAATAACATCGGGCGTAAATTTTATTTACTTAATTAAATTTAAAATAGACTTCTTGCGAAATTAAAATCTTGATTGTAGGGGCGCGCATTGCGCGTCCGCAAAACCAACGCAATTTTAACGTTTTTCAGACGGACGGCCAATGGCCGCCCCTACATGGTAACGCAGTTTCGCAAGAGGTGTAATTAAAAAACGAAAGGAGAAATTATTTTTATGGATATAAGCGTAATTAAAAGCGTAGACGGCTGGGAGGAGTTCTGGGAGCTTTGCGCGGCGTGGCTGCCGATTATACTGCCGCTTGCCGCTATACAGTTCGGGCTTATAGTTTTCGCCGTCGTCGACATAGCGAAAAAGAGAAGAACAAAAAATCTTTCGCCCGTCGCGTGGGTTTTAATAGTGTGTCTACTCAGTAATCTCGGACTCGGCGCGATATTATATTTTATACTCGGCAGGTCGGATACGGGAGTAAACGACGAAACGGATTTGGAAACGGACGATATTTAGTTTTATTAAATAATTTTAAAAACCGGGAGAAGTTTATTTATGAACGAAACGAAAACAGACTGCGCGCTTAAACTTTCGGGGCTTACAAAAGTTTACCCGGCGGGTAAAAAAAATATAATAACGGCCGTGGATAATTTAAATTTAAATATCCCTCACGGTTCGGTCTATGGTTTTTTAGGCAGAAACGGCGCGGGGAAAACCACGACTCTGAAAATGGTCGCCGGACTTTCAAAGCCGACTGACGGGGAAATATTTATTTACGGCAGAAAAGTGGAGTTCGGGAAGCCCGCGTCTTATAAAAACATCGGGTTTTTGCCTGATGTTCCGGAGTTTTATTCTTTTATGAGCGCGAGGGAATATCTATTTTTATGCGGCAGATTATACAAAATGACAGATATCGAAATAAAAAATAAAATCAGGGAGATATTCGAGCTTATTAATTTTGACAAAAAAAGGCTGAAAAATAAAATTTCGGCGTTTTCCAGAGGAATGAAGCAGAAACTCGGCATAGCGGCGGCGCTGATTCATTCGCCGGATTTAATTATGCTCGACGAACCGACGTCCGCGCTCGACCCGATTGGCAGAAAAGAGACTATAGATATAATTAATTCGTTGAGGGGAAGATATACGGTCGTCTTTTCGACGCATATATTATCGGACGTCGAAAGAGTGTGCGATAAAATCGCGCTTATAGAAAAAGGCGGGCTTATTCTGGACGGGAACATAAGCGATATAAAAGCCGAAAATTCCGGGCTTAACGAGACGCTTAAAGTTTCGATTTCGGAAAATACCCCGGGAGACTGCGAAAGATTTCTGGAGAGCGCGAAAAAATTAAATTATTTAAATTACATAGATTTAGTAAAAGACAAAGAGAACGATAATATCGCGCATTTTAGTTTTAAGGCTTCGGACAGGAAAAAAGCCGGGGAGTCGCTGCCGAAAATAATATACGAAAGCGGAGGTTCTCTGGTAAAATTCGCTTTTGAGGAAATAAATCTCGAGGATATATTTGTTTCTGCGACTGCTTCCGGTTTAAATAATAATATAAATAAACAAAAGGGGGGAGTTTAATTGAACGGGTTTGCTTTGTTTTTCAGAAAAGAAATTCTCGAACTGTTCAGAACTGTCAAGGGGATTATCCTCGCGGTTATATTTTTACTTGTCGGAATATCTTCGCCCGTACTCGCGAAGCTCACGCCGGAAATTATAAAATGGGCGGGAATCGACGGGTCGGACGAAGAGTTCGCGGCGTTGACGGCGCTTATTCCAACGCCGGATTCTGCCGCGAGCTACGAGCAGTTTTTCAGTAATTTCAATACGATGGGGCTGATTTCCGTTATTATAGTTTTCGCGGGAGTAATAGCCAACGAAAAATCAAAAGGCACCGCGGCTTATATGCTTACTAAAAATATCTCGAGGACGCAGTTTATTTTGTCGAAGCTCGCGTCCGCGGCGGCTTTCGTCTTCGCTTCGCTTATAATTTCGCTGGGAAGCCAGATGATTTACACCGGTATTTTATTCGGCGATAAAATAATAGATAACAAATCTGTTATTATATTTTCGGCTTTATTATTTCTGTATTTAATATTTATTTTAACTTTTACGCTTTTTTCGAGCGTCCTGACGAAGACGGCGACGTCGGCGGCGTTTCTGGGATTTTTGTTTTTTATAGTTTTTAATATATTCGCGGCTCTGCCGAAAATCGGCAAATATATGCCTCCGCTGATAAATAACTTCGGGATAATAACAGCGGCCGAAAGCGTAAGGGTTCTTCTCCCGAATATAATTATAACCGTTATATGCTGCGCCGCGTTCGTCGTTTTAAGCGTAAAGCTATTCAAAAGACAGGAGCTTTGACATATGATAAAATAAAAAAATATACGCCCCGAAAAGAAAAAATTACCAAAATAAAATTCGCCCCGTTTCTGCATTATTTTTATTCAGGCTGGCAATACTCAATTATAGCAATAATAAGCGGCTTGACAAATAAAAAATGATTGGGTGATTTTATGTTCAGCAATAAAGTGGATATATGCGGCATTAATACATCTAAATTAAAAGTGCTTACCTCGGCTGAAAAAGAGACGCTCCTGAGAGCAGTAAGAGACGGCGACTCCGAAGCGAGGGGAAAACTCATCGACGGTAATTTAAAACTGGTTCTGAGCGTTATACAGAGATTCAACAACAGGGGGGAAAATCTTGACGATTTATTCCAGGTTGGGTGTATAGGATTGATAAAAGCGGTGGATAATTTTGATATTACTATAGGCGTGAAGTTTTCGACCTACGCGGTTCCGATGATTATCGGGGAAATACGCCGTTATTTGAGAGACAATAACGCGATAAGAGTGAGCAGGTCGATGCGCGATTTAGCCTATAAGGCCCTTCAGGTCAAAGAATCTCTGGCTAAAACCATGTCGAGAGAGCCCACTATAGAAGATATAGTCAAAGTTTTCGACGTTCCTAAAGAAGATATAGTAAACGCTCTGGACGCGATAGTCGACCCGATATCGCTTTTCGACCCGGTTTACTCGGACGGCGGGGATTCTATATACGTCATGGACCAGGTGAGCGACGAAAAAAGCAACGACGACGTCTGGCTCGAGGATATAGCGCTGAGGGACGCGATGCGCCGGCTGAACGGCCGGGAAAAAAAGATATTAATGATGCGGTTTTTCGACGGTAAAACTCAAACGGAAGTTTCGGAAGAGATAGGCATATCCCAGGCGCAGGTTTCAAGGCTTGAGAAGAACGCGCTGTCTCAGATGAAGAAATATTTTGTTTAAAAATTAAAATTAAATATAAATAAGGGACTGCGGTTATTAATCGCAGTCCCAAAATTTATCGCTTGACATTTCGGTTTTATTTATGTATAATAAAATCAAAATAATATTTAGGAGATAAGCGTTGCATGAGCAGAATAAAAGCGAGAGAAATCGTTTTGTGCCTTGTTTTTGAAAAAGACTACAGGAAAGACCGTTCCTGCGAGAAATTATACGAGGATTTATTTGAAGATTTACTCGGGGATATATTTGAAAAGGAAGATATCGACGATAACGACGAGGAGTATATAAAAGACGCGTTTTTCGGAGTATTTGAACATACGGAACAGATAGACGACATAGTTTCGGGAGCTATTACCGGCTGGGAATATAACAGAATCTCAAAAATATCCATGGCCCTTCTGCGTATCGCCGTTTACGAGATGCTGTATACCGGCGACGTCTCGCCCGCCGTCGCGGTAAACGAAGCCGTCGAACTCTCCAAAAGATACGACGGGGCCGAAGCCCACGCTTTCGTCAACGGAGTTTTGAGAACGGTTTCCAGACAGCTGACGGCTAATAAATAATTTAAATTAGATTCGCGGACTGAAGAATCTCGAGTCTGCCGCTTTTCGCAGACCGGATTCCCGCGTCGAGAATCGCCATAGCGTCGAGGTTAAACTCCGGCTGCATAGTTATATGCATAGGCTCTTTTCTGTCTGATGCGAGATAGTTTATAAATTCTTTTGCGGGGTTGTCTCTGTGGGACGGGATAGGTTCGGCGTCGTATTCGTTTGTTACTCCGCCGTTTCTGTCTTTGAAAACGAGAATTTTATTTCCCTGGCATATCATCGTTCCTTTGTCGCCGTATATGACCGGGCCGTTGTTTACCGCCGTGTGAAAAATCGTCCACGAGCCTTCTATAGTCGCAAGGGCGCCGGGGAATTTCACGGTGATTATCCCGTTGTCGTCGGCGTCGCCGTAGAGACTGTTTAAATTAGCCCTCATGCCGTTCGCGGCGACTGCGGGCTTACCCATAAACCAGCGCGACAGGCACGAGCCGTAGCAGCAGTAGTCGAGCATCGCTCCGCCGCCTTCGGATTCCCTGTGCCACCACTCCCTTGATTTTTCGTAAGGCGAGAGAGTCTGACCGTATTCGAGAGGACCCATGGACGCGCTGTTTCTGTAGTAGAATTTAAGAATTTTGCCGACCTCGCCTTTTTCGGCGAGAGCCTGGGCGGTTCTAACGGCCGCCCACCAGGTAGAGGGCCAGTTGACTGCGAGAGCGGCGCCGTGGAATTTTGCGGCTTTCGCCATTCTCAAAGCGTCTTTAAAAGACGACGACATGGGTTTTTCGAAAAGCATGTGTATTTTCTTTTCGGCGATTTTTTCAGCGGTTTCGCCGTGTTTTGCGTTCTCGGGGCAGGCGATAATAATATCGAACTCTTCTTTTTCGAGCATTTCTTCATAGCAGCCGTAATATTTCGGTATTTTCGTGACTTCAAGAGCCCTTTTGATATTTGCGGTTCTCGTGTCGAACTGGTCTGAAACGGGTTTTACCGACGGTTTCGTGTCTGAACAGGCGACCCATTTAACATTCGGCAGAGCGTTAAAATTGTCAATCAGGCCGTTGACGTGCATATGAGCGAAGCCGATTACCCCGACTCTCCATACTTTCGATTCTTTTGACATAAATAAAATACCTCCGGAAATAATTTAAATAAAATTTATTTTGTTATTTTATTATATCACGGGATATATTAAAAAGTCAAACATATTTCGCGTTGACATTGGATTTTATTTTATGTATAATTACAGACAGGCGGGAATAAACTTAAAATTTCAAGGAGAATAACTGAAACTATGGAAATATCGTCCGGGAATAATCAAGCGGCAGAAAGGCAGAATATATTCACGGTCTGCGAGCTTAACGAATATATAAAAAATATACTTGAAAACGACAGGGTTTTAAGGGATATTTATGTTAAAGGCGAGATTTCAAATTTTACGAATCACAGAACCGGGCATTTTTATTTTACTGTGAAAGACGACAAAAGCGTTCTCAAAGCCGTTATGTTCGGGGGGAGCAATAAATTGAAGTTTATGCCCGAAAACGGCATGAAAGTCGTAATACGGGGAAGAATATCCCTTTTTGTCAGAGACGGTCAGTATCAAATCTACTGCGACGACATAGAACCCGACGGCGTAGGCTCTCTTTATACCGCCTTTGAGCAGCTGAAGGCAAAGCTCGAGTCCGAAGGTTTATTCGACGGGAAATATAAAAAGCCCCTGCCGAAAATCCCGCTTAAAATCGGCGTTATAACTTCTCCTACCGGAGCGGCGATCAAAGACATGATAAACGTTATAACCCGTAGATTTCCGATGGCGAAAATTATATTGTTCCCCGCGCTCGTTCAGGGTCAAAACGCTCCGGCGCAGTTGATTTCGGGGGTAAAATATATCAACGCGAATAATCTGGCCGACGTTATAATAATCGGCAGGGGAGGCGGCTCTATCGAAGAGCTTTGGGCGTTTAACGACGAAAATCTCGCGAGGAGCGTATTCGCGAGTAAAATCCCCGTGATTTCGGCGGTCGGGCACGAGACCGACTTTACTATATGCGATTTCGCCGCGGATTTAAGGGCGCCCACGCCGTCCGCGGCCGCGGAACTCGCCGTTCCCGATACTTTCGAATTAAAAAAGCAGATATTGAACGTCGGGAAAAAGCTTGAGCTTATATTAAACAATAAAATAAAAAACTACAGGGAGAAATTAAAAAGCTGCGAAAACGCGAACGTTTTAAGAAACCCCGCGAATATAATAGACGATAAAAAAATGAGCGTTCTGCACATGGAAAAAAATCTGATTTCAAGTATGCAGTTAATATTGAGCGGAAAAAAATCCGAATTTATTGTAAATTCGTCGAAACTTGAAGCGCTGAATCCATTGGCCGTTTTAACGAGAGGCTATTCAGTCGCGTATAAAAATAACGCGATAGTAAAAAAACTTTCGGACGTTAATAAAGGCGAGGAAATATCTATAAAACTCTCCGACGGATTTATCGACGCGGAAATCAAAAACAAGAGAAAAGATAAAACAGATAAATAAATTTATAAATATACGGGAGATTAAATCGGGTATGAAAACAGATAATATAAACTTCGAGCAGGCTCTCAGAGAACTGGAATTAATCGTGAGGAATCTCGAGAACGGTCAGACCGCCCTGGACGATTCCCTGGAGAATTTCGAGAACGGGATTAAACTAATAAAACGCTGCAATTCCCTTCTCGACGCCGCCGAAAAAAAAGTGAAAAGACTGACGAGAGCCGAGACCGGCGAAATAATCGAGGAGGACTTTACTCCGTGAGCATATTGAATAACTACGCGCTGATTTGCGCGGCGCTGGGTTGGTTTATAGCTTCCGTCGCAAAGATTATAATAATACTGATACGCGAAAGACGCATCGATTTCAGGAAGCTCGTCGCCTCGGGCGGGATGCCGAGTTCCCATTCCGCGACGGTTTCCTCCCTTGCGGCGGCAATCGGCAGAACCGACGGGACCGGCAGCAGTATTTTCGCTCTCGCGTGTATATTCGCGTTTATCGTCATGTACGACGCGGCGGGAGTGCGCAGGGCGGCGGGAGAGCAGGCGAGAATATTAAACCAAATCGTAAATAATTTTCAGAATAATTTTTCATGGAACAATAAAAACGATACGGTATATCTGAAAAAGAACCTTAAAGAATTGATAGGGCACACTCCGCTCGAAGTGTTCGCGGGGAGTTTTCTGGGGATATTAATCGCCCTCGCGGTTCCGTACAGACCGGCGGCGTGAAAAAATAAGCTTAAAGTAAGCGTATTAACAGAATATTCATAATTATGATATATAATAGAACAGATGGCGCAGTATCCGAGTTGGATATAATATATCTGAGGACGGGCTTAAAAATCCGTTAAAGGGCACATCGATGAAGCTCCTTGTGTTTGCTTTGCGCGCCCAGCGCAGGGCGGATGCTGGGAGATTGGTTTACGGGCGGCCCGTAATGGCATACGGAACCGGACCCGGAAATCTTTGAGGCTTTTCACTTGTGGTTGCCGGCAAATACACGCATCGCGCGGTGAGCCGGGGCTACGGTTTAAAGATTAAACCTATTTTGCGGTGCGTATATCTGATAAAAGAATCTTTTTTAAGCGCTGTGGATAGAGTAGCCTGCCTTGAAGTGAATGCGGCGGATTTTCGGTTAGGCAAGGCGTACGCGTATGGACGCATACGGGAAAGCGTTGCCGTTGCGGGATGAAATCGTATTTGCAAAAGAGGCTATGATATATTTATATTCATTAAGGAAAACTTCTCGGCTGTTCGTCCCCGCCGCTTTGGCGGGGGGATGCAAAGAAGGGATTGCAGTGCGGACTTTTTAAGGCAGTCAAGTCGCGGTTGCAGGGGGGCGCGCTGCGCGTCCGTGCAATGGGCAACCGACCGACGTTTCTTTCAAAGGGAAACCGCCCTAATCCGGCGACGGGGGGTAGGAAACGGGGAAATCCAACTTGACCTCAAGCCGCAAAGTTTACTTTTTTTGCCGCCATCATTATTTTTTTTGTTTTTGTTGATTGATTGTTGACGAAATAAAAGATATAATAGATAATCGTTTCAGATAAGCCGTTATAAGCCATTTTCTACGGAGGTATGATATTTATTTTAGACGAAGAGATAAAAGAAAATCAAAAAGAAAAACCAAAGAAAAAAACTAAAAATCAAAAAAAAGCAAAACGGTTTGAATATAAATGGATTATCAGCATTTTTATCGCGAGCTTTTTTATCACGGTTATGCTTTCGTTTTTGTCAAACGAACTTTTAAACGGCATAAATATCGCGGCGGCTGTACTGGCGTTGGTTTTTTTTATTTTTATCGGCGCGCTTTTTGATATAATAGGCCTGTCAATCGCGACCGCAGAGGAAAAACAGTTTCACTCGATGGCTGCAAGAAAAATACGGTCTGCCAAATACGCTGTAAAATTAATAAGAAACGCAGAGAAAGTTTCGAGTTTCTGCAACGACGTTATCGGAGATATAGCGGGAATTATGAGCGGAGCGACCGGAACCGCGATTGCCGCCGTTTTGTTTGTCACGGACAGGGCTAACGCCGTCGGCAGTTTTCTGATACCCGCTGGAGTTGCGGCTGTCACCGTGGGAATAAAAGCGTTCGGGAAAAGCGTCGCGATAAATCACAGCGGCGATATAGTCAATATTGTTTCAAAAGTCATTTATTTTTTCGCAAGATTTAAGATAGATAAAAAGAAAA
>Ga0099364_10006959_pt1 | contig 16289 bp, 17 predicted proteins | sample TergutTh196P3_FD_73070 | JGI IMG/M metagenome (GOLD analysis project Ga0099364, IMG submission 73070) | Microcerotermes parvus P3 segment gut microbial communities from Pointe-Noire, Republic of the Congo - Th196 P3 | ecosystem: Host-associated > Arthropoda: Insects > Digestive system > Gut ...
ATTGTTGGTTGCATCCCTACGGGATGCGGTTGATGTGTGTGTATCCGTTTCTACATAGCTTCACATACCTACGGCATGTGTAAGGTAGGACTTTTTAGAGTGCCCTCATTTATGCATTACCATATTAGACTTAATGCCTAAAATGTCTTCTATTTGTAAACACCATAACGATATTATGCTCATTACATGCAGCAATCACATCGTTATCAGATTTTGAACCACCGGGTTGTATAACACATTTAATGTCATATTTCGCAATAGTATCAATAGAGTCCCTGAAGGGGAAGAATCCATCAGAAGCACAAACCGAGCCTGTTAAATCTAAATTCATCTTCATTGATCTATCTATGGCGATGTTAAGAGAATCTATTCTACTAGTTTGTCCGATTCCAAGTGCTAGAGTTCTGTTTTCAGCAGTAAAACAAATAGCATTAGATTTTAACATTTTAACTACTTGCCATGCGAATCTTATTTCATCGAAGTCCTTTTCATCTGGTTTTCTATTAGTAACAACTGTCCATTCATTTTCATTATCATCAAGCATATCAGGCATTTGATGTAAATATCCGTTTAGGCATGTCTGAATAATTTGATGATTCTTTAACAGGTTCAAACTTTCATTATTATACAAAATTACTCGTCTATCTTTCTTTTTTTTAAGGAAAGTCAAAGCTTCTTCCGTAAAATTTGGAGCAATAACAATTTCAGTGAAAACTTTATCAATAGCCATAACTGATTCAATATCAACAGTATCGTTTGCGATTACAATTCCGCCAAATGCAGAAACATTATCTGTAGCTAAAGCTTTATAATAAGCATTAGTTAGGTTTTTATCAGATGCAATACCGCATGGATTGGTGTGTTTTAAAATAGCAATAGTATTTTCTTTGAAATTAGAAATTGTTTTAATAGCGGCATCTATATCTAAATAATTGTTATATGACAGTTCTTTACCATGAATTTGCTGAATAACATCAGATTTGCCTTTTTGATAGAATGCAGTTTGATGTGGATTTTCGCCGTATCTTAAATTGCTATTAGATATCGATTTATTCAATTCATCTGCAATAATGGAGTCATACTTTGAAGTATGTTCAAAAACTTTTACAGCAAGTTTAGCTCTTGTTTCAACAGAAGTGTTTCCGAAATCTTTAATTTCATTAATTACAATCTGATAGTCATTCGGGTCTATAACAACAGTTACAAATTGAAAATTTTTAGCAGCCGCTCTTAGCATAGCAGGACCACCAATATCAATAAATTCAATAGTTTTTTCCTTTTCATATGGATAAAGATTAACAACTAAAATGTCAATAAGTTGAATATCGTTTTCTAGCAAATCTTTAACATGTGTAGGATTATTTCTGTCGGCTAACAATCCTCCGTGAATTTTTGGATGTAGCGTTTTAACTCTTCCTTCCAGAATTTCTTTGCAACCTGTGATATCTGAAACAGATGTAACATCTATTCCGCATTTTAGTAATTCTTTCTTAGTTCCACCTGTTGAAACAATCTCATAACCCAATTCTTTCAATTGCTTGGCGAAATTAACTACATTATTCTTGTCTGAAACACTTATTAATGCTCTCTTCATTAAGTTATCCTTATTTTATTAGAATATAGTAAATTATAGCAGCACCTGCTAAAAATGCCCCGTATGGTAATACATTAATGCTCTTTTTGAAACAATATGTTATAAAAAAAAACAGCAAAGCACTAGCAGATGATATCGTTAAAATATAAAAAGTCCCATTTACTCCTGTAAAAGTTGCTATGGCTGTAATGTATTTAATGTCGCCTCCACCCAATCCTATTTGTTTATATTTTCTTTCATAACAGAAGGCAATGAAATATGTTAAACCGAAAGCTGCTACACCTGCAAATAAAGATGAATAAAAAGTCGGAGATTTAATCAGAAATGAAAAAAACAATCCGATGGGTATCAATGGCAAAGTTATATAATCTGGAATGATAAAATATTTTATATCAAAATAAATTACCATAATTGCGGAAACGACAAAAATGATGTCCCTAATTATGATAACTATCTGAGCCACCAATCGTTATTCATAAAATACGGTTGCATTGCGGCTCCATTTATATTACGATATTCAAAATAGAATGAGGTTTTTTCTGTTGGTCTGTATTCTAAAGAAAAAGCAGGGACAACGGTATTTTGATTATCGTTATTTCCGCTGAAGTTCATGTTGTTTGAATGAGTCATTGTGCCATGATTTACAAGGCTTAAATCTAGGTTAAACTTCAGATTGGGCTTCAACATGAACTGCATATGGTTCGTGTATGAAGATTGATAGAACCCATTTCCAGAGGATGAAACACCGCTAGAAAATGACATAGAATGGTTCATTTTGAGTTTGTCAGGTGGAATAAATCCGCCTAGACTAAAATTAGGGGAGAAGTTGGGGCTGAAATTTGATTGTGGAGCATCGTTTACCGTTTGAGGGTATAAGATTGCAATTGTGAAAATTAGGCATAATATGATAAATGTTTTTTTCATGTTATCTCCTTGGTTTATATGTTGTTTTTGTAATTGGCGCTATTTATAAATGGGGGGGCATCAATTCTGTACGGAACGCATTTATTCGTTCCTAGTTCGGTTGGGATCCATATCGAACTAGGAACGAATAAATGCGTTCCGTACAGAATAGAGAACTAGGAACGAATAAATGCGTTCCGTACAGAATGGAGAACTAGGAACGAATAAATGCGTTCCGTACAGAATGTATCATCACCTCATAATAGCAATTTTAGTATTTTCATCAACAAAACGTAATAAAGACACCATAACGTTTTCTGGAACAGAAATACACCCAGCTGTTGGTCTATCTGTTGAAACATGGAGAAAAATAGCCGACCCTTTACCCGGTATTATTGGATCTGTATTGTAGTTAATGGTCAATGTGTATTTATACTCTACTTGATATTTGTACAAGAGTTCAGCGGAGTTCCAGTCTGCATCCGGATTGTCCATAAAATTCCACTGATTATAGTACTTAGAGTTTACGTCATCAACCCAGACATCATTTTCTGTGATTTTGGTGTAGTTTAAAATAGAACCTGGGTCATCAGCGGCACCAAAGGCTCTTCCAAACGTGTAAATACCGAAGGGTGTAGCACCGTCGCCTTCCATTTTATCATTTGAGACACCGCTTCTACCCAGAAAAGCATCTGAGGTATAACGGACGACCCAATTATTGTCAATGTTTTCATAGGCATTTAAAATCGCAGTATTTCCATTTTCGATGGGAGTGACAATGATTATTTTTTCATTTTCATCAGAAATATGGTTCAGCATATTGATGGTATTTTGGTCGATTTCAAAGCCACTTAAACTTTCATTGGATGAGCTGATGTTCTTGGAATATATCCCCATTATAAGCAAGGTAGCAAAGGTTATTACATAAAGGATATGTAGTTTTTTCTTAACTTGATTTTTGTCATTTTTTGTAAATTGCATAAATTCTCCTTTCTAGTAAATCCACTAAAAATAAAAACCGAATATTTGTCAAGAATTATTTTTTATACATATACAAAAAAAATATTTGACATAATATTAGCTTTAAATTAAATGGAACTGAATAGAAAGGTGGTATTATGTCTTTAATAAGGTTAATCGACCAATTGTTAGTCATTTATGTCTATATTATTATCATCAGGGCTGTGATGTCTTGGTTTTCACCGAGTTACGATAATCCAATATATAGATTTGTTATCTCATTGACAGAGCCTATTTTATCGCGTATACGCAGGATTCTGCCTTCACTTGGCGGTTTGGATCTTTCACCTATTGTTCTTATCTTTTTAATAGGATTGCTTAGGAATTTTTTGTTTAGAATATGAATAGAATAACAACTGTAGAACAGTATTAATAAATAGGAGGGTACTAAAATGTTTGATAAAATTGATATATCTCCTGCCGATATTCGGCACAAGGAATTTAAATCAAGTGCTTTTGGATATAACAAGGTTGAAGTTCGTGATTATCTTGATCTATTAGCAGAACATTTTGAGCTATTATACACATCTTTACAGCCCAAAACAACGGAGCATTCTGAAGAGATTCAGGTTGAAGATAATGTTTATGAAACGCATGACGAAGTCGACCAGGATTTACCAACTGTAGAGAAAGAGAACGTTGAAGTTCAAGTTCCATCACATATTTCTGTAGAGCAGATGCAAAAACGTGAAGAGTTAATAGCGAAAACGTTAATTCATGCAGAAAACATGAGAAGTGAAATTATTAACAACGCCAAAACTGAAGCAGAAAATATAATTCGTGAAGCTGAAATGCTATCTAAACGTGCAATTGATGAAACAAAACATTTTTTAAGTTTGATGAAAAACGAATATCAAAATTTAAAAGATACACATCATCAGTTCTTACAAGAAAGTCATGTACAATTAAGCAAACAGCTTAAAACTTTAGAACAAGACCAGCTTTTTCAGAAAGACCAGCAACATGAATTAGATAAGGCTTTTCAAGAGGTTAGTACGATTATCACTGTCGGACGCACTGAACCAGAAATTACTGAAGAAATTTCCATTCCCGACCCATTAGAAGATGAAATTTTGGATGAGTTAAACTAATAAAAAATATGCAAATTACAGTAGAATATTTAAAAAGCAGAATCCCATATGAGCCAGTTGCCATGATTATTTTAGGAACTGGTCTGGGTGCTCTTGCTGAAAGTGATTATGTACAAAACAGGATTGAGATTCCATATGCAGAAATACCCGGTTTTGTGAACACTACTGCACCTTCGCATCAGGGGAAATTAATTGCTGGACACATTAACGGCACACCCGTAATTATTTTAAAAGGACGCTTTCATTTTTATGAAGGTCATTCAATGCAACAAGTTGTATATCCTGTTAGAATAGCTAGATTACTAGGTGTGAAATATCTATTTGTTACCAATGCAGCAGGTTCATTAAACGAGGATTTATTACCCGGACAGATAGTTAGAATCACCGACCATATAAATTTTATGGGAACAAATCCATTAATTGGTAGTAATATAGAAGAGCTCGGCGAGCGATTTCCAAGTATGCATAATCCGTATGATGTAGAACTTGGAAAACAGGCACTTGAAATAGCTAACAGGTTGAACATATCTGTTAAACAAGGCGTATATTGTGCAGTAAGCGGACCTTCATTAGAAACCGTAGCTGAATGCATGATGCTGAAAAGACTTGGTGCTGATTTAGTTGGAATGTCAACAGTCCCTGAGGTAATTGCAGCTATTCATTCGCAAATGAAGGTATTCGCTGTGTCGGTTGTAACTAATTTAAGTAATATTTTTCACTCACGACCTCATAGTCAGGAAGAGATTCGTCAGAATGCCGACCGTGCATCTAATGATTTGATATTGTTATTTAATGAGCTTTTGGGTGAAATAGAAAAGAATAAAAACGAAAGGACAACAGACGATGTCAGAAGTAATATTCAGTGAAGAACAATTAAAACACTATGAAGATGTTTTAGTTAATGAAAAAGAAAACGCATTAAAACTGATAGGTCAGCTATCAGAAATGTATCGTAAAGGAGCTAAGGATAATTCTGGCGACTTATCAGGTTATTCGTATCACCAGGCAGATCAAGGCTCTGATACTCATGAACAAGAAAAAACAGCGTATCTAATTGATACAGAACAACAAAAAATGAAATTGCTTAACCTAGCAATAAAAAAAATCTACGATAAAACCTTCGGGATTTGTGAAATATGCGGTTGTAGCATCAATGAAGCCAGATTGAAGATTATTCCATATGCAAGGTTTTGCGTAGAATGTAAAACCAAAGAAGAGAAAAAAAGAAGATGACAGAACAAAAACGTTTTAACTATCTAATTATTTCAGCTCTTGTTATTTTAGTTGACCAGATTACTAAATTGCTTGTTAGAAAATATATGTTGCATCAGTCGATTCCTGTTATTGGTGATTTTTTTAGACTTACACATGTAGAGAATCCCGGCATTGCTTTTGGACTTGGTTTCGAATCAAATGCTTTTAACAGAATTTTTTTCAGTATTATTACTTTTTTTGTTATTTTTGTTATCCTAATTCTCTTGAAAAAGTCTAATAGTCATATTGAAAAAATCGCCTTTTCTCTTATCTTGGGCGGAGGACTAGGGAATCTTATTGACAGAATCGCATTTGGTTCAATAACAGACTTCTTCGATGTATATTTCTTCAATATATTCGGACTAGAAAGATGGCCAATTTTTAATATAGCAGATAGTGCCTCTGTTGTGGCTATTTTTATCTTGCTGATTTATGTCTTCTTTTTTGAACCTAGACAGTCGAAGAAACAACATATTGTGTAGGGAACGCATTTATTCGTTCCATACCTTACACATGCCGAAGGTATGTGAAGCTAGGTAGAAACGGAAGCACCCACCAAATCTGCATCCCTGCGGGATGCAACAAAATGCGTAGATTGTTGGTCGCATCCCTACGGGATGCGGTTGGTGTGTGTGTATCCGTTTCTACATAGCTTCACATACCTTCGGCATGTGTAAGGTACGATTTTATATATATATTAGAGAGCTCACATAAATGCGTCCCATACAGAAAACTCCCCCCTGCCCCCCTCAAAGAGGGGGAACAGGAACGAATAAATACAGGATTTGGTGCATCCCCCACATACCCACATCCCACAAAGATGAAAAAAACAGTCTTAAGGAGACTTTATGAAATATTACTTTATACTTTTTCTGTTGCTATTCAGCCTTCTACATGGTCAAACCATCACTCCAATAGCTTCTGTTGTAGAAAGTTTTCCGGGCAACACAGGTCAGTCTTTTACTATTCAGGGTGTAGTAACCATAGGAACAGAAGACCACCATGTTGGTAGGTTACGTGCATTTGTCCAGGATAGTTCTGGCAAAGGAATCGCTCTAGACAACCCCAGCATAACACAAACTCATCTTCAAAATATTAGGCAAGGTTATTTTATTAGAGTTACAGGGGTCGTATCAGAATATGGTCAGGCTCCGCAGCTAGCATCTCTTTCAAATATCCAAGCTTTAGAATATGAAGTTGTGCCAATCAAAGAGTTATCGATTCAAGAAGCTATAAACTATCAACCGCATTTCGGGTTATATGTGCAGGTCAGCGGAAATATTCACAGAATAGACCCGCCCAGCACATCCGCAGGCAGAAATGTTACTTTAAGAGACAACTCAAATCGCGAACTAACAATTCGGTTCTGGAACACATTTGGCATTGATATTTCTATGTTAAGAGTTGGTACACCTGTTGATATTATTGGTGGTCTTAGTGCTTTTAACGGAACTGCACAATTAATACCCGGCTACCAAAGAGACATTATCATTAACTTAACAGATCCTGTTATTTCAAGTATAACTATCAATCCTGAAACGCCTTACATAGATCAACAAGTGCATATAAGTGCATCTATTGTTGATTATAATGGTCGCATTGAAACAGCTGTTCTTTTCTATAAAACAGAATCAAGAGATTTTACTCCAATAAATATGACTTCTTCTTCTGGTGATACATATTTTGCTATATTACCTGCTTATAACACATTAGAGTCTGGTGAAGGCAACTATATCTATCATATTATAGCAACAGATAACGATGGAGATAGCACAAATTCGGGCGATAGACGACTATTTTCATCATATAGACGTCCTATAATATCGAATATTAATATAGTTAACAGACCTGAAGCAGATGAATCTATAATTCTTCATGCAGTTATAAGAGATTCAAATGAACATGGTGCAATAATTCAAGCAAAAGTTTTGTATACTATCAATTTTTCTAGCAATGAACTAGAAGTTGAGATGGAAAATATCAGTGGCATTTTATATGAAGCCGTTGTACCGGGCTATTCAGCAGGTACAACAGTAAATATGTCAATATTTGCCGAAAACGATTCTAACTATACGCAACTAGTAGACAAGTTTTCCGAAGATGAGACGCCAATAAGATATGTATTCCCTGTTCGTGAGAATAATGTGATGCTAAGAATTCAACCTAAGGCATACAATATATTTGAAGGCGATGAAGTAGAAATAGGATATTTTGTTAAATCAGGCGATATCGTGGTAATTAGAATCTATAATTCTGAAGGAAAACTAGTTTCTACGCCTGTGAATAGAATAACTAGTGCCATCGATGGCATTAATTTTTACAACTGGAATGGACGCGACAACGAGTTTCGTCTCGTTCAACCCGGACTTTATGTCTGCCATCTTGAAGTTCGCGATAGAGAGTCCGGAGCAATAAAGAACGATAAAGCACCAATTGTGATAGGAACAAGGTTGAAATAGGAGGATACATGAAAAAATATATTTGCTTACTTATTCTTTTTATCAGTGCAATTTCAATATTTGCAATGTTTAACGACTATGAAGTTTCTTCTAGAGCACGCGCTATGTCAGGAGCAGTAACCTCATTCAGCGATGACTATTCAGCAATATTTTACAATCCAGCAGGTTTAAGGTTTGCTGAAAATCAAGTTGGAGCTACTTTTTACAGACTTCTTGGAAATGACTTTTCATCTGTTACATCGGCTTCTGCATCCTACGCATTCAAATTTGGTTCTATTGGTGTTGGCTATCAAGCTATGAATGTAGAGTATTATGATTTAAACCTTACTAGTGAGCAGAAGTTCTCATTAGGACATTCATTTTATCTGATACAAGATGTGATAACAGAAACTAGTTTTGGTTATTCATTCAATCTGTATTCACTTAGTTATCACGAACTTGGAAGTGATATGGCTTTAGGTTTAAATGCTGGATTTATAAGCGTGTTACACCACAGAACACGGCTTGGTGTTATGCTTACAAACATAAATAAACCTAAGGTAGGGGAAGGCGTAAAACACGAGTTGCCACAAGCATTAGCTGTTGGGCTTTCTTACGCACCATATCAAGGCGTTATAACTGCTGTAGATATAAAGAAAAACTTCGATGGTGAAACTGAACTTAGAACAGGTGTTGAAGTAGAAGTACATCCTATCATGACTCTACGCATGGGTGTGCGTAACCATCCTGCAAGTTATTCTTTTGGTGCCGGTTTTAAAGTAAGCGGCATAAAATTAGACTACGCATTAAGTACACATGCAGTGTTAGATTTTACCCATCACATAGCATTAGGATATAAATTTTAAGGAGTTCAACATGTTATCATACCTAAAGTTTTTACCGATAATATCTTCATTAGCAAGAACTTTCATGTTAAACGCTAAGCATGATTACAAAATTAAAACATTTGATAAGACCAAAGAAAAAATTAATACCATAGAACACATGATGGTGAAATTAGACAAAAAAATAAGCGAAACCAGAAACGAAGTCGATAATTTAAGACAACAGATTGCTTTTTCAAATCTTATAAATATTGTTCTATTTATTGTAGTTATTGCTTTGATTCTGTTCTTGAGATAATGTCTATATCAACTAAAAAAGGCGATTCTGGATTTACTTCACTTTATTCAGGTGAAAGAGTGCAGAAATTTGCCCTTCGCGTAGAAGCTTATGGCACTATAGACGAACTTGATGCACATTTACAGGAAGCAAAATTATACGCTAATAATTCTGATATTATTGAAAATATTCAACTTGTCCTTAAAAGAGTAATGGCTGAACTTGCTTCTGATAAAAAACAATTTAATAACCCTATCAATGAAGTTGAAGTGAATTATCTTACAGATATTGTTCATAAACTTGAAAGTGGTTATAATTTTGATGGTTTTACTATTTCTGCTAAAAATATTTATGCTGCTAAATTAAATATTTGTAGAACAATTGCAAGAAGAGCAGAAAGAAGAATAGTCGAACTTAGCACTATTGAAGATGTGTCTGGCTATATTTTACAATATATGAATAGATTGTCTGATGCTCTTTTTCTGCTTGATTGAATAATGTGTGGGGGGAGTCCATTAAATATAAAATCATACCTTACACATGCCGTAGGTATGTGAAGCTAGGTAGAAACGGATACACACACACCAACCGCATCCCGTAGGGATGCAACGAAATGCGTAGATTGTTGGTTGCATCCCTACGGGATGCAGATTTGGTGTGTGTATTCGTTTCTACCTAGCTTCACATACCTACGGCATGTGTAAGGTATGAATTTATATTAAATTTTCTTTTTAGAGTGCCCTCATTTATTCGTTCTGAGTTCGATATGGAACCCAACCGAACTAGGAACGAATAAATGCGTTCCCTACAGGCATAAGTGCGTTCCCTACAGGCATAAATGCGTTCCCTACAGAATATATCTAAAACCTCATTTCAAACTCTATTCTATTCCCATCAAACATCAATCTTATCTCATGTTTTTTTGCATTAAAATTAATTAAATGCGCATCAACAAATGCCTCCATCGCAGAAATAAACACTGATGTTGCAACCCAATAAATATAAGATTGCCTTTTATCAAAATAGTCTCCATACAAATAATTGTAATACGGATCAATAGTACCGTCTGGCATTTTACGTTTTCTATTATATTCTTTCATTTTACTATCGTAATAAAAAGTCATACCTACAAGACTCGACTGAATAAGAATTACAGCTCCACCTTTTACATATCTTTCGTTATAGATTTGCCCAGCCCCGGGTATAAAAGTGGACAACAATCCAGCTTTAATCGGGTTTTTAGGTTGAATAAATTCATATGGAACATAAACAGGTTCTTCTTCTTCAAAATATTCATCTGCAGATAGATATAAAATAGTAAAGATAAAAACAATAAAGATAAGATATTTCATTTATTTTCTAATTTTAAATAAGTTATGATTCTTTCGCGTAAACCTAAAAGAAATAAAGGAATCATAATCTCATGGTGTCCTATAAAATAATAACCCGAGCCACTATGGTTTGTTGGGCGATGAATAATATTTACTAAAGGACGATAATGATAGTTCATGTCAAATACTGCTGTTGTAAAATTATATACATGTATCCCCTTGTTACGACAGACAGTTAGAGCTTTTAAAAAAACTTCTGGAATGATGACAGCAGAGCCAAAATTGATAAAAACACCGCCACCATTGCCATCATCTCCAAGATTTGATACTAAATTTGTAAAGATACGAAAATCACGCATACTACATTCGCCTATTGCACTACCATTAGCGGTTTCATGTTGATGAACTATATCAGTTCCAACGGCAACATGAATAGTTACCGGAACATCCTTTTCATAAGCTGTTCTTAACAGAGATAGTTCAGGGTGAAGTATTGTATTATTGTATAAATATCTGCCAATTGATTCTCCATATCCAAGTCCATAAGATGCACCTTCTGATATAATACTATTTATTGTATCACAAGTATCCGATGCCATGCCAAAACTACCATCTTCAAGTCCACGTTGAACATCTTCTGATGTTGCACCAAAACAAGATATTTCTAAGTCGTGTATACTAACAGAACCGTTACCGCATATTCCTTGAATTGCACCTAGATTTATCATTTCTATTAATAAAGGAGTCATTCCGGTTTTGATAACATGACCGCCAATTCCAATTATTATAGGTTTTTTGTTCTGAAATGCGATAAAGCTCTTTTCAATTAAGTCTTTTAGATCTTTACCCTTTAGAATATTTGGGATACATTCTAAAAATTCAGAGATAAAAACATTAGAGATGGTAGCAAATTCTGATATATTAACTTTGCTCTTGCGATCAGAGACGTTGTATTTATTTAGTCCTGTAAAATCAAATTCTTTATATTTATTCATTTAAAACCTTAACATCCCGAAGGGATCGATCGCTTGTCTGAAACTTCAAATTGTGCCATCCGTAGGGGAAGCATTCATGCGTCCCGTAATATATTGAAATTCCTTATGTTAAGCGAGACTCATTAATGCGCCCACTCTTGCCTGTACGGAACGCATTTATTCGTTCCTAATTTCATCTGTACGAAACGGATACACACACCAACACCATCCCGAAGGGATCGATGAGGTGGTAATTCCACGCCATCCCGAAGGGATTGATCGCTATGTAGAAAACGACGCCCCCACCTTGATTTCCATGCCGAAGGTATGGAACCTAAACGACATATTTCTTTTCATATTCAATTGGTCCACACCTTCGGTGTGGTGATAGTGGAGCATCGTTTTCTACGTAGCGATCAACACCTTCGGTGTGAGGTGGTATATATATATAAATACCACAACATCCCGAAGGGATCGATCGCTATGTAGAAAACGACACCCCACCGTGATTTCCATGCCGTAGGTATGGAACCTAAACGATTGTTCCACCCCTTCGGGGTGGTGATGGTTTCGTGGGGCATCGTTTTCTACATAGCGATCAACACCGTCGGTGTGAGGTGGTATTTTTATTTATATCCACATCATCCCGAAGGGATGCAGATTTGGTGTGTGTTCGTTTCGTACAGATTGAATTAGGAACGAATAAATGCGTTCCCTACAGGATTTGGGTGCATCCCCTACATATTCTCAGGCTCTTTCCCTAAATATCTTTCCATCTCACTGAAAATACATCCGCAATATTTCTGACGATAATAATTTTGTTGTAAAGAAATCTCCCGCCCTTCTGCCCAATATACACGAAAATCTTCATAATAGAAATCAATACCATGTTTATTTGCAAGAGCGAGTCCTATTTCCGGCAACAAATCATGTTTTTGTCTTTTAGAATATAAAAGTGTGGTAGAAAAACAATCAAAATGATGAGCTTTAGCATATTCTGCTGTTATGTCCAATCTATCGTAATAACAAATAAAACAACGCCTATTTTCAGCAAAAACAGCCTTTTTTATAAAGTCACGCAAGCCATATTTCCCGTGCTTTATTAGCTCAATTCCTTCTGATTTACAGAGATCTTTAACGCTTTTTTGACGAGCATAGTATTCTGTAACAGGGTGAATATTATGGTTAAACCAGAATCCGGTTATCTCAAATTTCTCCTTTAAATGACTATATGGCATAATTAAACAAGGAGCACAGCATATATGTAAAAGCATTTTTTTCTTCATAAGACCAAGAAAAAAAAAATTAACAAATTAGTCAAGAAAAATTTTATAGGAAATAAAAAATATTTTTATGTTGACATATTTTTATAAAAAAAAATCTTTACACTATATGAACAAAATTAGGAAAAATGAACAATGAATATAATTCTATGTATTAATTTTTTCGGTGGTTTGGCTCTGTTCTTGTATGCTTTAAAGATAATGAACGACAACCTTCAAGCTGTTGCTGGCAACCGAATGAAAAACATCTTGAAGAAACTTACAGACACACCTTTGAAGGGTGTTCTTGTTGGCGTTGCAGTAACAGGCATAATACAAAGTAGTTCCGCAACCTCTGTCATGGTAATCGGATTAGTGAATGCTGGAATAATGAGTCTAGCTCAAGCAATTGGGGTTATCATGGGCACCAACATAGGCACCACTGTTACTGCTCAAATAATCGCTTTTAATTTAGGAAATTATGCTTATATATTGGTAATTACAGGTATAATCATGATGTTCATTCGCAGTAGCAAGGCAATGGAAAGGTGGAGTTATATAATATTTGGGTTCGGATTGTTATTTGTTACACTAAAATTAATGTCGGATTCTGTGATTCCTTTACGAGAATCTGAAATGGCTTTAAACTATCTCCAACAAGTGTACAGCAAACCCTTATTAGCCCTGTTAGCTGGTGCTGTATTTACTATGATAATCCAAAGCTCTTCCGCTTCTGTGGGTATCATCCTTGTACTTGCAACTTCACAATTAATCGACCTTGAAGGTGCTTTATATTTAATTTTTGGGTGTAATATCGGAACAACAATTACTGCATGGTTAGCTGCAATTAATGTAAGCCGTGCTGCGAAACAAGTTGCTTTAGTACACACTTTGTTTAATTTAATCGGAGCAATTATTTTTACAATACTAACCTATATAGGTTTATTCACACGGTTTTTAGATTTTGTAACACCCGGTGATATTAACAACATGTCAAATTTACCGCGTTATATAGCTAATGCACACACATACTTCAACATAATTAGTTGTTTAATATTTTTACCATTTACAGGTGTTCTTGCCAAAATAGCTAGTTTCGTAATCAGAAATGAAAATAAGGAAGTTTTCACATATGGTGACCCTAAACATCTTGACGTAAATTTGATTAAATCACCTGAAATTGCTATTAATCAGGCTATTAAAGAGATGCAGGAAATGTTGCGTTTATCAAAAAAATCATTGCTAACTTCAATGGAATTATTCTCTACTAGAAACTATCGCGACCAAGAAAAGATTACTAAAATTGAAAATGCTATCGATAATTTACAGAAAGAAATAACCCTTTATTTAATAAAGCTAAACGAAAGAACAAGTTCAAGATTGATAGTTCAAAAGATACCTGCTCTATTACACACAATTAATGATATTGAAAGAATTGGTGATTATGCAGAACATATAAACGAGATTTTAAACACTCAAATTCTTAGCGAAAGTGCCGATTTTAATGCAGATTTTATGAAAATCATTAACCATAAACACGAAAGAATTCTTTACATGATTGATTTATGTATATCATATTTAGATAGTTTCGACGCTAAGAACCAGAAAAAAATATTCGATATTGAAAAGAGTTTAAGCAGTAAACATAAAGAGCTTAGATTGGAAATTCTGCAGATGATACGTACGTCCGGATGCATCGCAATGGAAGGGTTACACACGATTGATTATATTGATGCAATAGATTCGCTTGCTTTAAAAATAAAGAATATTGTTGTCGCTGGCTCACATGGGTTTATGTATAAGTAAATGCGTTCTTACAGAAATAGTTGATGGAACGAACTATCATGATCAATAGCACCATCCGTCATAATACGAAAATGAATGGACAAAATGGTTTGCTATCTACATCATATACATCATGATACAACATTGCAACATTCATTTTCATGCATGGTGGTGAAGCTGTTTCATGGTCGATTGCGAGCCTGTAAACTTGTCTATGATGCACTATCCTATGCCGCGAAGCAATCCATATTTTGCATCCTAAATATCGATTTATTTCTACGTTGGGTGCAGATAAAACGATTATTTGGTTAAAAATTATGGATTGCTTCGCGGCATGGGATAATGCTTTATAGAAAATCTTACAGGCTCGCAATGACGGTTAGTGCTATTGATCATGATAGTTCATCCTAGCAAAATTTAACAGTACAAGAGTAAACCTACGGATGGCTCAATTTGAAGTTTCTACCAAGCCTCACATACCTACGGCATGTGTAAGGTATAAATATATATATTAAATCTACTTTTACCTTGCACATGCCGAAGGTATGTGAAGCTAGGTAGAAACCCTCATTTATTCGTTCCGTACCTTAATCATTTTTTTCCAATGAATATCAATCGTTTTTTTTATTGACAAATTCTCTAAAATATATATCCTGTCACTAGGAGTATTAAATTATGAAAAATTTTAGAATAACTGGAATATGTGTTCCAGAAGACAACTTTATGGTTGATACTAGTAATAAGATAGCTCAGATAATGACCATGATACAGCGCAAGGACTATTTTGTAATAAATAGACCAAGACAGTATGGCAAAACAACAACATTGAATCTTCTTCGGCGAGAAATGATGAAAACAGAGGAGTATTTGCCAATTTTTATGAGTTTTGAGAGCATCGATAATAGTTCTTATGAAAACTCAAAATCGTTTTGTCAGCTTTTTTTAAAACTAATAAGTAACGACAAATGTATCAAGGAATCGGGATACAGCAATTTATTTCTAGAAAAAATTAATGAGGTATGCAACTTTCCTACTTTATCTGAAGCGATATCTGATATTTTGCCTGAGATTGAAAAGAAAATTGTGCTTATGATTGATGAGGTAGATAAATTCAGTGATAACCAGATTTTTCTTTATTTTTTGGGAATGTTGCGTGAGAAATATCTAAAATCTCAAGCCAGTATGGATACCACTTTTCACAGTGTTATCCTTGCAGGTTTGCACGATGTTAAATCTCTTAAAATGAAGATTTACGCTACATATCCATCTAATATACCACCACAAGAAGGATTAATTGATGGTCCAAAATTCAACAGTCCATGGAATATTGCTACAGAATTTAGACTAGATATGAGTTTTTCTGCTAAAGAAATTTCTAGTATGCTTAGCGATTATTCAAGTACAACAGGTTATCAGATGGATATATCAGCAGTTAGCGAGAGAATCCATTTCTGGACAAATGGCTATCCTTTTCTGACAAGTAAATTATGTAAAATTATAGATGAAGAATTTATG
>Ga0099364_10006960_pt1 | contig 16289 bp, 12 predicted proteins | sample TergutTh196P3_FD_73070 | JGI IMG/M metagenome (GOLD analysis project Ga0099364, IMG submission 73070) | Microcerotermes parvus P3 segment gut microbial communities from Pointe-Noire, Republic of the Congo - Th196 P3 | ecosystem: Host-associated > Arthropoda: Insects > Digestive system > Gut ...
ACGCGCCGCGCCTTCGGAAACCTTCCGCGATGTTTGCCGGTATTGATACGGCGGCTCGCCTGAACTGGGAAGTCAAACCGAATATCTCATGTTTTGGAAATGACCCGGTCAATCTGTAAATGGTGAGTACAAATGCGTGTGCTTTCTGCCATACCAGTAAATCTTCAAATGACTTTGCCGGCTTCCTTATAATGATCACATCCTACGATAAAATAGTGCAAAGTCTCCAAGCGTGTTGTAGAATAATGTTACCACACAAAAATCTCAACAAGCAAAAGGAGACTAAGCATGGATACATTATTGAACAAATTAGGGGCAAAAGTCAATAGCGTAATCACGGGATTTGACAGAATCGTCTTCAAGGGGATGGTGCGGCCCATCATGCACGCGGCGGGGATGACATCATTTTTGATGGCGCGGGGCATATTGAACAAGGATTTCAAGGATTATGCGATGAAACAGTCGCAGGCGATTGTCAGGTCGGCCGAAGATTTCTCGAACAGGGAATTTGGCAGCGGCATCGAATACATCCCGTCATTGCACACGAGGAAGGAATCGATTGCCCATGAGCGGCAGAAGGAGAAAGGCATAACGGAGGGGATGATCGGCATATGGTCCTGCGTGGAGTCGTGCAACACGTTCCGCTCAACGTTCAACCCGGCGGAGAAGTATCCGCTGCTCAAGTTTGAACGGTCTAAATGCAAGCATCTGTACTTCTATTTCGATGACCCCGTGTATGGGTTTATGAGCATCCGCCTGCAAACATGGGCACCGTATGAAATCCAGATTGCCCTCAACGGCAGGGAATGGCTCAGAAGGTCTCTGGACGAGGCCGGCTGCGGATACGAACCGTGTGGCAACAAATTCCTGCATATTGACGACTACAGTCTTGCGCAGAGAATCTTGGACGCGCAGGCAAAGACGCTGTTTGGCGATGTGCTTGATGGCTTTCTGCCAACCGTTTTCCCTGTCATGCCGGAAGTCCTTGGCAAAGGGCTGGGGTATTATTGGACGTACTGGCAGACGGAAGTTGCGAAAGACTACATATTCGGAGACAGCGTCGAATTAAGCAAGCTGATGGACGACTTTATGATCCATGCTATGATTACCGGGAAAGGCGAACGGATACTGACGTATTTTGGCAAACCGGTCAGGGCGGGCGGCCAGCCTCACCACAGCGCAAACCCCGAAATCAGCTCCCGGGCAATGAGCTGGTACGACGGCGGGCGTACACGGCATTGGTATGGCTCGAACAGCGTGAAGTTCTACAACGAGCATAACGTGTTCCGCGTTGAAATGACGATGAACAACCCGGGCATGTTCAAGATAAACCGCCATGCCGAGAATCAGGATAAATCTGAGGCGAAGCGATTCATGCAGATGCGCAAGGGCATATCCGACACGGCGGCTAGGGTTGAGATTTCAAAGCAGATCATTGACCGGTTCACGGAGCATTTGGCCGCTGTCGAGCAAAAAAACCGGCTCGGCGAAGTGGTGTCTACGGTGACCTCGCCAATCATCAGTCAGGACAAGAGAACCCGCGCGATTGACGCATTCGGCAAGGACAAGGATTTGCTTTTTGCGATTGCAGACCCGGCGTTCAACGTTCACGCAATTACGAACAAGAAGCTGCAGCATACTTTGCGCGGCACGGCTTGGGCCAAAGGCATGACCGGAAAATGTCTGTCCGGCAGGATAACCCGCCATCTGCGTTTGCTGCGCGAACACGGACTGATAAAGAAGCTGCCCAATCAAAGAAAGTATACGCTTACTGACAAAGGGCGAAACCTGACTGCGGCAATCGAAGCGGCATCTGCCGCTTCGGTCAACGACCTTCTGAAACTTGCGGCGTAAGCATCCCGCCAACAACACAATATTCCATGGCGATCATCCGGGTAAGGGTGCGCTTGGCATTACCCAAAAAGTGGATTTCAGGCATTTCATGTGTCTTTTGACGCGTTGCTGTCGCAGAATTTCGTGTAAATATCGGCTTTAAGGGCGCTGTCCCATTGATGCGCCGATTTTCAGGGCTTGAAACAACTTTCTTTTTTAGAAGTTACGAGAGATTAAGAGACTAACCGATTGGGTAGAGCGATCGGCGCCATTCCTTGCCCATGTACATTTGCACAACAACGATGGCAAGCTCGATATGCACAATACACCCGGAAATGGGATATCCGACATTGCCGGGCTTGTCCGAAAAATAACGGAACTCTCCCCGAAAACAACTTTCACGATAGAATCAATCGACATAGAATCATCGATTAGCTGGATGAAAACAAATGGATTTTTATGACAAGAAGAGATAAAGCGCTCGAAAAAATGCTTACAGAATCGCGACATAGAAACGCGGGCACCTTCGAAAAAATACCTTGACAAAACACATCTTTCGTTGAAACAGTTAAGTTTAGTGAGCATTAATAGCATAGAACTATTAAAACCTTCTATTTACTTATTCATAAATTAAATAATGACATTTAATCCGATAATAAATGATTGACACTTGAATTAATACAGTGTATCTTTGGGATTGTAAATAGAGAGGTTATCATGAATATGAAGGAGGAGAAAGATGGATACAGTGTCAAAGAAGTATTCAAAATCCGCACATCTAAAGTTTTTTATTCTGCCTTTAATCGGAATAGTTGCGTTTTTTATTAATATTCCTTTGCCTGAATACACAGTAATGGGCGCTACCGTAGGGGCAAGATCGGTAATCCCTGTTAATCACCTTACTAATTTTTTCAGGGCATTATTATGGGGCGGAGAGTTGAAGGTGATGCCGTACATCGTTCTTGCAATCTCGGTTTACGGCGTGATCGACCTAATTATTCGCCGAAAAAGACATTTTTCAAACACCCTAAATAAAGCATTTTCTATCATGAGGTGTGTCGGAATCATCTTTATACTTTTTGCTGTTTTTAGTTTTGGGCCTGAGGTTATGCATGAAACTCGTCCGGAGCTAAACAATGTGAGCATATCGTCATTCGTTATGAACAATATACTGATTGCCATAACTATCAGCATACCGCTGGCGGCGATTTTCCTGCCGTTTTTGCTTAACTATGGTCTGGTGGAGTTTGTAGGTGTTTTAGTCCGCCCGATAATGCGTCCTATATTCAAGCTTCCGGGGCGCAGCGCGGTTATTCTGGTAACAGCCTTGCTCGGTAATTTTTCGGTTGCTCATCTTGCAGTTGATGAACAATACCAAACCGGACATATGACTGAAAAAGAGTCCATGGCCATTTGTACCGGGTTTTGCTCGTCTTCAATCGCGTTTATGATAGTGTTGACTCAAAACGCGAGGATAGAGGAACACTGGAACGCGTTTTTCTGGTCGGCTTTCATTATAACAGTACTTATAACGCTAATAGGGGTTCGGTTGTTTCCGATATCGAGGATAAAGAACGAGTACGCACCGGGAATCACGCCGCATCCCGAGAATATATACAAAGGCAATCTGCTTAAAAAATCGCTCGAAGAGGCTCTTGATGTTTCTCAGGCTTCACTGAACCCCGCTATCACCATAGGGCGCATTCTAAAAGCAACCTTTGCGCTTCTGGCAAGCATTATCATGGGCGCCGGGTTTTCCACTTCTGTAGGTATGCTGCTTTATTTCTACACGCCGATTTTTGAGTGGATTGGATATATTTTCCACCCATTTATGTGGCTTGTGGGTATTCCAACCGGAGAGGTGGCAACAGCTGCCACAGGCGCTACAATATCCTTGCTTGAGGTTACTATACCCTCTTTGCTTGTGAGCGTCGGTGATTGGTCGATACACATACGATTCATGATGGCTCTGGTTCCTCTTACATCGGTCATCTTTTTAGGAAGCTATGTCCCCAGTTTGCTTGGCACGAACCTTCCTGTAAAGTTCCGGCATCTGCTTATAGTGTGGTTGGAGCGTATGATACTTTCGGTGATTTTTGCCGGCGTTGCGGCCATAATAGTGTTTGGAGTGCCATAGCTTGAATGGAAATCTTATTGCGTTGAATAGAATTCTTATAGCGAATTCACAGAAATTATTTGCATTTATCGAAATCTTCTGTTATTATTTCACATATCTGTATTTTTCATTCATAACGATTAATATTTTACAGAATAGGAGGAAATCAAGTGTCAGAAAACAACAAACCCGTGGCAATACCAGGCACAGCTCCACCGCAAGTAGGGGCTGACAAGACAGTCGTCAAGGCTATCAACTTGAGCGGCGGCATCTTCGGAGCTTGCCCGGCTCACGTCGATGTCAAGGACGGGAAAGTCGTCCGTATCAGGCCGCTGCACTACGATTCGAAGTATGACTACGCAAGCTTCAATCCGTGGGAGATGGAGCGCAACGGCATAAAATTCGGCCCCCTCAGCAAGTCGGTGCCACCCCCTTGGGGATTGGCGTACAAGAAGAGGGCCTACTCCCCCAATCGCGTGCCATACCCGATGAAGCGCGTCGACTGGGATCCCAATGGCGAGCGCAATCCTCAGAATCGTGGTTCAAGCAAATTCGAGCGTATCTCCTGGGACGAAGCGACAGACCTAATCGCGGCAGAAATCAAGCGCTTACACAAAGATTACGGTCCGATGTCGATACTTCTGCAGTGCGACGGTCACTCAGAAAGTAAGCTCATCCATGCACCTCACGGCTGCAGCACTCTGCTCCTTGATAAGATGGGCGGATTCACCCAACAGGTCAGAAACCCTGACAGCTGGGAAGGCTGGTATTGGGGTGCCAAACACGTATGGGGTAAAGGCTTCATCGGAAACATGGCTCCCGCAGAAAACCTCGTAGTTGACATGACGGAAAACACCGAGCTCCTCGTAGTCCAAGGCGGCGACCTCGAAACCACGCCGTGGGGCTTCCGCGGGCAGTTTGCAAGCCGCCTGATGTTCTTCTGGCAGAAGGCAGGCATGGAGCAGGTATACATTTGTCCCGACCTCAACTACTCCGCAGCCATTCACGCCAACAAGTGGATACCGGTTCTCCCGAATACCGATGCGGCTCTCCAACTTGCAATCATTTATACGTGGGTAACCGAAGGCACGTACGACAAAGAATATGTCGCCACCCACGCTGTAGGTATGGACAAGATCGAAGATTACGTTCTCGGTAAGGTCGATGGAGTTCCAAAGACACCGAAATGGGCTGCCGAAAAGTGCGGGATTCCTTCCTACACGATCAAGGCCCTTGCAAGACGTTGGGCGAGTAAAGCCACGACAGTAGGCCACTACTTCGGCGGCGGCTACATACGCGGCCCGTACTCCACAGAACCCGCGCGCCTTGAGGTCGTCCTACTCGGGATGCAAGGACTTGGCAAACCCGGTCAGCATCATGCACAGATTGCATACATGGGCATGCCTAAGAACATTACTTGGGATCAGCTCAACTACGATATCGCAAACTCAGACACATCAAAGGGCTTCCAAGAGTATTCGGGCACATTTGAAACCATCAGGCAGAAAGACCCCGAGCTCCATGAGAGGATATTCAATCCGCACAGAGGAACTCCTCAGGCATGGGGTAAGCAGCTGATCCCGAAGACGCTGATCGAAGAAGCTATCAAAAAAGGCACAGACAAGTATCTTGAGTTCTGGGGCACGGGAGGCCATGAGGAAGAGCCAATTGACCAAATGGTTAAATACACATACCCGGCCAAAAAGGGAGATCTCCGCTATATCCATGGTCATGGTTTTGATAAAGCCGGACAGCTTGTACACGATGAGAGAGATCTCGAAAAAACCTACGAAAAAATCGATTACGACGGCACCCCGATCCATATGGTATGGACCGATACCCCCTGCCGGCAGACATGCTGGGGCGACGGCTTTGATATCGGTATGACCATACGCGATCCGCAGATCGAGTTTGTCCTTGCGCAGCACCCGTGGCTCGAAAACGACTGTATCTATGCGGACATCGTGCTTCCGACGAATACCTATCTCGAAGTTGACGACATTATGCCTTGCGTCCGTGACGGTGAACATTTCCAGAGCATGCTCAACATGAAACAAGCCATCCCGCCGGTCGGTGAGTCGAAGAGCGACTTTGAAGCCGTAGTCGAGATTGCCAAGAAGCTCGGAAAAGAAAAAGAAGTCACGATAGGCAGAACAGTCAGAGAATATGTCGAAGGCGTTTATAAGACGATGAACTTCGAGCAGATTATACCGTGGGAGGAGTTTGACGAGAAGGATTACATGGTTATCCCGGTATCCAAAAACTGGAGACAGCTCCCGGCAGGTCTCTACGAGTTCTACAAAGATCCCGTCAAGAATCCTCTGCCGACACCGACAGGGAAACTTGAGTTCGAATCAACGAATCTTAAAAAGTTCTTCCCCAACGACGAGGAGCGCCCGCCATACCCGCAGTGGATCGAAAAAGGCATCACCCACGATGAGCGCCTCTCGAGCGACAGGGCTCGGACATATCCGTTGCTTATAATCACCAACCATCCGAGATGGAGAGTCCATGCTCAGGCAGACGATATTCCATGGACAAAAGAAGCGATGACAGGCAAAGTCAGAGGATATGACGGCTACCTCTACGAGCCTTGTTGGATTCATCCCAAAGATGCCGAAGCCAGGGGCATAAAGACCGGCGATATCGTCAAGGTGTTCAACGAGCGCGGCATCGTGCTATGCGGAGCTCTGGTTATGGAACGCATAATTCCGGGAGCGCTCTCAGTTGACCATGGCGCCCGGACAGACATCATCATCCCAGGCAAGCTGGATCGCGGCGGCGCGATAAACCTCATCACGCCGAAAGGCCTTACGTCAAGGCACGCCGGTGGGCAGGCAACTACGTCGTTCTTGGTCGATGTGCAACGGGTCAGCATGGATGAGATGGACCAGTGGAGAAGAGATTATCCCGATGCTTTCGGTCGTGACTATGACCGCGCCTCTGGATTAAAAGCTTCCGCTTGGGTTGAAAGGGGTAAAAAATAATGGGAAAGAAAGTATTCGTTGTTGATCTTAGCATGTGTAACGGCTGTCATAGCTGCCATATCGGTTGTAAGGACGAGCACGTTGCAAACGACTGGAGTCCGATTGCGAAGCCAATGCCTGAGATCGATCACTTCTGGTTTAAGCTGAAGGAAAAAGTCCGCGGCACGGTTCCCAAGGTAAAAGTCGCTTATAGGCCTCACTTCTGTATGCATTGCGACGATCCTCCCTGTATGAAGGTTTGCAGTGTCGAAGGCGCAAAGTACAAAAGAGACGATGGTCTTGTCATCATCGATCCGACCAAGTGCGGCGGATGCCGGCGTTGCGTTGAAGCTTGTCCGTATAAGACGATTTATTTCAACAGGGATCTCAACATCGCCCAAAAATGCACCGGTTGCGCCCATCTGCTCGATCAAGGGTGGAAAGAGACCAGATGTTCCGACAACTGTCCCACGCTGTGCATAAGGATTATGGATGAGAATGATGCGAAAGACATTATAGCAAAGGCTGAGGTCATGAAGCCTGAGCTTGGTACAAAACCGCGTGTCTATTATCTCAACGTACCTAAGAAGTTCATCGCCGGCACAATCTTCGATCCGGTGCAAGACGAGGTCATCATCGGCGGTAACTGCAAGCTAACCGGCGGCGGGAAGACTTACGATGTTGCATCCGATCATTTCGGTGATTTCTGGTTCAATGATATCCCCGACGGTGTCTACAAGCTGGAGATCAAAGCAAACGGCAAGTCGAAAGTGTTTGATAACCTTGACGTCACTAAAAAGGATATCAACCTCGGCGACATCGCGATGTAACTCACGAAGTGCGCAAGGTGTCAGGAGTCAGAGTCCGGATTAAAAAATAACTCAGCCGTACTGATTCCGACTTGTTGCTAAACACAAAAAGCGAAACACAAAAAAACCGCTTTGGATTGAAAGATTCAAAGCGGTTTTTGAAATAACTCCTTTTAAATAATACGTAACTGTTAAGTGCCCCTAATCCAAAAAAAATAAAAGCCACGTCATTGCGGCCTCCGAGCCGCAATTCCCCGAAATACGCAGGGGATTGCGGGTCAAGCCCGCAATGACGTGGTGATAGTTAAAAGTTACTAATAATACAATGTTGCTGAGCTTACGCATCCAATCCCTGATGTCTAGCCTCTGACCCCTGACCCCTGACTCCTGACTTAAGACCCCTGTCCTCTGATTACTGACCCCTGAGTACTGCCACCTGAAAATGCAGCAGCCTTAAAAAGCAGACACCCGCAGCTGCATATACCTCTCTCACGGTAATAGCAGGTCTCGCATACGTCTTCCGTCCACATGCCGCATGCGGGTCTGTCTACTGTATTTATGTAGTGCAGCGCCAAATCTTCAATGTTGCGGAAATTGTAGATATCCTGCTTTGTGTGTTCTGAAAGTCCGAAGCAGCGTATAGCCTGAAGATCGGGTAAGACATCTATTACAGGCGAGCAGTTATTTATCTCGCAGAATATGACGCGCTCCCAGAACGTATCGGAGTACCTATCCGCTAAACCATTTTGCAGGACTTCTTTTGCAGCCATCAATCCCTCGCGCTCATCTTCCGTAAAAACGCACCCGGGAATAAAGTTGCAATCAAATCCTGTTATAACGCCGCAGCGTATCATATCGCCGATAAACTTAATCGCCACAGGCTTCATCTCGCGCAAGTATTCAAGCGGGCTCTTTCCCTTGAGGTCGCCTTTTTGCGGTACAGAGATGGACAGCCTGATAACATCAAACTCTAACTCCTGCGCAAGCCTGACAACATATGAATGGTCAAAATCCGGCTTATAGATATTTACACTGAGTCTGAATCTGCCGCTGCCGAAATGGTCGTACTTAAAGCGCAGCAGATTCTCTCTCATTTTTTCAAAGGCGCTCTCGCCCATGTCTTCAGGGGAATTACAGTTTACGAGCATGCGGAACTTTGTCGCTTCAAGTATGTCAGGTTTGAGGCGATCTAGGTCAACCGCATTTGTGTATATCATCACAATTTCGCTCTTTGGGTGGCTAAGCGCATAACGCATAGCCTCGTCAATATGCGTGTAAAGCAGCGGTTCGCCGCCTATAATGCCTACTTGATGGTCGTTTTCGTCGCTAAGTACAAATTCCAGAGCCTTTCGGAAGTCTGTGAGCGGCATTTCTTTTGGATTTTTGTTGACGAACTCCTCTGCAAAACAATAAGGGCACCGAAGGTTGCAAGCCTCATTAACCATGATATTAGCCATGTATATATTCTCCTAACTATGATTGTTTTTACTTTCTGTGTCATTTTTTCGCCCGGAAGACAGAGTCTCGATGGCGATTTCCCTAAACAACTGGCATGCCATTGTGCTTTGGGTGTGCTTCCACGCAAATACGTGCTCAATGTATGCGTCGTCGCCATGTATTGGAAAAGTTACGACATCATGTAACTGATATAGTAACCGAAGAGCCCTTGGTAGGATTGCTATTCCAATTCCGGCATTTACGGAGACAATAGCAGCCTCGGCTCTGTTATAGTAGTTTATTATATTCGGTGTCAAACCTCTGTTTTTGCATATACGCGATATCCTGCTTGTCAGCCATGTGTCGGAGCGAGAAATCGACACCAATGGATAATCCTTCAGCGTAGACCAATCAGAGATATCTATCGTTGCGGCGGTTTCTTTGTTTACATAAAGATCCAACCTCTCCTGTGATATGTGCGTAATGGTATAGTTAGTCGCTCCCGATAACATCTCGCTGTTTGCAAAGTAAAAATTATATGAACCTTTCCGGATTGAGTTTACTAAATCGGTTCCTTCGAGTAAGTCAATATCGACCTGAATTGACGGGTATTTCTTGTGAAGGTTAAACAGGCAATCACTAAGCTGAAGGGCTGAGGATGAGAGAGCGGCGATGCGGATATGTCCAATTTGGCCCTTCGCCATATTTTGCAGACGAATTTCAGCAGTGTTTAGCGTCTCAAGCGCTCTGACTGCATACGGAAGAAATTCCAAGCCCTCCTCGGTCAACGTGATTTTCCGGCTTGTTCTGTTGAAAAGTTTAACGCCAAGCGATGACTCAAGTATCTTTATACTATGGGTGACAGCTGGCTGGGAAATAAAAAATTGCTCTGCCGTACGTGAAAAGTTCAGGGTGTTTGCTGCCGAAACGAAGAGACGAAGCTGCATGGTATCCATTTTCTCACCACCAATCTCTTATTTAAGAAGAGTTTTCTTTTTTGAATCTTATCATGAATAATCGAGAAATACAACTATTAATAAATAAAATTTATTATTTACTTCTTGCGAATTAGCTACTATAATAAAAAATGGGTAACTGCTCAGAACCTCCTCCCGTCATTGCGGTCCTGAATCGAGTTCAGGACGCAATTCCCTGCGTATTTCGAGGGGATTGCGGCTCGGAGGCCGCAATGACGAGGCTTGTAAGGTTTCTGCAGAGGGGTGCTGAGCAGTTACAAAAAGGGAAAAAAGTGAGCATTTTAGGAAACTCAGAAAGGAGTGCCGTTCAATATGGATAAGAAAATCGCTGCTCAAATAGCCGATAGCTTTAATAATGCGTTTAGTGCCGGCGATATGTTCGGATTTTATGAGCAACTGAATAAATTGGCGAGTGTTTCAGAGGAGTTTAAACAGCACGTAAAGAAATATGATACGACGGTTCAGTTAAAACTAGCGGATGGGAGTTTGGGGCGCCTTTTTATATTCAAAAGAGGTGTAGTCACAGCGAAAACCGGCGTGGACGACAGTGCTGAAGTGACAATGGTTTTCGACGACGAATCAACGGCGCGCAATGTTCTGTTGGGGCAAATGTCCGGTCAAATGGACGCACTTATTGCGGCGATGAAGAATGGCGCAATGTTCATATCCGGGCCTGATGAAAAGGTAGTATGGTTTTCAAAGCTGTTGCTGAAAGCCTTTTCGTTTGATGTCTTATTCCTGAAAAACTACGGGACAAAGATGCCTAACGGGGACATTCGCTATGTTACAGGGACAAATGGCGGGCCGCTGTTCGTCTATGTCAGGGATGAAAAAATCATCCGGGTCACGCCAATAGATTTTGACGACGACGATGCCGAACCATGGACGATTACAGCGAGGGGGAAGAAATTCACCCCGCCAAAAAGAGTGACTGTTACTCCATATACCGTTGGTTGGAAGTCGATGGTGTACTCGCCGGATCGTATCCTATATCCTCTCAAGAGAGTAGATTTTGACGTAGATGGGGAGCGGCACCAAGCGAACCGCGGAATATCCGGTTATGAGAGGATATCATGGGACGAGGCGCTTAATACTGTTGTAGGCGAGATTATGCGTGTCAGATTGACGCACGGACCGGGGGCGGTTTTCGGTGTGAACAGTTCGCATCACACATGGGGAAACCTAGGGTATTATCAAAGTTCAATGAAACGGTTCTTTAATCTCCTTGGCGCGACCGAAATGCTCGCAAATCCCGACAGTTGGGAAGGCTTCGCATGGGGGGCGGTCCATCATTATGGCGGAAGCGGGCGCAGGGGGGCTACGGAACCGCACTCGACTGTCGAGGACTGTATGCAGAACGCTGAAATGATCGTTTTCTGGGCTGCAGACCCTGAATCCACTTCCGGAAATTATGCAGGGCAGGAGGGGACTGTCCGGCGCGAGTGGGTTAAGGAGCTGAATATCCCGGTTGTTCATATAGACCCGTACTTAAATTGTACAGCCGCATTCATGGGCGGGCGATGGATCGCCCCGAGGCCGGGGACGGATACGGCAATGGCGCTTGCTATCGCTTACACATGGCTTAGAAACGGGACGTATGATAAGGCATTTGTGGCAAATCGCACAATGGGCCTTGATATATGGCAGAAGTACATTTTCGGAGATTCCGACGGTATGCCAAAAACCCCGGAATGGCAGGAGGCAATAACAGGAGTGCCGGCAAGGACAGTGCGCGCCCTAGCAGAAGAGTGGGGGAGACGCAAGACATATCTTGCCAGCGGCGGAATACACTCATTCGGCGGTGCGTGCAGAGGGGCGTACGGAACCGAGTGGGCACGCGCCATGGTGTGCCTCATGGCGCTTCAGGGTTTTGGAAACAAGGGTGTCAACTTCGGCGGATTGCAGATGGGTACGCCGCTTGATACTCATTTTTGGTTTCCCGGGTACTCGGACGGAGGTCTGTCGGGCGACTATATGAGTTCCGCCGCGGGCGTTCAGCATTATAACCGTATGCCGCACATCTCGACAGTCAATTCCGAGTATCAGAGGATTCCAAGGCTGCGGATACCGGAGGCGATTTTGGAGGGTAAAGCGGAAGCCAATAACTACAGCAATTCCTCGGTACACGGACAGTTTGCAAAGGTAGTCTACCCGGCGCCCGGACATTCCGAGGTTAAGATGCTCTATAAGTACGGCGGCTCATATTATGGTACGCAGCCGGAGTCCAACAGATTCGCTGAAATGTACCGCAGCGATAAACTTGATATTGTCGTCAGCCAGTCGATTTGGATGGAAGGCGAAACCAGATATGCGGATATTATACTCCCGGTATGCACGAACTTCGAGCGTTGGGATATTGCGGAGTTTGCCAATTGCGGAGGGTATATAGATAAGTCATATCTGCAAAACAATCACCGCGTCATACATATAGAGCATAAGTGTATAGATCCGCTCGGCGAATCAAAATCAGATTTTGATATTTTTCAGGAAATCACAAACAGGCTTGGGATGGGTCACATATTCTCCGAGGGGTGCAGTGATTTCGATTGGGTGAGGCGTTACTTTAACAGCACCGACCTGCCAAAGAAAATCACATGGCAGAAGTTCCTTGAAAAAGGGTATTACGTTGTTCCGCCGCTGCCGGAAAACAGACGCGATGCGTTGGCGCTTAACTGGTTTGCGCGCGGGGTGAAGAGGGACACGCCCGAGCAGTTGACACCGCCGTCAGAGTATTATGGAAAGTTCAACGAGGGACTGCAGACGCCATCCGGAAAATTTGAGTTTGAGTCACAAACGCTAAAACGCTTTGACCCGAACGATGAAGAGCGCCTGCCGATATGCACATACATCCCATCTTGGGAGGGAACGGAGTCAGAGCTGTTTGAAAAATACAAGCTGCAACTCGTTTCCCCGCACCCGAAATACAGCTATCACACGATGGGCGACGGCAAGGACACAACAATCAATGATATTGACCAACACCGTATGTTGATCGATGGATACCGGTACTGGATATTCCGCATGAACCCGAAAGACGCTGCAGAGCGCGGCATAAGTAACGGGGACGTTGTCGAGGTTTATAATGACCGCGGCAGCGTATTGTGCGGTCTTGAAATTACGGATCGTCTGCCCGCCGGTGTGGTACACTCGTACGAATCTTGCGCGGACTATCAGCCGATCGGCACGCCGGGTGAGTCGCCGGAAGCAAACGGCTGCATAAACATATTGACACCAAAGCGTTTTATCACGAAGCATGGGCACGGCCTGGCTGTTAACTCGTGTCTCGTAGAAGTCAGAAAAACATCGCTCCGCGCTGTTTAGGGGACAGGGGACAGGGGGCAGGGGACAGGGGACAGAGGACAGGAGTCAGGGGACAGGGGCTAAGGGTGCGTTGGCAGATGCAACTTCTGTGCCGCATTGAACAAAATTGAGAGTTGAGGATTATTATATTATGTCATTGCATATTATTGTTGATATAGAAAAGTGCGTTGGGTGCTTTAACTGTATGGTGGCCTGTAAGGACGAGCATGTTGGGAACAGCTGGCTTCCTTATACTGATGAACAGGAAAAGCATAATCAAAAGTGGATAAGCCCTGTGAAGCATGAGCGGGGTACGATGCCGTTTACGGAAATGTTCTTTGTGACGCAGTTTTGTCAGCATTGCAAGAACGCGCCATGTGAAAAGGCAGCGCCGGGAGTGGTAAATCGCAGGAGAAACGGCATTGTGCTTCTCGACGCTGATAAAGCGAAAGGGAACAAGGAGCTTGTGAATGCATGTCCATACGGCAACATTTCTTGGAATGCCGAGCGCAATACGGTTCAGAAATGTACAATGTGCGCACATCTTATAGACGGAGGATGGAAAGAGCCGCGATGCGTTCAGGCGTGTCCGCTGCGGGCGCTCTCCATCGTGGATTGTGATGACACTGAGTTTGAAAAGATTGTAAAAGATCAACGGCTTGAGCCGCTGACTGATGATGCCAACTCCCCGCGAGTTGTATACCGCAATCTATATAAACGCGATACTTGTTTCATTGCAGGTGCGCTTGCGTACTGCGATGGGGAATTCGAGAAAGCAGCGACGGATGCTGCTGTACAGATATTGAAAAACGGGGCGGTTGTGGCACAGGTGGATACCGATTTCTTCGGTGAGTTCAAAATAGACGGGATAGCAAAGAACAGCGGAGAATATGAGATTGTCTGCACGGCGGGCGGCTTTCAGCCAATCAATCGCAAAGTGATAATAGGGGAGGAAAGCCCTTGCCTCGAAGTCATGATGCTTGAAAAGATGGAGTAACTGCTCAACAGTTACCCGTGAGAGTGGCTATTTGAAGCTTTTCTAGGCAATAATGGGTTATATGGGCAGTGGCTGCCGCCTCCTGCCATAGAGAATCGCTTCAAATAGCCACTCTCACGGGTACCTACTGAGCAGTTACAAGGTGGAGTGATATAATTTCAAGTAGTCATCAGCGGCTCTTGATGTACTCACCAAGCTTTTTGTCTTCCACAGATATATGATGGACTACCCAATCTACAAGCGACTTGTTGAGCTTGCCCACAAGCGCAATGCTTGGGCCGGTGCTTTCATACTCGCTGACTAGCGCAGCCACGGTGGACAGGAACTGCGTATGAAGGCGCTTATGAGCGATCATCTCCGGATAAGAGCATTCTGCTTGCAGTTTCTCCTCGGAAGCGAAATGGTCTTTCGTATAAGCAACCGCAAAAGCCAGCGTCCTATCAATTGTAGCGCGCCCCTCGCCTTTTTTGCATGCTGCCATAAGTTCATCAATAGCGGTAATCAGTTTCTTGTGCTGTGCGTCTATTGCGGTAACACCGATCAGCATGGTGTCTTTCCAGTAAGTCATGATATTGCGCCTCCTTCTTGTATGACTATAGTCGGTATACTATACACTGTCTGTAAAATCCACTATTACGTACTTGATTTATCGCGTAATGCTGTCATTCCATGTATTGACCTGACTGTTCTTCCATAAACAACGAAAAAACAAACAATGCGCTCTGCCCGTATAAGCCGCTATTATCATCAGCGTAACAAGAACCAATGTGAGATTCGTAAAACATCATCATCGCATCATCATCGCTGACGCTAAATTGGTCTGTAATAAGCCTTATAATAGCGGGCAGAGTTGCCGCACGTATGGTTCCATGAGACAAATCAGTTCACCCTTTCTGCTGAAATAAACTTGAGGTAACTCAATGCGCGGTCCGTTGATAAGCATATTTGGTTATTCGCATGCATAAACGCAAGCCTCGTAAGCGCGAAATCCTTAGGCATCAGCCCGTCAACAACGGCTTGGACAGTTTCGCCAACATCATCATTGGCAACCTTTCCAATCACAAAATCATACTCATGCCGGAAGTTCACATTGCTGCGGCACTCAACGACAAAGTCCAGCCATTCCATTTCATAGCCATCATATGTTTTAACCGACAGCACACGGAATGCAGCGTCCTCAAGTTCGTAAGTGTTTAAAATTGCCTCGTCTTTTCCCCTGTACCGCGCTTGTCGTCCTGCCCATTTGACAGCTTGCGCACGGATATCGGTGGCATAAAAACCCGTTCCAAAATCTCTGCCTGTGTAAGCCTTGATAATCCTTGGGGTTTTTACAATATCCGTTCCACCATGATAGATAATCATACTGCTTCACCAAAAATAAACTTGTCGATATCGCGGACGATATATTCAAATCCGAACCCGTGTAATACTTCATAATCCCGGTTCAGCATATCAATAACGCCCTTTTCCTTAAAGAGCTTATATACCTCATTGCTGGGCATGGATTTATAATCTGCATATTTTTCAATGCAATATGCCTTGAATGATAGTATACTCAAAACGCACTACCCCCAATATATCGCAACCGTCCAAGCCTTCTAATTATGAATTATGCATTGCGGTTGAACAGCGCAAATGTTGCATCTCCCAGTCCTGATCATCAGTCCAAACTTTTAATAACATATTTTACCATATGCTCATACTAGTTTCAAGCATCACGTCCTCGTTGTATGCGTCAAGCAAAAGTTGGCAAAAATTCTTGGAGCAGAAAAATCAGTAAAAATGGCGTCTATTGGGGGCCAGCCCCCAAACCCCCGGAGTTTATCGCTTAACGGTTTTCCAAGGAGAGTGATT